>Ga0207829_100474_pt1 | contig 17902 bp, 15 predicted proteins | sample TtaePargueraPR_4_FD_187738 | JGI IMG/M metagenome (GOLD analysis project Ga0207829, IMG submission 187738) | Aerobic enrichment media microbial communities from Bioluminiscent Bay, La Parguera, Puerto Rico - Tt and P1 (SPAdes) | ecosystem: Environmental > Aquatic > Marine > Unclassified ... | reverse complement strand
CGACATCGGCCTGCTGCACCAGAACAACCGGTTCAGTTTGCTGGCCGGCGCCAAAACCAAAGCCTGGATCGTCAGCAGCCAGCACCGCCAAGACCAGCTGTATGCCAAAGCCAACTGGCACATCGGCCGGGAATTCAGCCTGTTTGCCGAATTCACCCGGGAAGACCACTACGACAGGTACCAGAGCCTATGGCAAGCGGGACTCCACGCCTACTTCTGAGCTCCGGCACGGCACGGCTGGCCCAGCTACTGGGCACCGCCCTGTTGCTTTCCGGCTGCAGCAGCGTCTTCCTCTACCCGGACCGGGTCACCTACATCACCCCGGACCGGTTAAACCTTGAGTACGAAGACATCTACCTGGACACCGCCGACGGCGAAACCCTCCACGGCTGGTGGCTGCCTGCAGAAACGCCTGAGAACAACGCCAGGGGCACGGTCTACTTCCTCCACGGCAATGCCCAGAACATCAGCAGCCACATCCTGAACGTGGCGTGGCTGCCCGAGAGAGGCTACAACGTCTTCACCATCGACTACCGGGGCTACGGCCAATCCACCGGCGACCCCGATATCGAAGGCGCCCTGCACGACGTGGAAACCGGCCTGCGCTGGCTGATTACAAAGCCAGCAGTAAGCGAACAACCTCTATACATACTGGGCCAAAGCCTCGGAGGTGGGCTGGGAATCGCGCTGGCCAGTGAATGGACTCAGAGGGAAGAACAGCCCCGACTGGATGGTGTCATCCTGGACGGCACATTCTCAGGTTTCCGCAGGATCGCCCGGGAGAAGCTGGGCGAATTCTGGCTTACCTGGCCACTCCAGATTCCTCTGAGCTGGACCATTCCTGACGACTATGAGGGGGTGGATCATATTCCCAGGATCAGTCCGGTTCCGGTTATGGTAATACACAGCGTGCGGGATGGGATTATTCCGTTTCATCATGGGGAGGCGCTTTTTGAGGCCGCCAAAGAGCCCAAAGAATTCTTGCAGACGGATACGCCTCATGGGGCGACGTTTGTTATTCCGGGGTATCGGAGGGAAGTGATTCGGTTTATGGAAGGTGGAGAATAGAATCCTGGCTTTGTCGGATTACGCCTTTGGCTAATCCGACCTACGGCGGTTATCTGCGAGGCACGGGCGGCTGTTGGGAGAGGCTTTTCAAAACTGTAGAGGGCCATGGATGGCCCGAAACAAGCGCACATGGGTGAGACAAGCGATTTAGAAGCAAAGCTTCGCGCGCAGGCGAACGACAGCAATCTGTGATTGCTGGCTGGACCCGCTTGCGGGTGCTTGTAGCGTGTTTTGAAAAGCCTGTCCCAACAGCCGCTTCCACGCAAGCCAAAACAAAAAACCCGCCAATCCAGAGGACAGGCGGGTTTTTCTTTGTCGGATTACGCCTTTGGCTAATCCGACCTACCGTTCAGGGAAATCCCCCTCAGGCAGAGAAATCGGTCGGCTGGTCGCCTTCCTTGATTTCCTTCATGGACAGCTTCACGCGGCCACGGTTGTCCACATCCAGTACCTTCACCAGAACTTCCTGACCTTCGCTCAGCTCGTCAGTCACGTTCTCGATGCGGCGATCGGAGATCTGGGAGATGTGCACCAGACCATCTTTGCCAGGCAGGATGTTTACAAAGGCACCGAAGTCCACAATGCGCTCAACGCGGCCCTTATAGATAGCACCTACTTCGATCTCGGCCGTGATCTCCTTGACCCGGTTCACTGCCGCCTGGGCAGCTTCCTGGTTGTCGGCGTAGATCTTCACGTTACCGTCGTCGTCCAGATCGATGGAAGCGCCGGTTTCGTCGCAGATCGCGCGGATGGTAGAACCGCCCTTACCGATAACGTCGCGGATCTTCTCCGGGTTGATCTTGATGGTAGTGATGCTCGGAGCACGGGCAGACAGCTCGGCACGTGGGGTAGCGATAACCTTGTTCATCTCGCCCAGGATATGCAGACGCGCAGCGTGAGCCTGCTCAAGCGCGATTTCCATGATCTCGTCGGTGATGCCGTTGATCTTGATGTCCATCTGCAGGGCGGTCACGCCCTCCTGGGTACCGGCAACCTTGAAGTCCATGTCGCCCAGGTGGTCTTCGTCACCCAGGATGTCGGTCAGAACCGCGAACTTGTCGCCTTCCTTGACCAGACCCATGGCAATACCGGCAACCGGGGCCTTGATGGGCACGCCCGCGTCCATCAGTGCCAGACTGGAACCGCAGACCGAAGCCATGGAGCTGGAACCGTTGGATTCAGTGATTTCGGAAACCGCACGGATGGCGTACGGGAACTCTTCCAGGGTCGGCATAACGGCCAGAACACCGCGCTTGGCCAGGCGACCGTGACCCACTTCGCGACGGCCCGGTGAACCAACACGACCCGCTTCACCTACGGAGTACGGAGGGAAGTTATAGTGGAACAGGAACGGATCTTTGCGCTCGCCTTCCAGGGCATCGATGATCTGCACATCACGGGACGTACCCAGCGTGGTGGTCACGATGGCCTGGGTCTCGCCACGGGTAAACAGGGCAGAGCCGTGAACGCTGGGCAGAACACCCACTTCGATCTCGATCGGACGGACAGTCTTGTTGTCACGACCGTCGATCCGCGGCTTGCCATCGATAACCTGCTGACGAACCACACTCTTCTCGATCTTGCCGAAGTACTTTTTGACTTCGTCTTCGGAGGGCTGGCCTTCCTCTTCGCCGGCCAGTTTTTCAACGGCCGCGGCTTTCACCTCGCCCAGGCGCTCGTAACGGGCCATCTTGTCACGGATGCCGTAGGCTTCCTCGATAGCACCGGCGAAGTCGGCCTTGATGGCATTGAGCAGCTCGGTGTTCTCGGGAGCGGGCTGCCAGTCCCAACGGGGCTTGCCGATTTCAGCGGCGAATTCCTTGATAGCGGCAACCGCTGTCTGCATTTCCTGGTGGCCGTAGAGAACACCACCCAGCATCTGGTCTTCGGTCAGACCCTTGGCTTCGGACTCAACCATCAGAACCGCGTCTTCCGTACCGGCTACAACCATGTCCAGCAGGGAGGTTTCCAGCTCTTCAAAGGTCGGGTTCAGGAAGTAACCACGCTCGTTGGTGTAACCCACACGGGACGCACCGATGGGGCCATCGAACGGAATACCAGAGATGGACAGGGCCGCAGAGGCAGCCAGCATCGCAGCGATGTCCGGATCCTGGTTCTTGCTGGAGGACATAACCGTGGTGATGACCTGCACTTCGTTCATGAAGCCGTTCGGGAACAGCGGACGAATCGGTCGGTCGATCAGGCGGGAAGTCAGGGTTTCCTTCTCGGAAGGACGACCTTCACGCTTGAAGAAGCCACCGGGGATTTTGCCCACGGCATAGGTCTTCTCGAAGTAGTTCACGGTCAGCGGGAAGAACGGCTGGCCAGGCTTGGCTTCCTTGGCGCCAACAACGGTACCGAGAACGGAAATGTCATCGACGGTTACCAGTACGGAACCGGTTGCCTGGCGGGCAATACGGCCGGTTTCCAGAGTGACGGTCTTGCCGCCAAGCTCGAATGATTTCTTGAAAGGTTTCAGATCCACAAAAAACTCCTGGTCTATCTGTTCCAGATTGATTCGTCCCGAACGCCCCTGCGCACGGAACCATAGTTCTGCAGATGATGCTGTGGTCTGAAGAGCAACCCGTCTGAAAGCTAACAGGCTGTTGCAAAACCCCGGTCTGAAGGGCGGCAAATGCGGGAGGCCGCCGGGCCCGGGCTTTTCAACAACCTGCTATCAATTTCGGCTTTCCATTACGACAGGGAATCCTTCGATAACACAGACAATCCAACTGCAGTGGGAGAAAAACACAACCAGCAGGCCCGGTGAAGGGCCTGCTGGTTGACGGCTGCCACCGGAAAACCGGGGCAACCCTCAGGTCGTAAAGACCCGGATCAGCGACGCAGACCCAGACGCTGGATGAGCTCCAGGTAACGGTCGGCGTTCTTGCGCTTGAGGTAGTCCAGCAGCTTACGACGCTGGTTAACCATCCGGATCAGGCCGCGGCGGGAATGGTGATCCTGCTTGTTGGCCTTGAAGTGATCCTGCAGCTTGTTGATATTGGCGCTCAGCAGTGCCACCTGAACTTCAGGGGAACCGGTATCGCCATCACCTTGCTGAAAATCCTTAACGATCTGTGCTTTCTCGTTGGCAGAAAGTGCCATAACTCACCTCATTGTTTGCGATGCTTTCGAATACGGCCGAACCGCGCATCTCTACAGCCCGGCTAAACAGCGGCGCGCCTAGCGCTTTCCGCTGCTCTTCACCAGTCGGCGGGGGACCAGATTGGTCTGCTCGCCTTCCGGGAATGCTTCTGCGAGTCCCACAAAGCTTTCGTTAGCGCTCTCACTTGCATAGAGGCGCACGAAGCCTTCATAGGCTCGACCCGTTATTCTAACCGGTTGTCCGTTCAAGATCGATACCAGCGCCTGCCCCGCCAGACGGTGCTCGGGGAACATCGACAGAGCGGCATCCGGTGCCACGAGGAGACCATCGAGGCTCTCACCCCGTTCGCGCATCGCCTCGAGATCACTTACTGCATGGGCATTGGCGAGGGTAAACCCTGACGCCATGGTGCGGCGCAATGCAGTCACATGGGCGCCGCAGCCCAGGGCTTCGCCAATATCCTCAACCAGTGAGCGAATGTACGTACCCTTGGTGCAGCTGACCGCAATATCCAGCTCATTCTCGCGGATGTCCAGGAGCTTCAATTCGTAGATGGTGACCGGCCTGGCCGGCCGTTCCACCTCGATACCCTCGCGGGCATATTCGTAAAGCGGACGCCCCTTGTGCTTGAGCGCCGAATACATGGAGGGAACCTGCTGGATATCACCCCGGAAACCGTCGAGTACCGGCTCCAGCACTTCGGCGGTGAGGCCGGTCGGTACCGGTTTCTCGGAAACGACAGCGCCTTCACTGTCTCCGGTTTCTGTCCGGACGCCAAGCCGGGCGGTAGCAATGTAGGCCTTGTCGCTGTCCAGCATCATTTGGGAGAACTTGGTGGCCTCGCCAAAACACAGCGGCAGCACGCCGGTCGCCAGGGGGTCAAGAGCGCCGGTATGGCCGGCCTTGGCCGCCCCGAACAGGCGCTTGACCTGCTGCAGAATGCCGTTGGACGTGACTCCGGCCGGCTTGTCGATGACCAGAATACCGTTGACGTCACGGCCTTTGCGTCTGCGGCTCAAGCGTTACGCTCCGGATCGTCCTGGTCGTCGTCTTCATTGCGGTCCACGGCTGGCTTTTGGCCAACCGCTTCGCGAATGAGGCTGTCCATCTTGCGACTGTAGCCCTGCAGGGTGTCAAAGTGGAACCGCAACTGGGGCACAACCCTCAGCTTCATCGCACGACCTACCTGGCCGCGCAGAAAGCCGGAGGCCTTGTTGAGCACCGCGATCGATTCCTTGACCTCCGCGGACTCCTCCGTCAGTTCTTCGGTGGATAGCAGGGACACATAGATATCGGCGTAGCCAAGGTCACGACTGACCTTGACCGCATTTACCGTGACCATGCCCACCCGCGGGTCTTTGACTTCCCGCTGGATGAGCTGGGCCAGTTCCCGTTGCATCTGATCGCCGATGCGATCAATACGACTGAACTCTCTTGGCATCAGGTTTCCTTCGAAATCGGGCGCATCAGGCGCCAGTGGACTCAAGCTTGCGCTCGACCCGGACACGATCGAAGACCTCGATCTGGTCGCCGACTTTTACGTCGTAACCCTTAACGCCAATACCGCATTCCATGCCGTTACGGACTTCAGGTACGTCGTCCTTGAAGCGACGCAGGGATTCCAGCTCGCCTTCAAAGATAACCACGTTGTCCCGCAGAACCCGGATCGGCTTGTTACGGTAAACGGTACCCTCGGTAACCATACAACCGGCCACCTGGCCAAACTTCGGCGAGCGGAACACATCGCGAACGTCGGCGATACCAACGATGTCTTCGCGGAACTCCGGTGCCAGCATGCCGGTCAGGGCTGCTTTCACATCATCAATCAGGTTGTAGATGATGCTGTAGTAGCGCAGATCCAGGCCTTCCTGCTCAACCAGGCGCTTGGAAGCACTGTCGGCACGCACGTTGAAGCCGAAGATAACCGCGTTGGTGGCCATGGCCAGGCTGACGTCGGTCTCGGCAATACCACCGACACCGGACGAGACAATCTTGACCTGGACTTCCTCGTTCCCGAGGTCCTGCAGGGCCTTGGTGATGGCTTCCAGAGAACCACGTACGTCGGTCTTGAGCACGACATTGAGGGTTTTAACCTCGTCCTTGCCCATGTTCTCGAACAGGTTCTCAAGCTTGGCCGCCTGCTGGCGCTGGAGACGCTGCTCCCGCTCCCGGGTCTGACGGAATTCGGCCAGCTCTTTGGCCTTTTTCTCGTCGGCAACGGCGAAGAACTCGTCACCGGCATCCGGTGTACCGTTCAGACCAAGGATCTCGACCGGAATGGACGGGCCGGCTTCCTTGACCTGCTTGCCGGCTTCATCGGTCATCGCACGGACCTTACCGAAGTAGGAACCGGCCACAACCATGTCGCCCTGGCGCAGGGTACCATTCTGAACCAGCACGGTCGCTACGGAACCGCGACCACGCTCAAGGCTGGATTCAACAACCACACCCTTGGCAGGCGCATCGGTTGCTGCCTCAAGCTCAAGCACTTCTGCCTGGAGCAACAGCGCTTCGAGCAGATCGTCGATGCCTTCACCGGTGTGTGCCGAAACCGGTACGAACTGGACATCACCGCCCCAGTCTTCCGGGATCACTTCCATACCGGCCAGTTCGGTCTTGACGCGATCGGGATCGGCTTCTTCCTTGTCCATCTTGTTGATGGCAACAACAATCGGCACACCGGCGGAACGTGCGTGCTGAACGGCTTCCTTGGTCTGTGGCATCACGCCATCATCGGCGGCAACCACCAGAACGACAATGTCCGTGCACTGGGCACCGCGGGCACGCATAGCGGTAAAGGCCGCGTGGCCCGGGGTATCCAGGAAGGACACCATGCCGTGATCCGTTTCTACGTGGTAAGCACCAATGTGCTGGGTAATACCACCGGATTCACCAGAAGCCACCTTGGTACGACGGATGTAGTCGAGTAGCGAGGTCTTACCGTGGTCAACGTGACCCATCACACTCACAACCGGAGCACGCTTGGTTTTCTCGCCACCCTCGAAGGAGAATTCACTCAGAACCTCTTCCTCGAATGCATCTTCGCTAACAGTCTTGGCTTTATGACCCAGTTCCTCGGTCACCAGAACCGCCGTTTCCTGGTCCAGTGCCTGGTTGATGGTGGCCATGACGCCCATTCCCATCAGGGTCTTGATGACATCTGCCGACTTCACCGCCATACGCTGGGCAAGGTCACCGACAGAAATCGTTTCTGGAATCTCTACTTCTCTGACCATTGGTTTGGTCGGCCTCTCGAAGCCATGACGCTTCTCTTTGGGTTTCTTTTTCGCACGCAGCGGTTTACGCAGCGTGGTCTCTTCCTCATCCTCGGAGATAACCATCGGCTCTTCCACCGGACGACTGCGAGGACCACGATGGCCAGCCTGCTTCTTCTTCGGCTTGCCCTCTTCTATCTCGTCGCCGCGCTCGCGAACTTTTTCTTTCTTTTTCTTCGGCTTGCGATCCTTGCCCTCGCCCTCAGGCGGCGGCATCGGCATATCTTCCGGAGCGGGAACCGGCTCGGGTTCGGGCTCTGGCTCTTTCTTCGGCTCAGGCTCCTCTGCCTGTTCCGGCTGCTCGGATGCCTCTGTCTCGGCCGGCTTCTCTGCTTCCGGCTGCGGCGCCTGCTCGGCCGCTACCTTTGGCGCTTCCTCCACCGGTGGTTGCTCCGGCTGCTGCTCAGCTACCGGCTCTTCAGGTTTCGGTGCTTCAGCCTCAGGCTGCAGTTCAGCCCGTTTGATGTAGGTACGGCGCTTGCGAACCTCAACATTGACGGTCTTTGCCTTGCCGGCCTTGAGCGTGGTGGTGGTTTTACGCTTCAGGGTAATCTTGCGCGGCTCGGCATCGGCCTCACCGTGAGTCTTTCTCAAATAGGCCAGCAACTGCTGCTTCTCATCGCTGGAGACAGAATCATTCTCGGAGCGGGCTTTCAGGCCAGCCTCCACAATCTGCTTCAGCAAACGATCCACGGGAGCGCCTACATCTTCGGCCAGTTGTTTTACCGTTACTTCAGCCATACTGGTCCTCCTCCCGAATTAAGCCTGGTCTTCAAACCAGGGGGCACGTGCGGTCATGATAAGCTGACCGGCACGCTCTTCATCCATACCTTCAATCTCGAGCAGGTCGCCAACCGACTGCTCTGCCAGATCTTCCATGGTGCGCACACCCATACCGGCCAGCTTGAAGGCCAGGCTACGGTCCATGCCGTCCATTCCCAGAAGATCATCTGCCGGCTCGGCACCTTCCAGCGCCTCTTCACTTGCCAGGGCCTGGTTGAGCAGGACATCCTTGGCACGACGGCGCAGCTCGGTGACGGTCTCTTCGTCAAAGCCTTCGATTGCCAGCATTTCTTCCATTGGCACATAGGCCACCTCTTCAATAGAGGTGAACCCTTCCTCGATCAGCACACCGGCAAATTCTTCATCAACGTCCAGGTTGCCAGTGAAGTGCTCGACAAGCCGGCTGTATTCCTGCTCCTGGCGCTCACCGGCTTCTTCCTCGGTCATCACGTTCAGGGTCCAGCCGGTCAGGTCCGTGGCCAAGCGTACGTTCTGACCGTTGCGGCCAATGGCCTGTGCCAGGTTGTCTTCTGCCACAGCCACTTCCATGGTGTGCCGGTCTTCATCCATCACGATGGACGCCACTTCTGCCGGCGCCATGGCATTGATCACCAGCTGGGCCGGGTTGTCGTCCCACAACACGATATCAACACGCTCGCCGCCCAGCTCATTGGACACAGCCTGAACACGGGAGCCACGCATACCAACACAGGCGCCAACGGGATCAATACGGCGATCATTGGTCTTCACCGCAATCTTGGCGCGGGAACCGGGATCCCGGGCAGCGCCACGGATCTCGATCAGATCTTCAGCAATCTCCGGCACCTCGATGCGGAACAATTCGATCAGCATCTGCGGAGATGTGCGGCTGAGAATCAACTGGGGACCGCGATGATCGGTGCGGATCTCCAGCAGCAGGGAACGCACCCGGTCACCCATGCGGAAGGTCTCGCGCGGAATCAGGTATTCCCGGGGCAGTAGGGCCTCGGCGTTGGCACCCAGGTCAACGATGACATTATCCCGAGTCACTTTCTTGACGGTACCGGAAACCAGCTCACCAACGCGGTCGCGGTAGCTATCCACGATCTTGGTGCGCTCTGCCTCACGAACCTTCTGGAAGATAATCTGCTTGGCGGCCTGGGCGCCGATACGACCAAAGGCTTCAGACTCAATCTTCTCTTCGTGGATGTCGCCTGGCTTCAGGGCCGGATCGATTTCCTCGGCTTCCTGCAGGGTGAGCTCAGTGCCCAGCGCAGGAACAGCATCGTTATCCACCACCAGCCAGCGGCGGAAGGTTTCGTATTCGCCGGTTTTCCGGTCGATTGAAACACGGATATCCGCCTCTTCGTCTTCAAAGCGCTTTTTGGCAGCGGTGGCCAGTGCCAGCTCGATCGCCTCAAAAATCACATCCTTCTCGACACCTTTCTCGTTCGAGACGGATTCAACCACCAGCAAGATCTCTTTACTCATTGGATTGCCCTGCCCTTAAAATCAACTGTGCGTCCACGGACTTCATTCAGATCGTTCATTCAAATACCGGCACGATGTGGGCTTTCTCGATGCTGTCGAATGGCAGCAGGTATTCGTGATCATCAACGACCACAACCACATCATCACCTTCAACGCCCTTGATCAGCCCCTGAAACTTCCGACGACCCTCAAATGCCATCCGGAGACGAATCTGAACCTGGTGACCAACAAAGGCCTCGTATTGCTCAAGACGAAACAGCGGGCGATCCATCCCCGGGGATGAGACCTCCAGTGTGTATTCGGTCTGGATGGGGTCTTCCACATCCATCACACCGCTGATCTGACGACTGACTTTTTCGCAGTCGTCGATGCCGATGCCGTTCTCGGCATCGTCAATAAACACCCGCAACAGGGAATGATGGCCCTGCGAGCGGAATTCAATGCCCCAGAACTCATACCCCAGACCTTCCACGACGGGCTGAAGAATGTCTTCCAGTTGCTTAAGCTTGGCTGACAAGTTGTGCCTTCTCCGTTATCAATTTACCGGCCCCAAAAACAAAAAAAGGGCTGTTTTATCAGCCCTTTTTATGCACCAGGGCCCTTTGCGCCAGGCCCCTTAATCAAAAAGCCCCGAACAATGGGGCCTTTTGTTGCAAGAACTCGCAGGAAACAAACCGGTGTACCGCTTCCTGCTGACAGACACCTGGCCTGCCAGAAACCCGCCAGCACCACGCGGCAGGTCCCAATATCCGCCGGAGTATAGAGACGCCAGGCAGACTGGTCAAGGACTGACCAAAAAAAACGGCCTGGAAACTCCAAGCCGTTTTTCTTCTAATATGGTGCCCGGGGCCGGACTCGAACCGGCACGGCTTTCGCCACTACCCCCTCAAGATAGCGTGTCTACCAGTTTCACCACCCGGGCAACATTCTTACTCGAGTTCAGGGAGATCAGACTCCCCACCCTCGGTTTCGCTGGCTGCGGCTTCACCATTATCAGCAGCGGTATCCGCCGGGGCGGAACTGCTGGACTCCTGAACGACAGGAATACCCGCTTCCCCTGCAACTTCGGCACGCTGCTTGGCAAAAATTGCCAGCGAGAAACTTGTTACAAAAAACACCACTGCGAGCAGGGTCGTAAAGCGGGTCAGAAAACTGCCGCTGCCCTGGCTACCAAAAACCGTCTGGGAGGCACCACCACCAAAGGCAGCACCCGCGTCAGCGCCTTTACCCTGCTGGATCAGCACCAGACCCACCAGCGCCACCGCGATCACCACGTGCACAACGACTACCAGTGTTTCTACCCAATCCATAACGACTCTCGCGAACCTTTAAATTCAGGTATTCGCCGGAACACTCCGGCAAATACTTACAAAATCTTCTGCTACCAGCGACGCTCCGCCGATCAAACCGCCGTCAATATCCGGCTCGGCAAAAAGAGCGGCTGCATTATCCGCTTTTACGCTGCCCCCGTAAAGCAGGGATATCTCATCGGCCGGGGCACTCATCTGTGAAAGCACCTGCCGAAGCGACGCGTGCATTGCCTGGGCATCTTGCGCTGTAGCGGTTTTGCCTGTGCCAATCGCCCAGACCGGCTCATAAGCAACAATCACGCGCTGCCACTGATCCTTCGCAACGTTCGCCAGCCCGGCCTTAACCTGGGAGGCGACAACCGCTTCGGCTTTACCTGCCTCGCGCTCTTCCAGAGTCTCACCGACACAGAGCACTGCTTGAAGCCCGGCTGCGATAACGCGGCCAACCTTTACCGCGACCACATCGTCTGACTCACCAAAGAGCTGACGACGCTCGGAGTGCCCGACCAGAGCATACTGACAGCCCTGATCCTGCGCCATTTCCGCAGAAACCTCACCGGTGTAGGCTCCGGAAGCCCACTGCCCTACGTTCTGAACGCCAACAGACAGGCGATCACCTGCGTTTGCGACTACGTCTCCGACATAAATTGCGGGAGGAATGATAACAACCTCGACGCCATTATCAAGAGAGGCCGCCTGGGATCGCACATCGCTTACCAGCGTTTGTGCCAGGTCTTTCGACCCGTTCATTTTCCAGTTTCCGGCTACGATCTTTCGACGCATAACAGTTCCCGAACGTGAGGGAGGGCGAACTATACAGCACTCCCTCCCGGCAGACAACCGCCTGAAAACACAAAATTAAGCGGTGGATTTCTCCACGACTTTCGCCAACTCCTCGACCACTCGCAAAATTTCGTTGGCATCCTGGCCTTCCGCCATCACCCTGATCAGCGGCTCGGTTCCGGAGGCCCTGAGCAGAATTCGGCCGGAGCCGCCCAACTCTGTTTCGAATTTACGAACCGCGGCTACGATATCGTCACGACTGAACGGATCAAATCGCTGCTCTACCCGAACATTGATCATTTTCTGGGGCAGCTTGCTCATACCCTGACGAAGCTCAGAAAGCGTTTTGCCGGATTTCCAGACAGAAAGCAGAACCTGCAAGGCGGAAACAATACCGTCCCCGGTGCTGGTGCAGTCGCGGATAACCATGTGGCCAGAGCCCTCGCCACCGAGCACCCAGTTGTTGGCCACCAGCCGCTCCATCACATAGCGGTCACCGACTTTGGCACGCTCGAAGTCGATCCCGATTTCATTCAACGCGAGTTCAACGCCCAGGTTGGTCATCAGGGTGCCCACAACGCCGCCTTTAAGGCGGTCTTCCGCAAACCGCTGGGAGGCAATCACGTAGAGCAGCTCATCGCCGTCCACTTCAGAGCCGTCACGGTCCACCATCAAAACCCGGTCGCCATCACCATCGAACGCAATGCCCAGGTCAGCGCCTTTTTCGACCACTGCGGCCTTGAGGGCGTCCAGATGCGTGGAGCCGACGTTCAGATTGATGTTAAGCCCATCCGGATCAGCGCCAATCACCGACACTTTGGCGCCAAGCTCACGAAACACCTTCGGCGCCACGTGGTAGGTGGCACCATGAGCACAATCCAGCACGATGTTCATGCCATCGAGGGTAAATTCGTTGGGAACGGTGCTCTTGCAGAATTCCACATACCGGCCGGGGGCATCGTCCACTCGGGAGGCCTTGCCCAGCTCGGTTGGCCCGCAGACTTCAATGGGCTTATCCAGCCAGCGCTCAATCTCTGCCTCCAGGGCGTCATCAAGCTTGGTACCGGCGGCCGAGAAAAACTTGATACCGTTATCCTGATGCGGGTTATGGGAGGCACTGATAACGATACCGGCCGACGCCCGGAAGGTGCGGGTCAGGTAGGCGATAGCAGGCGTCGGCATCGGGCCAAGCAGTTTTACATCCACACCAGCAGCAGACAGACCGGCCTCAAGGGCAGACTCGAACATGTAACCGGAAAGCCGGGTATCCTTGCCGATCAGCACACTGTTGCGCTGGCCATCCCGCTTGAAAGCCTGACCGGCAGCCCAACCCAGTTTGAGCATGAATTCCGGCGTTATCGGAAACTCACCCACGCGCCCGCGAATACCGTCCGTTCCAAAGTACTTTCTCTCGGACATTAACCTGCCTCCTTCACTGCCGCCGCCACACGGACGGCGTCTACTGTTTCCCTGACATCGTGCACGCGAATAATGCTGGCACCCTTCATGGCGGCTATTGTCGCGGCCGCAAGGCTTGCAGGCAACCTTTCATTAACCTCCCGCCCTGTGATGTGGCCCAGCATGGACTTCCTGGATACGCCAACCAGCAAGGGGTGCCCGAGGATATGCATCTGCTCGAGGGACGCCAGTAACTGCAGGTTGTGCTCCAGGCTTTTACCAAATCCGAAACCGGGATCGAGAAGAATGTTGTCCGGGCGAATACCGGCGCGCTCGGCAATACGGATACGCTCGGTCAGGAAAGCACTGACCTCCCGGCGCACATTCCGGTACTCGGGCCGATCCTGCATGGTGTCCGGTTCCCCCTGGATATGCATGATGCACACTGGGATACCCGATTGTGCTGCAACTTCCGGTGCGCCGTCACGCTGAAGCGCCCGGACATCATTAATGAGCCCTGCGCCGAGCTTTGCCGTCTCTGCCATGACTTCCGGCGCACTGGTGTCTACCGAAATCACTACATCCAGCTCCCGGGCGGCAGCCTCCACCACCGGACAAACCCGGTCAAGCTCCTCCTGGACAGACACCGGGGTTGCACCCGGTCTGGTGGATTCGCCACCGATGTCGATAAAGGTGGCACCATCGGCAACCATCTGTCTGGCCCGGGCGAGGGCTGCATCCGGCCGGTCAAATTGGCCGCCATCGGAAAACGAATCCGGCGTTACATTCAGGATTCCCATCACGTGGCAGCAAGACATATCCAGTTCCCGCCCGGCAAAATTCATTTTCATGGCAAACCTTTTTTTCAATAACAAAAACAAACGCCGCCCGGAATCCGGGCGGCGCAGGGAGCTACCGTATGTTTGACCAGAGGTCGCTAGCCGTCAGTGCTCTCCGGCCGGTCGACCAACACCGGGGTGACGACCATCATCAGATGCCTTCGGCTCGGGTGCCGCCTCGGGCTCATCGGCCTTCACGCCTCCGGTAGGACCACTACCATCCCAACCTTTTGGCGGACGCGGCTCGCGCCCTTCCATGATGTCGTCAATCTGGTAGCGGTCGATGGTTTCGTACTTCATCAGCGCTTCGGCCATCAGGTCGAGCTTTTCCCGATTGTCGATCAGGATCTGCTTGGCCTTCTCGTAGCAGCTGTCGATGATATTCCGCACTTCCTCATCGATACGCTGGGCCGTCTCCGGCGAGTACACAGTCTGGGACTGGCCCGCAGACCGGCCGAGGAAAGGCTCTTCACTGTCGGTATCGTACTGCAGAGGCCCAAGCTTCTCGGACAGGCCCCAGCGGGTCACCATGTTGCGCGCCAGGCTGGTGGCACGCTCAATGTCGTTTGAGGCACCGGTCGTAACACCGTCAAAGCCAAGCGTCAGCTCTTCGGCAATACGGCCACCAAAGAGGCTGCAGATCGAGCTGATCAGGAAGCGCTTGCTGTGGCTGTACTTGTCCTCTTCGGGGAGGAACATGGTGACACCCAAAGCGCGGCCACGGGGAATAATGCTGACCTTATACACCGGGTCGTGCTCCGGCATCAGCCGGCCAACAATCGCGTGGCCAGACTCATGGTAAGCCGTGTTCCGCTTTTCCTTCTCGCTCATCACCATGGACTTGCGCTCGGCGCCCATCATGATCTTGTCTTTGGCGAGCTCGAACTCCTCCATGGACACCAGGCGCTGGTTGCGACGGGCCGCGAACAGAGCTGCCTCGTTTACCAGGTTGGCGAGATCCGCACCGGAGAATCCTGGCGTACCGCGTGCAATCAGAACCGGCTCAACACCGTCAGCCAGGGGCACTTTCTTCATGTGCACCTTGAGGATCTGCTCCCGGCCAATAATGTCGGGCAGACCAACGACCACCTGACGGTCAAACCGGCCCGGGCGCAACAGCGCAGGGTCGAGAACGTCCGGACGGTTGGTCGCGGCGATAACAATAACGCCTTCGTTGCCTTCGAAACCGTCCATCTCAACCAGCAACTGGTTCAGGGTCTGCTCTCGCTCATCGTGACCACCGCCCATGCCGGCGCCACGATGGCGACCAACGGCATCAATCTCGTCGATAAAGATGATGCACGGGCTCTGCTTCTTGGCCTGCTCGAACATGTCACGAACCCGGGAAGCACCCACGCCCACGAACATTTCGACAAAGTCGGAACCGGAGATGGAGAAGAACGGCACCTTGGCTTCGCCGGCGATGGCCTTGGCGAGCAGGGTCTTACCGGTACCCGGCTGACCAACCATCAGGACGCCCTTGGGAATGCTGCCGCCGAGGCGCTGGAACTTGCTGGGATCCCGGAGGAAGTCCACCAGCTCCTTAACGTCTTCCTTGGCCTCATCAACACCGGCCACGTCCGCAAAGGTGGTCTTGATCTGGTCTTCACTCATCAGGCGCGCCTTGCTCTTGCCGAACGACATGGGGCCTTTGCCGCCACCGCCGCCCTGCATCTGGCGCATGAAGAACACAAACAATGCGATGATGATCAGTATGGGGAATGCAGCCACCAGCAACTGTGTCCACAGGCTCTGGCGCTCAGGCTCCTTACCGATGACCTCAACGTTGTTCGCGAGCAGATCGTCCATCAGCTTATTGTCAGACACCTGGGGACGGATTGTCTGGAACTGGGAGCCGTCACCACGGGTACCCTGAACCTGCAATCCATCGATTGTGACCTGACGGACCTGGCCTTGCTGGACCATCTCCACAAACTGGGAATAATTGACTTGTTGGCCGGTGGTGGTGGGAGAGAAGTTCTGAAACACCATCAGCAGCACGGCGGCTATAATTAGCCAGAGAACCAGATTTTTTGCCATATCGTTCAAGGATCATCACCTGTGAATTGAAGGGTTAACCTTTCGCAAAGCACCCTTTTCTGACACCTTACACCAATTGTACGCCCGTCCACCAGAAACGGCCCATCCGTATCGACCACAGAGGCACACGGCCATTCAGGTTAAAAGTTGCCCTTACACTCATATTGGGCGCCATATCTGAAATTACAACAGCAACCCCGGATACAGCCCCATTTCCTCGCACACTTTGACCCAGCGCCCGCGAGTTGGTTCCTTCAACCCGCGTCGACCGCTCCGATACGTGTTAACGGCCATTTTTACCACAGTGCGATCTGTTACAATTCGCAAATTATACGTTCAAGTCAGCACATTCGCTGCTGACCTTTTGTTAATTGCATCAATAAAGAGATTACATCATGAGTCTTTCACCGGAACAGCGCCGGGAATACCGGGCCATTGCCCACAACCTCAAGCCCGTTATCATCGTTGGCGACAAAGGCCTGTCCGAAGGACTCCAGGAAGAGCTGGAGCGTGCACTGAACGATCACGAACTGATCAAGATCAAGGTGGCGAGCCAGGACCGCGAAGCGAGGCAGGAAGCCATTACGGCCCTGTGCGAGTCCTCCGGCGCCGAGTTGGTCCAGACCATCGGAAAGATCGCCGTTATTTTGCGTCGGGCCAAGCAGCCCAACCCCAAACTTTCCAACCTGTTGCGCCACAAGCACTGACCTGACGCCAGGGGAAGCAGGAACAAAAAAGCCGGCTGGGGAAACCCGAGCCGGCTTTTTGTTACCTGCAGATCGGATCAGACGTATTCAACCTGCTCGATCTCGTATTCTACGGTACCGGAAGGCACGCGAATGGCAACCACATCGCCTTCGCTCTTGCCCACCAGCGCCCGGGCAATGGGAGAGGAGATCGACAGCTTACCCGCCTTGATATCCGCCTCATCCTCACCAACGATCTTGTAGGTTACCTGCTCGTCGGTGTCCATGTTCAGCAGATGCACCGTGGTACCGAAGATCACCTTGCCGGTGTTCTCCATGGTGGTTACATCAATAACCTGAGCGGCGGAGAGCTTGCCCTCGATTTCCTGGATCCGGCCCTCGATAAAGCTCTGCTGCTCGCGGGCAGCGTGATATTCGGCGTTCTCTTTCAGGTCGCCATGTTCACGGGCATCGGCAATCGCCGCAATAACCCGCGGACGGTCCTCGGACTTCAGCTTCTGAAGCTCCTCGCGGAGACGGGTCTCGCCCGCCTTTGTCATCGGTACTCTGTCAGCCATAGTCTCACTTTCCTGCGTGAAGATCCTGGAGGCGGCGTACAGTGCGCTCGGGCCCGAACTTGATAGCCCGACAGAAGGCTTCGCCACCCGCCAGAGTTGTTGTGTAGGTTACCTTGGTCTGCAATGCCGACTGGCGAATCTGGGCCGAGTCGGAAATAGCCTTGCGACCTTCGGTGGTATTGATGATCAGCTGAACCTGACCGTTCTTGATGGCATCCACAATATGCGGACGTCCTTCACGGACCTTGTTCACCCGATCAACCTCAATTCCGGCCTCTTTCAGGGCCTTGGCGGTGCCGGTGGTGGCAATCAGCTTGAACCCGGCTTCCACCAGGTCCCGCGCCACCTTGGCGGCGCCGGGCTTGTCCACATCCCGTACGGACATGAAGGCGGTGCCTTTGGCGGGCAGACGCTCGCCCACCGCCAGCGCGGCCTTGGCAAAAGCCTCATCAAAGCTGTCACCCAGGCCCATGACCTCACCGGTCGACTTCATTTCCGGCCCCAGGATCGGATCCACCGCCGGGAACTTGTTGAACGGGAACACCGACTCTTTCACCGCGTAGTAG
>Ga0207829_100455_pt1 | contig 18922 bp, 19 predicted proteins | sample TtaePargueraPR_4_FD_187738 | JGI IMG/M metagenome (GOLD analysis project Ga0207829, IMG submission 187738) | Aerobic enrichment media microbial communities from Bioluminiscent Bay, La Parguera, Puerto Rico - Tt and P1 (SPAdes) | ecosystem: Environmental > Aquatic > Marine > Unclassified ... | reverse complement strand
TTCGGAAAGCTCAAAGACTGGCGCAGGGTGGCGACCCGATATGACCGATGCGCACACACCTTCTTTTCAGCGATCTGTATCGCTGCTACCGTCATATTTTACCTCAATTAATGAGTCCTGAGCCTAGTACCCCCCGACCTCAAAGCCTTTCAGCACATTACAGAAACTTTGGACTTACCGTGCGGAGGATCTTGCTCATGTGATCACCTTAAATATCGCGCCCCCTCGAACAACGAGCCCCCGCGGCGGCAAAGAAAGAATGGCTACAAACATGGATACATCGGTGGTTGAGTATCCTAAGGCTTTTCCTAATACAGCGCATGAAACGTATTTGAAGAAGCAATGACAGGGTCCCTCAATCGCGCAAGACTATCGACATATTCTCCGTCTTTCCCATACACGCACATTTGCTGAAATATGAAACTTTTGAGAGCACAAGACACCTAGATTAGACTGCATGTTTGTAATCTGTCGAAGACCCTCGTCTACCGCCACTAGTTCTCATATTTTACTGAACATATTTGCACAATACGTTTTGCATTCGCAGATTTAGTTGAACCTTCCACAACTGTTAATCATCTTTCGCGCAGGGCAACGGAACTTGCCTGAAGAATTGTTCCGATAAAGTATTCCCAAATTGATCTAGTACCAATCTTGATATCTGCTATTCCAGACATTCCGGCCCTCAGCGGCATTGTCATTAGCTTAGGGTTGTTTTCACTTTCAAGCACGACGTGGACAATGAAGTGATTTTCCCCGCCAACGACCAAAATGGCGTCGTCTGATATCCACCCTACTTTGCCTCTAAGATAGCCGAAGCTCCAAAAGGGAAATGCGTCCACTCGGATATTCACGAGGTCTCCGACATTGACAAACCCCACGTCACTAGATGCCAACCTTGTTGTGAAGTAGAAGCCATTATTGTTCGGCATGATTTGGTATATGATGTCGCCATCTTGTACTGCAGAACCTTTGCTTAGGGATAGTCGTTGTTGCACAACACCAGATATTGGGCTTGTTATGTTTTTGTTTGATATTCTCTCAAGAAGAGATGATTTAATGGTGTCATATTCGTCTATTTTAGATAGTATTTTGCTCTGTAAACTGGTTAATTCTTCTGTGTATTTATTCTTGTAATTGTCAATGTGCGAGGTGTGCTTCTCTATTTGTATTTTTTTTAATTGAATCTGATATTTTTGCTTCTGAAGTTCATTCTCTGCAATGTTTAGTGACAATTCAAACTGATCTGTAACGTTTTTTGATACAATACCTTTTTCGTTCAGTTCGCTTTGAGCATCAAAAAGAATGCGGTTCCTGCCAACGTCCAATGCAGCAATATTTACCGCAATACGTTGAATTGTCAGTTCATTTTGCAGCAGACTTTGTGTTTGCTCCAGTTCCTTAAGCCCTGACTGAAAAGAAATGGATTTGCGCTTATACAGGTTGTAGAGCGGTAAAAATGTGCGATCAGACAGCACTGGATCTTCATTGGATAAGAGTGCGCTGATTAGTATTAGTTCTTCGTTCGCTCGAGAGAGTTTCTTCTCTATTTCTTGAAGCTCCGCTTCTTCTGCTATGGACGAGAGTTGAACAAGAGTTTCTCCAGCCGTGACGCTCTCACCTGCGTGGCGTTTGATATGTGTGATGATCCCGCCCGTATAGGCTCTCACGGGTTCGAGTTTACGCTGTGCTTCAATATGCCCTGAGGTAGAGACTAGAATGTCCAATTGAATAAATGCGGCAATTGCAACTAATACAAAGATAGCGCCCGCTATGGTGATTGAGAACGTTGATCGCACGTGGCTTCTGGAAATTTGCTTAAAGCGGTCATCGCTTTTCATTGCACATCTCCAAATGAAGAACAGTATCTGCAAATCCCATGATGTTTTTTCTGTGGCTAACAATGATGACCGCAGTATTGGGATATAGTATTTTGATATTTGAAAGAATTGCTTCTTCTGCTGCGGTATCCAATCCATTAGTAGCTTCGTCTAGTACGAGGCAGTTAACATTATGGTAAAGACTCCTTGCGATCGCTACACGTTGCTGTTGACCATTGGAGAGGTTTGACGCAAGCCTATTCAGGTTAATGCGATTCCAGAAATCGTTCTCGCTTGCTGTTGTGCAGGCCAACGCTCGTTCCAGTGCCTCTTCGTCCGCATTGCTTGGTTTATCGAGAATGATGTTTTCGAGAACGGTACCGTTGAATATATCTGGTCGTGATGAGAGTAAATGATATTGCCTATGTCGATCACCTGCTGGAACTAGAGCAATGGACTCACCATTAACCGTAATTGAGCCTCCTCTGTTTGGAAGTTCGCCCAGAACCGTTCGCAAAAGTGTCGTTTTGCCGCTGCCGGAATTGCCTACGACGGCTAGAATCTGTCCAGAGGTTAAGTTGAAGCAGATGTCTTCTAGCAGACACTTGTCAGAGTTTGGTGCTGGAACGCGAAGGTTTTCTACATTTATTGTTGTCGCAGATTTACGGACCTCGCCACTGACCTGGATGTAGGTTGTTGATTCCTGCAAGACTTCTGCCGCCGAACGCATTGCCGCCTTTGCATGATAAATATCCGCGATTATGTTAGATAGTCGACTTAAGGGTGCAGTTGCTCTCCCAAGCGCGAAGGAGAAACCAATCAACTGGCCGAAGGTGATATCTGCGTCAATTAGCAGGAGTGCCCCAACAGCGTAAACCATCGCTGATGTAAAGCGTCCAGTTAGCAGTGACCAGCCCCCTGCCTGACTCTTCAATCGTTCTGCAGTGAAAAAAGAAACTTCTGCCGCGACGTTTAGTTTCCCTATTTTTCTTAGAAACTTATCGGCCTTGCCGGAGCCGTGTACTGTGCGCGCCAAGGTCCATGTATCACCTACTTGGGCCGCAGCTTCTTTGGCCAGGGTAAGCCTCTTCCATTGGTGTTTTCTGGTTCGATGACCAAACAGGAACGGAAGTAACGTTTGCAGGAGGATGCCCAATATGGCAATGCCGCCCAACGGAGGAATGATGAAAACAAATAGCGCAATAAAGGCAATTGCAGCGATACAATCCATTCCAAGTGAAGGTACTGTATGGCTGATCACACTTCGTACCGCGTCTAAATTCCTTGATATGTCCAAGTAACTTGCAACTTTGATGTGGCCGCAAGCCGTTGCTCTATCTTGAAGGATCTGCGTGTTAAAAGATTCTCTCAGCCGTAAGACTACGATCGACCCAAGTCGAGAAGCATGCTTTGTCCGTTGAAAAGTTGAATATGCTTCAAGTAGTGCGACTAGCACCAAGCATGTAGATAGAACGACAATGCTCTCAATTGCTTCCTGGGGAATCGCTTTGTCGATCAAGCTCTGAATAATAAACGTTATGGAGTAAGTGCACAGATTTGCTGATATCCCCCAAAAAGCAATGACCAGAAGAACCTGGCGATTAGCAAACAAAGAGTTCTTCAAGCTAAAGGAGTGGATGTCTGGAGCATCCATGTGACTAGACACTCCGTAATTCGAATGGGATATCGATTGGTTTTGGCCTCAGCTGACTTTTCCTAGGAAACAATGGAAGAGATTTTTGTCGTTGGGTCATGCTTTCCACATACTCTTTACGAGTTTTTGACCCGATGCCAGTCGTGATACTGCCCGTAAGAGATGAACTGTGCTGCCGATACGAATAGAGTGGCTCCGGAACATTCCGCACCTTGAATACTCTTATGGCTCGATGAAAAAAATCTGTGTCAGCGCCGATCGATGTTGTCCCATCAAAGGAGCCAATTTCATCAAAAACACTTCTCCGAACAACAGATGTCGGATTGAGTACAATATGCGATTTGCCAAGGAGCCACCACGGATATGGTATTCGGGGAAACTTCTTGACTCCCTGCCGATTGCCATCAGCATCAATCAAAATTGCATTACAGCCAATCACATCAGCTGCTCCAGATTCAAGGGCTGACATTTGCTTTGCGAGCCGTAGAGGATGACTGATATCGTCTGCATCTTGGGAGGCAATGAACCTCTCTGATAACTGCGGTATCAATTTCGCTTTTATCCTGTGACACCCCACATTTTTACTCGTCTTAAATACGACTAGTCGAGGGTCGGAACGCAGAGGTTCAATCTGTTTTATCCAGCCATCATCTGTACTACAGTCATCGACTAGGTATAATCGAAAGTCTGCATAGGTTTGGGCTAGTATGGATCTAAGAGAATCCCCTAGAAAGCGAGATTGGTTGTAGTGAGGCACAACTACTGCGGTCCGCATACTCAGCTACTCACTTTCGACATGGGCATCAAAGCGCCACCAATACCCTCGTTCTCTATAGTGCAAGCTGATCGCACCTGGCTCAATGCGGATCGGACTTTTGTCTTCTGGTGTGCCGCTGCCCAAAAACGGTTTGGTTTGCACATTGGGAGAGCGGGCTACGTTGCAAACAACGCCATTCTTTACATAGTGAATGTCTCGATGAACATGGCCACTAAGAACCTGCTTGACGTTTGGGTGCTTCGCAATCACGTCCCAAAATGGTTGCGCCCAACTAGCGTATGGATCTTCACTGAGATAAATAGATATTGGTATTTTGCAGGGGAATGGAGGGTGGTGAAGGCCTATGATGATATCACGATCTGGAGAGATTTGATCCAGTTGCGAGGCGAGCCATTCAAGTGAAGCAGTCGTCAATACAGGGCGACTGCTGCTCTCTTCCGAAGAGTTTAACATGACCAAAGTCGCCTCACTAAGTTCAACCATGTAAGAGAGTTTTGACTTGTTAACTTCAGCTGGCAGATGGGACGAGAACACGGCGCCAATCACGCTTGGTGTGTCATGGCCACCGGCCTGTATCCAATAAGGTACTTCTAGTTTCGAGAGAATATCTCTCGCAACTTCAGCTTCCTCTTGTTTGCCATTGTGGGTGATGTCGCCGGTTATAACGACACATTCTGGTAATGGATCAAGATCATTGATTGTTCTCACTGCGCTCAGTAGAAGTTGATTACTATCAATAACGCCACGTATCTTAGATCCTGAGGCCACTACATGTGGGTCTGTGAGGTGAACAAGCAGCACAGATTGTCTCCCCTTAGTGTTTGGAAAATTCGACTAAAACATCTTCGTAAACGACGTAATCGATTGCTCTTTCTTTGCCAAAATCTTCAAGGACATCAGAAATGTCGTTGCAGATTGGTTTGCCTGGCCCATTTAAAGATGTGTTTATTAGGCAAGAAACGCCCGTGCGCTGATCAAATTGACGCAATACTTCGTCGAGAACGGGATTTTCTTGCGGATCTAAAGTCTGGATCCTACCGGTGCCGTCCTTATGTGTGCAGGCAGGAGCATTGAGCTCCCGTATATCAAAGTTAAACATCATGTGAGGCGATGTTGGAAAGCCTGGGAAAGTTGAACGGAATGCACTTTCCCGCATCACTGGCGCCAGAGGCCTAAACCATTCTCTCTTTTTGATTGTTTCGCTCACGCGCTTGCGCATTTGCGGACTTTGAGGGCTAGCTATTAGGGATCTGTGGCCGAGAGCACGCGGGCCCAGCTCTGCTTTTCCCTGCATGAAAGCAATAACAGCCCCTCTTTCCAGTTGCTCAACAATCTTCTCTGGGGTGGCGTCGGACATCTTCATGCCTGCGAGAGACAGTTTCTCAATGTCCGAGGCTCTATCGAGAGAGGCGCCATTCATGTAGATCGAGAACGGCTCAGCGGAGTTGCCATCCCTCAGAAGCATCGTGCAGATTGAAGCGCCAATAGCTTGGCCAGCATCGTTGCAGATAGGTGCGGGCACTACCGGCACATTTAATCCATCACGCAAATAACTATTTGCAACAATGTTTAAGGCACAACCGCCAGAGAGAGCTACTGTGGTTGCATTATGCCGCTCTACCATTCTTTGCAGATATTTGAGTATCTCCTCGCTAAAGCTACGTTGCAAAGAATTTAGAAACTCCGCTTTTTCTTCAAAAGAGAAGGCTATGAATGTATCGGAAAGACGCTGTTGCCATTCTATCTGGGCTTTGGAGCCCGGCTCCATAATGGCGTCGGGAATGCTTTCAATTAAAGTATGATACCTGTCCGACTGATGGCCATAAGCAGACATGGCCATTAATGTACCGGCTATGGACGGGCTGCGTGAGTAGCCCAGGAGAGAGGCAACCGCAGACCAGCCGAACCCACAAGCGTACCAAGGAAGACTATCGTGCTCTACGAGCGAAAATTTCCCATTGGCGAAAAGAAAAAGAGAGTTACGGGAAAAGTGTCCCCTTCCCTCATTCACAAGTACTAGGCAACGATCTCGATACCCGGCGTAATGAAGCCCTACCGCAGCGTGGGCCGCTTCATGCGCGACGAAATGGCATTGTACTTCTTGTCCGTTCAATGAGACTTGTCTGTTAACGAGCAGGTTGCTTGGCGAGACCATGTCTCGCTGATCTATTGCGGTTTCTGCTCCAAAAAGGCTGTACTTCAGGGGAACACTGCTGGCGACTTCAAACTTCTGCTCCACCAAACGAGGTAAAGCGTTATCAAGTGAGGCAAACACATTAGAATCATGCTTCACGCGGGTAATGCGCTCACTCTCCTGAGCCCAAGTTAGATTTTGCCCGTTCCAGATGCATGCGCTGGCATCATGGCCAACTGAATGAATGCCAAGAAGGCAGTCGGTGCTCATTGCTAGATGTCCCTGAACGTATTTCCATTGGATTTCATAAGGCTAACCACTCCAGAAACAACTGGGAGAAGCATCTTTCGCCCAGAGGCATGCTTAAGGATCGTAGGTAGCTTTCTCGGGCGCATATAGAAACGCTTGTATGCTTCCCGGGCCCGCTCCTCGGCGCTTGGCGCAAGGAAGCCGATCCTGCCTGTTTCCTCCCCCCGTATGTAGCGCAGCCAGTAATCCTCAGCGACCATACCTGCTTTCACCGCACTCTTGAAAAGGGTGGTTCCTGGCAGCGGCGTGGCGGTGTAGAAACTTGCGTAGTCAAGTGGTAGCCGCAAAGCCATGTCGACCGTGCGCTGGTATTGCTCGATGGACTCATTTAGCCACCCCACAATGAAGTAAGCAAATGTCTGGATACCGGCTTTTTTTGCACCAATCACTGCCTGATGAATTTTTTCAATATCCGTGGATTTCTGCATGTCTCGCAGAATATCGATGTCACCAGATTCGATGCCAAACCTCAGCCGAATACAGCCAGCCTTACGCATGAGTTTAAGCAGCTCATCATCAACTAGATCTACGCGGGTCGGCGCCTCCCATCTGACCTTGAGCTTCCGATCGTTGATCAGGTTGCATATTTCAACTACGCGCTTTCGCTTCATTGTGAAGATATCGTCATAGAACATGATCTCCTTGACAGCATATGTCTTCACTAGATGCTCCATCTCAGAGACGACGTCGTCTGCAGTTCTGTAAATTGACTTACGATCTACTGACTGTTTGAAGCAGAAGCTGCATTGAAATGGACAGCCGCGACTAGAGATCATTGTTGTAAATGGTCGCTTTGCCATGATTGAGTGATATAGCTCAATCGGAACGCTTGTTCGGTTCGGCCACCCCATATCTTGTAGGTTCATCATTTTTGCGGGAAGGTTCTCAAACTCTCGAGATACAAGGCCGGGAATTGTAGATGGATCCTTGCCTTCGCTGAGCGCATCCGCGAGATCGACCATAATGCTCACACCTTCCCCCACACCAACAAAGTCTATGCAAGAATGATAGAGGTTCTCGCGTCCGTACACCTCGGTGTGAGGCCCTCCTAGAATCACTGTGGCACCAATCTCTTTTGATATTTTGCAGGCTTCAACAGCGCCAGGCATGCCTGGGGTTGTGGTGGTGACGCCAACAAGGTCGGGCACGAATGCCTGGAGGGCTTTTTTTAGGGCTATTGAGTCAAGACCGAACGCCTGAGCATCTAATTGCGTGACCACGTGGCCTTCTCGCAGCAGCGCAGCCTCTATGTAACTTAACCCTAGGTGCGGCAATACGCCGGCGCGCTTTTGCATAGCATGCATCTGACGACTGTTTAAGCACAAGTCATGGTTGCGTATTAGGGCGATCCGCATGATGTACCTCTTTGTCACTGTCCACTAGACGCTTTACTAGCGCGTCGAAATATAGCGCTGGCTTGATGAACTTTAGTACTATTTTCAGTCGAGAAAATTAAATGCGGAAACTCTGCAAACTCCAATGAATTATCATTAATAGTTATAGTATCTTTGTATATGGCACCATTTTTCCCAAACTTGAATGATCCACATGTCCTTCCAAGAACTGAAACTGGCGTTGAAAGCTTCCATCCGCTTACACCGCATCCTTCATTTCCTTTGGATTTGTTGTAATAATCCACAACATCATTCTTTTTTAATGAGAATGTAATATTTCTCAAAACATGTGTAATATTAAATCTATTATGTGCACCATCTTTCTCTTTGTGTATTTCTCCGGTATAATTTATTTCTACCGTCTCTATTTGACAGTTATTAGTTTCGTAAATTGTTGCAACAGCATTTATATTTATTTTATCGATATAAGATTCGACAATGTAGCCATGCCGACCTTGTTTTCCGATAGGAAAACAAGGACTAGTCCACAAACCATCAAGTTCATCTGCGCGTGACTGATACGAAAGGCTAGTACACGCTAAAAGTATGTATAGTGTTACTAAAATTTTCTTCATTTAACCGCCTCATACCTTTCAATTATCTTGAATTATCTACAATATCACACCCTAAAGTAGATGTTTCCTATCATTACACGCGCAAACAACGAGTGATGCTGACCGTATATCACAACTATTGGTATGTCAAAACAAAACAACTAGCCATTTAGAGTTGGATTCACTGAGAAAATAGACTAATAATTGTGTAGCGTCGATTCGATGACGCAAAAAGTGCAATATTGACTCGAGCTATTTCCTAATTAAATTCCTGGTTTTTGAATGAAAATGGAAATAAAACTCATAAAAGTCAGCACTGTATAAGTAATTGTAAGTTTTCACAGTATGCGTGGAATGTATGTGTGGAATTGCGGGCGCGTTTTCTTCGGCAGGTTGCCGCGAAAGCCTTGAAAGTAGATGCAGAGAAATACTCTCCAAAGTTGTCCATCGAGGCCCGGATGGTCATCGGTGTGTTTCGCTATCTGGGGTATCTCTGGGTCACGCCCATTTGCGCTTTCAGGACTTGGAGAGAGGAGCGCAACCGCTTGTAATTGATGCGGGATCAATTGCGATTAGCTTTAACGGCGAAATCTACAATCACAAAGATCTCAGAGACTCCCACCTGAGAGATATCGGGTTCGATAGCGATTGTGATGCTGAAACAATTTTGCGTCTATATGAGAGCTATGGTGATCAGGCATTCGCACTCTTAAATGGCATGTTCGCTATAGCGATTTATGATGCGCGAGCTGATATTCTTCTTTTGGTTCGAGACCGATTGGGAAAGAAGCCCCTATACTGGACTAAAGATGATTACGGAGTCTATTTTTCCTCTGAAGCCAATGGGTTGCTTAGCAGCAGTGGATTGCTGCCGTCGTTGAGCAAGCAAGCTATCGGCCATTACCTTCATTATCATTCATCTCCACCGAATACCTCCTTCTTCCGTGATATTTACAAGGTTCCTCCAGCGCAATTGGTGCGCTTCGAAAGAGATCTTTCCACTTCGTCTTTTATGTTTGACTGTATGAGCCTTAACTCAGAAGGCGTCAGGTCGAAAACCAAGGATATTCATGGGGTTTTACAAGGCGCTGTTGCTAGACGAGTTCATATCGGGCGAAACCAGCCAGTTGGATTGTTTCTCAGTAGTGGAATTGACTCTGCGCTCATTGGGGCCCAACTCCGGAGCCTCAATGAACGCGTGATTGCGTTCAGCTTTAGGGCAAAAAGTGCGGATAACGATGAGGCAGACAAGGCTCGCCAAATTGCTGATTATCTCGGTTTTGAGCATAGAACAGTTGCACTTGAACCCAACATCGCTGCCTCCAAGTTTGAGTGGATTTACCGAAACTTGGATGAGCCGATCGCCGACCCGTCGTTCCTTGCTCTTAGTTTGTTATGTGAAGAAGCTAAGCACTCTGTTCGATATGCTCTAACAGGAGATGGGGCCGACGAGTTCTTTCTGGGTTATGAATTCTTCGGCTGGGCGAACGTCTTGTCAGTTTTTGCTCGCTGCTTGCCGAACGGCCTCTTGACCGGTGCCTCCAGGGTCATTGCGAAATGCCCAGATTTTGGCGGAGACTTGAACCCTGGACACAAACTGAGATTATTGAGCCGCTCCCTACAGGAAAGCGATGCTAATCGATTTAGTGCAACAATTGCCAGCTTCTCCCGCAGTGAACTTCAAGTGCTGCTTGATTGGGAGAGCGCCAGTACGCTCAACCAAAGCATTGCAGTGCCCGCGGATCGAAGTGGTTTGGCTTCAGCGCAAGCGGATGCAATCAAAAATTATCTTTGCGGACCAATCCTAGCCAAACTCGATCGAGCAAGCATGAGGCATGGTTTTGAGTTGCGTTCTCCATTTCTGGATGATGATTGTTTGGCATTTGCATCAGGATATACGCTGAAAGCTAGACTGGGTAAGAAGCCCCTTAGATTCCTGGTGGATCAATATTTCTCAGGAACACAAATTAAACCGATTAAGCGCGGGTTCAGAGTGTCACAGCGCCAACTTCTCCTTTCGAGTTTGGAAAGCCTGACCCGGGACAATCTAAGCTCAACAGATTTCATCAACACGATTGGAATGCGGGCCTCCAGTGTCACGACATTGCTGGATGAATTCTACATTCGTCGTGTCGACCATACCAAAAAACTTTGGTCCCTACTCTGTTTAAGTGTGTGGATGAACGGCATGAAAGCGCAATTCCAATGAATGAACACAAAGTGTTGTTGCTCGCCATGAAGAGCTGGGGAGAGATGGGTAATTTTAACTCGGCACACAAACTTGCTCGACTGATCGAACAGGTTGGTTGGGATGTAGATGTCGTTGCTTTTGACGAGTTGCTTCCCGAGTTTGCCCACTTCGGGATCAAGCTTGGCAATCTCCGAGATCAAGACATCTCGGAGCGGGAAGTAGAGAAAGTTTATGCGGATGTCATGGACGAATGTGGTGTTTGTGTCCGGCAGATGCTTTCGGAGCCCGCTTCATCTTTGCAGAAGTTGATCAAGCTCATCTCGGAAAGGAACTACCGCTTTGTGATCGGAGCGAAAGGCGTCATTTCACGCATAGTATCTGAGTTGCAAGGTCGATCATTAATTAGTGTAACTGCAGCAAATTATCTAACAAATCATGGCTTGCTCGATATTGACATTCATAGGCCAGTCGTAGGTATGCCGCAGATTTGTGTGACTGTTGATGCTGTGGAACACTTAATGCACCTCGGCGTAGCAGAAAAAGATATCTTCAATATTAGATATCCGGGTGGTCACGGCGATTTCTCGATTAATCATCAAGCAGCCGACGGATCAATCAATGTCGTGGTATTTGACAACCATGGTGGCGCCGTTTTCTCTCGATTGGTTCGGTCGCTGCTTGGGTTTGATCCAAAGATACACCTGCACGTAATCGCGTTGTCACCAGAAAAGTACTCGCAGCTGCTTGATGGAAAGTCCTCAACGCTCGTTGGGAAGATGTCTTTTGCAGATTATCAGCAGTTCTTGGCAGATAGGCAGCATGAACGACGAACGGTATTAGTTACAAAAGCCGGCCCCAATACAGTCTTTGAAGCGATTAGACACGAACTTCCTGTGATTGTTGTTCCTTCAGGGTTGCCACCAGAAAAGTGGGTGGCTCGTTTTGTTGTAGAACGGGAAATTGGGCGTGTTTGCAACTCTCATCAACAAGTCAAAAGTGTGCTCGACGGGTATTTGATGAACACGATCGAATTTGACCAAGTGGTTGAACGTATGAGGGCGATGAAGAATGTCCATTTTTCACCCCCAACGGTCATTGAGAACTTAGTGGATTTTTTGGCACAGAAAGAGGCTTGCATGTACGATGAAACCTCAAATCTATGTATCTGACGTAATCTCCGGCTTTTCTGACCTCGGGCAAACTCGCCAATGGACGAGTTCTGTACTCACACGTCAAGTTTGCGAACTTATTCCATCCTTTAATCAAGAGCTATATGGACGCCTAAAGCACGCAACAAAGAAATGCATGGGATATCCAGCTGTTTGGTCGAGTAAGTATGCTCTCGGATTAAATGATGATCAGGTGTTTCACAGCCTGCGTTGTGGATTGCCGTCACTGTATGTGAGCTTAACCACATCTATCACGGACGACTTTCTGGATGCGAATTCCGATGCGTCTGTGGAAGATTTAATGGTCATGTACCACCTTCTGTTCGCTGCCCTTGAGACCAATCGGTGGACTGAAAATGAATTTGGCAGATCGTTCACAAGCTCAATTAGCCCTCTCGTTCATGAGTTTCTGCAACTGCGAGTCCCATGGTGGAAGTTGACCAGCTCAGAGAGAGCAGAGCGCGCATTGCAGTCACCTAAAAGGATTGGCTTGTTCCATCGTATGATTGCAACAGAGTTACTGCATAATGTCAGTGGCTATACCACGCAAGACGTGTGCGCTGCCATAAGTTTTGCAGAGCAGTTTGGGGACTTCTGCGCATTAATTGATGATGTCCTTGATCTTGAAGTCGATATGCAAGAAGGCACGCAATACACTCGCGTTATGAAGCTATTCCACGATTTTTTTCCGTTCAACGGGGATCGTCCACGTGTAGCTGAAGTTCGCGAGAATGCATCCAGGATGGAATTTGGAGCCGCTTGTCTTGCAATGTTGACCGAAGCACTCGGAGAATTACGGCTTGCTGCGCCACCATGTGGACAGTTGGGACAAAGGTTGGATCAAATCGAATGTTCCCTCCAAACTGTTCCAGCAATGGCTTTCGGGGAGCCTGCAAATGCATGAATTGCCAAACCCTGATTCTCGAAGGAGCTTCTTGTCGCGTATTACGGCCCGTGGTTATGTACCGCTGGAGGTTCAAATTCCTTCATATGAAACGGTCGTTTCAACGTTAGCCGAGACAAGCAGTGATCTGCCCTCTGCGCTATGGATATTCCCCACAACACTGGGGCGTTTGGCTTCTAATAGTAATGTCGTCGATGACTTGTTCCCTGCAATGGCCGATCAACTCAATCGATTCAAACCGGGCGAAGTTACCGTCGTGGTAGGAATTCAGTATCAAGATGTATATCAGCAAACGGAAGCTCGTCAGCTTGCCCAACGTATTGCAGCCATATTCGTAAGGGCAAGTATCCCTGTTCTGACTATGGCAGTTAACGCTCGAAGAAAGCTGGCAACACTCAACATCGCGCTACAAGTGACAAGTCATTTACCGTACACCGCAGTTGGATGGGTCGACGATGACGTTGTCCTATCTGATAACTGCCTAATGAAATTGTGGGAACGGGCACGAGATCCAAAGTTCTCCGGTGCAATCGGTGCGCACAAGATTGGTAGTCCAGAGAATTGTACATCGTCAAAGATTCTGCACTTGCTAAAGGGGATCACTAAACCAGCGACGGATTATCCCCATGGCTGCTGCATAATCGTGGATCGGCAGGTCGTGGGAAGTGGTATTCCCTGGAAGTACTACTCTGAAGACGGATACATTTGCTTCAGTTTGATTGATATTGAAAATGTGGACCCACTCCACCGTTTGGTGATTGAGCACAAAGCTTTCTGTTATCACAAAGTTGGAACCACGGGCCTTTGGTCGAACATGCGTAGAATTCGCCGCCTTCTTCTGAATCACAATATTCTAATAGCAGATAGCAGACCTGAAGTTGCGCGATACTACACCAGAAAACTATTGTTCCACGGTATGTGGCCGTATAGCCCTCTATCGACAGAAATTCGTCTCTCTACTGCTACCTTACGCGCGATCTTGAAATGGCTGTATTTTGGCTTTTATAGCGCCGTCAAACTTGAACTGATTATTCGCGGACTTATTGGACGGCCGTTGCGCACAGTGACTTGGGGAACAATGACATGAGCCTCGTTGAAGAAGTCACATTAGTCGACGCGAATGGTAAAGCTATTGGCACTGCTGAGAAGATGAGCGCTCACAGGCAAGGGCTATTGCATAGCGCGGTATCAGTTTTCCTTTTCGACCAAAAAGGGAGAATGCTGCTGCAAAGAAGAGCATTTCATAAGTATCACTGTGGGGGGCTTTGGGCGAATTCATGCTGCAGTCATCCCCGTCCTTCAGAATTGCCGGAACACACCGCATCGCGACGCATTTTTGAGGAACTTGGTGTTAGTGCTTCCCTTGAGCGCATTGGTACTCATCTTTACCGAGCTAATGTTGGTAACGGACTGGTCGAAAACGAGTATGTGTACTTGTTTCGTGGGACGCTCGAAAATGATGAGATGACTCTCAATAGTGAAGAAGTTGCCGATGTGACTTATTTGTATCCTGACGAAATACGCAATTTGCGCGAGCGAAAAGACAACCTTGCTCCTTGGTTTGCAATCTATCTCGAACAAATAGGTGATCTAGTATGCGCGGCTCCGTAGAGGAATGGGTAGAGAGCAACTTTGTTCCTTTTTTTGTCGAAAATGGGATTGAAGTGAGCCGAAGAGCAAAAGAAGTGCTGCAACTAGTCCTCTTCGCTCAAGTGGAAGAGGGACTTATTGAAAGCGAGGACACTCTAATAAGGCTGGCTGATCACGTGTCACCGGAGCCATTTTTCTTAGTTTACCTCAATAAATACGGAAATCGCAAACTGACGGCGAACCGGATGGTGAGGCTCCTTGCCGACTTTCATGATCGCTGGATCGAAATGAGGAGCAATAAATGATGCTCGATATCAAAGTAGCACAACGAGAGCTAGCGGAGAATGGGATTGTTAAGATCCCGGGCTTTGTTGACTCGCATCAGTTGAAAGCTTTGGAACACGCTCTAGATGCGGTTTTTGATGGCAATTACGCGTCGGGGGAAAAACCAATTGCTAGAAACCGCGAGTACTTCGATCGTTGCGGCCTGCACCATATTAGGTATCCGAATGTATCTGACCCCAACATAGCAAACATTTGCGATGACATCGGTATTGGAGAACTGACAGGCGGATTGTGCGATAGCAATTGGACGCAGGCATGGTTTATCCATGCGGTTTACAAATTTCATGAACCGGGTCAAGAGGCTGGTAATTTCGTCGGATGGCATCAAGATGGGCAATACACCGATACAGTTTTCGACGGCGATTTTGTTACGGCCAATATTCACTTAACCGAAGGATCAAAACAGAACGGTTCGCTTAGATACTTACAAGGTAGTCATACTATGCCTGTAGTTGAAGGACTTGGTAGTGGGTTCAGTCACAGCGGCAGCTTAGAGAGCTTAACCAAACGAGTTACAAAAAATCTTGGCAGAGAATTCGCCCAGCGTCTTGAAGAGGCTGAAGCTGGCGATGTTACCTTCCATTCGAGCAGGTTGATTCACGGCAGTGGTCCGTGTGACGCAGGCGAGTACCGCAAAGTTCTGGTTCTGCACATGCGAACGGAAAAGAACAATCTGAAAGACGGAGGAAGTCAAGTACTTGCGAGATATGGGGTCGATATCGCCAATGAGGCTATGTGTCCAACGTTCCGGACGAGGGCATGTTGATTGAGTCTACGTTGTACCAAGATTCAGCCGATGACAAAGCTGCGCTTAGCGAGACCTATTTCAAAGTTACCGGGTCAAGGATGAATTGGAAGTCACCACGAGGCTTCTTTGAGAAGATGGCGTGGCTGAAGATATTTGATCGCCGTTCGGAAATGGTTCAGATCGTTGACAAAGCGACGGCAGGGTGCATTGCGCGATCGAAGTGCCGGCAAGTATTGGTACCTTCTGTTTATGGGATTTACTCCGCTCCTCATGAGATCAACTGGGATGCATTGCCCGAACATCTAGTTGTAAAGGCAACGCATGGCAGCAAGATGGTTAAGAAAGTAGACAAAAGGGAAATGAACGTCGGCGAGCTAGAGGAGATGATGTCCAACTGGCTGCAAACAACCTATGGGAAGCAGCGGCGGGAGTGGGTATATAAACATGTAGAACCAAAGATCATGATTGAGGAGGTCATCGGTTATCATCGGGAAACAATTAATGACTATAAATTCTATTGTTTCGAGGGTGAACCGTTGCTTGTCCATGTTGATGTCTGTCGAAACGTTAATCATCAGCGCGCGTTTTTCGACCCACATTGGAACCGTGTTAATTTTGAATTCGGTAGGTACTCGGTTTATCAAGGAGACTTGGAGCCGCCAGCAAAACTCTCAGATATGCTGGATTTTGCACGCAAAATGTCGAAAGGTTTCCATTTTCTGCGCGTGGACATGTATTCGATTGAAGATACTTTCTATTTCGGTGAAGCAACGCTTTTTCCAGGCGGTGGCTGGGCACGATTGTACCCCAAGAACGCGAATGCAACATGGGGGGCTTGGCTAACAAACGTGCCACATATCTGAAGTGGACAAGATAGGTACGATTTTTTGCCGCATTTGTTTCGCTCAACAGATAGATCTGGATTAGAGCATCTTCCTCGCTGGCCGTTGATTATCTGCAGTGACTGTCAGTCGGACGTCACGGTTGCAATACATTTTTCCTCGGATCTGAGAATTTTTCGTTTGGTTGATGTTCGCGTTTTCGTCCGAACAGTCATGGAAGCGAGCAACCATAGCGTAAGGTTTTGCAATGTCGGGCAGTAATCTCCGACGGTTTTGATCTCAACCGTTATGAGTTTATACAAAGAGACAGTTAAAGCGTGTCGCATTCAATAAGCCTCATATCCGGCAGCAGAGAAGAAATTCCGGCATTCCTCTGGGGTAAAGAGATCACAGATGTCGGCAAGAGCCTCGCAGATTGCGTCAAAAGAGCGTGCAGCCTTTTTGCGCAGGAGCACTTTGAGTTTGGAATATGCCAATTCAATCGGATTGAGATCAGGGGAGTATGGTGGCGGGAACACAAGCCATGCACTAGCTCGGATTTGATTGATGAGTGAAGTAGCTCGACTTTTTGATCCCGCAGACCATTAATAGTCTCTGATACCTGTACAGCTCACATCCCCATTGCAACCCCCGAATTTCTGGCCTGGGTTCCTTCCGCGATTTGCTGACTTACAACCATTTTTCTCCCACATGAATGACAATTGGGTATTCCAGATCTAGACGATCCGAACCACGCTGTGTGATCTCACAATCCAACAGTACTAACCGCACGCCAGTGAATGCTTAGTTTTCTATGCTCCTCATGTCGCGGGAAATTGGCCCGGACCATAGAAGAAGGAGGGAACAAGATGCATAAGAAGCCGGATCTCGAACAACTTCTTGAACAGGCTTTGAAGATGGCGACAGATGAAACTAGATATCGGTTTGTTGCATGCTATCTGAGAGCTGCACTAGAGACAGCTCAGGAAAGCCAAGAGATACGTGAGTCATCCTGGACAATCGGTACTGAGCAAAAAGGCTGCAGGGCAAGCCCCGCTGCCTTTTTGCTTCATTGAGCATTTTCAGTAGCAACCCGAAAAAACGCTTCAGCAGCGCACGGATGCAATGTCAACCGTTGCAATTGTACAGTGCGTTGCGGCCATTTGGACTGATCCCCACCAGCTTGGTCCCCCAGCCAACAAAACATTTCGATACCCAACTTGCGGATATCCAAATCTGCCAGCGCAATCACAATCTTCAGGCTAACCACATGTTCCAATGTCGCCTGAGTTAGATTGCTACTGGGAAAGTAGAACATGTGCGAACCTTCAGCCGGCCCCAAACTCACCAGCTCCAGATGGCTCCTCGCTGTCAGTGTTAGTCTGGTGAAGCTGGTCGGAGTGGACTTTATTGGCTTCTATGAAACCTCGGCGAGAAAGCAAGTTGTAGCCGAGACGGATCAGAGCCTATGCCGTCAGATCGACCAGGGGCGCTCAATCCTCGTCACCGACCTTAATCGCTTTCGTTACAATTTGAGCTTCTTACATGCAACACCTCCCATATCCGGTCTGACACGTGCAGACGACGTCGGCTCGGAGTTCATCAGGATCAAACAGCTGAGCTTGCTGCAAGAACGGCAATCGCAAAAACAAACAACCTAACGGCCAAGAACGATATTTCGGCACAAGGAACTCCAACTCATCACCACATTATGATGATATTGGGGTTGCATATGATCGCCCAAATTGAGCTACACTTAGGTGTAGGATAGTGGCGAGACCAAACATTAACACATCAATTTTGATGTTCTAAAGTGCATTATTTAGGATAACACATCACAATTGACAATTTACTGTCAATGCCAGTCATTGACGATCATCTGCCAAGTTGTTGTTTAATCGTCATCAAAAATGGGCGCACTATCGTCGAACCCTTTCCATTCCGGGACTTTGCGTTTGGATCGCACGCGTTGCCGCTCCGCCAACAGTTTGGCGCGACGTGGTGCAAAGAGGCTATCTTGTGGTTCAGGAATATAGGCTCCGACTGCTTCAACCAATCCCATCGCACGCAGGACACGCAAAAAAGTATCAAGCGTTGCCCCTTTGCCATTCAAAAAGCGACTTAACGTCGGAACAGAGACACCTGCTTCATCGGCAAGCTCCTGCTGGGTAAGCTCCAGATGAATGCGGTAACGGTTGAGCCGCGCCACCATGTCCTGATGAATTTGGTGTGTGGATGCTATCTGATAGTCCAACTTAGACATAACCTGATTTCCCGCGACAGTACGTTTGGTCCCATACCCGGATTATACCGCCAATGGCGCCCCCCAAAAGGTTAGCCCCCCCTCTGACGGATAACTTATAAATTCAGAGATTTCTCATAAACTAGGCTCAGGACTCATTAATTGAGGTAAAATATGACGGTAGCAGCGATACAGATCGCTGAAAAGAAGGTGTGTGCGCATCGGTCATATCGGGTCGCCACCCTGCGCCAGTCTTTGAGCTTTCCGAA
>Ga0207829_100445_pt1 | contig 19392 bp, 18 predicted proteins | sample TtaePargueraPR_4_FD_187738 | JGI IMG/M metagenome (GOLD analysis project Ga0207829, IMG submission 187738) | Aerobic enrichment media microbial communities from Bioluminiscent Bay, La Parguera, Puerto Rico - Tt and P1 (SPAdes) | ecosystem: Environmental > Aquatic > Marine > Unclassified ... | reverse complement strand
CCCGCCATGGCGGCGATCTGGGCGTGCAGGCCAGCGGAATCATCCGCGTCGGCCGCCGCGCCAGCGTCGGCCCCCGCACCGAAAACCAGGCCGCCTATATCGAAACGCTGCAGACCTGCGACCTGACCTTCGGCGTCGGCCCCGCCGGCACCGGCAAGACCTTCCTCGCCGTGGCCTATGGCGTCGCCGAACTGATCGCCGGCAACGTCACTCGGCTGGTGGTCTGCCGCCCGGCGGTGGAGGCGGGGGAGCGTCTGGGCTTCCTGCCCGGCGACATGTCGGAAAAGGTCGACCCCTATCTGCAGCCGATCTGGGACGCGCTTCAGGACCTCCTGGGGCGGGAAGCATTGGACAAGCGCCGGGCAGCCGGAGAGATCGAGGTCGCCCCGCTCGCCTTCATGCGCGGCCGCACGCTGTCCAACGCCTATGTCATCGTCGACGAGGCCCAGAACGCCACGGTCGGCCAGATGAAAATGGTGCTGACCCGGATCGGCCAGGGCGCGCGCATGGTGGTCACCGGCGACCCCAGCCAGGTGGACCTGCCGCCGCGCGAAAAAAGCGGTCTTTCGCACGCCATCGACATCCTTCAGGATGTTTCCGGCATGCGGGTTGTCCGCTTCACCCGCGCAGACGTCGTACGCCATCCGATGGTGAGCCAGATCGTCGCCGCCTACGAGGCCGCCGCCGAGCGCGAGCGCGGCGGGGAAGGCTGAGCCATGGACGGATCCGCTCCCCCAGATGCCGCTCCTCCAGACCGGGCAGATTCAGGCGGCCCCGTCGAGGTGATTGTCGAGGACGAGGCGTGGGACGCCGCCGGCGAGGACTGGCCGGCGCTCGCCGCGCGGCTGAACGGGCTGGTCCAGGCGCGCATGATCGAGCCGCATCCGGGCGGCGCGGCGCTGCTGCTGGCCGGCGACGAACGGCTGGCGGAGCTGAACGCCGCCTTCCGCGGGAAACAAGGCCCGACAAACGTCCTGTCCTTCCCCGCCCATCCCGAAACCGGGGCGCTCGGCGACATCGCCATCGCGCACGGAATCTGCGCCGCGGAGGCCGAGGCCCAGGGCAAGAGCTTCCGCGATCACGCCGCGCATCTGATCCTGCACGGCCTCCTGCATCTGCACGGCTTCGACCATGAGGCCGGCGAGGAAGAGGCCGAAAGCATGGAGTCGCTGGAGCGCGCCATCCTGGCCGAGATCGGCGTCGCGGACCCCTACCGCGCGCGTCGGGCGGCGCACGCCTGATGCCTGAGCCGACCGATGTCTGAGCCGACCGATGTCTGACCCCGGACCCAGTATGGGCGCGCGCCTGGCGGCGCTGCTGCGCCGCGACCGCGCAGAGCCACAGCCGGACGGCGACGCCCCCGCCGCCAGCGGCCTGCAGTCCGAGGCGATGCTGGCGCGCATGGCGGTGTTCGAGGGCCTGCGCGTGGACGACGTCATGGTCCCGCGCGCCGACATAGTGGCGCTGGAGGTCGACACCGCTTTGGGCGAGGCCGTGCGCGTCTTCGCCGAGGCCGCCCATTCTCGCCTGCCTGTCTATCGCGAGACGCTGGACGACCCCTTGGGCATGGTCCACCTGAAGGACCTGATCGGCGTGCTGGCGCCGGAGGAAGGCCGCTCTTGGCCCGCCGACCTCGCCAGCCGCCGGGTGCTGGAATCCACCCTCCGCCCCGTCCTCTACGCCCCGCCTTCGATGCGCGCGGTCGACCTCTTGCTGCGCATGCAGACCCGCCGCGTCCATATGGCGCTGGTGGTGGACGAATTCGGCGGCACCGACGGCCTGGTCACGCTGGAGGATCTGGTCGAGCCGATTGTCGGCGATATCGAGGACGAGCACGACCTGGCCGACGGCCCGCGCATCCGCTCGCGCGGCCCCCGCGCCTGGGAGGCCGACGCCCGCTGCGGCATCGAGGAGTTCGAGACCCTGGTCGGCCGCGAACTGGCGACCGAGGACGAGGATGAGGACGTCGAGACGCTGGGCGGTCTGGTCTTCACCATCGCCGGCCGCGTGCCCGAGCGCGGGGAGGTGATCTACCACCCCGCCGGGTTCGAGTTCGAGGTGGCCGAGGCCGACCCGCGCCGGGTCAAGCGGCTTCTGGTCCGCGAAACCGACGGGGCCGCGCCCGAACCGGACGACGGGTGACCGGCACGCGCGCCGGTGCGGCGAAAGGCGTGGCGCGTCTGCGCGCATGGGTGCTGAGTCTTTCCGGCTGGCGGGCCGGCGGCCTCGCCTTCCTTCTCGGCGCCTTCGGCGTGCTGGCCCAGCCGCCCTTCCATATCTGGCCCGCCATGATCGTCAGCCTGACCGGCCTGATCTGGCTGCTGGACGGCGGGGTGGGCCGGCCGCGCCCTGTGGCGGCCTGCGCCTTCCGCGCCTGGGCCTTCGGCTTCGGCTATTTCGCCGCCGGAATCTGGTGGATCGCCAACGCCTTCGTCGCCCGCGGCCCGGAATTCTATCCCCTGATCCCCTTCGCGGTGACGCTGGCCCCGGCGGGGCTCGCCCTGTTCTGGGCGGCGGCGGGGGCGGTCTGCGGCGCCTGGTGGCCGGCCTCGCCGCGCCGCATCGCGGTCTTCGCGCTGGCGGTGTTCGCGGTCGAATATCTGCGCGGCCATATCCTGACCGGCTTCCCGTGGCAGATGGCCGGCATGGCCTGGACGCCCGGCGGCCCGGTGGCCCAGGGCGCGGCCTGGATCGGCCTGTACGGGCTCAGCCTGGTCACCCTCTACGCCTTCGCCGCCCCGGCGGCGCTCTGGGGCCCGCCCGGCGCCGGGGGCGCCCGCGCGCCCTGGATGCGCGGCGCGCCGCTGGCCGTGGGCGCGGTGATGATCTGCGCCCTGTTCGGCGCGGGTCTGGGCCGGCTGGCCGACGCCGACCCGGCCCTGACCGATGTGCGCGTGCGTCTGGTCCAGGCCGCCATCCCGCAGGACCAGAAATGGCTGGCCGAGAACCGCGGCCTGGTCGCCGAGCGCTATCTGGACCTCACCGCCTGGCCGGACCTCGAATATGTCGATCTGGTGGTGTGGCCGGAGGCCGCCCTGCCGATCCTGTTCCCGGACAGCTATGGCGTCACGCTGGCGGCGCTGACCGATCTCCTGGCCGGGCGCGCCGCCCTGATGACGGGGGTCTACCGCTCCAGCCCCGGCGACGACGAATACCGCAACGCCCTGGCGGTGCTGGACTTTACCGGCGCCGGGCCGCGCATCGACGGCCTCTATGACAAGGTGAAGCTGGTCCCGTTCGGGGAGTTCACGCCGGGCGGCAAGCTGCTGACCTCGCTCGGCTTCCGCCTGCCCAACGCGGTGTCCGGCGGCTTTACGCCGGGCGAGGCCTCGGCGGTTCTGGAGACGGACGTCGCGCCGCCCTTCGCGCCGCTGATCTGCTACGAGATCATCTTCCCGCGCTTCATCCCGCGCGGCGACCGGCGTCCGCAATGGATGCTGAACATCTCCAACGATTCCTGGTTCGGCAATTCGGCCGGACCGCGCCAGCATTTCGCCCAGGCCCGCTTCCGCGCGATCGAGGAGGGCCTGCCGGTGATTCGTTCGGCGTCGGGTGGTATATCGGGCGCCATCGACGCTTATGGCCGCGTCCGGGCCGAACTGGCCCCCGGCGAGCCGGCCGTTCTCGACACTGCAATTCCTGTCGCTGGCGCTGTAACATTTTACAGCAGATACGGGGATTTGGCCTCCCTCTTGCTTTGTGTCGCCCTTGTGTTGATGGCGACGAATATGCGCGCCATCGCGCCGCGCTCGGTCTTGACGACGCGGCGTTTGGACCCCTGATAGGCCCCCTTATACCGGGCCAACGAGAACAAAAGTGGACGATAACGAACCTAACCCCGTAGACCGTCATGTCGGCGCGCGTGTGCGTTTGCGTCGCAAGATGTTGAAGATGAGCCAGGAGACGCTGGGCGAGTCGCTCGGCGTCACGTTCCAGCAGGTTCAGAAATATGAACGCGGCGCCAACCGCATCGGCGCCTCGCGCCTGTGGCGCACCGCCCAGGTCCTGCAGGTGCCCGTCGGGTACTTTTTCGAGGGCCTGTCGGTGGCTCAGAGCGGCGCCCAGGGCTTCGCCGAGGACGACCAGACCCCGCTGGTATACGATTTTATCGCCAGCCCGGAGGGCGTCGCCCTGGCCAGCGCGTTCGGCCAGATTTCGGACCCGCAGGTGCGCAAGCGCGTGCTCGAACTGGTCCGCGCCCTGGCGTCCGAAAACGAGGCCGGCGACGGGGGCTGATTAACCCTCCCTTGTCATCGCGAGCAATATCGGCTTCTGTCCGGCGCCGGCGGACGGCCCCGTCCGTCGTTTCGCATTTTCTGATCGTAAACCCGGAGCAGCTGTATGAGCCGCGCGTCCTATATTTTCACCAGCGAAAGCGTATCCGAAGGCCACCCCGACAAGGTTTGTGACCGCATTTCCGACGAAATCGTGGACGCCTTCTTCCGCGAGGCTGAAAAAGCCGGCTGGAACCCGAAGGACGTCCGCGTCGCGGCGGAAACCCTCTGCACGACCAATCGCGTCGTGATCGCGGGCGAGACCCGCGGCCCCGAGGCGGTCGACGCCGACATGGTCGAGGGCCTGGCCCGCGACGCCATCAAGGACATCGGCTACGAACAGGACGGCTTCCACTGGAAGAACGCCAAGGTCGACGTTCTCCTGCACGCCCAGTCCGCCCACATCGCCCAGGGCGTCGACTCCGGCGGCAACAAGGACGAAGGCGCCGGCGACCAGGGCATCATGTTCGGCTACGCCTGCAAGGAAACGCCGGAGCTGATGCCCGCTCCGATCCAGTTCTCCCACCGCATCCTGAAGCTGATGGCCGACGCCCGCCACAGCGGCAAGGAGCCGGAACTGGCCCCCGACGCCAAGAGCCAGTGCACCGTCCAGTACGAAAACGGCAAGCCGGTCCGCGTGACCTCCATCGTCGTTTCCACCCAGCACAACAGCGAAGCGTCGGAATCCGACGACATCCGCGCCATCGTCGAGCCCTATGTGCGCGAAGCGCTGCCGGGTGACCTGATCGACGCCAAGACCGAATGGCACATCAACCCGACCGGCAAGTTCGTGATCGGCGGGCCGGACGGCGACGCGGGCCTGACGGGCCGCAAGATCATCGTGGACACCTATGGCGGCGCGGCCCCGCACGGCGGCGGCGCGTTCTCCGGCAAGGACTCCACCAAGGTTGACCGCTCGGCCGCCTACGCCGCGCGCTATCTGGCCAAGAACGTCGTGGCCGCGGACCTGGCGGACCGCTGCACCATCCAGCTCGCCTACGCCATCGGCGTCGCCAAGCCGCTGTCGATCTATGTCGACATGCACGGCACCGGCCGCGTCGACGAAGCCAAGCTGGAAAAGGCGCTGGGCGAGGTCATGGACCTCTCCCCCCGCGGCATCCGCGAGCATCTGGGCCTGCTGAAGCCGATCTTCGCCCGCACCGCCGCCTATGGCCATTTCGGCCGCGAGGCGGAGGCCGATGGCGGCTTCTCCTGGGAAAAGACCGATCTGGTCTCCGAGCTGAAAGGCCTGGCCGGCTAAGTCTGGTCCACATCCTTTGCGCAAAGGGCGTCCGGAAACGGGCGCCCTTTGTTTTTCCAGCTCGTCCCCTCTCCCCTCGTGGGAGAGGGGCAATCGGGCTCGAAGCGCGGCACGCGCTTCGCAAGCCCGATGGGGTGAGGGGGCGCTCGGTCCGGACGCCTCGCGCTCCACGAACACCGCCCCCTTCCCCCAACCCCCTTCCCACGAGGGGAAGGGGGCTGATATTGCGCCCTCGCCAATGCCCGACCCCGCTTCCCAGAACCGCCGCCTCTACGGCCGCTCCCACTCCCACGCCCTCAGCGCGCGCAAACAGGCTCTGGTGAAGGGGCTTCTGCCCGGAATCGGCCTGCCGGAGGGGGATTTCGACCCTCGCGCCCTGTTTCCGGACAAGAAAGACGTCTGGCTGGAGATCGGCTTCGGCGGCGGCGAGCATCTGGCCGCCCGCGCCACGAAACACCTGGACACCGGCTTTATCGGGATCGAGCCCTATCTGGACGGCGTCGCCAAGATGCTGACGGCCATCGAGGACGGCGGGCTGAAAAATGTCCGCCTGCAGCGCGGCGACGCGCGCGAGACGGTGGAGCGCATGGCGGACGCCAGCCTCGCCCGCATCTTCGTCCTGTTCCCCGACCCCTGGCCGAAGACCCGGCACTGGAAGCGCCGCATCGTGTCGGACGCCTTCGTGGCCCAGCTGGCGCGGGTCCTGGCGCCCGGCGGGTCGCTGCGCTTCGCAACGGATGTGGAATCCTATCAGGACTGGGCGATCGAGCGCTTCGCGCGCAGCCCGCATCTGGAGTGGACCGCGCGCCGCGCCGGCGACTGGCGCACGCCGCCCGCCGACCACACCACGACCCGCTATGAGGAAAAGCGCCTCGGCGACGCCGCCCCGGTCTTCTACGACTTCGTGCGGAATTGAGTGCTGCACGCGATTGCGCCTTCATGCGCAAAGGCTTATATAGACGCCAACAGACACGCACTGACGTCGATGACGTTAAGAGCGGCGGCCCCGGGGCCGGCCGCTTTTTTGTTACCTGCGTCGGGCGCAAACCGGAGGGCATAAACGCCCCATGCGCGCGAAGACCGCGATTGACGCGCGGCTGCTGGAGATCGCCGATCCCGTCGCCGCCGATCTGGGTTTCGAGGTCGTGCGCCTGCGCGTGATGGGCGGCAAGACCAAGCGCCTGCAAGTCATGGCGCAGCGCCCGGACGGAAGCATGATCGTGGACGATTGCGCGAAACTGTCGCGCGCTCTGTCGGCGGTCCTGGACGTGGAGGACCCGTTCAGCGGCGAATGGACGCTGGAGGTATCCTCCCCCGGCGTCGACCGCCCGCTGACCACGCTGGCCCATTTCGCCAGCTGGGAGGGCCACGAGGCGAAGCTGGAGCTGGACCGCCTGGTCGAGGGCCGCAAGCGTTTCACCGGCGAACTGGCCGGGGTGGAAGATGGCGCCGTCGCCATCGACCTGAAGGGAGAGGACGAGACCGCCCTCATCCCCTTCGACTGGATCGAGGACGCAAAGCTCGTGATGAGCGATGCGCTGATTGAAGAGAGCCTGCGCCGGCAGAAGTCCGCCGGCGGGGACAATACGGAGAGTGCGGAGTGATGAACCGATGACCGTCACCGGCGTCAGCGCCAACCGGCTGGAGCTTCTGCAGATCGCCAAGGCGGTCGCCGCGGAGAAATCCATCGACGAGGATCTGGTCCTTGAGGCCATCGAAGAGGCGATCGAGAAGGCCGCCCGCAGCCGCTATGGCGCGGAGCTGGACATCGACGCCGACATCGACCCCGTGACCGGCGAGCTGAAACTGACCCGCCGCATCACCGTGGTCGAGGACGACCAGGTGGAGAACGAGTCGGCCCAGATGACGCTGGCCGAGGCTCAGAAGAAGGACAAGGCGGCGGAGATCGGGACGGTCTTCACCGAGGACCTGCCGCTGTTCGATTTCGGCCGCGTCATGTCGCAGACCGGCAAGCAGGTCGTGATGCAGCGCCTGCGCGAGGCCGAGCGCGAGCGCCAGCACGAGGAATACAAGGACCGCGTCGGCGAGATCGTGAACGGCATCGTCAAGCGCGTCGAATACGGCAATGTCATCGTCGACCTCGGCCGCGCCGAAGGCGTGATCCGCCGCAATGACGGCCTGCCGCGCGAAAGCCTGCAGGTGAACGACCGCGTGCGCGCCTATATCTACGACGTCCGGCGCGAAACGCGCGGGCCGCAGATCTTCCTGTCGCGCGCGCATCCGGACTTCATGGCCGCCCTGTTCAGCCAGGAAGTGCCGGAAGTCTACGAAGGCGTCATCGAAATCCCCGCCGTGGCCCGCGATCCGGGCAGCCGGGCGAAGATCGCCGTGCTGTCGAACGACAATTCCATCGACCCGGTCGGCGCCTGCGTCGGCATGCGCGGCTCGCGCGTGCAGGCCGTGGTGAACGAGCTGGCCGGCGAGAAGATCGACATCATCCCGTGGAACCCGGACCACGCCACCTTCATCGTCAACGCGCTGCAGCCGGCGGAAGTCAGCAAGGTCGTGCTGGACGAGGAAGAGGCCCGCGTCGAGGTCGTGGTGCCCGAAGAACAGCTGTCGCTGGCCATCGGCCGGCGCGGCCAGAATGTCCGCCTGGCCAGCCAGCTCACCGGCTGGTCCATCGACATCCTGACCGAGGCCGAGGAATCCGAGCGCCGTCAGAAGGAATTCCGCGAACGCACGGAGCTGTTCATGGAAGCCCTTGATGTCGACGAAACGATTGCCCAGCTCCTGGTGTCCGAAGGCTTCGAAACGGTCGAGGAAGTCGCCTATGTCGACCCGTCCGAAATCCTTCGCATCGAGGGCTTCGACGACGACACCGCGCAGGAGCTTCAGGACCGCGCCCGCGAGCATCTGGAGCGTCTGGCCGGCGAGCTGAACGAAAAGCGCGGCGAACTGGGCGTCGAGGACGGCCTGCTGGCCTTCCTGGGCGGCGAGTCCATCGAAGTGCTGCAGACCGCCGTGAAACTGGGCGAGAACGAGGTGAAATCGGTGGACGATTTCGCCGGCCTCACCCCGGACGATCTGCGCGGCTGGTTCGAGACCCGCGAAGGCGAGCGCGTGCGCGAGCCGGGCCTCTTGGACGAGTACAAGCTGACCTCCGAAGAGGCCGAGGAGCTGATCATGCGCGCCCGTCTCGAAGCGGGCTGGATCAGCGAAGAGGACTACAAGGCCGCCACCGGCCAGGACGAGGAAGAGGAGGCCGAAGGCGAAGGCGAAGAGGTCGCCGAGCCGGCCGAATAGGTGGGCAAGGGGTCGCGGGAGCGGCGCTGCGCGGCGTCCGGCGAGGTCAGGCCGGAGGCGGCGCTGATCCGCATCGCGATCGGGCCCGAGGACGAGGCGGTTCCGGATCTGGCCGCCGATCTGCCCGGACGCGGCGTCTGGGTGTCGGCGGACCGGGCCGCGGTGGACCTGGCGGTGAAACGCGACGCGTTTTCCCGCTCGGCGAAGACAAAGGTCCGGACGCCGACCGATCTGGCGAACCGGATCGAAGCGTTGCTGGCCGCCCGCGCCCTCAGCCTTCTGGGCCTGGCGCGGCGCGGCGGCGGGATCGCCGCCGGCGAGTCCAAGGTGCGGGAGGCCCTGAAATCGGGCCGCCCGGCCTGGCTGATCGAGGCGGCGGACGGCGCGGCGGACGGGCGCGGCAAGCTGCTGGCGCTGGCCTACGCCGCGCACGGCGACGTGCCGCTCGCCGGCTGTTTCGGCGCTGACGCCCTGGGCGCGGCGCTGGGGCGGGAGGCGGTGGTGCATGCGGCGCTCGCGCCCGGCGGTCTTGCCGACCGCTTCGGCGCGGAGATGGCGCGGCTGAAAGGGTTTCGCCCGCTGGTCCCTGCCGAATGGGACCTGCCGGGCGGTTGAAGTCCGCCTGAACGGGGCTAGGTTAGCGCCCATTCAGGCGGCGTATTGAAACGGGAAGGCGGCGCGCGCGGCGCGCGCTGTCTTCGTCACACTTACCCGCCGCTGGAAGACGAGACCGTATGAGCGACACCAAGGACAAGGACTCCCAGGCCCCGGGGCGCCGCCCTCTGACGCTGAAGCGCACCACCGGCGCCGGCACGGTGAACCAGAGCTTCGCGCGCGGCCGGACCAAGTCCGTGGTCGTGGAGAAGAAGCGCAAGCGCGTTCTGGGCCCCAAGGGCGCCGAGAGCGGCAGCGGGCTGAAGACCGTCGCCCCGCAGGAGGACGAGACCCAGGCCGCCCCGGGCTCCCTCAGCAATGAGGAGATGAAGGCCCGCCAGCGCGCGATCGAGAAGGCCCGCGCCGAGGAAGAACAGCGCCAGGCCGAGCGCGAGCGCGAGGAGGCCGAACGCGCCGCCCGCGCCGAGGAAGACAAGAAGCGCCTCGAGGAAGAGCGCGCCCGCGTCGAGGCCGAGCGCGCCGCGCGCGAGGAGGCCGCCAAGGCCGCCCCGAAGGAAGAAGCCGCCGCCGCGGACGCCGCCGCCGAGGAGGTCCCCCTCCCGCCGAAGGAAGAGACCGGCCGCCGCGCCGCCGACCGCGAGCGCGCGCCCGAGGGCGAGACCGATCTGAACGAGGCGCTCGAGGAAATGGGCGGCCGCGTGAAGTCGAAAAAGACCAGCGCCGCCGCGCCCGCCGCGAAGAAAAAGAAGGGCGACACGCCCAAGCGCCGCGGCAAGCTGACCATCCAGAACGTGTTCGAGGACGACGAGGAGCGCCAGCGCTCGCTCGCCTCGGTGCGCCGCGCCCGCGAGCGGGAGCGGGAGCGCCGCGAATCCGGCTCCGGCGGCGAAAAGCAGAGCCGCGAGGTCGTGGTCCCCGAAACCATCACGATCCAGGACCTGGCCGGCCGGATGGCCGAGCGGACCGCCGACGTCGTGAAATATCTGATGAAGCAGGGCCAGATGGTCCGCGCCACCGACGTCATCGACGCCGACACCGCAGAGCTGATCGTCGAGGAATTCGGCCACTACGTGAAGCGCGTGTCGGAATCCGACGTGGAGCTGGGCTTCATCGAGGACGACGACGCCGCGGAAACCAAGCAGGGCCGCCCGCCGGTCGTCACGGTCATGGGCCATGTCGACCACGGCAAGACGTCGCTGCTGGACGCGCTGCGCTCCACCGACGTCGCCTCGGGCGAGGCCGGCGGCATCACCCAGCATATCGGCGCCTATCAGGTGAAGCTGAAATCCGGCGAACGGATCACCTTCATCGACACGCCGGGCCACGCCGCGTTCAGCGAGATGCGCGCCCGCGGCGCCAACATCACCGACATCGTCATCCTGGTGGTGGCGGCCGATGACGGCGTCATGCCGCAGACGATCGAGGCCATCAATCACGCCAAGGCGGCGGGCGCCCCGATCATCGTGGCGGTCAACAAGATCGACAAGCCGGGCGCCAAGCCGGACAAGGTCCTGCAGGACCTGCTGCAGCACGAGATCGTGGTCGAATCCATGGGCGGCGACACCCAGGCGATCCCGGTGTCGGCGCTGAACAAGACCGGCCTGGAAGAACTGACCGAGGCGATCTCGCTGCAGGCCGAAATGCTGGAGCTGACGGCCAATCCGGACCGCGACGCGGACGGCGTGGTGATCGAATCCCAGCTGGAGCGCGGCCGCGGCCCGGTGGCCACCGTGCTGGTCCATCGCGGCACGCTGAAGCGCGGCGACATCGTCGTGGCCGGCGAACACTGGGGCAAGGTCCGCGCGCTCACCAACGAGCGCGGCCAGCAGACGCCCGAGGCCCATCCCTCCGACCCGGTGGAGCTTCTGGGCCTGGACGGCGCGCCGGAGCCCGGCGAGCCCTTCGCCGTGGTGGAAAGCGAGGCCCGCGCGCGCGAGCTGACCGAATACCGCGCCCGCACGCGCCGTCAGGGCTCGCTCGCCGCGCCGACCGCGGCGGCGTCCCTCGAACAGATGATGACCAAGCTGAAGGACAAGCAGGTCGCCGAAGCGCCGGTTCTGGTGAAGGCGGACGTGCAGGGTTCGGCGGAGGCCATCGTCAGCGCGCTCGGCAAGATCGGCAACGACGAAGTCACCGCCCGCGCCATCCATTCGGGCGTCGGCGGCATCAACGAATCCGACGTGCTGCTCGCCAAGGCCTCCGAAGCGCCGATCCTGGCCTTCAATGTCCGCGCCAACAAACAGGCGCGGGACCTCGCCGAACGCGAAGGCGTGGAGATCCGCTACTACTCGATCATCTATGAGCTGATCGACGACATCCGCGCCGTGCTGGAAGGCATGCTGGCGCCGGAGCGCCGCGAGACCTTCCTCGGCTACGCCGAGATCCTGGAGGTGTTCAACATCTCCAAGGTCGGCAAGGTCGCCGGCTGCCGCGTCACCGAGGGCGTGGTCCGCCGCGGCTCCGGCGTGCGCCTGCTGCGCGACGACACGGTGATCCACGAAGGCAAGCTGTCGACGCTGAAGCGCTTCAAGGACGAAGTCGCCGAAGTGAACGGCGGCCAGGAATGCGGCATGGCGTTCGAGAATTATCAGGACCTCCAGGTCGGCGACCAGATCGAGTGTTTCGAGGTCACCGAGGTGGACCGCACGCTGGAATCGCAATTCAGCGCCCGGAACTAGGCCCCCGCGCCTTTCCGGCCTGAACCTCCGGCCCGCAGGCCGGCCCCGATCTTTTCGGGGCCGGGGCCGCGCGGGCGGCCAGCCACAGGACGTCCCATGCCCGCCCGTCACCGCAAGACCGCCAACGCCAAGGGTCCCTCGCAGCGCCAGTTGCGCGCGGGCGAGCTGATCCGCCACGCGCTGGTCGACATCCTGGCGCGGGAGCAGTTCCGCGACCCCGCCCTTCAGGGCGTGTCGGTCACCGTCTCGGCGGTGCAGGTCTCGCCGGACCTGAAGCACGCCATCGTCTTCGTGGAGCCGCTGGGCGCCCAGCTGGGCGGCGGCGACGCGTCTGGCGTCGTGGCTGGCCTGAACCGCGCCAGCGCCTTCATCCGCGGCCGGCTGGGCAAGCAGATCGAGATGAAATTCACCCCGGACCTGCGCTTCGTCCATGACGAAAGCTTCGACGCGGCCAGCGACATGAACGCCCTGCTGTCCCGCCCGGACGTCGCCCGCGACCTCGGGGACTGACCGCGTGGCGCGCAAGCGGAAGGGCGATCCGGTCCATGGCTGGCTGGTTCTGGACAAGCCTGTCGGGCTGACCAGCACCCAGGCGCTGGGAAAGGTCCGCCGCCTGCTGAACGCCGCCAAGGCCGGCCATGTCGGCACGCTGGACCCGCTGGCCACCGGCGTCCTGCCGCTGGCCTTCGGCGAGGCGACCAAGACCGTGCCTCTGCTGGAGGGGGCGGAGAAGACCTACCGCTTCACGATCCAGTGGGGCCGCTCCACCGACACGCTGGACGCCGAGGGCGATGTGACCGGGCAAAGCGATGTCCGCCCCGCACGCGAGGCGATAGAGGCCGCCCTGCCGCAATTTCTGGGCGAAATCCTGCAGGCCCCGCCCGCCTATTCGGCGGTGAAGATCGACGGCAAGCGGGCCTACGACCTCGCCCGCGCCGGCCAAGACGTCGCGCCGGAGCCGCGGCCCGTCCAGATTCACGAGCTTTTCCTGACCGATACGCCGGACGCGGACCATGCGGTGCTGGAAATGCGTTGCGGCTCGGGCACCTATGTCCGCTCTCTGGCGCGGGACCTCGCGAGCGCCCTGGGGGCGGAGGGGCATGTCTCCGCCCTGCGACGGATCCGCACCGGCCCGTTCGGCGAGGCGCAGTCCATTCCTATGGACGCATTGGAGGATTTGGCGCATAAGGCGCGGGTTCTGGAGGCCCTCGAACCGGTCCAGACCGCGCTGGACGACATCCCGGCGCTGGCCGTTACCGGCGAGGAGGCGTTCAAACTGAAGCAAGGACGACCGATCGTCCTGCTTCCAAGACAAGCGCAAGAGCTGAAAGCGCGCGCGCGTCCCCGGCGGATCGCCGGCAAGGACGCCTCGCGATGGGCTTTGGCGCTTTTGAATGATGAACCGGTCGCCCTTGGCGACGCACGCGCAGGCAAGCTGACGCCCCTGCGCGTGTTTAATCTTTAGGAGAATATCCCGATGTCGATTACGTCCGACCGCAAGGCCGAACTGATCAAGGACAATGCCCGCGGCGAAGCCGATACGGGCTCGCCCGAGGTGCAGGTGTCGATTCTGACCGAACGGATCGCCAATCTCACCGAACACTTCAAAACGCACAAAAAGGACAATCACTCCCGGCGTGGACTCCTGAAAATGGTGTCCCAGCGCCGCCGCCTGCTTGATTATCTGAAGGGCAAGGACGAGGCGCGCTATCAGGCGCTGATCGAGAAACTCGGCCTGCGGCGCTAAGCGCGGGGAGGAAATGCACGCAAATGTTTAATGTGACAACGAAATCCATCGAGTGGGCCGGGCGTACGCTCACCCTCGAAACCGGAAAGATGGCGCGTCAGGCCAACGGGTCTGTCGTGGCCACCTATGGCGAGACCAAAGTTCTCGCCACCGCGGTCGCGCAGGCCCAGGCCAAGGAAGGCTTCGACTTCTTCCCGCTGACCGTGAACTACATCGAAAAGACCTACGCCGCCGGCAAGATTCCGGGCGGCTATTTCAAGCGCGAGGGCCGTCCCTCCGAGAAAGAAACCCTGGTCTCCCGCCTGATCGACCGGCCGATCCGTCCGCTGTTCGTGAAGGGCTTCAAGAACGACACCCAGGTCATGGTCCACGTGCTGAGCCACGATCTGGAAAACGATCCGGACGTCGTGGCCATGGTCGCGGCCTCCGCGGCGCTCACCATTTCCGGCCTGCCCTTCATGGGCCCGATCGGCGCCGCCCGCGTCGGCTACAAGGATGGCGGCTACGTCATCAACCCGACGGTCGAGGAAATGGACGAGTCCGAGCTGGACCTCGTCGTGGCCGGCACCGCCGATGCGGTGATGATGGTCGAATCCGAAGCCAAGGAGCTGTCGGAAGAGATCATGCTGGGCGCGGTGATGGCCGGCCATGAGGGCTTCCAGCCGGTGATCGACCTGATCATCCAGCTGGCCGAGGAAGCCGCCAAAGAGCCCTGGGACTTCCAGCCGGAAGACCACAGCGCCGAGAAGAAACAGGTCGCCGACCTCGTCGAAGCCGACCTGCGCGCGGCCTATGGCAACACCGACAAGGTGGCCCGTCAGACCGCGATCGCCGCGGCCAAGACCAAGGCGACCGAGGCGCTGGTCGCCTCCGAGGACAAGCCGGACGGCATGTCCAAGACGGTGTTCAGCGACGTGTTCAAGTCCGTCGAGGCCTCCATCGTCCGCGGCGACATCATCAAGACCGGCAAGCGGATCGACGGGCGGGGCCTCGCCGATGTCCGCAATATCGTGTCGGAAGTCGCCACCCTGCCCCGGGCCCACGGTTCGGCGCTGTTCACGCGCGGCGAAACCCAGGCTCTGTGCGTGGCGACGCTCGGCACCGGCGAAGACGAGCAATATGTCGACGCCCTGACCGGCACCTACAAAGAGACGTTCCTGCTGCACTACAATTTCCCGCCCTTCTCGGTCGGGGAAACCAGCTTCCGTCTCGCCCCGGGCCGCCGGGAAATCGGCCATGGCAAGCTGGCCTGGCGCGCGCTGCGCGCCGTGCTGCCGGACGCCGAGAGCTTCCCCTACACGATCCGTCTGGTCTCGGAGATCCTGGAGTCGAACGGCTCCTCCTCCATGGCCACGGTCTGCGGCGGCTCGCTGGCCCTGATGGACGCCGGCGTGCCGATCAGCCGTCCGGTCTCCGGCATCGCCATGGGCCTGATCAAGGATGAGGACGGCGTCGCCGTCCTGTCCGACATCCTCGGCGACGAGGACCATCTGGGCGACATGGACTTCAAGGTCGCCGGCACGTCCGAGGGCGTCACCTCCCTCCAGATGGACATCAAGATCGCCGGCATCACCAAGGACATCATGCAGACCGCGCTGGAACAGGCGAAAGGCGGCCGCATGCACATCCTGGAGAAGATGAACGAGGCCCTGACCGGCGCCCGCGAGGAAGTCGGCGAGTTCGCTCCGCGCATCGAGACGATCACCATCCCGACCGACAAGATCCGCGACGTGATCGGCACCGGCGGCAAGGTGATCCGCCAGATCGTCGAAGAGACCGGCGCCAAGGTCGACGTCAATGACGACGGCGTCATCAAGGTCGCCTCAAGCGACAAGGCTTCCATCGACGCCGCGCTGAAATGGATCAAGGGCCTGACGGCCGAGCCGGAAGTCGGCGAGATCTATGAAGGCAAGGTCGTGAAGGTGATGGATTTCGGCGCCTTCGTGAACTTCTTCGGTCCGAAGGACGGGCTGGTCCACGTCTCCCAGATGAAGGCGGAACGGGTGAACCACCCCTCCGACGTCGTCGCGGAGGGCGATACGGTCCGCGTCAAGCTTCTGGGCTTCGACGACCGCGGCAAGGTCCGCCTGTCGATGAAAGCCGTCGACCAGGAAACCGGCGAGGATCTGGAAGCCAAGGGCGAGGCCGAAACCGCCGAAGCCTAGGCCTTCCGCCAAACCAACAGGAAAAGCCGCTCCGGCAACGGGGCGGCTTTTTCTATGGCGGATTAGCGGCCCCTTCGCCCCCGCGCTCCTTCGCCATCTCCCGCGTCAGCCACGCCCCGGCCGACAGCAGCAGCGCGCCGCCGAAAATCATGGTCAGCGCCGGCGTCTCCCCGAATGCGAGAAAGCCCAGGAACGCGGCCACCACCGGCGACACGATGATGTCGACCAGCGAATAGACATTGGCGCTGATGGTCTTCAGCACCTTGGAAATGCCGAAATAGGAAAAGCCGTAGGACACCACGCCCAGGCACGCCGCCCAGACCATGGCCGGCGCGCCCAGCTCCAGCCGGCTGTTGTTCACCGCCTCGCCCAGCGCGCCGAACCCGAACAGGAACGGCGCGGGCGCCAGCAACAGCGCCGCCAGCAGCAGCGACCAGGCGATGTCGCTGCCCGGCTCCTCCCGCCCCTCGTGGCGCATATAGGTAACCATGGCCGCATAGATCGCCCCGTCGGCCAGCGCGACCAGATTGCCGGCCATGGCGTCGCCCTGCAGCGGCTGCGCCACGCCGACGCCCACAAGCGCCACCGCGAAAATCCCCACATAGGTCCAGCGCGCGCGCTCCCCCAGGAACACCGCCGAAAAGATGAAGACGAAGAAGGGCGCGACGCTCCAGAAGATCACCACGTTTGCGATGGGGGCCATCGTCATGGCGGTGTTGAACACGCTGATCTGCATCGCAATCAGCACGCCGATGATCGCGGTGTCGCGCAGATTGCCCGCCGGGAACGACACGCGCTGGCTGCGCCGCAACAGCCCGGTCAGAAACAGGAACGCCGTGGCGAAGGCCAGCGCATAGAAGTTCAGCGTATGGATCGGGATCGCGTCGCCGGTCAGCTTCACAAACACGCCGATCGTGGCCTCGGCCAGCGTGATCAGAAGCAGAAGAAGTGCGGTCCTCATCGGGCCGGCCTCTTTAAATTCGGCAAAACGGGAAAAGCGCCGCCCCCGAGAGCGGCGCGTCTAGTCGTCGGCGGCTTCCAGATCGGCGATCAGCGCCTTCATCTCGTCGATCTCGCGCACCTGCGCCTCGATAATGCCGTCGGCCAGCTCGCGCACGCGCGGGTCGCTGATATTCGCCCGGCGGCTGGTCATGATCGCGATCGAATGGTGCGGGATCATCGCGCTCATATAGGACACGTCGTCGACCGTGGCCTGGCTGCGCACCAGGAACAGCGACAGAGCGAAGACGGCCACCGCGCCCGCCATCACGCCGATCTTCACCGCCGCGTTGCGGTACATGCCCCACATGAAGCCCAGCATCACCACCGCCATCGTCGCGCCCATCAGCAGCGCCATCCAGGCCCGCGTCTGGCTGAACGTCACATGGTCCAGCGCATAGGTGTTCAGATACATCAGGCCGAACATCACGACGGTCGACGTCGCGATCATCAGGGCGAAGCGGGCGTAGGACATGGATGCGCTCCTGCGCGGTTTGATTGAATAGGCGGGGCGTCGGGGCAACGCGAGCGCGCGGCGGACCGTTCCGGCCGCTACATCGCCCCCCTACATCGCCCCGTGGCCCAGCGCCATCCACACCGCCATGGCGATCATCATCAGGTTCTCGGTCAGCGACAGCGCGCCAAGCGGCACGTTGGAGTCGCCGCCGACACAGGCGCATTTCAGCTCCCGCTTCTGGATATAGACGGCGCGGAAAACCGAGACTGCTCCCACCGTCCCGATGAACAGCGCCACGGGGATGGAGATGACATTCAGCACGCCGGCGACCATCAGCACGCCCGCCAGCAGCTCCGCGAACGGATAGACATAGGCATAGGGCACGATGCGCCGCGCCAGCAGGTCGTATCCCAGGAACATGGTGGCGAAACCGTCGATGTCGCGCAGCTTCAGCATGGCCAGCGCGCACATGGAAAATGCGATGAACCACTCGGCCGCGCGTATGCTCAGCAGCGCGCCCTCCGCCGCCCAGCCCGCGGCCAGCGCCATCAGCGCCGTCACCGCGAACACGACTAGGACCGGCGTATAGGTCTTCGCGTCCGGGTCTTTTTTCTTCGCGCCGAAATATTCGCTCAGCGCGTCGTATCCGCCGATCCGCACGCCGTCGATAAAGGTCTGCGGCGTGGTCTTCACGCCGTGCTCTTCCTTAAAGGCGTCGGTCTCCGCGCGGCTGGTCAGCCAGCGGTCGTCGATCTCATAGCCCTTGCGCCGCAGCAGCCATCGCGATTTCAGCCCCCAGGGACAGACATGCTTGTCCATCACCATGCGGTACAGCACCGCGCGCTTCCTGCCGCTGCTTGCTGCGGGCGTCTCCGTCGCCGCTTCTGTGTTTCGTGCATCCATCGTCTTTGTCTCCCGGTCTCCGGTCAGAACCAGACCCGCACGCCCGCCAGCGCCGCGACGCCGCCCGGGTCCTCGCCCGCCGCGCGGATCTGCGCGGTCTCGCCGACCGGCCGGCTCCATTCCACGCCGACATACGGCCCGAACTCGCGGCGGATGTCATAGCGCAGCCGCGCGCCGATGCTGATTTCGGTAAAGCCCGCGCCCAGCCCCAGCTCCGGAATGTCCTGCGCCGCGATCTCCGCCTCCGCACGCGGCTGCAGGACCAGCGACTGGGTCAGCAGCAAATCGTATTCGACCTCCATGGCGCCACGCACATCGCCCTCGGTGTCCATCCAGGCCTCCAGATCGACCTCGAACCAATAGGGCGCCAGGCCCTGCAGCCCGACCATCGCCGCGGTCCGCCCCTCGGGCGCGAGATCGTACCGGGCGCCCGCCTGCACGTCGAAAAAGGCGCTGACCGCGCGGCTATAGGCCAGCTCGACCGAGGCCTCCCCGGTCTCCACGCGCTCCAGCCCGGTCTCGCCCTCGGTCTCGAACCACAGCCTGTTGTAGTCGCCGCCCCACCAGGCCGCGCCCTCCCACACGAAATCCTCGCGGCCCTCGCGGGTTTTCACCTCCATGCGGTCGGCCATCACCTTCCACACGGTGCGCCCGCCCATCTGGTTCAAATGCGTGGCGGCGGTGTGGTCGTGGCCCATGCCGTCCTGCGCCGCCGCCGGCGTAGCGATCAGCATCGCGGCGATCAGCGTGGCGGGGGCCCTCATGCGTCCGGCTCCCCATGTCCTGAGTGGTCCATGGGCGTATGGCCCTCATGGCCCATCTGTTCGCCCATGGGGGCGCCCATCGGTGCGCCTTCCGCCACGCGGACCACGCGGAACATGCCGGCCTCCATGTGATAGAGGAGGTGACAGTGGAAGGCCCAGTCGCCGGGCTCGTCCGCCCCGACCAGCAGCGACACCCGCTCGGCCGGCTTCACATTGATCGTGTGCTTCAGCGGCAGGTCCGCGGCGCCGTTCTCCAGCTCCA
>Ga0207829_100418_pt1 | contig 21117 bp, 23 predicted proteins | sample TtaePargueraPR_4_FD_187738 | JGI IMG/M metagenome (GOLD analysis project Ga0207829, IMG submission 187738) | Aerobic enrichment media microbial communities from Bioluminiscent Bay, La Parguera, Puerto Rico - Tt and P1 (SPAdes) | ecosystem: Environmental > Aquatic > Marine > Unclassified ... | reverse complement strand
TCGGAGGTGACCACGAAGCCGCCGCCGATGGAATAATAGACCCGGCGCAGGAGGAGTTGGCCGTCACTGTCGTAAGCGCAGAATTGCAGGCCATTGGGGTGACCGGGCAGGGGCGTCTGCTTGTCGAGCACCAGGTCGACCGCGGGGCGGAAGCGATAGCTGTCATGGCCAGGCGGGGTGACCCGGCCGGTGTCGCGGATGGTCGCGATGATCGCATCCATGGCGTCCGGATCGACCGTTTTAGGGTCCTCGCCGGCCAGGCCCAGAATGACGGCGCGATCACTGCCATGGCCGATACCGGTAAAGGCCAGCGAGCCATGCAGGCTGGCAGTGATGGCGGCGGGGCGGGCGCGGGCGGCGCGTGGCCAGGTGCCAGCGGCAAGGTCGTCAAGGAAGCGGCGGGCAGCGGTCATCGGTCCCATGGTGTGGGAGCTGGAGGGGCCAATGCCGATCTTGAACACATCGAAGACTGATAGAAACATAGCCCATCATAACCGGTGCACATCGCCGTGCAATCGGGGTTGGGGCGATGATTGTTCCGGAATGGTCAACAGTGCGTGGCCCGGTCCAAGCATTGCCGCGGGCGGAGAAACGGCCAATATCGGCGGCAAAAGGAGTGTTGCGATGTCCTCTTACCAGTTTCGCGCCGATCCGGTGGCCGACGCCACCGATCCGGTGATCTTCCTGTTTCACGGCACGGGCGGCGACGAGAACCAGTTCTTCGAACTGGCCGGCCAATTGCTGCCCGGGGTGCGGCGGGTGGCGCCGCGCGGCGATGTCAGCGAGCATGGGGCGCTGCGTTATTTCCGGCGGACGGGCGAAGGCGTCTATGACATGGACGATCTGGCCCGGCGTACCGAGGCGATGACGGCCTTTGTGCGGAAGGAAGCGGGTTCAGCATCGCGCGTGATCGGCTTGGGTTATTCCAATGGTGCCAATATCCTGGCGTCGGTGCAGTTTGCAGCGCCTGATCTGTTCGACACCGCGATTTTGATGCATCCGCTCATCCCCTTCTCGCCAGCCGCGGCGGATTTCAGCGGCCGTCAGGTGCTGATCACGGCCGGGCGGCGCGATCCGATCGCGCCGGCGGGAGCTACCCAGGCGCTGGCCGATTATTTCGAGGCCAACGGGGCCGCCACCAGACTGGCCTGGCACGAGGGTGGCCACGAACTGCGCCAGGAGGAGTTGACGGCAGTGCAGCAATTGCTCAAGTGAGACACAGACTTGCCAAAGCGTTAACAGCTTCTTGAGGCGTTTGCGGGCACAGTTCACCCGTTTGTTCATTTGCGGACGAGGCGGTCATCTTCAGCTTCTGGCGCGCCATAGCCGATACACTCTCGCTCAGGGTGCTGGTTTTCGTGCTGCTCGGCTTTGCCGCAGTGGCCGTGCCGGCATTTTTTGCGTTCAACTGGGTGGTCAATTCCACGGTCATCCAGCTCGGTACGCTATTTGCCGAAAAGCAGGTGCTTTATGACCGGCATCGCGGCCTGGGGGCGCTGGTGCGAGAGGTCTCGCTGGCGGAAACGCTGGCGGGCAGCCAGGCCATCCGCGACTGGGCATTGAACGAGGATGACCCGATGCTGAAGCGGCGGGGCATTGCCGAACTGGAGCATTTTCGCCAGAGCTTTGCGGACCACTCCTACTTTTTCGTCATCGACGCCTCAGGCAATTACTATTTCAACGACGCGGCCAATGCCTATGCCGGCGACCAGCTACGCTATGCGGTGGACGCCGACAATCCGCGGGATGCCTGGTATTTCTCGACCAAGGCGCTGGGCGAAGGGTGTCACCTCAATGTCGACAATGACGCCAATCTCAGGGTGACCAAGGTCTGGATGAATTGCGTGATCCGCGAGGGGCGCAATGTGCTGGGCGTGCTGGGCACGGGGATCGACCTCAGCGATTTCATCCAGGAAGTGGTGAACGTGCCGCAGCGCGGTGTCACCTCGATGTTCGTGGACCGGCGGGGCCAGGTGCAGGCGCATCGCGACGAGAACCTGGTCAATCTGGCCAGCCTTTCGGCCTCGATGCAGGCCAAGCGCACCGTCTTCTCGATGGTCGACAGCGAGGCCGACAGGACGACGCTGCAACAGCTGCTGGAAAGCGTGACCGATGGCGAGGCGCTGGCGCAGTCGGCCTTCGTGACCATTGCGGGCAAGCAGACGCTGGTGGGTGTCGGCTATCTCGATCGGCTGGGCTGGTACAATGTGACACTGATGGATCTGGACGCGATCATTGATCGGCGCCTGTTCCTGCCGATCGGGCTGTTGCTGGTGGCGGTGATGGTGCTGGTGACGGCGCTGGCCATGGTTGTCTTCAAGCGGGCAGTGCTGGACCGGGTGACGAGGCTGGAAAGCGTGGTGCGCAGTGCCCGGGGCGGCGACTATGCGCCAGCGCTCACCATGGGCGCCGGCCGGCAGGACGAAATCGGCCGGTTGGCGGCGAGCCTGACGGAAATGGCCGCGGCAGTGGAAGACAACAGGCGCCTGCTTGAAGCGCGGGTGCGCGAGCGTACCCGGGAGCTGGAGCAGCTTGCTTCCAAGGATGGGCAGACCGGTATTCTGAACCGGCGTGGCTTTGCGGCGGCGCATGCGGAGGCCCGCGAGGCCGGATCCTATGGGCTGCTGCTGGTCGATATCGACCGCTTCAAGGCGATCAATGACCGGCATGGCCATGCCGCCGGAGATGCGGTGGTGATCGAGGTGGCGGGGCGGATCGGCCGCGCCATCAGGCCGCGGGATTGCTGCGCGCGCTGGGGTGGCGACGAATTCATCGTGCTGGTCCCAGAATGCAGTGCCGAGCGGCTGCGCGCCGTCGCGCACGCGGTGATGCTGGCCATCGACGAAAACCCCGTCACCGCCCCGCAGGGCAAGGCCATCGCGGTGAGTGTCAGCGTCGGGGCGTGCCTGGCCGAAGCGGGCGATAGCCTCGATGTCGCCGTCGACATGGCCGATACCGCGCTCTATATGGCCAAGGAGCGTGGGCGGAACATGGTGGTGGTGTTCGATGCGGAATTATCCATGGGACCGCGCAGCGCACGTGGTTAGGCGCTGCCCGGGGCTGGTGACGCGCGGCCGATGAGCAGCTATCGTGTGCCAGGCCAGGGTCCAGGGGGTCGAAGATGAACCGCTTTCTGCCAGTTTTTCTGCTGCTGATCTGGGCGCTGCCGCAGGGTGCGCATGCTGCCAGTTTCGACTGCGCCAAAGCGGCGACGCCATTCGAGCGCGCCATCTGCGACGATCCCGAACTTTCCAGGGCCGATGAGCGATTGGCCAAGACCTATGCCACGGCCATTGGCGGGTTGTCCGACGCCGCACTGGCCGAATTGCGCAGCAGCCAGCGGGCGTGGCTCGACTACGCCCAGCGCGCCTGCACGCGCACGGCGGAGCCCTTGACCCAGGGGAGCTATGACGAGCGGGGCCTGTTCTGTCTCAAGGATGTCTTTGCCAGCCGCAGCCACGTGCTGGAGATGAGCCGCATGATCGAGGGGCTCCGGGTTTATCCGCATTCCCGCTATGCAGCCGCACCCGACCCCTATGAGGCGGACAATCCCGATTCCAACTGGCCGGTGGCGCAGCACGAGCTGGCGCTGGTGCAGATCGACAGCGACGAGGCTTTCGCCGAAAGCTTCAATGCGCTCGTGGAAGCCGAGGGGCAGAAAATGGCCAGTGTGTTCGCCGGCCAGGGCGGACCCGAAGACATGTCTGATGACAGCTCGAGCGATTCAACCAATTCGATTGGTGTCCACGAAATTACGGATAATCGTCTGTCGCTGGTGGTGAATACCTATTGGTACGGACATGGCGCCGCACATGGCAACTACACCATCACCTATCTGCATTTCCTCAAGGAAGAGGGACGTTGGCTCGAGGCAGGCGACATCTTCGCGGGCAAGGGCTGGCAAAAGACACTGGTGCAATTGGTGAGCGAGGCGGCCATGGCCGAGCATGGTGATGCACTCTGGCCCGACAGCCTCGACGGCCTGAACGAAGTGGTCACCGACCCCGCTCGCTGGGATGTCTCCGACCCCTATGGACTGGTGGTGCAATTCCAGCCCTATGAAATTTCGGCCTATGCCTATGGGGCGCCCACGGCCCGCGTCAGCTGGGAGGCGCTGCAGCCCATCCTGGCGGAGACTGCCGACCGATATCGCTACGGATATTAGGGGCTTTCCGAGCAGAACTGGCTAGGCCAGGAGATCACGCCATTCAGGATGGCGGCGAAACTGGACGACCACATAGGGACAGACGGGGGTGATCTTGAACCCCTGATCCCGGGCGTCCGCCACCGAGGCCTTGACCAGCCGCAGCGCGATGCCGCGACCCTCGAACTCTGGGGGCACCCCTGTGTGATCGATGATCATGGGGCCATCGCCGGACCGGGAATAGGTCATTTCGGCCTCGGCGCCGGGTGCGAGCCTGATGAAATAGCGGCCGCGGGTCGGCCCCCGCTCGTGGTGGATGGTATAGTCGCCATCACTCATGGTCTTGCCTATTCTTGAAAGGGTTAGCTGCGGATGGGCGGATCGCCCAGCTCGGGAAAGAGCATACGCTCGGGCAGGAAGGGGTGAATGTCCAGGGCGGCACGAATGGCCTCAAGCGCTTCATCGCGTTTGCCCTGGGTGTAGTAGATGAGGGCCCGACCGGCCATAGCCCCGAAATGACGCGGCTCACGCGCCAGCGTTTCCACGATGTCGGCCAGGGATTTGTCATAGGCCCCGTTCAGAAAATGGGCGGTGGCCCGCATGTTCCAGCCTTCGGCGTAATCGGGATAATCGGCAATCAGCGCGTCGATCAGCGGAATCTGGCTGGCCGGACCGGCAAAGCCGCCGGACGTCATGATTTCCGTGACGCGCGCGTCGAGCTCGGGATCGTCCGGGTGGATCCAGATTTGCCAGATTTCGTCGGCGATCGCTCGGGCCGCCTCTGCGTCGGTGGCCGCGGAAAGGCGCGAGAACAGGATTTCCAGGCGTGTTGCCTGTTCGGCGCTTTGGCCAAAAGGCTGCGCCAAGCCGGGGGCAGTTGGCGCCGCGGCCAGCAGCATTGCCGTCAAAACCAGGCGGAGCAGTGCTTTCATCGCGCATGGAAGTCTGGCCTTTTCGACGGGATGGGGCAAGTGCGTTCACAGGCGGTTGACAGGGACGGCAGGGGCGGGGTCGTCTGGCGGGGCAGATTTGTACGAGGTTGCTTCACCCATGAGTGAATTGCTCTATCACATGATTTCCTCCGGCCCGCGTCCGGTGGCGCCGTTCAGCCATGCGGTCGAGACCGATGGTTTCGTCTTTGTCACCGGGCAGATGCCGACGGACCCGGCAGCACCCGACGCGCCACTGCCCGAGGGCATTGAGGCGCAGACACGGCGGGTGATGGATAATCTGCAGATCGTGCTGGGTGGGATCGGGCTGGGGCTCGAGCATGTGACGATGGCGCGGATCTATCTCACCCAGTTCGAGCGAGACTACGGGGCGCTCAATGCGCTGTGGCCGAGCTTCTTCGAACCGGGAAAGCTGCCGGCGCGCACCACGATCGGGGTCACGGCGTTGGCGGTGGGGGCACGGGTGGAGATTGACCTGATTGCGAAGCGGCCGGGGTGAGTGGGGTTCTGACTCCCCACCTTAGCTTGCTTCCCTGCAGTCGAACCTGTGGGCGCCCCCTCCGAGCTTCGCTAAGGCCCTGCGGGCCAAGCTCCGCTTGCCTCCCCCGTCAAGGGGGAGGTGTGGCAGCCAGTGTGTTGATGGGCTGGGCCATTCACGCATAGCGCTCATGGCCTTCTCGCCTCAAATCGCTCCACTGGTGCGATTTGCCCTTCGGGACGGCTCGAAGCTAGTCACCCTTGCGGCTGAGTTCGATCATCCGTTCGACTGCGAGGCGCGCGGGGGCGATGATGTCGTCGGGGATGGTGACTTCCTCGGTCATGGTGTGCAGTGACCAGAGGACGTTTTCGAGATTGATCCGCTTCATATGCGGGCAGATGTTGCAGCCGCGCAGGAAATCGACGCCGGTGGTTTCGCTGGCCACATTGTCGGACATGGAGCATTCGGTGACCATGACGACGCGCGGCGGCTTGGTGGACTTGACCCAGTCGATCATGGCGGCGGTGGAACCGGCAAAGTCGACCGCGTCGATCACTTCGGGCGGGCATTCCGGATGGGCGATGATCTTGGCCGTGGGATAGGCATGGCGCAGCTCGGAAATATCCTCGGCGGTGAAGGTCTCATGCACTTCGCAGGCGCCGGCCCAGGTGATGATCTTCTTGTGCGTCTTCTTGGCCGTGTTCTGCGCCAGATATTGATCGGGGATCATGATGACGGTGTCGCCCTCGACCCTGTTGACGATGTCGAGGGCGTTCGAAGAGGTGCAGCACACATCGGTCACCGCCTTCACGGCAGCAGACGTATTCACATAGGTGACGACCGGGGCGTCCGGATATTGGGCGCGCATGGCCATGACGTCCTGGGCGGTGATGCTCTCGCTGAGTGAGCAACCGGCGCGGCTGTCGGGGATGAGGACGGTCTTTTCCGGATTGAGCAGCTTGGAGGTCTCGGCCATGAAGTGCACGCCGCACTGGACGATGACCGACTGGGTGACCTTGGTGGCCTCCACGGCCAGCTGCAGGCTGTCGCCCACCACATCGGCGACGCCGTGATAGATCTGCGGCGTCTGGTAGTTATGGGCGAGAATGACGGCGTCCTTCTCCTTCTTGAGCCGGTTGATCTGGAAAATCAGCGGCGCATAGAAAGGCCATTCGATCTCGGGGATCTTGTCCTTGACGCGATCAAAGACCTTGTCGGTGGCGCGCTCGACGGCCTTGGAGAATTTGAGGTCGAAACTGTCGGCCAGAATGGCGCGGGCCTCGGTGAGCGGGGTCACCGCATTGATCATCTGCACCATTTCGAGCCTCCCGGTGTCGCCTTCGGGAGTGGGCAGCCTAATGGGCATGCCCTGACGCTCGATAGGACGATGGTTTCGCGCGCCCGGCGCGCGCGAGGCGGAACCTAGGTATTTTTGGCTTTCATTTCAATGAATCGTCTTGCAGGAAATGCTTGCAGGAAATGCACCATCCGCCTAACCCTCACACCACCTTCCTTGCCACCAAGAGACAAAGCCATGCCGCAGGACGCCAACGCCATCCGCTCCATTCTTTCGCTTGCCCCGGTGGTGCCGGTTATCATCCTGGACGATGTGAGCCAGGCCAGACCCCTGGCCGAAGCGCTGGTGGCGGGCGGACTGCCGGTGCTTGAGGTGACACTGCGCACCCCCAACGCCCTCAAGGTCATGGAAGAAATGGCCAAGGTGAGCGGCGCCATCGTTGGCTCGGGCACGGTGCGCAACGGTGCGCATATGAAGCAGAGCGTGGACGCGGGCTGCCGCTTCATGGTGTCGCCGGGGGCTTCGCCGCGCCTGCTCGATGCCGCCGAGGACGTCGCCATTCCGCTGCTGCCCGGCATCGGCACGCCGACCGAGGCGATGACGGCGGCCGAGCGCGGCTACAGCTTCTTGAAATTCTTCCCGGCTGAGGCGCTGGGTGGTGCACCGGTGCTCAAGGCCTTCGCCTCGCCGCTGCCGGACATCACCTTCTGCCCGACCGGCGGCATCGACCCCGCCAAGGCCAAGACCTATCTTGGCCTGCCCAATGTGATCTGTGTGGGTGGTTCATGGATCATGCCCGCCGACGCACTGGCGAGCGGGGATTTTGCGCGGATCGAAGCGCTGGCAAAGGAAGCGAGTGCGCTGAGGGGGTAGGGGGCGGAGGCCAAGTACAATCCTGCTATTGTGCAGGCTCCAAGTGATAAGGCCCGTCATCCCCCCTCCCTAGTTCCGCTAGGGGCTATTCGCCCCAGCTGCACTACCCTCCCCGCGAGGAGGAGGGTGGCGGTGGTTGTCGCGATGTCCCGCAAGTGGCACGATGCGGCACCCTCCCCCTTGCGGGGAGGGTTGGGGAGGGGGACGGTGAGCAAGGAGCTTCGGCGAAAACTCAGGCGCGAGCCGAGCGCGGTCGAGCGCCGTTTTTGGCGCCTGATTCACCCGCTTCGCGTCAATGGCTGGCATTTTCGCAAGCAAGTTGAGTTGGGACCCTACTACGTGGATTTCGCCTGTCTTCATGCAGGACTTGTCATAGAAATCGACGGAGTCAGCCACGACAGTCCAGCCGCCCGGCTCAATGACGAAACCCGGGATGACTATCTGACCGGCCGCGGTTTCTATGTGCTTCGAATTTCCAATGCTGACGTCCTCCAAAGGCCTGAGGGAGTGTACACTCTCGTTGTTTCTACCCTCGAACGTCGCGCCGGCAATCATCGCGCGGCTCCCCCTCCCCAACCCTCCCCGCAAGGGGGAGGGTGTCTGGCCGGTGACCGTGGTGAGGGCAAGGTCCGATGAATCGCCTCATCCTTGCTGTCCTCGGGCTGTCGGCAACCGCCCTGCCAGCCTTGGCCGAAACTGCCCATGTGGCGGTGGCTGCCAATTTCACGGTGGCGGCCGAGGAATTGGCCGCGGTGTTCGCAGCCGAGAGCGGGCATGACCTGATCCTGAGCTTTGGCGCGACCGGTGGGCTCTATACCCAGATCACCCAGGCGGCACCCTTCGACGTGTTCCTGGCAGCCGATACGGCGCGGCCGGAACGGGCGATTGCCGAGGGGTTCGGTGTGGCTGGCTCGTTCTTCGTTTACGCTGAAGGACAATTGGCGCTCTATGCGCCGGGACGCGATGTGAGCGGCGGCGAAGCGGCGCTCGAGGGTGACTTCGAAAAGCTCGCCATTGCCGATCCTGGTGCGGCGCCCTATGGCGCGGCAGCGGTCGAGGCGCTGACCGCGCTGGGACTCTATGATGCCATAGGGCCAAAATTGGTCATGGGCGAGAATATCTCCCAGACGCTGCAGTTCATCGAAAGCGGCAATGCCGAAATGGGTTTCGTGGCGGCAAGCCAGGTTCTGGGCAAACCGGACGTGTGGCTGGTGCCGACCGAGTTGCATGCGCCGATTGCGCAAGGGGCGGTGTTGCTCAAGCAGGGTGCGGACAATGCGGCTGCGGTCGGGTTCCTGGACTTCTTGCGCAGCGACAAGGCGGTGGCCGTGATCGAGGCGGCGGGTTACGCTGTCCCCTGATGGACCTTGCCCCAATTTTCTCTCCGATCCTCCTGACCCTTGCCCTGGCGCTGTGCGTCACGCTGATCCTTGTCGTGATCGCGACGCCTTTGAGCTGGTGGCTGGCGCGGGGGCGGGGCGGCGGACGGGACGTCGTGGGGGCGATGGTGACGCTACCGCTGGTGCTGCCGCCGACGGTGCTGGGCTTCTACCTGCTGCTGGCGCTGGGGCCGAACGGACCAGGCGGCGCCATTGCCGGCCTGTGGGGCGCACGGACGCTGGCCTTTTCCTTTGCCGGCCTAGTCATCGGCGGGGTTGTGGCCTCGTTGCCCTTCATGGTGCAGCCCTTGCGCAATGCCTTTGCCGCCATCGAGACAGAGGTGCTGGAGGCGGCCGACACGCTGGGCGCATCGCATATCCAGAGGTTCTGGCGCGTCGTGCTGCCGCTGGCGCGGCCGGGCTATATCGTCGGGACGATCATGAGCTTTGCCCACACGATGGGCGAATTCGGCGTGGTGCTGATGATCGGTGGCAATATTCCGGGCCAGACCAAGGTCCTCTCGATTGCCATCTATGACTTTGTCGAGCGGCTCGAATGGGACAAGGCCCATGTTCTGGCCGGCGGCATGGTGGTCTTCGGGTTCCTCGTGATCTTTGCGACGCTTGTCGTGGGGCGGAACAGGCAGACCTAAGTCACATTGACTGCTAACATGTTAGTTGCTAGGGCAGGCTGGAGATCACGCCGGAGCGCCCAAAATGTCCGCCATCGACAAGGTCCTGACTGTTGACGAGATGAAGCGGCTGGCGCATCGCCGGGTGCCGAAAATGTTCTTCGAATATGCCGATAGCGGGTCGTATACCGAGAGCACCTATCGGGAGAACGAGAGCGATTTTCAAAAGATCAAGCTCAACCAGAAAGTGGCGGTGAACCTTGAGGGGCGCAACCTCAAGGTCAAGATGCTGGGCCAGGAGATCGCCATGCCGGTGGCGATTGCGCCAGCGGCGACAGGCGGCATGCAGGTGGCCGATGGCGAGATCAAGGCGGCCAAGGCGGCGGAAAAGTTCGGCATTCCCTTTTCGCTCTCAACCATGAGTGTGTGCTCGATCGAGGATATTGCCGAGAACACGACGGCGCCCTTCTGGTTCCAGCTCTATGTGATGCGCGACCGCGACTTCATCAACCGGCTGATCGACCGGGCCAAGGCGGCCAAGTGCTCGGCGCTGGTGCTGACCATGGATTTGCAGATCCTGGGGCAGCGGCACCGCGACATCAAGAACGGGCTCTCGACGCCGCCCAAGTTCACGCCCTATTCGATCTGGCAGATGATGCAGCACCCGCTCTGGTGCCTGCGCATGCTGGGCACCAGGCGGCACACGTTCCGCAATATTGTGGGCCACGTCGGCGGGGACCATGACTTGGCCTCGCTTTCGGCCTGGACGGCTTCGCAATTCGACCCGACGCTCAATTGGGGCGATGTCAAATGGATCAAGGAGCGCTTCGGCGGGCCGGTGATTGTCAAGGGCGTGCTGGATGCCGACGATGCGCAGGCGGCGGTGGACAATGGCGCTGATGCGATTGTCGTTTCCAACCATGGCGGGCGGCAGCTCGACGGGGCGCCCTCGACCATTCGGGTGTTGCCCGAGATCGTGGATCGGGTGGGGCACAAGACCGAGGTCTATCTCGATAGCGGCATTCGCAGCGGGCAGGACGTGATCAAGGCGCTAACCTATGGGGCGAAATCAACCTTTATCGGCCGGCCCATGCTGTATGGCCTTGGAGCAGGCGGCGAAGCGGGTGTGACCCGCGTGCTCGAGATCATGCGCAAGGAACTCGATACCACCATGGCGCTCTGCGGCGAGCGCGACATACTCAATGTCGGGCTGCACAATATCTATTCGAACGACATTCCGCCGCGGAACGCACCGAAGCGAGGGTGAAGGCAAGGCTCTCTCCCCTCAAAGGGAGAGGTGTCAGAGTTCGCGATAGACCGGCGCGGGTGCTGCTGCCGGGGTGAGTTGCGAAAAAACGCTATCTGCCAGGGCCTGAAGGGCATCGACCGGCTGGGGCCCCACAATGGTACAGGTGATGATGGCATTGGCCCAATAAAGGGCGTTGTCACTGCCGAACCGGACGAGTTCGAGATTGGGGCCGTCAACGCCCGTCTTGGGCGTGATATAGAGCGTCACCCGTTGGCCGGTGTCATCTTCATACATCAGCTGGGCTGCGCGACCGCCGGGAATGGCCGGGGCGGGCAGCAGGCGTCCACCGAGGAAGCTGAACCCGGCCGTGGCGAGGTCGGGCATGGCCAGTCCGGTTCCGAGCCGGTTGGACAGCCAGCTCGAGAGATGGTCGGTTTCTTCGCCTGCAACCTCCACGGCGTGGCGGCCCTCAGCTACGAATACGGTATGGGCGCTGACCGCGTCGGCGATCAGGCGATTGTACAGTGCCAGATTGTCGGCCCAGGGACGCAGCAGCCAGCCGGCGGCCATGCCGATGCCCAGGACACCCACAATCATGGCGGCGCGGGCCAGGCCCTGCCAGCGGCGGCGCTGGGCGGCGAGGGCCAGGCGATGAGGGCTAAGGCGCGAGGGCACCGGCTCGGTCGCGGCCGGGCCATAAAGCGTGCGGATGGCGTCAGCCTGTCGCTGCATCAGCGCGGCCTCGGTCGCGGCTTCCGGATCGGTGGCCAGCTGGCGCTCTATTTCGGCACGATCGTCCGGGCCGAGCTGGTTGTCGAGATAGGCCATCAAGCTGTCGCGATCGATCTCACTCATTTGACGGTCCTCAGATGCGGCTCATGGGTCGCTCCGGTCAGCTGGCGCAGGGCGGAGCGGGCGCGGCCCAGCCGGCTCATCAAAGTGCCGAGCGGAATTTGCAGAATGGCCGCCGCCTCGGCATAGGGCGTCCCTTCCAGGGTCACAAGCAGCAGCGCCTCCTTCTGGTCGAGGGGCAGGGTATCGATGGCGCGGGCGATCTCGTTCAGCGCCATATGGGCCGGCTGCGGCGCCGGCGTGCCCAATTCGGGCAAGGTGTCCATGTCCACGGTCGGGCCATGGCGGCGCTCGGTGCGCAGGGCGTTGCGGTGCAGATTGGTCAGGATGGTGAAGAGCCAGGGGCGCACCGGCCCGCCGGAGCGAAACAGCCCACGGCGGGAGATGGCACGCTCCAGGCAATCCTGCACCAGGTCATCGGCGCGGTCGATATTGCGGGTGAGCGCGCGGGCGTAGCGGCGCAAGGCCGGTACATTGGCTTCGAGCTCATCGAGAAAATCGACCACGCCTATTGTTCCTATGCGTCAGCCAGGATTATTCAACGGCAAGATGCCAGACGCCACCGACGCCGTCACCCGTGGTGTCGCCGGGGTTCATGTCGTTGACCCAGTAATAGAGCGGCATGGACTTGTAGGCCCACATCTTGGTGCCGTCGGTGCGCTCGACAATCGAGAAGTCGCCTTCGGCCATGGCGGCATCATCGGCAAATAGCGGCGGCCAGTTGGCGGCGCAGCTGTCGTAGCAATTGGAGACGCCGGGCTCGTCCTTGTCGAAGATATAGAGCGTCATGCCATTGGCATCGGTGAGCACCATCTGGCCACCAATGTCGGTCGACATGACGGTACCACCGAGATATTCGGCGGAAAGTGCAGGGGTGGCGAGCAGGGCCAGGGCTGTTGCGCCAGCCAGAAGCGAACGGAAATGCATGGGATTGTCCTTCCTGTTGCGAGGCCGGACAGCGGCCTCCAGAACCACAAACACCGCCCGCCGCAATTTAATCCCGACGCCGCAGATTTTTTTCGTGGCCGGTCGCGCTACCCAGTTTTACGGGGTGCGGATCGCTTTGTCGGCTCCACCGGTGCGCTGGCCATTGAAATGGCACCAGTTGCCGTCCTATCGGTCCTGGGTCCGCCGGGAAAGAGCGGGCAGGGAGGGTTTGAATGCAGATATTGGTGGCGTTCACGCGCCTGATCAGCGGGTTGAACTGGCTTGTTGGTCAGGTTTTGTCGTGGCTGGCCTTGGGGTGTGTTCTGGTGTGCTTCACTGTTGTGGTGCAGCGCTATGTGTTCAGCACCTCGACGCTGTGGATGCAGGATCTTTATGTCTGGCTGGGCGGGGCGATGTTTACCGGGGTGGCCGGGTTTGCGCTGTTGCGCAATGACCATGTGCGGGTGGACGTGTTCTACCGCCCCGCGCCGGTACGCCGGAAGGCCATTGCCGACCTGATTGGCGTGCTGATCTTCCTGCTCCCTTACGTCTATGTGGTCTGGACCTATGGCTATCCGGCGGTGGCGCGGTCCTGGGGCTATTACGAGGGTTCGGCCAATATTGGCGGCATGCCGGGGCTGTTCATTTTGAAGAGCTTCATCCTGGTCTTTGCCGTGCTGGTGGGCCTGCAGGGCCTGGCCATGGCGGCCCGCGCCATATTGGTGCTGGCGGGCCGGGAAGAGCTGCTGCCGGCGCATCTGCGCTACGAAAACCCCGACGAAAACGCGCATCCCGCCGGAGAGATTGCCTGATGGATCCCGTATTGCTGGGCGAGATACTCTCCGCCGTCATGTTCTTTGGCGTCATCGGCGTGCTCATGCTGGGCTTTCCGGTGGCCTTTTCCCTGGCCGGCACGGCCCTGATCTTCGGGCTCGTGGGCTGGTGGCTGGGGGTCTATGACCCCTCCAACTATGGCTCGCTGGCCGGGCGCTATATTGGCCTGATGACCAATGAAGTGCTGGTCGCGGTGCCGCTCTTCATCTTCATGGGCGTGGTGCTCGAGCGTTCGGGCATTGCCGAGCAATTGCTGCTCACCATGGGCAAGCTCTTCGGCAATCTGCGCGGCGGGCTGGGGCTGTCGGTCATCGTGGTGGGGGCGCTGCTCGCCGCCTCGACCGGGGTGGTTGGCGCCACCGTGGTCACCATGGGGCTGATCTCGCTGCCCGCCATGCTCAGGGCCGGCTATGATCCCAAGCTGGCCACCGGGGTGATCTGCGCCTCGGGCACGCTGGGGCAGATCATCCCGCCCTCTACCGTGCTGATCTTCATGGGCGACATGCTCTCGGGCATCAATGCCCAGGTGCAGATGGAAAAGGGCAATTTCGCGCCCGAGCCGGTCTCGGTCGGGGCGTTGTTTGCCGGCGCCATCCTGCCGGGCCTGCTGCTGGTCGGGCTCTATGCCGCCTTCATGGTCTTCAAGGCCATCACCGATCCCAAATCCTGCCCCGCCACCCCGGTGCCGGAGGACGAAAAGGCCGGGCTGATGCGCGAGGTCTTCGTCGCCCTGCTGCCGCCGCTCTTGCTGATCATCGCCGTGCTCGGCTCCATCCTGGGCGGGGTGGCCACCCCCACCGAGGCGGCCTCGGTCGGCTCGGTGGGCGCCATGCTGCTGGCGCTCCTGCGCCGCCGCATTGATTTTGCCATCCTGCGCCAGGCGGTCATCTCGACGGCCACCATCACCTCGATGGTGTTCATCATCCTGTTTGGCGCGGCGGTCTTTTCCATCGTCTTCCGCATGATGGGCGGCGATAACCTCGTGCATGAATTCCTCTCCTCCATGCCGGGCGGGGCCATGGGCGCCATGATCATCGTCATGCTGATCATGTTCCTGCTGGGCTTTATCCTCGACACCTTCGAGATCATCTTCATCGTCATCCCGATCACCGCCCCGGTGCTTTTGGCGCTCGACATCGATCCGATCTGGCTGGGGGTCATGGTGGGCGTGAATTTGCAGACCAGCTTCCTCACCCCGCCCTTCGGCTTTGCCCTGTTTTATCTGCGCGGCGTGGCCTCCAATGCGGTCTCGACCGGCGCCATCTATCGCGGCGCCGTCCCCTTCGTGATCCTGCAAGTGATCGGCATCGCCCTCCTCTTCGCCTTCCCACAACTCATCACCTGGCTGCCCGACGTGCTGTACTAACCGAGCAACACGGAGCCGAAACGAACAAGAGCCGGATGGATTTCCATCCGGCTCTTCTTGTCAGGCACAGCGGGGTACGTCACGTTCGTGATGCAAATCGCTCAACCCGCTCGGTTTCTCCAAGAACAATCAGCAAGTCATCCTTCTGCACCACCGTGTTTGCCTGTGCATAGGTGAAGGTCTCCCCCGGGCGCTTTATGCCGACAACCGTAACGCCGTGCGCCTGGCGTATCTGCGCTTGCTCCAGGGTTTGGCCGATTATGTCCGACGGCGCGCGCGTCTTGACCATGGCGAAGTCATTGTCGAGGTCGACAAAGTCCATCATCTTTCCAGTGAGGATATGGGCGACCATCTGGCCCATCCGCGCCTCAGGATAAACGACGTTCTTCACCCCGATGCTCTTGAGGATCTTGCCGTGACGTTCGTTCGTCGCCTTGGCCCAGATGGTTGGCACGCCGGCCTCGATCACCGCCAGAGCCGTCAGGATACTCGCCTCAAGGTCCGACCCGATCGCCACGACCACGGTCTTGAACTCGGCAATGCCCAATTGGCGCAGGGCTTCGGGATTGGAGCAGTCGGCCTGCAGAACATGCGTCAGAAGGCCGGCCGCTTCCTGGACGCGTGTCGCGTCCTCATCGACACCGAGCACTTCATGTCCCATGCGGATCAGCGCCGACGCCACTGAATTGCCGAAGCGTCCCAGGCCGATGACAAGAACCGTCTCGGCCTTTCCGAAAGAATGTCTAGCCAACGATAGGTCGCTCCTCTGGATAGCGGAAAGCGGTACGGCCGCGGCCCATGGCCAAGGCCGTCGCGATGGTAATGGTCCCCACCCTGCCCACGAACATCAGCATAATCAGCACCAGTTCTGCCACCGGTGGCAACTGGCCTGTGATGCCGGTGGATAGCCCCACCGTGGCAAAGGCGGAGATTGTCTCGAACAGTACATCGGTCAGAGAGTGTTCGGTCACCGACAATATGGTCATCGTACCGATGGCAATCAGCGACAGCGACAGCAGCACCACGGTGAGGGCCTGTCTTTCGATGGGCGTACCGATGCTGCGCCCGAACAGCGCCGCCTCGCGCTCTCCCTTGGCCTCCGACAAGACGACGATGCCAAGGATGAAGAACGTGGTGACCTTGATGCCGCCGGCGGTGCCAGCACTGCCGCCACCGATGAACATCAGCACATAGGTTACGGCCAGCGTCTCATCGGACAGCGCACCGGTATCGAGCGCATTGAACCCGGTCGTGCGTGTCGTCACCGATTGGAAGGCGCTGTTGAGCAGTTTGTCGGCGATACCCATTGGCCCCAGCGTTGCCGGGTTGTGCCATTCAACCAGAAGTACGGTGACAAAGCCGACAAGCAGTAGGACTGCAGTACCCCAAAGCGTGATCTTGCTATGCAGGGTCCAGTTCTGCGGACCAGTCGACTTGCGCCCAAGCCGATGACGCAATTCGTGGATCACGGGGAACCCAAGCGAGCTGAAAATAATGGCTAACATGATCGGCAGCAGGAACAGCCAATCTCTCTGGAACCCGATCAAACTGTCCGAATAGGTCGAAAAGCCGGCATTGTTGAATGCCGAAACGGCGTGGAACAGGCCGTGCCAAGCGGCCGATCCCCAGTCATGGCCGTAGAAGAAATGCAGCCGCAGCGTCAGCACCAGCGTCAGCAGGCCCTCGACCACGACGGTGACCAGAAAGATCAGGCGCAGCACGCTGCCCCCATCGGACATGTCGAAATGGCTGCGCTCGGTCTGGGTGCGCAAACGGTCGCTCAGCCGAAAGCCTCGACCGGCCAGCAAGCCCAGCAACGTCGCCGCGGCCATGATGCCAAATCCACCGATCTGGAACAGGGCAAGGATCACCCATTGGCCAAAGGAGGACCAGTAGACGGGAGTATCGACCACGATCAGGCCCGTCACGCACACAGCCGATGTTGCGGTGAACAGCGCCGTCAGGAATGGGGTAAATGTGCCTTCCGTGCGCGCTATGGGCAGCATCAGAAGGATCGTGCCGAGGGCTATGACGACCAGGAAGGCTGTCGGCACCAACCGGGTGGGATGAGTCAGTCGAGGGGACACAGCGGCACTTTCGAACGCCAAATTCGTCGGCGCGGGGGTTGTCTGCCTGTCCCGGTCAAATAGCAACCCCTGATGTGCAAGCCTGCCTTGCGCCCGTCGCCTACCCCCTCAGCCCCGGCGCTTCCTGCCCGGTGGCCACGACATATTCGCTATAGCCCCCGCCATAGGCGTGCACGCCCTCCGGGGTCAGTTCCAGCACGCGATTGGAGAGCGCGGCGAGGAAATGCCGGTCGTGGCTGACGAACAGCATGGTGCCCTCGAAATTGGCGAGCGCTTCGATCAGCATCTGCTTGGTCTGGATATCGAGATGGTTGGTCGGCTCGTCCAGCACGAGGAAATTGGGCGGATCGAACAGGATCAGCGCCATGGCCAGCCGCGCTTTCTCACCGCCTGAGAGCACCCGGCATTTCTTTTCGATGTCGTCACCCGAAAAGCCGAAGCAACCCGCCAGTGCCCGGAGCGGCGCTTGGCCCGCTTGTGGAAAGGTCGTTTCCAGCATCTGGAAAATCGTCATGTCGCCATCGATGACGTCCATGGCGTGCTGGGCGAAATAGCCCAGCTTGACGCTCGGGCCGCGTGATACCGATCCAGCATCCGGCTCTGCCGCCCCGGTCACCAGTTTCAGAAGCGTTGATTTGCCCGCGCCATTGACGCCCAGAATGCACCAGCGCTCGCGCCGGCGCACATGGAAGTCGAGCCCGTCATAGATGGAGCGGCTGCCATAGGCTTTCTTGACGCCCTCGATCCGCACAATATCTTCGCCCGAACGCGGCGCCGGGCGGAATTCAAAGGCCACGGTCTGCCGCCTTTTGGGCGGCTCCACCCGGTCGATCTTGCCGAGCTTCTTGACCCGGCTCTGCACCTGGGCGGCATGGCTGGCGCGCGCCTTGAACCGCTCGATGAAGGCGATCTCCTTGGCCAGCATGGCCTGTTGCCGCTCGAACTGGGCCTGCTGGTTGCGATCGGCGATCTCGCGCTGGCTCTGATAGAAATCGTAATCGCCGGTGTAGCTGGTCAGCACCCCCGCATCGATCTCGATGATCTTGTTGACGATCCGGTTCATGAAGGCCCGGTCGTGCGAGGTCATCAGCAGGGCGCCGGAATAGGTCTTGAGGAAGTTTTCCAGCCAGATCAGGCTTTCCAGGTCCAGATGGTTGCTTGGTTCGTCCAGCAGCAGCACGTCGGGTTTCATCAGCAGGATGCGCGCCAGGGCCACGCGCATCTTCCAGCCGCCCGAGAGCGCGCCGACATCGCCCGCCATCATCTCCTCGGAAAAGCCGAGGCCCGCCAGAACTTCGCGTGCCCGCCCGTCGAGCGAATAGCCATCCAGTTCCTGGAAGCGGCCCTGCACCTCGCCATAACGCTCGATGATGGCGTCCATCTGGTCGGCCTTGTCCGGGTCGGCCATGTCGGCCTCCAGCACTGCCATTTCGGCCATCAGCGCGCTGACCGGCCCGGCCCCGTCCATCACGGCGCTGACCACCGATTGCCCGCTCATTTCGCCCACATCCTGGCTGAAATAGCCAATGGAGGTGCCCCGATCGACCGAGACCTGCCCTCGTCGGGTGGCTCCTCGCCAGTGATCATCCGGAACAGCGTGGTCTTGCCCGCCCCATTCGGGCCGACCAGCCCGATCTTCTCGCCCTTCTGCAGCGCCGCCGAGGCTTCGATGAAGACAATCTGCTTGCCGTTCTGCTTGGAGATGGATTCGAGACGGATCATGGGGCGGCGGCCTGCGATTGAACAATCGGCCCTGCGCGCTTCGCCGGTTCAGGGGGAAAGCGGATTGGGGTCCGACACTGCGGAGAATGACGCCGCTCCTAAAGCATTCCTGGCAGGTCCGGGCAAGCCCGCCACGGATGCGTCAGCCATGCATTGGACGAAGCGGGCAGGTCTGCCCCTACTCCGCCACCTCATAGCGCTCGTCCCACCAATCCTTCCACTGTGTCTCCAGCGCCGCGAACTGTTCGTCCGACAGGTCATAGGTGGTGATCAGCACCGACCCGCCGCCACGCGGGCGCTTTGGCGATGTGCCCATGTCGGAGACCACGATCAGCCCATTGCCGAACTGCTCCACCAGCAGCGCCGTCTGAAAATGCGTGGTGTACCAGACCAGCCCGCGGGCATTGGGCCCCGGCGCCAGCGATGCCGTGTAGGGCCGGCCGGGCTTGTAGCCGGCCACATCGCCCAGCCCCAGCGCGGCACTCGGCTCGCCGACACCCGGTTTTGCCGCGCCCGAGAGATAGATGGTTCGCCGCGCTTCACCCGGATGCAGTTCCAGCGCCAGGCGCAATTGCTGGAAAAAATTGACCCAGCCTTCGCGAATGTCCTCATAGGCGCCTTCCCAGTCGAGCGGCGCCCCGCCATCGCGCATCAGCCGAAGCCGCGTGCTGCCGCCTTCTTCGGTCAGCTCGATGGCGTCGCTCGACCCCTCCCATTCGCCGAATTGCACCTGGTGCTGGCTGGCATCGGCTGCCGCGTGGTCAAGGAAGATGAAACGGATTTCCTCCTCAAGGCTGGGCGCATCCCAACCGAACCATGTCGCGATCAATTCGGGATCGCGCAGCGCCTCCCAGACCGTCTCAATGGGTGCTGCAATGGTGATGTCGACAACCACTTGCCGCGGATCGGAATTCTCGCTCATGCGGATGCTCCCTGATCAGTGGATCAATCCCATTCGATCAGGAATCGGGCCCCATCAAAAGCAAAAAACCCCGCCACGGCTGCGGCGGGGTTCGAGTGTAACGCCGAAGCGTGTCGCGACTATTCGTACTTGATGTACTTTTCGCGGGCCACCAGGAACGGCATGTCCGTGCCTTCGGTGCGGGTGCGCAGCAGGTTGAAGGCGGAGATGAAGCTCTCGGCCACTTCCTTGGTCAGCGGATCGCCGCCTTCGCGGATTTCCGAGATCAGCTCCATCGACGCATTGGCGCCGGCCTCGATGATCTCCTCGGGGAACTGGCGCACATTGACACCATGTTCATTGACGAGAGCCTGAAGGGCGCGCGGGTCATTGGCGTACATGTCCGAGGACACATCGTCATAGGAAGCCTGGGCGGCGATACGGACGATCTCCTGCAGGTCTTCGGGCAGTTCCTGGAACTTGGCCTTGTCGACCACGACTTCGGTGGCCAGACCCGGCTCGACAAAGCTGGGGAAGTAGTAGTTCTTGGCCACCTGGTGGAAGCCCAGGGCCAGATCGTTATAGGGGCCGACGAATTCGGCAGCGTCCAGCGTGCCCGACTGCAGCGCGGCAAAGATTTCGCCGGCTGCAAGGTTGGTCACCGAAGCACCCAGCTTGCTCCACACCTGGCCGCCAAGGCCGGGAGTGCGGAAGCGCAGGCCCTGGATATCGGCAACGCCGGTCAGCTCGTTCTTGAACCAGCCGCCAGCCTGGGTACCGGTATCGCCCGACAGGAAGCCCTGCACGCCGAACTGATCATAGATCTTGTCCCAGATTTCCTGGCCGCCGAGATAGCGCACCCAGGCGCCCAGCTCGCGGTTGGTCATGCCGAAGGGCACGCCGGTGAAGAAGCTGAGGCCCTGGCTCTTGTTCTGCCAGTAATAGGCCGCGCCGTGGCTCATTTCGGCCGACCCGTCGATGACCGCGTCCAGCGCCTGCAGGCCGGGCACCATTTCACCGGCCGCGAACACCTGCACGGTCAGACGGCCGCCCGAGGCCTTGGTGATGCGATCGGCCAGGCGCTGCGCGCCGACGCCCAGACCGGGGAAGTTCTTGGGCCAGGTGGTGACCATGCGCCAGGTGATATTGCCCTGGGCGATCGCCGGCGTGGCGAGCGTCGTGGCCGCGGCAGCAGCGCCGATGGTGGCAACCGAAGCCTGCTTGAAGAATTCGCGTCTTTTCATTGGATATCCTCCCAGACAGAAAAAGTGCGACACAAGGGGGCCGCATCATTGTATCCGCATGCTCGCCGTGGAAACGGATTTCCGAGACATGCGCGCGCCTTAGAGATAACGGAGTTGGCGATGCTGTCCAGTGGCAGCGCCCCGGCCCGGCCTGTTTCGCGGCCGGGACTACCCACTACTAC
>Ga0207829_100396_pt1 | contig 22992 bp, 20 predicted proteins | sample TtaePargueraPR_4_FD_187738 | JGI IMG/M metagenome (GOLD analysis project Ga0207829, IMG submission 187738) | Aerobic enrichment media microbial communities from Bioluminiscent Bay, La Parguera, Puerto Rico - Tt and P1 (SPAdes) | ecosystem: Environmental > Aquatic > Marine > Unclassified ... | reverse complement strand
ATCCACAGCGTCGAGGTGCTGAACACATAGCGCTGCACCACAACAGTGAAGCACACCAGAACACACCCCAAGGCCAGCCACGACAAAACCTGACCAACAAGCCAGTTCAACCCGCTGATCAGGCGCACAATCAGGGCCAGTATCTGCATGGCTGTTCCTCCCCGCTTTCCCGACGAGCGCGATGGCGCTGTTGCCGCGCCTTGCCCCTTGGCGATTGAGCCCGATCCAGGCGGGTGGGTCAATGTGATTGTGGCGGAAACGGGGCGTTATGCCCGATCCGGCTGGTGACATCTGATACGAAAGTGGTATGCACCCGACCAAGACCCATCGCTGGAGGGATGCATGTTCGTTGTCGGCGGCGAGAGCCTGATCGATCTGGTGCCGGTGTCGGCAGAGCCGGGGGCGGAGCGCGTCGCCCATGCCGGCGGGTCGCCCTTCAATTGCGCGATCGCGCTGAGCCGGCTGGGCAATGACACCGGCTTCCTCTGCCCCATCAGCCAGGATGAATATGGCGAGCTGTTGCTGGCGCCGCTGGCCGAGGCAGGGGTTGCGGTCTTGCTCAAGGATCGTGTCGCGGCGCCGACGACCAAGGCCATTGTCAGCTTCAATGCCAAAATGCAGGCGAGCTATGTGTTCGAGCGCGGTGCGGACCGGGCCTTTACGCGCGATGGCCTGCTGGCCGCGCTGCCGGAGGACGTCGGTCTCTACCAGATCGGCGGATTTTGCCCGATCCTGGAGGAGGACGCCGCGATCTGGAGCGATGTGGTCGATGCGGCGCTGTCGCGCGGCGCGACCGTTTCGATCGACATCAATGTGCGCGACAAGCTGGTGGAGGATGAAGCCGGCTATCGGGTCCGGCTGGGCGCCTTTCTCGACAAGGCGCATCTGGTCAAGCTTTCGGATGAGGATCACGCCTGGCTTGAGCCGGGCAAGCGCATCGAGGATCATGCGGCCGCGCTGCTGGCGCGACCCAATTGTGAACTGGTGGTGGTCACCATGGGGGAAGAGGGCTCGCGGGCGTTCAGCCGGACGGGGACGGCCCATGCGCCTATCCACAGGCCAGAGGTGTTTGGCGACACGGTTGGCGCGGGCGACAGCCTGATGGCTGGTATCCTCACCTGGCTGGGCGAGGCCGGGACACTGCGCCCTGGCGGCATGGCTGGGCTGGATGCGGACCAGCTCGCCGCAATGCTGCGCTTCGGCGCGGTGGTGGCCGGTATCAATTGCGGCCGGGTGGGATGCCAGCCGCCCAGCCGGTCCGAAGTGGACGCGGTGCTCTCGGCCTGATCACGCGCGCTTGACCGGTCGGGCGTAACTTTACGCCTCGTGCTTCCGTATAGTGGGCAGGGTTCAGCCTTGGGAGCGGATGTGTTCGAACTGGTTCTGGCCTATGCGGCGGGTCTTCTGACCCTGATCAATCCCTGCGTGCTGCCCTTGTTGCCGCTGATCGGCGCCAGTGCGCTGGCGCGGCACCGGCTGGCGCCGTTGGCCATGGCCGCCGGCATGGCGGTGAGCTTCACGTTGGCGGGGCTGGGCGCCTTTGCGCTGACGCGGGCGCTCGGCCTGCCGCAGGATGTGGTGACGCTGGGGGCCGGCTGGGCCATGCTGGCCTTCGGCCTTGTCATGCTGACCCCGCCCTTGCAGGCCCAGTTCTCGCGGCTGGCCGGGGCCACCGCCAGCGGCAGCACAAAGCTGTTGGGACAAATGGAAGGGCGCGGGCTTTGGGGCGAAGCGGCGGCGGGAGCGTTGCTGGGCCTGGCTTGGTCGCCCTGCATCGGACCGACCCTGGGCGGCGCCATCGGGCTGGCGGCGCAGGGCGAAGATCTGTTCTATGCCGGGCTGATCATGGCGTTCTTTGCTCTGGGGGCTGCGAGCATCGTCCTGGCGCTGGCCTATGGCACGCGCGCCGCGCTGTCCGGCCGACGGGCCACGCTGATGCAGATCGCGCCGCACGCCAAGACCATTCTGGGGTTCGGGCTCATCGTCGTGGGCCTGGCCATCATTTTCCGTATCGACCGGCTGCTTGAGGCCTGGGCGCTCGGCGTGTTGCCGGCCTGGCTGGTCGATCTATCCGTGAGTATCTAGGGAGGACATCATGATTACCCGTCGTCATCTGCTGGCCGGTCTTGCCGGAGTGAGCATATCGGCCCTGGCCGTCGGGGGCGGATTTGCGCTCGAGTTCATCGACTATACCGGCAGCGAACTGGAAGGGCTGGCGGCGAGCGGCAAGCCCTATGTCATCAATTTCCACGCCACCTGGTGTCCCACCTGTGCGGCCCAGCAGCGGGTGCTCGATGCGCTGCAATCCGAGAGCACGGCCTATGCGGCCATCCCCATTCTCCGGGTGGATTGGGACAGCTATGGCAATAGCGAGCTGGCGCGCGGCCTGGCCATTCCGCGCCGCTCGACGCTGGTGCTGATGCAGGGCAATAAAGAGCTGGGGCGGCTGGTGGCCGAGACCCGCAAGGCGCAGATTGCTGCCCTGCTCGATCTCGCGGGCTCTTGATGGTCCCGCCGATTGCCTAGTCCTGCTGCTTCTGGTCTGATCCCGACCGCAGGACAATTCGGGGGCGGGCATGAAGAAGCGATATTGGGCAGCGATTGCGGCGGCCGTGATCGGCGTGAGCACGGGCGCATTTCTGCTCAAGCCAGTGGCCGGACCACCCCGGGAACTGGATCTGGTGGGCGATGTGGCGCGTGGCGATTATCTCATTCGCCTCGGCGGCTGCGTCGCCTGCCATACCGATACGGCTGCGGGACGGGCCTATCTCTCGGGCGGGGCGGGGCTGGAAACACCGTTCGGAACCTTCGTGCCGCCCAATATCACCTCTGACTCCGATGCCGGTATCGGTGACTGGACACTGGCGCAATTTGCCAATGCGATGAGCAATGGGATGGGGCCGCAGGGACATCTCTACCCGGCCTTTCCCTATGAGAACTACACGCTGATGAGCGATCAGGAGATCGCAGATCTCTACGCAGCATTGATGGCCACCGCGCCCGTCGCCGAGCCTGCGGCGGAAAGCCAGATTCCCTTCCCGTTCAATATCCGGCTGGCCATGGCCGGTTGGCAGAACCTGTTCTTTTCGCCCAACCGCTTCGCCCCGGAGGAAGGGCAATCGGAGGAATATAACCGCGGCAAGTATCTGGCCTTCGGACCGGCCCATTGCGTGGCCTGCCACACACCGCGCAATGCGCTGGGCGCGCTGGATTGGGACGCGGCGCTGACCGGTTCGCCCGGTGGCACGGGGGGCAGGGCCCCGGCCATCACCGCCGAGGCGCTGGTTGCAGAGGGCTATGACGTGCCAACACTGGTGCAGACGCTCAAGGACGGCTTCACCCCCGGCTTTGACGTGCTGGGCGGGGCGATGGGCGAGGTGATCACGGATTCGACGTCCCACTGGACCGATGAGGACCTGACGGCGCTGGCGACCTATCTATTGACAGAGTGATCAGGCCCCGGCGCGGATGGCGAGGGCCTCGTTTAGCGTCATCTCGGTGTGATGCCCCCAGGCTTCGTCGGGTTCAGGGTAGTCGAGGCGGAAATGCCCGCCGCGGCTTTCGGTGCGCAGGAGCGCAGCGGCGGCGACCAGCGTGGCTGAGGTGGTCATGTTGAGATAGGCGCTGGTGACCTGTTCGGCGGTGGCTTCCAGATGGGCGATCTGGCGCAGGGCCAGTTTCAGGCCCTCGGCGTCCCGCTCGACGCCGACCAGGTCGCTCATGACGCGCCGCAATTCCTGCACGGCGATGGTGTTGCGCAACACGGTCTCGGCCCGGTTGCCTTCGGCTTCGTTCCATTCAATGCCTTTGAAGGGGGAGAGGTCACGTGCTGGTTCGAGGCCGCCAATATCTTCGGCGATGCGAGCGCCATAGACGACCGCCTCCAGCAGGGAATTGGAGGCCAGTCGATTGGCGCCATGCAATCCGGTGCAGGAGGCTTCACCGCAGACCCAGAGGCCGGGCAGGGAGGAGCGGCCGCGCTCGTCAACCTTAACCCCGCCCATGTGGAAATGGGCCGCGGGGGTGACCGGGATCATGCCCGAGACCGGGTCGATACCGGCGTCGTGGCAATATTTGCTGACGGTGGGGAAACGGGTCAGGATATCGGCGCCGAGCACTTGCCTGGTATCGAGAAAGACGCGGCGTCCAGACTTGATCTGGCGGAAATTGGCGCGGGCGACGATATCGCGCGGGGCCAGTTCGGCGTCGGGATGGATGGCGGGCATGAAGCGCTCGCCCAGATCATTGACGAGAATGGCGCCTTCGCCGCGCAGGGCCTCGGTCGCGAGTGGCGCCGGATCGGCACCGGTGGCGATGGCGGTGGGGTGGAACTGGACAAATTCGGGATCGGCGATGATGGCGCCGGCACGGGCCGCCATGCCCATGGCGTGACCACGCACCCCGGGTGGATTGGTGGTGACGGCATAGAGGCCGCCCAGCCCACCGGCCGCCAGAATGGTGGCGCGGGCGCGGATGAATATAGGCTCGGAATAGCGGTCGCCCAGGCGGCGGCAATAGACGCCGACAATGCGGCCATTGTCGCGGGCAAGGCTGAGAGCGGTAATGCCTTCGACGACGCGGATGGAAGGCGTCTTGCGCACCTGGGCGATGATGGCCTGCATGATGGCCCAGCCGGCCCGGTCGCCCTCGACCTTGACGATGCGGTTGGCCGAGTGGGCGGCCTCGCGCCCGAGTTCGAAATTGCCGAAATCGTCGCGGTCAAAGGGGGTGCCCCAGCGGGCGAGGTCCTCAATGCGGGCGACGGCCTCGGCGGTGACCCCTTCGGCCGTGCCATGGTCGACAATGCCGGCGCCGGCCATTTCGGTGTCTTGCGCATGGGCCTGGGGACTGTCGCCCTGGCCAATCGCTGCAGCCACACCGCCCTGCGCCCAGGCCGAGGAGGCTCCCATGCCGAGCGGTTTGGGGGAGAGTACGGTCACCGGACGGGGCGCCAGCTTGAGCGCGGTGAACAGACCCGCCAGACCGGCACCGACGATCAGGGCGCCGTCGGCGTTGAGCGTGTTGTCAATGATGGTCACGGTCGTCCTCCCAATCCCCACACAGGGCCATAGCCTCCCGTTGCCATTGCAGCAAGCGGAGAAGATCGGCCCGACCCGGGGCTGCTGATTGGTCCTTTCCGGTTGCTGACCGACCGATCGGTCAGTATAGTGATCGTGTAGATGGAAGGTGGCGCATGATCAGGACGACGAAGCGGCAGGCGATTATCGATGCTGCTCTGGCCCTTTTGGCCGAAGGCGGGGGCGAGGCGCTGACCGCATCGGCTCTGGCGGCGCGGGCCGGAGTGAGCAAGGCCAATGTATTCCACCACTTCCCGCGCCTCGACGATATCGTGCTGGAGGCGCTGGAGGCCTTTATCATGGGCATGCCCAGCATGTGGCCGGATGCCGGTACGCGGGTGCGCGACTGGCTGCTGGCGCTGGGCACCGACACGATCAACACCATGGATGCCGATCCGGCGTTGTCCGGCGCCTATTTTGCATTCGTTTCCCGGGCGCAGGGCAATCCGGCGCTGCGGCAAAGGCTGGCCGAGATCGTGGGGGCGGCCCGTGCCCATTTCGAGGCGGTCCTGGTGCACCTGGCGCCGGAGCGTTTCACCCGGGAGGAAGTCGAGGCCCTTGCCGGGCTGCTCCTGCTTACGCTGGACGGGCTGGCGCTGCACCGCCAGCTGGTGCCTGAACGCGCGGCAGAGCAGGCCACTGCATGGGCGGCCCTGGTCGACCGAATCGCGCCAGAGGAGGAGCAATGATGAAGGCCTTGATCGCGGGTGCCGGCATTGCCGGACTGACGACCGCCCTGGCGCTGCGACGCATCGGCTGGGAGGTGACAGTGATCGAAAAGGCCCCGGGCCTCAGGGCCGGGGGCTATATGTTGGATTTCTTCGGTCCCGGCTTTGAGGCAGCCGAAGAGCTGGGCGTGATCGAGGCCCTGCGGCGGCATGCGCGCGGGGTGGGCAAGCTCGATATGGTGGATGCGCGGGGGCGGACGGGGTCGTCCATGGCCTATCAGCGCATCATCGAAGCAGCGGATGGCAAGCTCTTTCCCATTCTGCGCGGCGATATCGAACGGGTTCTGCACGATGCTCTGCCGGACGCGGTGACGATACGCTTTGGCGCAGAGATTGTGGCGGTAGATGACCGCGGCTCTGGCGTGACGGTGCGGATTTCGACCGGTGAGACGATGGAGGCCGATCTGCTGGTGGGGGCAGATGGCATTCATTCGGGTGTTCGCCGGCTGGTTTTCGGACCGGAGACACAGTTCATCCGGCCATTGGGTTTTCACACGGCCGCCTATTTCTTCGATAATCAAGACGTTGCCGCTGCGCTGGATGGTGACTTCAAGATGATGACCGCCAAGGACTGCATGGCTGGGTTCTATGAAGTCGATCGCGGTCGGATCATGAGCTTTTTCGTGATGCGCAGCGATCGCATGGAACGGCCCGCTGATGTCCGCGCCACCCTCCAGACCGCATACGGCGGGCTGGGCTGGGTGCTGCCCGCGGCGCTGGATGCGGCCCCGGCGGCTAAGGACATCTACTATGATATCGTCGCGCAGGTGGAGATGGCGCGCTGGCGCAGGGGGCGAGCGATCCTGCTGGGTGACGCGGCCTATGCGGTGTCGTTGCTGGCCGGGCAGGGCGCATCCCTGGCCATGGCGGGCGGCCGGGCGCTGGCGCAGGCCCTAGAGGCCGACAGGGACATCGATGCTGCGCTTGAGCGCTTCGAGACGCAATTGCGGCCGCTTGTGGAAGACAAGCAGCAGGCGGGCCGGCGGATGGCGAACTGGTTTGTGCCAGCAACGCCGGCCCACGCCCTGGTGCGGGATATTGCCATCCGGGTGATGAACTGGCCGCCCCTGTCAGGTCTTATGGGCCAGTTCTTTTCGGTCGGCTCGAAAGGCTTTTCGCTGGCCCGCCGCTGAGCGGGCCAGCTGAGACGACAATCAGGCGCTGTAGGCCTTGACGGTCTGGCGCTGCTCGCCCAGGCCTTCGATGCCCAGATGCATGACATTGCCGGGCTTGAGCCAGACAGGCTCGGGCTTGATGCCCATGCCGACGCCCGGCGGGGTACCGGTGGTGATGATGTCGCCCGGCTGCAGGCTCATGAACTGGGAGACATAGGACACGACCTTGGCAACGCCGAAGATCATGGTCTTGGTCGAGCCGTCCTGGTAGCGCTTGCCATCGACTTCGAGCCACATCTTGAGGTTTTGCGGATCGGCAACTTCCTCCTTGGTGACAAGCCAGGGCCCGATGGGACCAAAGGTGTCCGCACCCTTGCCCTTGTCCCAGGTGCCGCCGCGCTCGGTCTGGAAATGGCGCTCGGAGACGTCGTTGCAGACGCAATAGCCGGCCACGTGGTCCATGGCGTCGGCTTCCTCGACATAGCGGGCTTCCTTGCCGATGACGACGGCCAGCTCGACTTCCCAGTCCGGCTTGATGGCGTTCTTGGGAATGATGACATCGTCATTGGGGCCGATAATGGCGCTGGTGGCCTTCATGAAGATGATCGGCTCTTCGGGAATTTTGGCGCCAGTTTCAGCGGCATGGTCGGCGTAGTTGAGGCCGATGCAGATGAACTTTCCGACGTTCGCCACGCAGGGGCCGATGCGCTCGGAGGCCGAGAGTTGCGGCAGGGCATCGATGTCGGCGGCGGCGATCTTTGCCAGCCCCTCGGGCAGGAGGGTGGCGCCGCCGATATCGGGGACCACGCCCGACAGATCGCGGATGGAACCATCGGCGGCGAGGATGGCTGGCTTTTCAGCGCCCTTGGCGCCGACGCGAAGCAGTTTCATGGCGGGGTCTCCTCCGATTGGATGAACGCGAGCATCAAGCCCGTTGTCACCCCCACCTAGCTTCGCTACGGCCCATTGGCCTAGCTGCGCTACCTCCCCCGTCAAGGGGGAGGTGTGGGGGCGGGGTGCTATCGGCTTCTCATAGAACTAACATGTTAGTCTTGTCGAGGGCGGCTTTGGTCGAAAGCGTCAGGTCTTGGGGCGGATGACGCCCTTCTTCAGGATGATGTTGCCGTAAAGGCGCGCTTCGCCGGTCTGGACCACGGCCGCGGCCTTCTTGGCGCGATCATAAAAGGCGAAGCGTTCGATCTTGGAATAGTGCTTCTCCGGTTCGTGCCGGGCGATGATGGCTTCGAATTCGTCGTCGATCGGCTGACGCGCCGCCGGTTCGCCCACCACTTCCATGCCGATGGCGGTATCTTCGGCATATTGGTCGAGCGGCAGCAGTGTGAGCACGGCGTCGAGCATGTCGGTCACCGAAATGCCGTCGGCGCGGATGGTCATCGGACCCAGGAATTCGGCCGGAAAATTGGCATCGGCCAGGACGATCTCGTCGCCATGGCCCATGGCGCGCAGGGTCGAGAGCAATTCTGGGCCGAGCAGGGGCGGGATGAGTTTGAGCATGGTGGTCTCTGGCTAGCCGAAGGGGAAATCGTTGTCATCAGTGGTGAACTCGGCGCCATCGGCGAAGAGTTCGGGGTGTTCCTGGGCGAAGGCGAAGAGCTCGATCATCACCGCGTCGATATGGGCGCGGATGGCGGCGATGGCCTGGGGCGCGCTGCCGGCCAGGATGCCGTCAAAGATCGCCTGGTGCTCGGCAATGGTGTGGTTGAGGCGGCGCGGCGTGATGATGAGGCGCCGGGCACGGTCGAGATTGGCGCGGGCCTTGTCGATGATCGACTTGACCTTGGTCAGTCGCATGGAGCGGAAAATGATGTCGTGAAAATCGACGTCGATCTGGTGGAAGGTCTCGGCATCGTCGCGCGATGCCGCATCGCGCTGGGCCGCCATATTGGCGTGCAGGGCCGCGATGACGTCGGCGTCGTGCTTGCCGATCAGCACCCGCAGGGCCTCGCTTTCGAGGCCCTTGCGAATAAGCATGTATTCGCGGACATCGGCGATCTTGACCAGGGACACGGTCGAACCACGCTGCGGGGCGATATCGACCAGGCCCTCCTCGGCCAGGCGCGCCAGGGCTTCGCTGACTGGGAAGCGCGAGACGCCCAATTGGGCGCAGATGGCAGTCTTGTCCAATGTGGTGCCTGGCGGCAGCGCCAGGGTGACAATGGCATGGCGCAGGGCGTTGGTGACGTCCACCGTGACGGTCCCGCGCGAGAAATCCCCGGCGACCCCGAGAAATTGATAAGGACTGGCTTCCGTTTTCATGCTAACATGTTAGTTAGTGGCGAAGTGAATGACAATGCCGGGCCTTTCGATTGCGTGCGCAATCTGGCGAGAAAACCCGGCGAGGTAAAGCGCCGATAACCGACTGCCAAAGGCCCCCTGTTGATGAATGAACAAGTCACCCAGCCGCAAGGCAAAACCCTGGTGCTCAATGCCGCCGACAATATCGCGGTAGCTCTGGCCAATCTGGAGGTCGGTACGAGCACTCCGGAGGGCGTGGCCATTATCCGGCGGGTGCCGCGCGGGCACAAATTTGCCACCCGGCCGATAGCAGTGGGCGAGGCGGTTATGAAATTCGGGCAGATCATCGGCTTTGCCAAAGAAGGCATTGCGCCCGGCGATTGGGTACATGAGCACAATTGCGGCATGGGCGGGCCGGATGGTTCACTGATGCATGATTATGCCTTTGCCGAGGGCGTGGTGCCGGTGGATATGCTTGAGGCAAGCCAGCGGGCGACCTTTGAAGGCTACAAGCGCGCCAATGGTTCGGTGGGGACCCGCAATTATGTGGGCATCCTGACCTCGGTGAACTGTTCGGCGACGGTTGCCAAGTTCATGGCGGAAGCCATCAACCGCTCGGGCGTGCTGGACGACTATCCGGAAATCGATGGCGTCGTGCCGTTCGTGCATGGCACGGGCTGCGCCATGGATACACATGGTGAGGGCTACCAGATCCTGCGGCGGACGCAGTGGGGCTATACGTCCAATCCGAATCTGGGCGCGGCGCTACTGGTGGGGCTGGGCTGCGAGGCCTTCCAGATTGACCGGATGAAGGAGGCCTACAACCTCAAGGAAACCGATACGTTCCAGACCATGACGATCCAGGAGATCGGCGGCACGCGGAAGATGATCGAATGGGGTGTGGAACGCATCAAGGAGATGCTGCCGGTGGCCGCAAAAGCACGGCGCGAAACCGTGGATGCCTCGCAGCTGACGCTGGCCCTGCAATGCGGCGGCTCGGACGGCTATTCGGGCATCACTGCCAATCCGGCGCTGGGCGTGGCCGTCGATACGCTGGTCAGGCATGGGGGCACGGCGATCCTGTCGGAAACGCCGGAAGTCTATGGCGCCGAACACATGCTGACCCGGCGCGCAGTGAGCCGCGACGTGGGCGAAAAGCTGATTGAACGGATCAAATGGTGGGAGAGCTATACCCAGCGTAATGGCGGGGAGATGAACAACAATCCCTCGCCCGGTAACAAGCTCGGGGGGCTCACCACCATTCTCGAAAAATCGCTGGGTGCGACGGCCAAGGGCGGATCGACGCCGCTGACGGCGGTTTATGAATATGCCGAGAAGGTCACCGAGAAAGGCTTCGTGTTCATGGATACGCCGGGCTTTGATCCGGTATCGGCCACGGGCCAGGTGGCGGGCGGCGCCAATGTGCTGTGCTTCACCACCGGGCGCGGATCAGCCTATGGCTGCAAGCCGGTGCCCTCGATCAAGCTGGCGACCAATTCCGAGCTTTACGGCCGCATGACCGAGGACATGGACATCAATTGCGGCGATATCGTCGAAGGTGTTTCCATCGAGGCCAAGGGTCAGGAAATCTTCGAGCATGTGCTCAAGGTCGCCTCTGGCGAGAAGTCCAAGTCCGAGGCGCTGGGCTATGGCGACAATGAATTTGTGCCCTGGCAGGTCGGGGCGGTGATGTGACAGAGCGTCAGGAGCACTGGCAGGAGGTCTATACGACCAAGGCCGAGAATGAGGTCTCCTGGTTCGAGGAGAATCCGGGCTTTTCGCTGGCCCTGCTCGACGCGGTGGGCCTGACGGCCGACCATGTCGTGGTCGATATCGGCGGGGGCGCGTCCAGGCTCGTGGACGCGCTGGTGGCTCGAGGGCAGGTTTGGGTCAGTGTGTTGGACCTGTCACAGGCGGCACTCGATACCGCTCGAGCACGGCTGCCAGCGGGCGCCAATGTCGATTGGATTGCGGGGGATGTCACGCATTGGGTCCCACAGCGCGACTATGACGTCTGGCATGATCGGGCGGCGCTGCATTTCCTGACCGATACTGAGGATCAGACACGCTACGCCACCGTCATGGCGCGCGCCCTGAAACCGGGAGGAGCCGCGGTGATCGGGACATTCGCTCCGGATGGGCCGGAGAAGTGCAGCGGCTTGCCGGTTGTCCGCCATGATGCCGAAAGCCTGTCTGCGCTGTTCGGCGCAGATTTTGAGCTGATCGATCATCGACGCCACGATCATGTGACGCCTTGGGGCAGCGTGCAGAAATTCCAGTTCAGCAGCTTCCGCAAGCGTCAGGACTGAGCGGCCGCGCCCTATTCCTCGGTGAAACGCACCTTGCCGATATGGGGCAGGTTGCGGTTCCGCTGAGCATAGTCGATGCCGTAGCCGACGACGAATTCATCGGGAATGTCGAAGCCAATCCAGCGGGCCGGGACGTCGGTCTCGCGGCGGCTGGGCTTGTTTAAGAGGGCGCAGACTTCCATGCGGCGGGGATGGCGCGTCTCAAGGATTTCGAGAACGTGTTTCAGCGTGTGGCCGGTGTCGATGATGTCTTCTACCACCAGCACGTCGCGGCCGGCGATCTCGCCGCGCAGGTCCTTGAGGATGCGCACTTCGCGGCTCGATTCCATGGCATTGCCATAGGAGGAGGCCTCGATGAAATCGACCTCGACCGGCAGGTCGATCTCGCGCACGAGATCGGCGATGAAGATAAAGGAGCCGCGCAACAGGCCGACGACCACGAGCTTTTCGGTGTCCTTGAAGGCGTCGGTGATTTCATGCGCCAGTGCCTCGACGCGGGCGGCAATGGCCTTGGAGGAAATCAGCTTGTCGACGACATAGGGGGCTTGGGGCATTACCAGCGAACCTCATCCTGAGCCTGTCGAAGGATGGGGTCGCGAGTGCTCGTCCCTCGCGTCCCCGACCTCGTGGTTCGACAGGCTCACCATGAGGTCTACAAGGCAGAGTGCTCGCGGAAAGTGGCCCTCGGGTCAAGCCCGAGGGCGGTGCGGTGTGGTGGCGGCACACGGCGTTCGAGCATAGCTCTCACGCGTGATCAGCTAAAATCGCTCCACCGGAGCGATTTTGCCTTCGGCCCGCTGCTCACCTCGGCAAATCCGTCTTGCCCATGAGGTCGAAATCGATGGAGCGGGCGGCCTGGCGCCCTTCGCGGATGGCCCAGACGACGAGCGACTGGCCGCGGCGCATGTCACCGGCGGCGTAGACCTTGGGGACCGAAGTCTTGTAGCTCATGGTGTCGGCGAAGAGGTTCCCGCGCTTGTCGAGATCGGCCCCCAGCTCGGTCAGCATACCCTTCTGCACCGGGCCGGCAAAGCCGATGGCGAGCAGGACCAAGTCCGCCTTGATGACGAATTCGGTGCCCGGAATAGGTTGGCGCTTGCGGTCGACGCGGGCGCATTCGACGCCAGTGACATTGCCCTTGTCGTCGCCGATGATCTTCATGGTGCCAGCGGAGAATTCGCGGATGGCGCCTTCGGCCTGACTGGACGAGGTGCGCATCTTGACCGCCCAGTTGGGCCAGTTGGTCAGCTTGTTCTCAAGCTCGGGTGGCATGGGGCGCACATCGAGCTGGGTGACGGCAATGGCGCCCTGGCGGAAGCTGGTGCCGACACAGTCAGACGCGGTGTCGCCACCGCCCACGACCACGACATGCTTGCCAGCGGCCGAAAGCTGGAATTCGCCGGACACATCCTCGCCGCCGACGCGGCGGTTCTGCTGCACCAGGAACGGCATGGCGAAATGCACGCCGGCGAACTGGTTGCCTTCGACATCGACGGGGCGCGGCTTTTCGGCGCCGCCGGCCAGCAGCACGGCGTCGTGGCTGTTCTGCAATTCGGAGAGCGGGGTGGTGACACCGACATTGACGCCATAGTGGAAGGTGACGCCCTCGGCTTCCATCTGGCTGACGCGGAAGTCGATATGGTCCTTTTCCATCTTGAAGTCGGGAATGCCATAGCGCATCAGGCCGCCCGCCTTGGGCTCCCGCTCATAGACATGGACATCGTGACCGGCGCGGGCGAGCTGCTGAGCCGCTGCCATGCCGGCAGGGCCGGAGCCGACGACGGCGACCTTCTTTCCGGTCTTGGCCTTTGGTGGATGCGGCTTGACCCAGCCGGACTTGATGGCCCGGTCGGCGATGGCCTGTTCGACGGTCTTGATGGCGACCGGCACGTCTTCCAGATTCAGTGTGCAGGCTTCCTCGCAGGGTGCGGGGCAGATGCGGCCGGTGAATTCGGGGAAATTGTTGGTCGAATGGAGGTTGCGGGCAGCCTCCTCCCAATCGCCGTTATAGACAAGGTCGTTCCAGTCCGGGATCTGGTTATGGACCGGGCAGCCGGTATCGCCATGGCAGAACGGAATACCGCAATCCATGCAGCGCGCGGCCTGGTCCACCACCCGGCCTTCGGACAGGGGGATGGTGAATTCGCCGAAATGGCGGATGCGATCCGAGGCCGGCTCATAGCGGGGCTCTTCACGTTCGATTTCGAGAAAGCCTGTTACCTTACCCATTGCTCCCTCTCCTTATTCTGCGGCCGCTTGGGCGCCCGATGAGCGCTTCTTTTCCATCTCGAGGATGGCGCGGCGGTATTCGACCGGCATGACCTTGACGAATTTGGGACGCATCTCGACCCAGTTTTCCAGGATCTGCTTGGCGCGGGTCGAGCCCGTATAATGCAGATGGTTGGAGATGAGCTGGTGCAGGCGCTCGTCGTCATGCTTGGTCATGTCGCCCGAAATGTCGACGCGGCCATGCCATTCAAGGTCGCCACCATGGTGGTGGAGCTTGCGCATGAGGTCTTCTTCCTCCTGCACCGGCTCAAGATCGACCATGGCCAGGTTACAGCGGCTGCGGAACGAACCGTCTTCATCGAGCACATAGGCAACGCCACCACTCATGCCGGCGGCAAAGTTGCGGCCGGTCTTGCCGATGACGACGACCAGGCCGCCGGTCATATATTCGCAGCCATGATCGCCCGTACCCTCAACCACGGCGATGGCCCCGGAGTTGCGGACGGCGAAGCGTTCGCCGGCCACGCCACGGAAGTAGCATTCGCCCGAGATGGCGCCGTAGAGCACGGTATTGCCCACGATGATGGAGTCTTCGGGGACGATGCCGACCTTGTCGGACGGGCGGACAACAATGCGGCCGCCTGACAGGCCCTTGCCGACATAGTCATTGGCGTCACCGATCATGTCGATGGAAATGCCCTTGGCAAGGAAAGCGCCGAAGGCCTGGCCAGCCGTGCCCTTGAGGGTGATCGAGATGGTGTCCTCAGGCAGGCCCGCGTGACCATACTTCTTGGCCAGGGCGCCGGACAGCATGGCACCGGTCGAGCGGTCACGGCTTCTGATGGGCAGCTCGATCTGCACGGGTGTACCGTTCTCCAGCGCCGGGGCGGCCAGTTCGATCAGCTTGCGATCGAGCACGGCTTCGAGGTGATGGTTCTGCGTTTCGGTGTGATAGAGGCTGTCGCCGCCCAGCGGCTCGGGCTTGTAAAACACCTTGGAGAGATCGATGCCCTCGCTCTTCCAGTGGTCCTGGGCGCGGCGCTGGTCGAGCAGGTCGGAGCGGCCGATCAGCTCATCGAGCGTGGTGGCGCCGAGCGAGGCCATCAGGCCACGCAGTTCTTCGGCCACGAAGAAGAAGTAGTTGATGACGTGTTCGGGCGTGCCCTTGAAGCGCTTGCGCAGCACCGGGTCCTGGGTGGCGACGCCAACCGGGCAGGTGTTGAGATGGCACTTGCGCATCATGATACAGCCGGCCGCAATCAACGGCGCGGTCGAGAAGCCGAATTCGTCAGCGCCGAGCAGGGCGCCGATCAGCACGTCGCGGCCGGTCTTGAGGCCGCCATCGACCTGCAGGCGCACGCGGGAGCGCAGGCGGTTGAGCACCAGGGTCTGGTGGGTTTCGGCCAGGCCGATTTCCCAGGGACCACCGGCGTGCTTGAGTGAGGTCAGCGGGGATGCACCGGTGCCGCCATCATAGCCGGAAATGGTGATGTGATCGGCCCGTGCCTTGGCGACGCCGGCGGCAACCGTGCCAACACCGACTTCGCTCACCAGCTTGACCGAGATGTCGGCCTGCTCATTGACGTTCTTGAGATCGTAGATGAGCTGGGCCAGATCTTCGATGGAATAGATGTCGTGGTGCGGCGGGGGCGAAATCAGGCCCACGCCGGGCGTCGAGTGACGGGTCTTGGCGACGATCCAGTCGACCTTGTGGCCGGGCAATTGGCCGCCTTCGCCGGGCTTGGCGCCCTGCGCGACCTTGATCTGGATCTGGTCGGAATTGACCAGATATTCGGTGGTGACGCCAAAGCGGCCCGAGGCGACCTGCTTGATGGCCGAGCGCAGAGGATTGCGCGAACCATCGGGCAGGGGCTTGTAGCGATCGGGCTCTTCGCCGCCTTCGCCGGTGTTGGACTTGCCACCGATCTTGTTCATGGCGATGGCAAGCGTGGTATGCGCCTCGCGGCTGATCGAGCCGAAGGACATGGCGCCGGTTACGAAGCGCTTGACGATTTCTGCCGCCGGTTCGACTTCGTCCAGCGGCACTTCGGCCCCGAGCGGCTTGATGTCGAAGAGGTTGCGAATGGCCAGATAGCCATTGTCGCCCGAGTTCACATGGGCGGCAAAGCTGTCATAGCGCTCCTGGGCGGTTTCCGGGCTGTCTTCGGCGGTACGAACGGCGTGCTGCAGGTCGGCCACCACATCGGGCGACCAGGCATGCTTTTCGCCGCGAATGCGGAAGGCATATTCGCCACCGACATCGAGCGCCTTGCGCAGCACGGCATCGTCGCCGAAAGCCGAAGCGTGGCGGCGGACGGTTTCCTCGGCGACTTCGGCAAGACCGACGCCTTCGATGGAGGTGGCGGTGCCGAAGAAGTACTTCTTGACGAATTCGGTGTTCAGCCCGATGGCGTCAAAAATTTGGGCGCCGCAATAGGATTGGTAGGTCGAAATGCCCATCTTGGACATGACCTTGAGCAGGCCCTTACCGACCGACTTGATATAGCGGTAGACGACTTCGTCAGCCGAGACTTCGGGCGGATATTCGCCTTCGGCATGGAGCGCGGCCAGGGCCTCGAAGGCGAGGTATGGGTTAATTGCCTCGGCGCCATAGCCGGCCAGCATGGCGAAATGGTGCATTTCGCGGGCTTCGCCGGTTTCGACCACCAGACCGGACGAGGTGCGCAGGCCCTTGCGGATCAGGTGGTGATGGACTGCTGCCGTCGCCAGCAGCGCGGGAATGGCAATGCGGTCGGCCGCGACCAGACGGTCGGAGAGGATGATGATGTTATATTCACCCCGCACCGCCTCTTCGGCAATGGCACAGATGTCCTCAAGGGCGGCTTCCATGCCGGCGGCGCCCTTGTCGGCCATATAGGTAATGTCGATGGTCTTGGTCTTGAACTGGTTGTCGCGCATGTCACCAATGGCCCGGATCTTTTCGAGATCCTCATTGGTCAGAATGGGCTGACGCACTTCCAGGCGCTTTTCGCGCGAAGAGCCTTCCAGATCGAGAATGTTGGGGCGCGGGCCGATGAAGGAGACCAGCGACATGACCGATTCCTCGCGGATCGGGTCGATGGGCGGGTTGGTGACCTGCGCGAAGTTCTGCTTGAAATAGGTGTAGAGGAGCTTGGACTTGTTCGAGAGCGCCGAGATCGGCGTGTCCGTACCCATCGAGCCCACGGCTTCCTGGCCGGTGGTGGCCATGGGGGCCATCAACAGCTTGAAGTCTTCCTGGGTGTAGCCAAAGGCCTGCAGGCGGTCGAGCAGGCTTTCCGAGCTCTTGGGCGCCTGCGGTTCGGTGGCCGGCAGGTCCTCGAGCACGATCTGGCTGCGGGCGAGCCATTCGGCATAGGGGTTCTTGGTGGCGAGTTGCTTCTTCACTTCCTCATCGGAAATGATGCGGCCTTCCTCGAGGTCGATCAGCAGCATGCGGCCCGGCTGCAGGCGCCAGCGCTCGACGATGTCTTCGTCCGGGATATCGAGCACGCCGGATTCCGAGGCGAGGACGACATGGCCCTCGCGGGTCACCAGGTAACGGGCGGGACGGAGGCCGTTACGGTCGAGCGTGGCCACGACATAGCGGCCGTCCGACAGCGACATGGCGGCGGGGCCATCCCAGGGCTCCATGAGGGCGGCGTGATATTCGTAGAAGGCGCGACGCTCTTCATCCATCAGCGGATTGCCGGCCCAGGCTTCGGGGATCAGCATCATGGCCGCATGGGGCAGCGAGTAGCCGCCGCGCACGAGGAACTCGAGCGCGTTATCGAAACAGGCCGTGTCGGACTGGCCTTCATAGGAGATGGGCCAGATCTTGGTGATGTCGTCGCCGAATTTGGGCGAGGAGACCGAGGCCTGGCGGGCCGCCATCCAGTTGACGTTGCCGCGAATGGTGTTGATCTCACCATTGTGGGTGGTCATGCGATAGGGGTGGGCTAGCTTCCAGGACGGGAAGGTATTGGTCGAAAAGCGCTGGTGCACGAGCGCAATGGCGCTTTCGAAGGCCTCGTCGTGGAGGTCGGTATAGAAGGCGCCCAGCTGGTCGGCCAGGAACATGCCCTTATAGACGATGGTGCGGGCCGACATGGAGACGACGTAGAAGCCGTTGTCGCTGTCGCTCTCGGGCACTTCCTTATAGACGGAATTGGAAATGACCTTGCGCACGATCAGCAGCTTGCGCTCGAACTCGTCGAGCGACAGGCCTTCGGGGCGCGCAATCACCATCTGCTCGATGATCGGCTGGGTGGCGATGACGCCTTCGGAGAGACGCGAATTGTCAGTGGGCACGGCGCGTTCGCCGAGCAGGCGCAGGCCTTCGGTTTCCAGGCAGCGACGCACCACGGCAGCGCACTTGTCGCGCAAGGCGGCGTCGTTGGGATAGAAGATCATCGCCACGGCGTAGTGGTGCTTTTCGGGCAGGGCGAAGGGCAGGACCTTTTCGAAAAAGGCGTGCGGGGTCTGCACCAGGATGCCGGCGCCGTCGCCCATCAGCGGGTCGGCGCCCACGGCACCGCGATGCTCCAGGTTCTCGAGAATTTCGAGACCCTTCTGCACCACTTCGTGGCTGGGCTTGTTCTTGATATTGGCAATCATGCCGATGCCGCAGGCATCGTGCTCGTGAGCGGGGTCATAAAGGCCCTGCGCCTGGGGGCGGCCATCGACGCGCTTGCCGTCCAGAATCAGGGTTTTGCGATTGGCTGCTTCGGTCTGGGCGGGAATGCCGGTCCGGATGTTTGCCATGGCTCAACCTCGTTCTGTTCGGGCCCGCTTACCGGGCTATTGTTTCGTCTTGCGCATCCTGCTGGTGCCGGTTTGCCGGCGGGGCGGATGCATGGTTTCCTCTGGGGCGCAGTGTTCAGCCGGGTCGTACTACACGAGTACGGCTCGATTGAGCAAATCGCATTCCTGTCTGGGGAGCGGCACTGCATCCAAATGGCCGCTCATAATTCGAGCTCAGGCGAATTACCGCCCATATTAGCTCCGCCTGTCCGTTTCCGCTATCGACTAGCGGTCCAGCCGGACCAGCGTGCGCGCTGACCGCGGAGAGCGGGGCGACGCGTCAGATAGGACAGAGATGCTGCCCTAACACCGGCACATTTGCATAATTCAAAACTGGGGGCAAGCGATTTCACTGCCTGGGCGCGACAAAAAATAGGACTTGGCAGAAAAATCGATAGGAAACTGTAGGAGAGTGGGCCCGGAAACGCGTTGGGCGCCCTTCCGGACGCCCAAACTCTAGCGGATAGGTCAAGAAGTCCTATTCGAGATGCGACTTGATGAACCACAGATTCTTGTCGAGGTCGCGGGAAAAGGCGGTCAGGATATCGGCGGTGTCGGCGTCGCCGGCTTCATCGGTGGTGTCGATATCCTCGCGCACCTGATTGGCCAGCTTGCCGAACCGCTCAGCCAGCGCGGCGAGATGGTCGGGCACCTTCTTGATGTCGGTCGGGTAGGCCTCAAGGCTGGTTGACTTGGCCACGGTCTGGCTCGTGCCGTCAGGCGTTCCATCCAGCTGGGCGATCCGTTCTGCAATGACATCGACATGGATGTCGAGGCTGGCGCGCATGGGATCAAGCATTTCATGAACGGCGATGAAATTGGGGCCCTTCAAGTTCCAGTGCGCCTGCTTGGTCGCCAAGGCCAGATCGATGCTGTCGGCAAGGCGCGCATTGAGCACGTCGATGACTGCGGATTTGGCGTTGGCCTTGAGATTGATGGAGGGGGTTTTCATCGAGACGTTCCTGACGCTGAGTGTGAGGGAGGCCTGCGGCCCTTGTTCTCTCAACTGTCATTGCCGCAGACTCGTTCCAACGCGCGCGACCACCACACTATTCAGCCGGTGCGGCCCTTGTGCGATTACCGGACACCGCTGCGCGTTGCCTCATCGGGATTATGAGGCCAAAGCAGGCGACCGGCAGAAGTGCAAGGGCGGTCCAGGACCAGAGCGTGGCGGCAACGCCGGCATGGCCAATGGCCAGCGCCATGGTGAAGGGCGCAATCGCTGCCGCCATCTGCCGTGCTGCGGAGATCTGGCCCTGTCTGGCGCCGTAGTTGTGGCGGCCGAACAGGTGCAATGGCAGTGATCCGGAGACGATGCTGGTCAGACCCGACCCCAGGCCAAAAATCAGGGCGAACGCTACGGCGCCGCCCATGGCAGGCGCCGAAACCGTGAGCAGGAGCAGCGCCAGTGGTAGCGAGGCGGCGGCGATCACGGCCAGGGTGGTCGGTGCCAGTTTGCCGCCAAAGACCATGTTGATCAGGCGTGCCAGCACCTGTGCCGGGCCGAAGATGCTCGAGATCAACAGGACTTGCGTACCCAGATCCAGTGCCTGGAGAAGAGGGACCATTTGGAGCGTCACCGCTGCCAAGACCAGTCCCTGCAGGGCAAAGCCAATCAGGACCAGCGAGAAGAGCAAGCGGGGCGGACCACCTGTGACTGGTGATTCTGCAGGCAGGTCGATAGCGAACGCCTCGGGCGGGGCGAGGCGGGCAGGGTCAGAAATGCGGCTCAGCCAGAGATGCAGGGGCAGACAAACCACGATGTTGATGGTGGCAAAGACGACATAGCTGGCGCGCCAGCCGATCTGCCCGTCGAGAAAGGCTGTCGCAGGCCAGAAGAGAGTGGATGCAAATCCGGCGATCAGGGTCAGGTGGGTGATGCTGGCCTGCGCCTGCCTGCCGCCGAGTTGTACAAGGACCGCGAAGGCGGCGGCATAGAGCACCAATGTGGACGCCACCTCCATACCCATCAGGGCGACCACGAAAAATGGCCCATCGGGCGCGATGGCCATGAGCACAAGGAACAGGCTGACGAGCACCGACCCCGCGCTCATGCTGCGTGCGGCGCCGAAGCGGTCGAGCATGCGTCCGGTAAAGGGTGCCGCCAGCCCGCCGACCAGCAGAGCCAGGGTCAGGCTGCCGAATATCCATTCGGTCGACCAGCCAAAGCTGCCGGCAATGGCCGGTGCCAGCACGCTAAAGGAATAATAGAGCGAGCCATAACCCACGATCTGGGTCATGCCGAGGGCCCAGACGGCGGCGGCTGGAACAGGTTTGGTCATTGCGTCTGAGCTCTGGCAGAGGTGATGCGATGTTCAGGCGAAGCAGGGGGCTTGGGTTGCCGAGCCGCAGCAGGCCGCTTCCACCGGGGCGGCACGGTGACGTGGCTTGCAGATTGCCGGGCGTTTCTCGAGCACCAGCCTGGTGTGCCCCTGGATTGTGTCGACGCCAGCGATGTCGAAGACCTGCATGGCCTCATCTGGGCGGCTGACCTCGAAGGTGACGCGCGAAGACTGATCCAGACCCAGGGCCGCCTCAACGCGCCCGAGAATGGAGAGGAACTTGCCAACGGTCATGAAGTCTCCGCCAGCCTGCGCCGGAATGTCCTCGACCTGCAGGATGGTCTCGATCCAATTGTCGGGATTGCCGCCGCAGTCGAGTGCGGAGAGCCGCGCGAACTTTATTTCGGTCACATGGTAGCCGGCCTGGATGGTGCGGCCCGCATATTCGAACACCAGGGGCTGGGTCTCGCGCGCCTTGAGTGCATTGCGCAGCGTGATCAGATCGAAATCCGCCTGGGCAGGGGAGGTGACAGGGATGTTCATGGGCGCTACCATTATCTCAATGTTTCAAGAGATATTGAAATGACAATGGATGAAAAGCAAGCCCTTGATGCGTTCGGGGCGCTTTCGCAGGAGACACGGCTCAAGATCGTGCGGATGCTGGTGATGGCGGGTGAGGCAGGCATGGCTGCCGGCGCCATCAGCGCGGCGGTCGGAGCCTCGTCCTCGCGCACCTCGTTTCACCTGGCACATCTGGAGCGCTCCGGCCTGATCTCGTCGCGCCGCGAGGCGCGGTCGATCGTCTATATGGCCAATTTTGACGGCCTCTCCGGACTGGTCGATTTTCTGATGCGCGACTGCTGCCAGGGCCATCCCCTGATGGTTGCCGGCGTCAATGAAGCCACCGAAGCCTGTTGCAGCATGGCAGAAACCGGCTGATGAAAAAGGCGCGGCCCTTGCGGACCGCGCCTTCTTTCGTTCCGATGGACTCGGAAAGGCTTAGTTTACGGATTTGTCCTCAATGGTGGCGGTGCCGCCATTGATGGGGATGGTGCGCGCCTTCTTGCTCTCGGGCAGTTCGCGCTTCAGTTCGAGATGCAGCAGGCCGTTTTCGAGGGCCGCGCCCTGGACCTCAACATAGTCGGCAAGCTGGAAACGCAGCTCGAAAGCCCGTTCGGCGATGCCGCGATGGAGGAATTCGCGCTTGTTGTCTTCAGCATCGGAGGGCTTGGCACCCTTCACGACCAGGCTGTTTTCCTTGGTCTCGACGGCAATGTCGCCATTGGAGAAGCCGGCTACGGCAATAGAGATGCGGTAGGCATCATCGCCAGTGCGCTCGATATTGTAGGGCGGGTAGGTCTTGGCTTCCTGGGCGCCAAGGCTGTCGAGCCGGTTGAACAGCCGGTCGAAGCCGACAGTGGAGCGATAGAAGGGGGAAAAGTCGATGGTCTGCATTTTCACATTCTCCGATTGAGCAACGTGGTTGAGTGTCGACCGGTGCCTGTGGCGGAACTCCCTCGATCAGGCGAGCAATCCGTTGGACAGGGCCGGCGTCCCCGGCAATCCCGGCGGACAGCATAGATGTAGGCGGCACAAAACGCGGTTCAAGAGGCCTGGCACATGAATGGAATATGAACGGTGCGCTCTGCGCTGGTTCAGGTGCACGGCGCTAGAAAGGGGCATGTGAGTGCGGCCGGACAGCTCCGGCGGAAGCGTTCACAGACCCCTGGCGGTCCCGTCAACCCGCCCCCCGCATGGGACCGCACAGACATGAAAAGCCAGCAGCCAGCCCGGTTGCTGGCTTTTCTTTTACCAAAGGGCCCGCTTATGGTCTGTGCAGCGTAGAAGAGGCCAGGAATTGACCGCGCAGATCGACCCGAATGGACCCAGGCTGGTCTCCATCCCTTCCAACCCGGTGCCCGAGGGCGCCCGCGTGGGCTTCTTCAAGACCTCCGACGGGGTGCGCCTGCGCTATGCGCTCTGGCCGAAATCGGAAGGGCCGCAGCGCGGCACGATTTGCCTGGTGCAGGGGCGGACCGAATATATCGAGAAGTATTTCGAGACGATCGCTGACTTCCGGCGGCGCGGCTTCAACGTGGCAACCTTTGATTGGCGCGGGCAAGGCGGGTCAGACCGGCTGATCGGCAATCCGCATGTGGGCTATGTCGATCGGTTCGAGGACTATTGGACGGATCTGCGGTGCTTCCATGCCG
>Ga0207829_100300_pt1 | contig 37011 bp, 29 predicted proteins | sample TtaePargueraPR_4_FD_187738 | JGI IMG/M metagenome (GOLD analysis project Ga0207829, IMG submission 187738) | Aerobic enrichment media microbial communities from Bioluminiscent Bay, La Parguera, Puerto Rico - Tt and P1 (SPAdes) | ecosystem: Environmental > Aquatic > Marine > Unclassified ... | reverse complement strand
TCTTGTCTTATCCTGAAATAGGTTGACACAATTTTAGTCAATTATGAATAGGAAATTAAGACAGTATTCACCCGAGTTCAAAGCGATGGTGGTAGGAGAATATCACAGTAGCGATTTAAGCTTTATGGACTTATCAAGGAAGTATGGGATACGTGATAGTGTGATTGGACGATGGGTCAAGAAGCATGAGCAGAATGAAAGTTTGAGTTCCGCGAATAGCCGTAACTTGTCTGTTGTTATGAGCAGTCACGAAGGTAAAAGTAAAGCGGAGTTACTAGCTTATATTAAAGAGTTAGAAAAGTCCTTAGAGCTATCGCAGGACAAGTCTATTGCCTTAGAGCATTTTATCAAAAACTCCGAAAAAGAGCTAGGCGTCCAGTTGCCAAAAAAGCCCTTTACCAATCGATCCAAGAGCTGAATGAACTTTACCCTAAAGGTATTAGTCATTGGTGCAGATCGTTTGGTGTAAGCCGCCAGGCCTACTACAAGCACAAACACAGCAGCATTAACCGCGAGAACCGTCATTTAAGTATTCTTATGGCGGTACGAGAAATACGAGCTATACATCCCAAAATGGGACTTATAAAGCTCCGTGAAAAGCTAAGAAACCATCCTAATCTTCCAGGTAGGGACAGTTTCTATAGGCTGCTTCGCTCGCATGGAATGTTGGTACGCATGCCTAAAAACAAAAGGCGGACAACCAACTCTAATCACTTATATCGCAAGTATCCGAACCTGCTTAATGGAAGACAGATTACAGCGCCTATGCAAGTATGGGTGAGCGATATAACCTACGTAGAGATACAGGGTAAGTGCCAGTATTTAAGCCTTATCACAGACCTTTACTCAAAGAAGATAGTAGGAGCTGTACTGGCTAAGACCTTAGCTTCTAGACATACTTTAAAAGCGCTGCGTGATGCTATAAGACAAGAAGGTAAACCTAGCATGCATCATTCTGATCGGGGGATCCAGTATTGTTGCCATGACTATACTCAGTACCTTGAAAAAAGAAAGATCCTTATCAGTATGACCCAATCTGGCGATCCCCTGGATAATGCGGTGGCAGAAAGAATAAACGGCATCTTAAAGAATGAGTATATCTATCCATACTTACAACGAGGAGTACCCTGGGATCGAGTCGTAGAATCAGCTATTAACGCTTATAACTTGGATAGACCTCACTTAACATTAAATCTTAAAACCCCAGATAAAGTACATGGAATGACAACCTCTAAAAGGAATAAAAAACAAGTGTTAACTTTAATCAGTAATTAAATGTAAAACCTGACAACCAAAAGCAGGAAAGGACATCTCCTCATCTCCTCATCTCCTCATCTCCTCATCTCCTCTTCTCCTCTTCTCCTCATCTCTTCTACTCCCCAATCATGCCTCGCTGATGTCGGCAGCAGGGATGGAGAAGTCTCTAGCTCCTGCGGGGAAGTCTGTAGCTCGTGCGGGGAAGTCTGTAGCTCCTGCGGGGAAGTCTGTAGGTCGTGCGGGGAAGTCTGTAGCTCGTGTGGGGAAGTCTCTAGCTCGTGCGGAGAAGTCTGTAGCTCCTGCGGGGAAGTCTCTAGCACCCGCGGAACATCTCTCTAGCTCGATGCGATGAAGTCTCTAGCACCTGCAGATGAAGTCTGTAGCGCCTGCAGATGAAGTCTCTAGTATCTGCGGATGATACCGCTAAGGGTTTTTGGCTTAAGGGCATGGGCTGCGGGGGTACCCGGTACCTTTTATTGGGAAGTCTCTAGGCATTTTTGGGATCTCGGTAGGAGGATTATTGAAGCCGCTATCGCTTGGGGGGATGTCGCTAGGTCCTGCAGGTGATCTCTGTAGCAGCTGCGCAAGAAGGGGTTATAGCATTACATTGAAATCGAAAGGCTTGCAGACGTAGTCAAATCCAATTTTTAGGTTCCCATCCGCCTTTAAGGCGAAAAAATCCTCTTCTTTTTAGGCTTCCGAGCGCCTTATGTTTAGCGGCATTGTCCTGTTATTCGAGACAAAGCAGGGCTGGCGTCCCGATTTTCGATACAGCTGATCGACTCCTTTAGCCTTGCTTTGGACCCTTAATTAATTGTTTAACTTTTCAAAACGAATGTTATGAATCGATTAGAACGAAACCGTCGCTATATGTTGATGGCGGTAATTAGAGTGTGCGATACCCATCGCGAAAAATGGGAGTCTTATTCTGACTTTAGCGGTCCCATGGCCCGTTTAGTGGAATTTGGCGATGAATATGAATTGCTTCGGAAAGAGAAGCAAGAATTACAGGTGCCCCTGAGTGACGTGCGCGATGGCGAATGGGAGCTGCTGGCGGATGTGTTCCTGCAACTTTCGGCGCTATTGCTGGCCAAGGCTCAGGAGCTGGAGAATGCGGATGCGGTGAAATTCCTGTCGATAAATCGCAGTAGCTTATTGCGGGGCAGTTTTGAATTTACCCTTACGCTGGCGGGGCGAATCTTGGATCACGCCCAAGAGCTCAATGCCGCCGATGATTCGGAACTGATGGTTGAGACCTTGGAACAAGCCAGTGCGCTGTACGCTAAGTTCGCCAATACCGGGATGCGTCCGCTGGAACGTCGCGTTCGTAGTGGTCAGGTTACGCAGTTATTGGCCAAGCTGTACCAAGACATGATGTACTTCTTTAAAATGGAGCTCGATCCCTTGATGCGGGTTTTCAAGTTTAAAGATCCGGAGTTTTACGCTGCCTACAATCGGGCGCGCGTAATTCCGAAGTTGGCCGGTCAGGATGCACCGGGTAGCGGTTCTAATGAAGACGGCGGGGCCCGTGGATCCGCTAATTCGGAGGGTAGCTTCCAGGCGATAGACCCCGGTGCGAGCGGGAGTTCGGGATCGGGTGAAGACCCGCCTATTGGTGGAGCAGAAGAGGATGCCGCAGCGGCTTAATCGACCTGCCTAAAAGAAAGGGGAGACTGCGGTCTCCCTTTTTACAATTTGAAATTAAACGTTTATTTCTGCCTTAATGCTTTGGTAATTAAAGACAAAGGCAGTTCCTTAGACTAACCTTAAACCATTAATCATGTCTTACTTTCAGCAGATTAGCTTCCTGCGCTTTGTGGAAGCTGAGTTACCGACCGACTACACTTTACACCATTTCTTAATGGATTTCTTCGACATTTCGCGCAGTGCGGCCTATGCCCGGATCATGGGCGAACGCGACTTGCGCAGCGAGGAGATCGCTAAATTAAGTGCTGAGTTCCCTCAGGCCCTGGAAAAGTTCTTTGCGCAGCCTAAGAATTTGGGCGACTATGCGCTGAGTCAGACCAGCCAATTTAGCGACGAAGAGGAGTTATGGGTCTACCTCGACCGAATCCGCAGCCTATTCCAAAGAGCGGTAGAAGCGGAAGCGGTTTTGTATTACACCGCATTAGACTATCCGCTCTTCTATTTTTTAGCGGATCCCGATTTATTGAATTACAAATTTGCCTTTTGGACCAATCGTATTTTGGAAAGCGGCATTCAGCCTTTACGTCCCAATACGCAGCGATTGGCACGGGAGATTTACGACTTATACCGCCAGTGTAGCTCGGAGGAAATCTGGTCGGCTCGCATGGTCGAGCGCCAGGAAGAGCAAGTACAAGTAATGGCGGATTTAGCATTGATTACAGAGGTTCAAGCACGCACTATAAACCGAGCCTTTGCCGCAGTCTATAATCAGGTTAAGCAAGACTTGAAAAGCAAGGGCAGAGGCGATTCGGTTTCTTTTCAAGTCTACCAAGCACCCTATTCCACTCTTTGCAATGGAGGGGTGCTTGTTTTTCCGCAAGGTGAATCAATCTATATGGGTGCTTTTAGCACGGCCCAGTTTATACGCTCTTGTTCGCAACAGGTGGTGCGGAAGTTTCGGGAGGATTTTGAGGGGATGAAGGGGATAAGTCGAAGGCTAGGGTCGACGCTCGCGAGCGTGGCTCGCTAGGGAGCGCAGAACGTAAAACGTTCCAAGGGGAGGCAGGCCTACCTAAAGGTAAGCAGGGTTTTGCTGGCGCAAGCGGGGTTTCGCTGTAGCGAGCGGGGTGGGTCTCACACGAAGCGCACGAAGGCCACGAAGGATGCTTTGCACGCCGAAGCTTTAGCGAAGGCGTGGAGAGACTGTGGGTGTGAAATCTCACACGGACGTAGAACGTCCCAAGGGCGCACACAGCGCACACGGCGAGCCTACCTAAAGGTAAGCAGGGTTTTGCTGGCGCAAGCGGGGTTTCGCTGTAGCGAGCAGGGTGGGTTTCATACGAAGCTATTAATCAAAACAGAAAAAAAATGAACCTGAATTATCAAGAACTAAAATTTGCGATGGAAAAGAGGGGCTATGCCTTTTTTGATCGCGGGGAATACAATCTAAACCTCTTTGGGATTCGCAGTGCAGCGGGGCTGGTGAATGAATTTAACGACTGGCTGGGGGTGGCTTACCGCGATGAGTGGGGCAATGAGCAATTGCAGCTATTTGCGGGGACCACCAAGCCGGGGGGCTATTACCTAAAACAAGGGATGCTGAATGCTAAGGGTACGGCCATTCTTATTCCGGGGCAATACCGTGGGGTGTGGAAGCTGGGTCGGCATAAAAGTTATGAGGCTTTGGAGCAATTGAGTAGCGCCAATTTTAAGGTGTGGCGGGATCATGATAAGGATGGTCAGTTCGATTATGAGGGTCCGGTTTACAGCGACGTGAGCGGTTTAAATCTGCATACGGCCAGCTTCGCCAAGGTGAGTGCTAAAGTGGGGGCTTATAGTGCAGGATGCATGGTTATTCAAGATCCGCTGGACTTTAAGCGCTTGCTGCTCCTTGTGCGAAAGGCACTGCGGTATTATCCGAATCGGTTTTCGTTTACTTTAATCGAGGAAGAGAAGAAGAGAAGAAGAGAAGAAGAGGACGTAAAACCATGCCTACGCAAGCTTCGGCAGGCAGGCAGTCCCAAGGAGGATGAGAAATTACATCAACGCCCGCGAGCGTGGCTCGCTAGAGACGCCGAGGACGCGGAGGACGCAAAGGGGACGGGAAGAGTGACGAAGGAGAGACGCTGCGCATAAGGCCTCAAACGAACCTGCCTGCCGGCAGGGCGCACGAAGATCACGAAGGATGCTTTGTGCGCCGAAGCTTTAGCGAAGGCGTGGAGAGACTGTGGGTGTGAAATCTCACACGGCGCACGCGGCGAGCGCGGCGTATGCTTTGCAGGCCGTAGCACGGAAGATAGTATGGCCCTTCGACACGCTCAGGGTGACATTAATTATTCCTTCGAACCAGGTTTTTCTTCGCCGCGCTCAGAAGCAGGGCGTTTTATACCGGTCGTTAGAGCTTATTTATTCAATTCTCTTAAAGCGCTTAGAACCTTCAATCCTTTCGAAAGCACAGGGGGCTGGGGTGTCTAGATATTCCAAGATTTCGGGAGAAATGTTTGCGATGGTGTTTACTGCGTAGACCCCATGATTGGAATTATTGGCCATATAGCTTTCCTCTTCATCACCAGCGAAAAAGCGCCAGCCGGTGTCTCCATTACGATCGCTTAGTTCCCGATACATGTATCCAACAGGACATCCATCAAGGGTGATGCGATTCGTGGCCAAGCAACCACCGCTATGGTCAAGCAGCCTCAGGGTTTCCTCCTTTTGGGGCTGCTGTTTTTTTGACTTTCTGGTAAATAGTCTCATGTAAATGGATTTTGGGGGGCTTAAAAAAGCAACCAATAGCCCAATAAGCCTAAGGTGGCGATGCTGAGAAGGCTAAGGAAAATATATTCGAGGCGGCGGTGACGCTGTTTTTTCTGTTGGATGCCTTCTTTAAGGGCGGCTAATTTTTCTTGATCTACTTTTTTAAAGCGCAGAGCGGGGCCGCCTCTTTTTAGGCCTTGGGTGCGATCGGCTTGACCCTCCTTAAACTTGGCCTTTTTGGAAGGCAAGAGGGAACGGTTTTGCTTGGCTCGATTGAGCATGTCTTGTACGTGACCGCCGAAGCTCATGGTAGGGATGAAAAATTAGGGCTTAAACAAATAGTATTGCCTAGCGCTTCACGATATCAATTATCTTATTGTATTCATCAATGTTACCTTTGAAGGGATAGTAGGTGATGAATTTACCGCTGTTTTGGTCGTAAACCTTGGCTTTAACGGTTAGGTAAGGTATTACCCGGGACCAGGGGCTATTGGTGACGGTTACTTCCAAATTAGGCCAAAAGTCCATATTGCTGCATTCGATACCGCGGATATTGATGTCAAAATAGCTGTGCTTACCATCGATAACCCGTGATAATTCTTGGTTGGAATCGTAATGCGTTATTTTTAGTTTGCTGCCGTCTTTTGGGTAATAAACTATCTCATTACGGTCGGCCATTTGTCTAAAACGACGTGGGTCATTGCGTTTTTTTTCGAATGTAATGCTGTATTTGTAGCAATTCTTAATGCTTATATCAAGGTATACAGACAGTCCATTGGATTCTTCAGTGGCGAATTTGATGTGTTCTTCGAGGTTTTTTTCGGACATAGATTAACTAATGAGGGTTTAAGATAGTGAGAAAATTAAAGTTAGCGTGTTTTAATCGAGGATCCTGAAGGTCGCCGAAAATAAGGGGGAAGGTTTAGAAAGACTATGAGGTTTCACACAGCGACTCATTGGCACAGCGGTGCACAGCGATGCATATGCAAGTTAGAGACTCGATGGAGAGGAGACCACGGGTATTGAAATACATTTGGTTGGAGCTAGTGTGGCTCTTGAGAGATTGTTTCTGTAGGGTTTCACACGGCGCACACGGCGCACACGGCGAGCGCGGCGGATCGCATTGGGCCCTTCGACACACTCAGGGTGACAATAATTATTTCTTCGAAGCAGGGCTTTCCTCGCTATGCTCGGAGGCAGGCCTGCCTGCCGTTAGGCAGGGTTTCGCTGTAGCGAGCGGGGTAGGTCTCACAGGAAGCTAAAAATACTGTCATAGTGCTTTGCAGGCCGAAGCTTTCTTGCCGCGTTCTACGTGGAGCGAAGGCGTGGTGAAGCAATTTCATTAACCATGATTAGGAAAGGGCAAACTTCATTAGGGGTAGTTGAGGTGGGCTTCAAGAGGGGAATACAATAAGCCTTAAAAAAGCAGCGTTGGTTTAGGAAAGGAACGATATGATGTATAGGGTGATGTTTTTACTGGCTTTGGCTTTAGGGCTAAAGGCGCAGACGATTAGTAGTTTAAGTGGTGTGACGATTAATGGGGATACCCATACTGTTAAGGTAGCTGGGGATCTTTGGGACTATATCGAGAATTTTCCAGAGCCGGATGATTATATTATTCTTTACGATCCGGAAATGGGAATTAATCCCACTAAATATGTGGATGAGGGTCAGGGTTTACTTAGCGGTTTAGAGTTTCAGTACCCAGAGGTAATTGTTCATTTTTACGAGTATGCGGATACCTCTTATGTGAAGTTTTATAAGCGGGACTATATTGATAGCCTTGAATCAATTCGGCTAGCTCGTTTGGATAGTTTGAAGATGGTGCGACAGGAAGAGCTCTTTAGCTTTGAAGGGGAATCGCAGCAATTTAGGGTTGAGGATTGGTTGTATTTCTATCTCGAAACCCTGCCCGACGCTGAGGTGTACCATACCTTTTTCAACGCGGAAGAAGGAATTAATGAGATTGAGACTAGTCCACCGCCCGGTTTAGTGAGCGCGGTATTACTGAAGTACCCTGGTTTTAATGTCTATGGTTACGAGTATGAGGGGCATTCGGAGATTGAGGTGATAAGGGTGGAATAGGAGTAGAGAGGTGCAGGGGCCCAAGGGACGCGGAGGGCGCAAAGGAAAACGGGAAGGACGCTAAAAAGAAACTTTGCGCATAAGGCCTCATACGGCGCACACAGCGAGCGCGGCGAATTTGGGTAGAGACTTTACGGATGGGGTCTCACACGAACCTGCCTGCCTGCAGGGTGCACGAAGATCACGAAGGATGCTTTGTGCGCCGAAGCTTTAGCGAAGGCGTATCGAAGCTCGGTCTGATTTTATAGAGTCCTTCGACCAGTTCTCCCTTTGGTCGAACGCTCCTCATAAAACGAGGTAAACAGGATGACAAAATTATTCCTTTGAATCAGGGTTTTCTTCGCTGCGCTGAGAAGCAGGGATTTACTGCGCTTTTTCGGATGGCTTCGAAATTATTTTAGAGTAAAGCTTTGAAATAGTTTTGTAACTAGCTTAGTCCTTAATCCAGTTTTTGTAAACAGCTCTTTTGAACGTAAACTGTCTCTCCAATGGAAGTAGTTATTTTATAGAAATACTTATAGCGGAGGGGGTTTGACACCTCAAACTGGGTTTCTGGTTGAATTTTCCCTTTTGGGGCTGAATTAATATCTGGCTGACTATAGCTTTGGCAAGTGTCGATGGCCATTAATAGCGCTGGGCTTGATTGGTTTTCCTTTTCGTTTTCCGGAATCTCCTCCGATCCATTACTCATTATCGCCACTAAAATAAGTAGTCCTATGGTGAGGGCTGAAATAGTAAGACAGCCTAGTCTAATCGTGCCACCAAGGCTCTTGCCACCAACTAATGCCCCAACAATTACTATTAAGGCGAGAAAGGTAATTAGTTCCATAGGCGAAGGGTTTAAATCCCAAAAGTAAGGTAAGAAATACGATACGATTGAGCGCAGCTCATTTTCTAATCTTGTAGTTTAGCTCTGAAAAAGGCTTGTAAATTGAGCGGTATTAATTCAATATGATTCACGGGCGTTTACTTTTCAATTTTATTCTTGCAGTTTTAAGTAGCACCTTACTTCAGGGGCAGGTTAGCCATTTAATGCCTCTACCCCAAAGGGCGCTGGTTCATCACGCAGCTTATAGTTTGGATTATAATGAGGAGCAGGAGCAGTCTTATTGGGTGTTTTATGAGTTGACCAGGGAGGAGCTCGGTGGGGCCTATACCAGGAGCAATAATTTTAGAGCGGATCCATTGGTGACGACGGGTTCGGCGGGGGCGGATGATTATAAGTACAGTGGCTATGATCGGGGGCATTTAGCTCCGGCGGCGGACATGACTTTTTCTTCGCAGGCGATGTTGGAAAGCTTTTACATGAGTAATATGTCGCCCCAAGACCCCAGTTTTAACCGGGGGATTTGGAAGCAGCTGGAAGAGCAGGTGCGGGCTTGGGCCTATGATGATGGTTCTTTATATGTGGTGAGCGGACCCTTGTTTTTAGAAGGCTCGGGACGCTTGCCTTCGGGGGTCGGTATTCCGAGTCATTTTTACAAAATCGTCCTGGATTGGGATGGGAAAGAAGTGCGCAGTATTGCTTTTCTTTTTCCTAATGCGAAAGGTAGTGGTGGACTATCTGCCTATGAGGTAAGCATAGACCGCTTAGAGGTGCTAAGTGGCTTGGATTTCTTTAGTGTCTTGGACGACGCTATCGAAGCGGAGGTAGAAGCCCGAAAAACAGGTTTTTGGGATTATTCCTTGCGCTATGTAGCTCCTTCCAATTCAAGCGCCGAAGCACCGGCTACGCAATGCCAAGGGATTACGCAGAAAGGTCTACGCTGCAAGCGTCGCACAAAAAACGAAAATGAATACTGCTGGCAACATCAGAGTCAGGTGGGAATGGGCAGCACGGCAGCCCCAAAGGTGGATCCAGCTAAGCGCAGCAGTGCGGTGCAATGTTCGGGTACGACTAAGCGGGGAACACGCTGTAAAAGACGAACGAAGAATGGGAATGGGCGGTGTTGGCAGCATCAGTAGGGGGAAGGAGTAGCAGTTTGATTAGGTAGTAAACTTGTTTTTTCGCTAATCGAAAAAAAAGAGTGATTTGTCGAGGTATTTGATTAAAGATATCTGTTAAAGGTAAATTGCAGGACCTGCTTAATTTATTAACCTTAAACTCTTCTGCTGCTTCGCTTATGCTAAATTCTGGGTCTAAGGTCCATTTTACGGGCCTTAACGGTTTGCGCTTTTTTGCGGCAAGCATAGTCATCTTTCACCACTGTGAGCAATATAAGTACTGGTATCAAATGCCTACACTATGGCGACAAGAAACAATACTTAGTCAGTTCGTTCTGAATATGGGGGATAAGGCGGTAAGTTTGTTTTTTGTACTTAGTGGATTCCTTATTAGCTATCTTTTACTCGCCGAGATTGCTAAAAAGAATAGGATTTCCTTGCGAAAGTTTTATGTCCGGCGAGCTTTACGCATTTGGCCTGTTTATTATCTAGTATTTGGAATCGCTTTTTTTGTTCTACCGAGGTACTCAGATATTGGGGTATTAAATGTGGTACCAAGTGAGCACTATGGGATGGTATTAATGGCTTACATATTAATATTCCCTAACCTTTTACGTGCCAGTTCAACGAAGTTGCTGGGGGCAAGCCAGGCCTGGTCTGTAGGCGTAGAAGAGCAGTTTTATCTCATTTGGCCGATATTAGTTCAGTTATTTCACCGGGCTTTTGTGCCTTTCATTGTTGCGCTCATTGCCTTAAAGTTTTCGCTTCAAGGCTTGTTTGGGTTCTTAGCAGAGTATTATGTTGGTTCAGGGACTAGAGAAGTGTTTTTGAAGATAGAAGTGATTTGGCAATTGTTTCAGATCGAACAAATGTGTGTTGGTGCCCTTGGTGCTTATTATTTTTGGAAATACCAGGATCTTTTCCAGCATTGGCTCAGCAAAAAGGGGATTTGGGTTATAGCTCTTTGTTTGCTGGTCTTGCTGCTGGTTTTTGAGATTACCTTTATGGGTTCATCCCTTCTAGAAGCATTGGTCTTTTTGATCCTGATTCTTAATGTTTCGTTGAATCCAGAGTTTCCGGTTAGTTTGAAGGCCCGCTTCTGGGATAAACTGGGTAATCTATCTTACGGTATATATATGTACCATACGATTGCAATTGTTTTAGTGTTAACGGTATTTAAGAATTGGTCATGGGAGTCTAATTGGCCCCTGAATTTGTTCTTATATCCACTATCATTTTTATTAACGCTATTAATGGCAAAGGTGTCTTATAGTTTTATTGAAAAGCCCATACTTGAATTAAAGAAGCGTTTTCAAGTTTTAAAGACAGCTATTTGAATTATAGGTTAGTCCAATCAAAAGGCACCCTAATTATACCTCCTCCCGAAAAAAGGACAATGAATGTCAATGAGAGAATTTGGCAGCATAGGTGAGGACTCTAGAAATACACATTGGGCATGTCGTGCCCCATGTCAAAGCCCTTGGTTTTACATAGTTTGCGGCGACTATTACACATATTGGTACCTTCGAATCGCCAGGTGAGGCCGAATTCTAAAGAACCAAAGGTTTTCTCTTCTCCGAGAGTTGAGACGGTCCATTCGTAGGATATTCCGATAGTAAAATCATCGCCACGGATGTCTGGGAAATTGAGCAGCACATGCGGTATGACCGCATCAATGTTACGGTCTAGGTAGATGAACTCTTGACGTCGTACGCTTACTCCTATGGTGAGGTATTCATTGGCATCTTTATATAAAGAAAGAGTATGCGATTGAAGACCCTGTTGGTAGTCGGCTAAGGCCCCGATGGTCCAGTAGCGTAGATCCTTGGTTCTTCCCTTACGCACATTGCCTAAATAGTAGAAAGTGAAAAAGGAAAAGCGCGGTTCGAGGGGGATTCTTGATTCGAGGAAAGTTTGCGCAGGACGGTTTAAATGGAAAGCCGCCGCACCCATGGAAAGAAACTGTGGTCTTTTACCAGGTCCAAACTCTATAGAAGCCCGTATACCCGCGCCAGCATCGAGGAATATGTTGGAACTAGCTTGCTGCTGACCAATATTGGAAGGGTTTTGAATTCCGTTTAAATAAGGGCTGTATTGATCGGAAAAAGTGAGTCGGTTCCAGTTGAGGTATTTCTGGCCGAGTCCAGCTTGAATACCAGCCGAGACTAAACCTTTATTCATACGCGCTCTAGACCCCCACTTAAATTTAAACGGGAAGTTTGCCGACACTTGCCCGGCGGCATTTAAAGTGTGTAAGAAACCTTCCCCTTCTACGTGGTGGTATAAGATGCCACCAATGCCTAAGCGCGTTTCTTCTTCGCAGCTGATATTAAAACTGGCGGTAGTTGAGGTGAGGAGACCGGGTACCCTTAAATACTGAGCACGGGTATTAATACTGCCAGTTAGATCATTGGTGAAGCCCGCGAAGGCAGGGTTTAAATAGTTTTGGTTGAGGTAATACTGGGCAAATACAGGGTCTTGAGCTCGTATATTCAAGCTCAATACTATGAGTGAGGTTAACAGTATTTTATCGAATAAGCGTAACACTTCCTACATTCATTTTAGTACCATTTCTATACTCCTTTCCAAACCAAACCGTACCATCATTGAACACTGCATCTATACGCCAGGTATAGCTACCCATGGGTAGGGGACTGCCATTAATATAATGAGTGCCGTCCCATGCTTCTACGGGTTTACCCTCCTCATCTAAGGCAGTGGATTCAAATACAATATTGCCCCATTTATCGTAAATCCGTAAGGTATAATCTTTTAAGGAATGTCCTTTTGGCAAGAAGACATTGGCATCCGAACCAACCTCTACTTCTGGTGCGAGGGCATTGGGTACATTTAATTGAAGTGAGCGTAATCTATAATCTTGGCAAAGGGAATCGGCACATCCATAAGCACTTTCTAGGCGCAAGCATACTTGTAAATCTATATCACCCTGGGTAAGGTCAAATCGATAGCGATGACTAGGATTGGCTTCGGTAGAAGTGTTGCCGTCACCGAAGGTCCAGAAATACCGGGTGGTACTATCCGTATTAAGGGAATTGTTGACCAATTGGATTTCCGAGGCATTTAAAACCTGGATATTGAAATCGGCAATGGGTCGCGGATAGACATTAATAATAGGACCGAGCACGGTATCACTACAACCTGCATCAGTTGTTACAATTAAACGAGTCTGGTAGCTGCCGCCCCCCACATAGATGTGGGTGGGGTTGGAAGAAGTAGAGGTGTTACCGTCACCGAAGTCCCAAAGCCATTGGTTGATTCCGCCTGGGCCATTAAAATTATAGGTGCTGGTATCGGTGAAATTAACTGCAAGCGGTTCGCAGCCCTCGAGCGTATCTGCGGTAAAGCCCGCATTAGGCACTGGACTCACCTGGATGGTTTTAATGATGGTGTCGGAACAGCCAAAGGAGTTGGTGGTAAACAAGGCCACATCATAGACGCCATAGGAGGTGTAGGTAAACTGAGGGTTAACCAAAGTAGAGGTGAATTGACCAGGGTTATTGCCATAGTCGAAGTCCCATAAAAAGCCTTGCGCGTTCTGACTCTGGTTAATGAACTCAATTAGTTGCGGCACCGAGCATGAGTCGGGGCTGAGTCGGTTGTAACGGAAGTCGGCCCTTGGTTCGGGGAAGACATTTACATTATAGAATGCCGAATCGATACAGCCGTTTGAGCTGATCTTGATTAAGGAAACCCGATAAAGACCCGGACTTTGGTAGCTGTGTTGCGGGTTAAGGCTGGTGGAAGTATTGCCATCTCCAAAATCCCATTCCGTACTTACAATAGTGCCGCTATTAAGAGTGGTGCTATCGCTAAAGAAAATTGGTTGTTCATTAAAGCATGCGTTGCTGTAACCGAAATCGACATTGGGTTTGTCGTAAATAGAAATAACCTGAATACTACTGTCCTTACAACCATTAGCGGAACTTATCACTAGTTTCACATTGAAGGTTCCCGCAGTATCGTAGACATGGAAGGGATTGGTGAGGTAAGAGCTGTCGCCGTCCCCAAAGTACCAAGTATAGGAACTTATTGCCGCGCCATTTGCCGCGCTTTGGTCGGAAAAGAATACTGTATCGCCCTCGCAAAGGAAGTTATTGGAATTAAAGTTAGCCACTGGGGCAGGGTATACGGTTATTATTTGGAAGGCAGTGTCGTAACTACAGCCGTCATCCACAAATTGGGCGACCACATAAGTGCCTGCCTGCGTATAAGTATGGGTGAAACTCGTGCCAATCGCAACTGGTTGATTACATGATTGACTTAAAGTGTCGTAGTCGAAACACCAGGATACATTAGTAGCGCCGAAGGAGAAATCCTGGAAGTTCACGTCTAAATCTTCACAACCATTTACCGGATCGGATTGGAAGAAAGCCTGCACTGCATTGGGGTGCACAAGAATATCGATGGTAACGGTACTGTCCCCACACTCATTAACCGCAGTGAGGCTTACGGTGAAGGTAGTATCTACATTGCCCGAGTTAATGAAAGTATGATTCTGTTGACCCCAAACATAAATGGTATCGCCGAAGCTATTGACAAAATAGGATTGGAGTAAGGTGTCGATTCGGCCATCCCCATAGTTAAGAATAAGGAAATCTGGTTTACCAGTAACCAGTCCGTCTAACTGGAAAGTAACCGGGAAGGGGGTACAGCCTTCGTCGCTTGAGGCCAGCATGGCAGCCACAGGAAGAGGTTTTAATTGTATGGTTTTAGTGAGCGTATCGGATCCACAACAGTTGCCGCTAATAAGCTCAAAATAGTAAATAGTGTCGCTGCGGTAGCTCGGTTGTAAGGTAATAGAGCTGTTTAGGAAGCGACTGGTGTCATTAAGCATAATTTGTCGATTCCCTAAGCTGTCGAGCGTGTATACCGTCCATTCTGAAAAGTCGATACGACCGGTGCTTTGGTTGATAAGGTTTACTGTTAAAGGTCCGCAATTGGCGGTAGTATCGAAATCGAAATCGATGCTTGGTAAATCCAGAACATTAAAGGTTAGGCTAATGCTATCGGTACAACCGTAAATAGTTTGGACGTAGAGAGTGACCGAAGTTGAACCAGTATCGCTAAAGCTGTGATTAGGGTTTTGCACATTATAATCGATGATGCCATCGCCATCGACATCCCAGGCCCAGCTATTAATAGGCGCCCCGAGTGAATCCACAAAAGAGGAATCGAGTAAACTTACCGACTGACCCTTACAAATATTTTGTGGTTCGCAATTACCGCTTTTAGCAATGAGAGCAATGGGGTTGGGATAGACCAATACCGAATCACTAAAGGTATGGCTACAACCACGGCTATCACTTACGGTTAAGCTTACCGATTGCCAGCCATAGGAAGCGTAGCGGTGTTGTGGGTTTTGGACGCTATCGATGGTACCGTCACCAAAGTCCCAGAACCAAGAAACCACCGTGTCGATACTGGTAGATAAATCAGTGAAGTATAAAGTGTCTCCTTCACAAACGGGATTAACGGAGAAGTTTGCTTCGGGAAGAGCAAAGACTGTGGCGGTATGTTCTATGGAATCACGACAGCCCGTTCCTCCTGCAGTTACAATTAACTTGATAGTGTAAACCGAATCGATAAAGCGGCCGGAATTAGTTAAGGTTATGGCAGGATTTGGGCTGGTTGATACTAATTGACCGTCGACAAACCATTCGTAAGTGACTCCGGCACTGGAACTATCCACTATTGTTAAAGTATGCGGGCTACAACCTTGTGGGTTGGTGATGGTAAAGTTAGGAACCGGGTTAGGGATGGTTTGAAAGCCCATTTCCAAGGTGTCGTTTGCACAGCCAAATAAGCTGAAAGCAATGAGTCGCAATTTTACTGAATCTGCTGGCTGAAGGATGGTGTAACTAATAGTATTGGGGTCGGTGCCAAAACTGAGAATAGAGTCTTGTAAGTTTAGAATCTCCCAGCGGTAGCCAGCATTAATCAAAGGGTAATCAATCCAGGTTACAATACTGGTGTCGATGGTAAAAGGAGCGCATTCTAATACGGTAGAGGCGGTAAAGTAGGCAAAAGGATTGGCCCTTACAATCACTGAATCTACAAGCGTATCACTACAGCCGAAGGCATTGGTGGTGATCAAGGAGATGTAATAAGTAGTATCGTTAATGCCTGTATTGGTGTAGGTGACTGGCGCAGGAGTATTAGCGCTAGAAGTGCTACCGTTTCCTAAATCCCACTGGAAGGAAAGGGTGCTGGTATCCATTCCACTTTGGCCGGAGCTGGATAGATTGGTGAAGGCGACGGTTAAAGGTCCGCAGCTATCCTGATTACTTAAGGCAAAAGCCGCCTGTGGCTTTGGATATAGCGTGAACTTTTGAGAACTGGTATCGCTACAACCATTAGCGTCAGTGATCAGTAAGAATACCCGGTAAACCATAGAGTCGTTTGTAGATACTGGGATAAAGAAGCTGGGGTTAGCTGTAGTTAAGCCAGTTCCAGCTACGGCGGAATCTATAGACCAAGCGTAATTTAATCCAGGTCCGGTTGAGTTATTAGCAGGTTGTAGCGTATAGGGTCCGCAGGCATTAGCAGGAATACTAAAGTTAGCGGTTGGCCGGCTATGTATCGTGATGTTTTGACTAAGGGTATCGGAGCAGCCATCGCTGGAATACACGATAAGGCTTATGGTATAGGTCGAATCACTTCCTGATTGATTGTCGGGGAAAATTATGGAAGTGCTATCGGCGCTCGGATTTACTATTTGTACAGCGCTCGAAGAAACCGTCCATTGCAAGCTGTCTAGGCTAAGTCCTTTGAAGGAGGAACTATGACTAAGAAGGAGGGTGTCATTGGCACAAGCTTGGGCCGGTAGACTAAAGGCCGCTTGGGGTTTTGGGTAAACCGTAACCTGTTTAATCAGGGTGTCGGTACAACCCGTGCCAGCGGTAACCACTAATTTGATGTTGAAAACGGAATCTTGCGTTGTGCTGTTATTTACCAAGCTTAGGCTAGGGTTTTGCAGGGTGGAAAAAGCTTGGTCATTAAGGAACCATTGATGACTTACTCCCGCAGAGGAGGAGTCACTTAGCTGTACCAACAAGGGGCTACATCCAGCACTAGGAAGCGTAGCGAAATTAGCAACCGGATCTTCGATGGTGTAGAATAATTGGTTTAGGGTGTCACTCGAACAGCCATGAGGACTGCTAACAATGAGCTGTATAATTACCGAATCGCCATCATTGTTGATGGTATAGTTAATCCCATTGGGACCACTAAAAGTATTGCTGCCGATGAGGTTGCCATTTAGATCTAGGATACGCCAAGTATAGGTGTCATTAGGAGGTAGTTGCTGAGCATTAACAACGCTGGAGTCGATTACGAAAGGCGCACAATCGACACTATTGCTGATGTTCATTTGCGCTAGCGGATCCGCCCTAACAATTACTGAGTCAAGGAGCGTATCCCTACAACCGAAGGCATTGGTGGCAATAAGGGAGATGTAATAAGTAGTATCGTTAATCCCCGTATTGGTATAGCTTATGGGCGCTGGGGTGTTAGCGGTGTACGTGCTTCCGTTTCCTAGGTTCCATTGGAAAGAAAGGGTAGTGGTATCCATTCTACTTTGGCCAGAGCTGGATAGGTTGGTAAAGGCTACGGTTAAAGGCCCGCAGCTATCCTGATTACTTAAAGCAAAAGCCGCTTGCGGTTTAGGGTATAGGGTGAATAGTTGCGAGCTGGTATCGCTACAGCCATTGGCATCAGTAATCAGCAAGAAAACTCGGTAAACCGCAGAGTCGTTCGTAGATACAGGGATAAAGAAGCTGGGGTTAGCCGTATTTAAGCCAGTTCCAGCCACGGCGGAATCTATAGACCAGGAGTAATTTAATCCTGGTCCGATTGAGTTATTAGCAGGTTGAAGCGTATAGGGTCCACAGGCATTTGCGGGAATACTAAAATTAGCGGTAGGACGGCTGTATACAGTTATGTTTTGACTTAGGGTGTCGGAGCAGCCGTCGCTTGAATACACAATCAGGCTTATGGTGTAAACCGAATCATTCCCGGATTGGTTGTCGGGGAAGATAATACTGGTGGTCGCGGCAGTGGGGTCGAGGATGCTAATGTTATTGGATGAAGCTAGCCAACGGAGACTATCCAGCTGATTGCCTTTGGAAATTGAGCTGTGACTTAAGCTTAAAGTATCGCGCGCACAGGCCACAGGGTTAAGCATGAATTGTGCTTGTGGTTTGGGATACACCGTTATTTGTCGACTAAGCGTATCGGTACAACCAGTGCCCGCAGTGATAACGAGTTTAATGGTGAAGATGGAATCCTGGGTATTACTATTGTTTAGGAGCGTAATGCTCGGGTTCTGAAGGCTTGAAAAGGCCTGATCATTCAAGAACCACTGATGGCTTACCCCGGCAGTAGAGGAATCACTTAGCTGCACAAATAGCGGGCTACATCCAGCATTAGGAAGCGTAGCGAAATTAGCAACCGGATCTTCGATGGTGTAGAATAATTGGTTTAGGGTGTCACTCAAACAGCCGTGGAGACTGCTAACAATGAGCTGCACGATTACCGAGTCACCATCATTGTTGATGGTATAGTTAATCCCATTGGGACCGCTAAAAGTATTGCTGCCGATGAGGTTGCCATTTAGATCTAGGATACGCCATGTATAGGTGTTATTAGGCGGTAATTGCTGGGCATTGACGATGCTGGAGTTAATTAAGAAAGGGGCACAATCGACACTATTGCTAATGTTCATTTGCGCTGCGGGATCCGCTCTAACAATTACAGAATCTTGCAGTGTATCACTACAGCCGAAGGCATTGGTGGTAATGAGGGAGATGTAATAAGTAGTATCGTTAATTCCTGTGTTGGTGTAGGTTACCGGCGCAGGGGTATTAGCCGTTGAGGTGCTTCCGTTTCCTAAATCCCATTGGAAGGTAAGAGTGCTAGTGTCCATTCCACTTTGGCCGGAGCTGGATAGGTTGGTGAAGGCTACGGTTAAAGGTCCGCAGCTATCGCGTGAGCTAAGGTTAAAATCGGCGCTAGGATTAGGGTAAAGGACAAAGCGTTTTAAACTAGTGTCGATACAGCCATTAGCATCGCTTATGCTCAACAGGATAAAATACTCGACCGAGTCACTTTGGGAAGCGGGAATATTAAAGCTAGGATTGGGGCTACTAAGACCGGTACCGCTAACCAAAGGTAAGATAGACCAATTGTAGATGAGTCCGGGCCCAGATGAATTATCGCTTGGTTGTAATGTAAAAGGTCCGCAAGAGCTGCTAGGAATACTGAAATCAGCAGTAGGTCGGCTGTGAACGGTAATGTTTTGACTAAGGGTGTCGGAGCAGCCGTCGCTCGAATACACAATAAGGCTTATGGTGTAAACCGAATCATTCCCCGATTGATTATCCGGGAAGATAATACTGGTGCTATTTGCAGCGGGGTCTAGTATAGTTGCAGCCGACGAGGAGACTAGCCAGCGCAAGCTATCGAGGCTGGACCCTTTAAAGGAAGAACTATGATTGAGGCTTAGAGTGTCATTGGCACAAGCCGTAGGGCTAATAGTAAATTGCGCTTGGGGTTTAGGGAATATCCTTACACTTTGACTTAGGGTATCGGTACAGCCCGTGCCGGCGGTTACAACCAATTTTATTTGGACAATGGAATCTTGACTGCTGCTGTTGTTGATTAAGGTAATGTTTGGGTTCGCCGAGGTAGAGAAAGCTTGGTCATTTACAAACCATTGGTGACTTACCCCGGCGGTTGAGGAGTCACTAAGCTGAATGAAAAGCGGGCTACAGCCTGAATCGGGCAAGGCAGCGAAATTAGCTACTGGATCCTCGATGGTGTAGAAAAGCTGACTAATGGTATCCCCCGCACAGCCATTGGGGCCTTCTACTACCAGGCGAACGATGATCGAGTCCTTATCATTTTGGATGATGTAGTTAAAAGCATTGGCGCCATTAAAATTGGTGTTGGGAATGGGGTTCCCGTTTAAGTCAAAGGCCTGCCAGTAGTAATTACTATTCGGCTGGAGTTGCGCTGACTTAACAATGGTAGAGTCAATGAGGAAGGGGGCGCAGTTGACTGTATCGGTGAGAACAAACTGTGCGATGGGGTCAGCGCGAATAATTACTGAGTCGGTGAGCGTATCGCTACAACCAAAGGCATTGGTGATAATTAATGTGATGTAATACGTAGTATCATTTAAGCCGTTATTGAGGTAGGTTTGGGGTGCCGGAGTATTGGCATTTGAAGTAGTGCCATTACCAAGGTCCCATTGAAAGGATAAAGTGGTGGTATCCATGCCACTTTGGCCTGAGTTGGAAAGGTTGGTAAAGCGCACGTTTAGGGGTCCGCAGCTATCTTGGCGACTCAAGTTAAAAGCGGCGGTAGGATTGGGGTAAAGGGTAAATTTTTGGGAGAAAGTATCGGCACAGCCATTGGTATCACTAATGCTTAAGAAAATACGATATAGGGCTGAATCACTTGTGGAAGCCGGAATGTTAAAGCTTGGATTAGCAGTGTTAAGCCCAGAGCCTGCGACTATGGGGCTAATAGACCAATTGTAATTTAAGCCCTGTCCGAGGGAATTGTCGCTTGCTTGTAAGATAAAAGGGCCACAAGCATTAGCAGGTATCGTGAAATTAGCGGTGGGGCGGGGGTGAATGGTAATGTTTTGACTAAGGGTATCGGAGCAGCCATCTCTAGAGTATACGATAAGGCTAATGGTGTAGACAGAGTCTGCACTGGATTGATTATCGGGAAATACAATAGAAGTGCTATTGGCAGTAGGATCTAGGATATTCACTGCGACCGAAGAGGCTAACCAGCGCAGGCTATCTAGGCTTCCGCCTTTTGAGACAGAGCTGTGACTTAAACTTAAGGTGTCATTGGCGCAAGCGACAGAAGGGAGATTAAAGATAGCTTGGGGCTTAGGGTAAACGGTAATTCGTTTGGTGAGGCTGTCCTCACAATTTTGACCGCTAGCGCTTAGTATTAACTTTAAGTCGTAGACCAGATCTTGGGTCGCCGAGGGATTGTCGAGGTTTAGTGTAAAGTTTAAGCTAGATCCTAATAAAGAGTCGTTGAGGTACCAGAAATGGGTAATACTAGGGTCGGAGCTCGAGCTTACATTTACACTAAGAATAGGGCAACCTATTGAGTCGCTCAGGTTAAAAGAAGCGACCGGAGGACTGACCACATTTACGGTTAAGCTATCCGTGTAATCGCAACCACGGCTATCGGTAAAATGATAATAAACTACATGAGCCCCTAGACCAGCGGCAATGGGGTTGAAAACACCGTTATTGGAGACATGGTTTCCGGTCCAAGCGCCCCCCAACGGACTGGCGTTGAGCAGGGCGAGACTATTGGCCGTATTACAGGCACTTTCATCGGGACCCGCATCTACAATTAATTTAGGATGCTGAGCAATGCTAATGGTATCATAGCCGATACAGCCCATACTATCGGTAACTCTTAAAATATACTGTCCAGGTATGCCGGTAGAGTCGATGACCGGATTGGCAATAGTGTCGGAAGACAAGTGGCTCACATTGGTGCCTAGCCATTGGTAGCGGTAATAGCCCATTCCGCCAGACACCGCTGTACTTATGGGGAGGGTGTCGTTATAGCAAAGGCTATCAGGGGCGGAAATCGTAACATTGATAGGGTCGGGAATATAGATCCAGAAGCTGGACGAGTCCCAGCAGCCCGCTTGATCACGGGCGTAGACCCAAACTTGAGTAGAATCCCGAAGATTGGAAAGGTTGATACTATTGCCCGCTTGAAGACCAGTACCTAAAGTTCGCCATGAATAGATAAGCGGGTGATTGCCAAATTGAGCGGAAAAGGTATAGGCGTAATTAGCGTCGTAGCAGAGCGTAGTATCTGAAATGCTGTCTAATTGGGGAGGGGCGTTTACGCTGACGATCATTTGCCGAACCCGGGAGAAACAACCATTGCTGTAATTGAGGTTTATGGTATAGGTACCGTAGGCGGTAAAGTCGAAATAAGGTTGAGCAGAATTGGCGTTAGTACCATTTAAATACGACCAGCCCGTGGCAGGTGTTACGGACCATGAGAAGGTCGATACGCCTGCGCTATCTTCTACTACAAATCCAAGGTTCGGATCACTAAAGTCAAGGTATATAAGTCCACATAATGTAGTGTCTGGAGGTAATTGCACAATTGGTTGACCAATTACATCAAGAAATAGAGTATCATAGGATTCCCCACAAGGGTTTTCTGCTTTTAGGGCAATTGAATATCTTCCAGTGTTATTAAAAACAACTTTAAGGCTGCTATCCTGAAAGGTACCATTAGTAATTGCCCAACCTGATTGGTTGAGTATTTCCCAAGTCAATTTTGTACTATCACAGTAAGGCACAATTCTTTCGAGGTAATGCAAGTCTACAATGTCCCCAGCACAAATAGTTGAATCAGATAAGGCGAAATTTGGTTTGGGAATAGAATCGATACATACAGATTTTGTTATTGAGTCAACACCGCAAATACTTGAGTTCCCAACATATTGTGTTAAGTAATATGTTCCGGGTCTATTGATTATTATGGAAGGCTCGGATACACCAGGTATCCAACCATCCACACCCGCTTGCGTCCTGTCTCCAAAATCAAAACCAAATTCAGATGGGTCGAAAATTACTCCAGTAGTTGGCGTTATTTTCCAAATAATTTTTGATACCGTATCGCAATTTTGGAATTGCAATCGTCCTCCATTTGACAGGTCAAGAAGTCGAATTGAGTCTCCTGAACAGGTATCAGAAATTACAAAATTAGCATTAGCGGATTCAGAAATCTTTATCCCACCTATACTTCCAGGTAAAGAGTCACAAGGATTAACTACCATTAAATCAGCCCTGAACGCATTTAATTCATTTGGCGAATTGAATCCGCAGCTAGATTGATAAAAAGTTTGAAATATTGTATCCGGAGGAGGATGTTGATAAACCCTGGTAAGACTATCATTACTAAAAGTAACCTTGTAAATTGTTCCAGGCGGGTTATTGGCTACATTACTTATGGCAAAGGCATAGGTTAATCCACTGCCATCTGTAGGCAAGCAACCTTGGGTTGAGCCAAAAGATGTTATTCCTCCTTGAGGTACACTACCAAAGAATACTTTTAGTTGGTCTTGACTTTGACAGCCATTAGCGTTAATAAAGGTGAATGTGACCGTGTAAATTCCTTCTAGGAATGTGTGGAGTTTTGAGTTGGTGAGGTCAAAGGTTGTGGCACTATCTACCGGAGATCCATCCCCATAATCTATGTAAACTTTAGTGTAAGAGGCTGTCGGATCAGAACTGTAAAAACGAAACTCGCCGTTAGAAGGGAAGCATTTGGTGTAGACATCTTCCCCTTGGAAATTTACAATATTGCTAATATTTGTTGCTGCATTTCCCGGTGGGATAGCGTTTACTGTGAAGCTTGCGGATCTACTAACTGAGCAATTACCAGAAGTCACCGTGTAGGTCACCGTGTGCGTTCCCACTCCAGCGACTCCCGGTCGGAAAATATTACCCGAAACCCCATTTCCTGAAAAGGTTCCGCCCGGTGGTGAAAAGCCATCAAGACTTAAAGCGGGGTCATTGGCACAAAAGGTGGTTTGGGAAGGATTAAAGCTAACGGGGTCAATATTGTAAACCCGAACGGTAAAGTTTATTGAAGTATCAACAAGGCCATTGCGGTAAGCGATTACTCCGGATGGGTATAGGCCAGTATTGGTATAACTGATATTAAAATTACCTATACCATTTCGGCTGCTGGGACTTCCTCCTGGAAAGCTCCAAATTATACTATCAGGTGCAGGACCATTATAGGCACTTTGAAAAAAAACAGAGGAGCTATTTAGCAAGCATAGGTCTATGGTGCCATTGCTTAAGCTGGGGTTTGCGTTAAAACTTAATTGGGCAAATCCTAGCCAGGGAATAAGAAGTAGAAGTAGCGTTATTAATCTAGGTTTCTTCATTAATCCGTCTGCGAGCGAAGCGAATATAAGGGGTTTTAGGTACAGTATGTAAAATGTCAATCATCCCTATTGTTATGATTTCTCCACCTAGTTTACTAGGAAATCTGAGGGAGAGTTGATTAGAGTGTTAATTTATTTGCGGTGCTATAGAGCAACGGTAATATTTGATTCGCCTTCCCATTTACGGTTTGTTATAATACTCGATATAGCTACCATTCGAAAAAATGAAACGGACAAAGCTTGTTCCGTCTTCTCGGCTGTAAAGAGTTATAACAAATTCTGAGCCTTTGCTATTTAATGCTTTAAGGTATTCATAGGTTACTCCGTTATCATTAGACCCAGATTCGCAACATGAATAGGTGTAATAGCGATCCTGTTTTGAGCCATTCGTGTATAACACTACGTCATTAGTTTCTTCAGCATTGAAGGTTATCAGAAATAAGCCCTCTGAAAAATCAGAATAATCTTCTATTTCAGAATCATAAAGTGCAACGGCATTGTATTTTCGGACAAATGATTCGGACTGCGATAAACCAAGCTGTGGAGATAATGCAAATAGTAAATAGAGGGATACGTGAGTCCAGCGTTTCATGCGAAAAGATGTTTGAGGTTGTGATTCTAAAAATATGAAACTTTGCTAGATTCTCGACCTAAAAAGCGCGACTAGATAGAGAGCATGTCTAAGATTGGTATGCTCAAATTTCGGTGTCTCTTATTCTGCACATAATCCACCAAATCTAAAAAGCCCATGGAGCAATAGTGGTCTTGGAGGCGGTCGTCTAGGAAGATTTGCTTGCTGTAGCTGCCGTGGAATTTGCTTTCTTCTTCGGCCGGGTAAAGTAGGAGGGAGTGGGTGCAGTCCCAATAATGGTTGTAAGCGAACATCTGCTTGAGGTCATTGTCGGAGGGTTTGAGTTTTTCGGGGAGTTTCCACTTGGTGTCAATGACATAGACCTCGGGGCGACGCCGGTGACGAAGGACAATGTCGGGCCGAATTTGCTTTTTTTCCCAAAAACGGCGGCGACTCTGACCTTCTACGATCCAGTCGTCTTTTAATTCGCGCTTTAGCACGCGGTAGATGTACTCTTCCCATAACTGATTCATATCGAACATGAGGGCGATCATGTTCTGTTGACCTGCTTTGAGGTCGGGGCGGAAGTTGAGTAAAAGTAGTTTGGCGATTTCTAAGGCCCGCTCATAGGGCGCATGTTTACGGTCGGCCGGAATGCGCTCGAAATGTTGGGCTTTTACCTTTAAACGCTCCAAATCGGGGAAGTCGAGTAGGAGTCGGCCGATGCGATCTTTAAGCTGAGAACCTTGGTCGAGCTGAGCAATGAGGAGCAGGGCCTCATGTAATATTTGATGCAATTGATGCTCGCGGTCGTAAGCTTGATTTCTAACGAAAAAGCGTTCTTTATGGACCAAATTATGTTTGATCTGCTCAGCAAAGACCAGGGCCCCTTTTAAGGCTTTTTGCTGGGAATGTTCTTGGCGGTATTTTTTAATTAGGCCTTTTTTAATGAGGCTTTCTAGTTCTTCTAGATACAGCAAGAAATAGAGTTCTAGAATAGAATTGCGCTTGAGCTTTAAATTGGCTTGGGAACTTTGTTGGGCTTTTAATAAATGGCAGGTGCGAAGCATGTCGAGCAATACATCCTGCCAAGTGCTTTTATCCGCTTTGGAGCGATTTTGACGATCGGCTTTGGGCAGTACCTCGATGACCAAATTCCCTATTTGTATAACCCCCACATAGGATTTAAAGCGAACCCCTTTTGGAATCAGTTCGAAATACGGAGTGCGCTCATTTTGTTGAAAATAGCTTTCAAAGGCCCGCAGGTGTTCTGCTTTAAAGGCAGGATGGGCATAGCTGCCTTTATAAGTTATTGACTGGTATTCAAAGAGCTGAATGTTAGGCACCGCGTTTTCTCAATAAGGTGTGTAAGGCAATTTCTAGATTATCCCTTTGAGACAATTCCTCCTTGCTTGCTAAACGGTAGAGCGGTCTTTCCAGATAGTCATCACTACCCTCCGCCTCAAATTCGGCAAAAGTCACTTCCTGCTCCATGGCTTTGATAAAACCTGAACCCAGGACTAATCCAATCTTGGGGTAATCGTTGTAGAAGTATTCTTGCAAGAGCGGGATAATGTTATCACAGAAAATTGCGATGAGTCCCTCCTTAAGATCGGCTAGGTCCTTAAGTTTTAAGAAGTATGCATGACCGATACTATGGTCGCGGTCAATGAGCTTTTCGATACGCAGGTTTATGGTTTCTAAAACCTCCACCAGCGAAATGCCCTTATAAGTGGCTTGGTCTCCAAGAATATCGTTTAGCAAGTGTGGCTGCGGCAGCATTTCCACAAAGTTGAAACGACGACGTAAGGCGGTATCCAAGGCTTCGACCGAGCGATCAGCGGTGTTCATGGTGCCAATGATATCTAGATTCGCAGGCACACTAAAAGGTTGCTTGGAATAGGGAAGGGTCACAGACATGGCATTGGGCATGCCGGCGCGCTTATCGGTTTCGATAAGGGTAATAAGTTCACCAAAGATGTTGGCGATATTACCACGGTTAATCTCATCGATGAAAATTGCGTAGCGGTTTTTTGGGTCATTCGCAGCTCGGGTGCAAATTTTCTTAAAAACGCCCTCCTCGATACGGTAGGCCAGTTCTCCGCCTTCCTCTTGGTCCATTACCGGTTTTATACCTTCGATAAAGTCTTCGTAGCTGAAGGCTTGGTGGAAGGTAGTGAAGACGATCTGGTTGTTTTTTAGCAGCTCGTCAAACCTAGCTCTGTTTTCTTCTTCAGATTTCATTTCGCCGTCTATTAATAAGCAGGCTTCCTTGGATAAATTATACGTTTTGCCAGTGCCGGGAGGGCCATAGAATATTTTGTTGACTGCTTTTTGGCCACTTATTGGTTTCATGCGATGGAAAATATAAGCTTCAAGCTCATCGTTGTTTTTAGCTCGGAAACTTGATTTGCCAGTTCGGGCTAGCTCAAGGGTAATTGCCTTAAAGTGTGAGTCTATTAGTCTAGAATCTAAGTTCTCTCTGCTAATTTTACTGTAGTAGTTGATAAAAGAAGTGCCTGTGAAGGCCTCGCTCGACTGGTTTATTTTATTGTCGGAGATTATGCCAAAAGGAGCTTGCGGCTCATTTTTGTATAGAATCCAACTGTAACGCTGACCCACAGTGAAGTTGATTCTGCCATTACGCAGTGTATACACTACCCTTGGGTCATTTTGTTTGATGTCGAACTTTAATAGGATTTGCTGTAGATGATTGAGGTAAAATTCGAGGTCCTCTAAGTTGAACTTAGTAAGCTCTCCTTCTATCGTGCCTTGTTGTTCCAGGCTCTTAAGATATACCTCCAGGATACGCTCTAGATCCTTTTCAATTTCGGCGGCACTAGGCAAGTTGTCGGCCTCATAATCTCGGTATACAAATGAGGATCCGTATCTACTTGGGGCCTCATCGTATTTTTCATCCATGTAATCATTAATGTTTGTGACCTCTGATATTTTCCAATGCTGTTCTGGCTTATTGGTTTCACTGATGCCATAGGCTAGGATTAGCCGGTTAAGATCCTTGTAGTACAGATAGACTGGATATATTCCTTTACTAGTGGTATTTGGCTCTTTTAAAACTGATATCCAAGGTATTTTAGCCGCAGCTCCTTGGCCGAAACTTACTCTAAGTTTAAAGTCACCATAAGCCTTTGGGTAGTGCTTAGTCTTCAGGTCATTAGTTTGTGCCTGCTCAATGAAATCACTGAGGATTTCGGATATACTAGGCTTTAGCATAGATGCACTCTGATTTTTTGGTTGAATTTCGAAGCCGTTTTTCTCAAGGGTATTAAAAGCTGGGTGGTTTGGTCCTCCCCTAAAGTCGTTTATTGGACTGTCTCCGGTAGCCAATTGATTGGCATATGCCATAATGGCCTTAGGTGGGTATAGTTCACCCTCATAAACAAGGTCATAAGAAGTTGATGTCGAAAAGCCTTTGGGGAATCCCTTTTCTTTAAAAATAGATATCGCCTCGACAATATGTTCGCGAGTAACTTGATCGAAAAGCATGATTAATAATTAAGTTCCTGAAATTAGGAAATAAAGAGCAGAATAATGAAGCAGCGCGCTAGTAGGCCTTCAAAATCCCTCTAGATAATTTGGATGAACTCCCCAATAACCTTCAAGTCTTCCCCCATCTCCGCCGGCACGACAATATCAAAGTAATCCGGAACCTCCGACAAGGGCTTTAATCGAATTTCTTCATGCTGCCATGTTCCATCTTTTTCCACCTTGCGACTCCAATACTCCTTTATGGTGAAGCTGAAGCCGGTGTCTGGATCGCGTAGGTCTTGGTGCTGGACTAATACTATTTTACCATTGCGGCTGCCGCCTTGGTATCTTTTGAAAAGAGCATAGGAGCCATTAGGGATTACCTTGTTCATGGAGTCGCCATAAATCTTGCAGATAAAATAATTGGGGCTTGGTTTTATCCCGGGAGGGATAGACATCCATTGCACATCGTCGATGTTTTGCGGTTCCGAAAAGGAACCGGCCGCTACTTGGATGTCGTAAAAAGGCAGGGCGTTTTTAAAGGGTTTTACATCCTCGGTGTCTAGAAAGCTCTGTTGGTGAAGCTCTCTGACTTTGGGTTGGGCTAGCGGTATATGCTGAGCGAAATATTCGCGTAGGGCCGGGTCGCAGACGTATATGTAAGTACCCTTGATGCCACGCAGTAATATAGTCCGATAGATATTGAGGATAAATTGCTTTAGCTCCGCTGGGTCTTTAATGGAGGTTTTGCCATTGCGGTCGAAGTAATTGTCTGCGTGGATTATGATTTCTTTTTTCTCTGGATCGTAGGCGATTTCATGTCCGAAGATGATGCCTGCGTAGTTGAGGTCGTAGCCCTGGGTAGTGTGAATGCAACCTACCTCTTCAACCGCGCCTTGGGAATTAATCCAGTCGAGATTGGTTCCATTCCATTTTAGAGCTAGGCCATCTATTTCTATGTCTTTGGCCTGTGGGTCTTTTTTAGAATGCCAAGGCCAGGCATAACCCGCAATAAGTCGGGATAGACCATGTTGCTGATCCTTTTGCTGGATGGCATTGACTAAATCTGGGAAATGGTCGAAGAGTTTGAGCTCGTATTTAGGGTGTTTATAGAAGTCCCCCTTGTCCAGATCCCTATGCAATAAACGGCTGACGAAATCCACGTAAGCGTTCCCACCTTGAACTCTAAACTGGGACTTTAGTCTTTGGATAATAGTATGCGGTTCGGACTTTAGTTTATCGAAGACCGATTGTTCAGCGTCACTGGGTTTTATGGATTGGGCAGCATCATAAAAGATGATGGTTTTCTGGGCCTGCTGTACTACCCAGTCAACTTCAGTAGCGGTGTGCTTATCAAGACCCAAGCGCGCACAGGCCTCATCAAAAGGCTTGAAAATACTGCCTAAATTGACCCTTCTTCTAAGTCGATGCCCTTCATCCACCAAGATGATATCGTATTTCTCCTTGGTGATATCAGTAGGTCCGACCACCATACTCGATTTTAAACCAGTAATCTGACGAAAAACTTTCTTCAAGGTTCCCCGAAAAGAGGACATCGGCACTACCAAGGCCATCTTAGGCTCAGGGTATTGCTTACGCAGAGCTTGAACGAGGTCATAGAACTGTCGTTGCTCATCCCCAAACTCTCGGAAATCAAAGTCATGGTGATCCGAAAGTAGCATTTTAAAGAGGAAAATCGCCAGGATGGTTTTACCCGTTCCAGCGCCCCCTTCCACAATGATATTGCTGGTCTTTTTGTGCAGCAAGGCCTCCATAATGGCGTAAAGCCCTTCTTGCTGCTCGAGACTTAGGCTTTTGTAGGGAGAATATTTAAAGAGGTCCGAATTGGTGATATGGTCTAGGGAGTGCTGAACCAAGCCCTTTTGCCACAATTGATTCCAGACCCTCTTAAAGAGTTCATCGTAGTACTCTTGTTGGTAGTAGGAATGATCGACAATACCCAGGTTGCCATTGAGGAGATTGTATTTCCCATCCCCAGCCATATAACGAATGAGCTTAGACTCCATATCTAGGGTAGCCGACTTATTGAATTTGTCGCTACTCAATAAATGAACCCGAGTAAGCTTTTGCTTTTGTTTGTGCTTAAGGTGGGCGCTCATCCGCGAGCGCACATCGGTAGTTTCTCCAATATAAGCGGTCGCCTTTTCTTCATCACTCAAGACATAGACCAGAGGCCATTGTTCCAAAGCAGGATTTTCTTCATCCAATCTCTGGATGAGGTCTTTTTGAAAATCATGTTGGTAGATCGCGAAGTCAGGCTGTTTCATTTACAGCTCATTGTATTTTTTAGCGGTGCCTTTAGCTTTATCAACCGGGTATTTCGCAGCGTTTTTCGCCACTTTATCTTTTACTATTTGAATAACATCCAAGTCATGCTTATCAGCTAGGAGCAGGGCATAAGCAAAAACATCTGCCAATTCCTCCTTCAACTTCTCCTTATTCACTTCATCGCTTTCCGACTCCTTTTTCCATAAGAAAAGCTCATTAAGCTCGGCCGCTTCAATAGATAGGGCCAAGGCCAAATTCTTAGAATCATGAAACTGCGCCCAATCGCGAGCGTCGCGGAATTGGGTGAGGAGGGAGGTTATTTCTTGGAGGCTTTTTGACATTTTTAGCTGCTTAGGGCTAAGGTAAGGATTGAGGGGACTTTAGCCTAATACCTTAGTGGCAAGGTAGCGTTGAACTGCATAAACGTCGATGCTCTTATTGAACTTTTTACTTAGCGTTGGCGTGTTTTCACTGGATAGCCATACTTTAAGTTCAGCGTCAAGGTCAAAGGTGCCAGCACTTTCTAGGGAGAATCGGGATATCTGTTTGTAGGGAAGGGAAAGGTATTCTACTTTACTACCAGTAATACCTTGTACATCAACTAGTATAAGTCGTTTGTTGGTAAAGAGGTAAACATCTCTCACAAGCTTAAAGCCTAGTTCGATTACCTCATCTTCAATAAGCAGGCGACCATATTTTTCTTGGAGTTTTTCGATTGAAACTTCAGTAGCGTTTCCGAGGATTTTTTTAAATAGGGACATGATTTTCTGAATTTAGGTAACGCTTTTGGCTTTGCGAAGTGTCATGCAGGGCATTGCGTAAAGCTGTTGTTGTAGGTAGTTTTTATCTTTTTGTTCCTAATTTATTCTTATCAATTAATCTATAAAGAGGTATCACCGAATAAAAAGAGCCTGAATAAGCTACTCCATGATTATTTCCTTTGTTTTTTTCTTCAAGTTCATTCAATCTTTCTTTTAGTTGTTCTACCGTATCTACACCAAAAAGCTTCTTAACTTTTTCAAAATGTCTCTTAGATTCTAGTCTATAAAAAAGCTCGTAATGACCTGATGTGTCATATACATAGGTTATCGGAAACCAACTTAGATTATTTAATTCAGAAACATGATAGCAAAGCAGATCAGCCTGAACTAATACTCTTTTAGTTAAAAAGTCAGGAATACGCTTAACGATAAAGTCTGCCATTGCACTCAAAAAATTCTGAGAATGAGTTTGATTGTAGTAAGGCTTAATTATGTCTGTATGACCGTAAAACACATCAAATCTTTTAGCTACAGCGTTGTGATTGTATTTGTCTTTTGTGAAGTAGCTTGAATAAAGGATTTCTTCAATGAATTGATAATTATTGTTTTTAAGTCCCAGAGCAATCAAGTATATAAGAAGTTCGTGGACAATAAACTTGAAATTGTCAAATTCAAAAGTTCCATAACGACTTCTGTCGTCAAGAGGTGAAAAGAACAATGGTAATTCTTCAAAGAATTGGATTATTATATCAATATCAAAATCAACATTAGAGTTAGTCAGAATATCGAAAAACTTAAGAAAATCATCCCTTAAAGGTGTATATTGGTTTATGTTCTCGCAAATTTGTTTACCAACTTCTATTCGGTCTCTAGAGTTATATGTAATGCTAAAATCCTTTAAATTCTCTTTGAAGTCTTCGAGGAAGTCTCTAATTAGTGAGTTTACTCTATCGGGTTTGTTTAGCAATTGTTTTTCAAATCCACGCAGAATGTGAGTTGTTTTAAAATTAAGTGGACTTTCTTCAAACAAATAGCTTGGAGCTTTACCTAGTTTAGGTTTGCTAAATGAAGGACGACCATAGATATTTCTTAACAGACTTTCGTAGTTCTCTTCGAAATGCCCATCATTTGATAAATCAATGTAAACACGACCATCGAGATAAGTTGGAATGAAGGCTTCACCTTCTTCGTTACGTTCCCGGACAATTGGAATAAATTTCTCTTGCGATACGTCTTTATAGATCTTGGGACTGATTATTTGAGTTTCAGTTCCTACACCACCTTTTCTGGAATCCGCTCTTTCTGAGTATTTCCTATCTAGAATAATTAAGACCTTATTAATCTCAGGTGATTTTACCATTGATTCCATAAAATCATACAAGTCGTGTCCCTCTTTTAAATCCCATTTATCAAGAACGACATCGATCCCGTCAGAAATAAGTCTTTTAGCAAGACTAAGAACCCACTCTTCGTGTTCGGGTGTTGTCCAAGAGTATGAAATGAAGATTTTTTGATTCATGAGATTTGAGTTTTTTCAAATTGCCTACGGCGGACTCGGGTATGAAACGTAGGGCATTTGGGAGCTGCATACCTGTCCACCGAGACAAAGCTTGCTAAGCGCCAAGAACTTGCGGAAACCACTATCCGCCCTATGTTTTATACCCAATGTTGTGGGCTGGCTTTCTTTAATTTATTCCAAATATCAGTTGTTGTGTTGTCAATAATCGAGGTATGATAATTTCGGGGTGTTGGTCTGCAAATTCTCTGGTCGTTTTTTCCGCTGCTGTTGTATGAGTTCTCCCGATTAGTATAAACTCATCTGAATCATTGTCCATAGCAGTTTCTATTAAATGTTTAGAATATGCTCCCCCTTTAGGAGTGTCATGCGAAACTTCATTCTCTGCACAAGAATAAAGTCTAATGTCCTGTGAAATAGCTGAAGAAATTCTTCTCTCATATCTTTCCCGAGTGCCTTCGAAAGCACTAAATGATTTTACTAGATTTCTCAACTTTAAGCTTTCAGAGACATCTTCCGATCTCGCTCGACAACAGTCCGTAATTGTGATTTGCTTTGGTGCAATGTTATGTAGTCGAGATTCTGCGAAAAGTTCGCCTTGTGGATTTAATTCAAAAACCGTTTCACGCTGCATACCACCATGACCGCTAAACACAACGATTACAAAGTCAAGTTTTAAGCTTTTGAGATTATCAATTTTGGCTATTAAATCATCTTTTGAAGGGTTTATTTTCTCAATAATTTCAGAGTCAAACCATTCGCCACCCTTGCTACTTTTAAAATATTCCTTGTAATTTTTAAGGTCTACTTTAACACCTGGTAATCCATCATCATTACCAATGAGGAGAATTCTTTTTTTCATTATTGTTTATTTAAGGTATTCGGCTATTAGTTCTTTAAATTTTTTATCATAAGAATCAATATTCTCAAAGTCTTCATATGGATTGTTCCAATAGTCTTTGTGAAGTCTTACCCAATCCTTGGCAGCAACGTAACCATCAATTTTGTCTTTATCATACTTAAAATGTTTTGAAAGTCGAGACAAGTAATTGAATAATAAGGTACAGTAAAGGTCGTATCTTAGATATTCTTCTGCTTCCGTATCCTTTTTGTCATTCCATGTTGAAGTGAACGATTTACTTTCTAGGTAGGGGTATTGAACGGCAATTTTTAGAATATCATCGAGCTGGTCATCTAAGTGTTTTATTTTGTTTGTTCTGCTTATCAATAAAGTTATGGTCGCAGAAGTCGCAGCAGAGATAAGTGTTGCTATTGCTGCTGCCGTTATCGTAAATTCCATATGTTTCTGTTTTTAGCTTACCCACAACGGCTCGGCTAAGAAACGTAGGGCTTTCGAAGCGATTACATGTCCACCGAAACTGTAGTTTGACAAGTGAACAAACATTGCTGAAAGCCTTATCCGCCCTATGTTTTCTTAGCCATTATTAGCCAAAGTTTTTTTCATGTCCTGATACAATTCATTTGAAGCTTTAAACCCTGAAGCTCCATAGTTGGAACTATTTACACTTCCATTCATTTTTTTGATTGGTTTTAACTTTTCATAAAAGAAGTTATATGATAAATCACCAATATCGTAACCTGTTTTCGCCAATTCTTGGAATAGCTTAATTTGAGCATTGTAACCTGTCGTTTTATTCAATAGTGAATCTTCATTTAACCAATCTTTTTCAAGATAGATTTGAATAGCAGAGAAGAAATTGTAAAGAATTTTATAGAGTGATTCGAAGTCCTTTCTTTTATAAAACTCCCAAAATAAATATCTGTCTGGTTTATAATTCAAATTGTCAAAAGGCGGAAATTCTGGATACGCTTTCACTAATTGATTACGAATTTCGTAATAGTCCTTTTCTGGGAAAGTTAAATTCAAAAGCGGCTTTACAAATGCAGATAAGGAAATAATACCCTTTGGAGAAACACCTGTCTGACTTCCAAGAACACGAATGTTATTGAACCATGGTGAATTAGAATCAAAATTGAACGATTGACTAATCTCAATTAGCATCTTAGTAGGAGTATAGTATTTACTAGATAGCTCTAGATTTAGGTTGAGTGATGGGTCAACCTTTGTTTGTTGAGAATTAATTGTTGAGAATATGTTCGCTTGTTGATCAATTTTTAAATCTTTAAAAATGGCCACAATTAATTCAAAGTTATTCTTTTCATTATCTCTAAAGCCTTCAACTCTGTGCTGTCCGTCAATAATTGTGAAAGTTGTATCGTCAACAATTAATTCAATAGAATCTTCAGTTTCATTTTTCACAAACTCAGAAGTGGTGTTAACTATAATAGAATTCGGAAATGTGGCGTCAATTGAGCTTAAGTAGCTTTTGATTTGTTTTACCTTATCATCCCTTAATTCTCTTTGGATTCCGAGAACTTCATCTTCTTCAGCAATTCTTCTTCTGTCAACTTTGGACATTTGAAGTAGATAATTTGGGTCTATTTTTACAACGTAAATAAGACCGATAGGCTGCTGGACTTTTATAACGTCAAGTTTTATGGTATCAGTCATATTTTAATATTTTTATCACCGATATTGGTGTCTGATTTATTTCTGCTATTTTTTGCTCTCACTTTGCTGAAGGCAATTTGTTCATCATATTTACTAATGAGTCCAAGTATTATTGAAACGCCAAGGGTAATGACAGTGCCGAACTGGTAAACTTTCAAAGGGAAAATATCAAGTTCCTTTACAAGCTCAATAGTTGATATAGCAAATAGAGTAAGGGTAATGGCGTAAAACGCAATTGAAATGGTATTCAGAATTTTCCTGTCTGACTTATTTGAAAATGCTAGGTAGAATAAAGATGTCAAAAAGCAGGCATTCGTAACAAGCACAATACTTAGAACATTAGTGTCATATTTGAATTCATCTTGTTGAATGCCCCAAATGATTCCAATATTAATTAGCGGAATTAGGTATGATATAAGCAGCCAAGTAAAAGTCTCTCTTAATGTCCCTGGAACATTTAAAAGAAAGATCTTTATTCTTTCGCCTTGTTCTGTCCAATTTATTTTCACATCTGTCTTTTTTAATTTTGGCTAACGGACCCGTATAAGCCCAGTGCGGTTTTGATTAATCTTTAGTGGTTAGTTTGAGTTTTCAATTTACGATTTCTTGTTCCCAAGGACCAACGGCCACCGCATTGGGTTTATACATTGTTGCCAAGCGTTTTGGATTTTAGTAAAACTCGAAATAATTTCTACTTACTTCAATTTCGTAAGTCACGGCTGAGCCTTCCTTAGGTTTAATATTTTCCATACGGTCATATATTTCCTCCCTTCTTTTTCTATATACCAATCGTGAAATTATTATTAGGTTGGGGATTTTAAATGAATCAGTTACTATATGTTGTGGAACTCTTGAGATGGAAATCGACTTAAACCTGAGTTGGTTTGTAGAATCATATGCATAAATTATTGCCCCTGGTAATCCATGTAGCTTCCAAGGACCTGTTTGAGTTTCAACCTCAGGGTCATACCAAACATTATATTTCCGACCTCGAAAGCTTCCTGTCGCAAATTTGCATTTTCGATTGTCAATAAGCTTGATGGAGTCCGTAAGAACCCAATCAATCGGTTGTCTTTTTTCACCTATCAACACTCCTTTTGGGTCTATGGAGTTCATAAATGCTTCTTCATATATCGAGTCGGATTTTAGTTTATAGACTATAAACCTAGTGCTAGAATCTACAATGGCGTCTTTCACTACCTGATTGGTCTTTTCTTTAAACTCAAATACTGAACCATCCTCGTTTGAATACAGGGTGGATTGAAAACCTAAGCTAGCACAAAAGGAGCACGACCAATCATACTCAATTTTCAAAACCGTTTCTGGGTCTTGGGATATGAGACAGAAAGGTGATAGAAGAAGAAAAATAAATGCAAAGCTTATATACCTTTTTATCATAGACGTTAGTTTCTTATAATGCTTGGCAACTTGTTGTTATCCTTATTCATCTATGGTTTATTCGAATTCTTGGTAAGCCTTAAAAACCTCATTTTAACCTCACCTTTCAATCCAATCACAATATTCTCCCTCAAGATCTCCTCACCACCTTCTTCATTGTTGATAATAAGGTCTTTTGGAATAGAGATAAATCCTACCCTTAGGTATTTGAAATAAGAGCCGTTTTGGTATTCTTCCCTCGCTAATACTGCTTGCGCTTTTTCTTCCGGAGCGAAATCCATAAGGTTAGCCAATTCTTTGGCCGATAGAGTCCACATAGCCCCAAAGAAAACAAGGGCTGAAAATAGCGTTTGGAGGGTTGGTTTTAACATGTCGCGAAACAGTTGGTGGGTTAAATGTAAGCATTTAATTGCTATTTTTTTTTCAATGGCAGGGAGCCGCTGACGCGGAGCGGGGTTGCGACCTTTGGTCGCGCTGGGTTTGCTCCCGTCGGTCACAGCGGGATGGGGGTTTTGTCCATGAGCAGGATGGGTCCTTTTTGTCCCTGGGCGGGATAAGCCCTTTTTCTTTTTTGATTTTTACTTCGGATTAGTGATTTGCCAAATACTAAAAATCCTTTTGCCCTATGCCCGGGCGGGGCTTGATACTTTTGCTTGACCAAAAGGTACTGCGTTAAAATCCAAGTATTTTAAGTTGTTTTTACGGCATATTCAGGATTAAACTCTGTTTCATTTTTCCAAAGTGTGTAAATCAAGACTAAAAGCTTTCTGGCCACTGCGGTTACTG
>Ga0207829_100291_pt1 | contig 38424 bp, 32 predicted proteins | sample TtaePargueraPR_4_FD_187738 | JGI IMG/M metagenome (GOLD analysis project Ga0207829, IMG submission 187738) | Aerobic enrichment media microbial communities from Bioluminiscent Bay, La Parguera, Puerto Rico - Tt and P1 (SPAdes) | ecosystem: Environmental > Aquatic > Marine > Unclassified ... | reverse complement strand
TCTGGTACTCGGCTTCGGAGAAAGTGATCTGATCCATGGTGGCAACGAATCCTATGCGGTTGGCAATGGCCGTATTATCGCCGATTTTGAGACTTATTCAGAGTCTCCCTAAGGATCTGCTCACTTAGCCGTTGACTCCAGGTCGTCTGTTCTTCCGCTCTGTTCGATTGAATTTCAAATGCCAAAAACCATTCAGGCATGTTGTCCAGCGGCTACTCCAGAAGCCCAAGCCCATTGGAAATTATGACCGCCCAGATGCCCAGTCACATCCAGCACTTCGCCAATGAAAAAAAGCCCTGGCTGATTGTTTGCTGACATCGTTTTTGATGACAGGTCACGAGTGTCCACTCCGCCCAAGGTAACTTCGGCTGTTTTGTATCCTTCCGTCCCTGCGGGTCGCACTTCCCAATGACTTAGGACGTCAGCTATCGCCTCTAAGTCTTCATTGCGGCAATACTGGAACGGTTTGTTCCACTGTTGGAGTTCGCAGAAAGCTTTTGCAAACCTTTTCGGCAAGAAATTTTCGAGAAAATGGCGGATATGGCTCTGTGGTTTTGTTTTGCGCTGTTCGTGCAGCCTATCACGAACTGATACGCTCGGAAGAAGGTTGATCCGTATTGTATCTCCGGGATGCCAGAAGCTCGATATTTGCAGCATGGCGGGGCCGCTTAGACCACGGTGAGTGACCAGCATCGGTTCGCGGAAATTTTCGTTGTTACAGTGCACGTCCACAGGGCAGCTCACGCCGGAGAGTGGGGCCAGTTGCTCCTTTAGTTCTGGATACAGGGTAAAGGGTACAAGCCCTGCGCGGGTTGGAAGCACGGAAAGCCCAAACTGCCGTGCAACGTCGTATCCGAAGCCCGTGGCGCCCATGGTGGGGATAGATAGCCCACCGCAGGCGATGACCAGGGATTCGCAGGTAAGGGTGCCGCTGCTGGTTTGTAGCTGATAGCCGTGATCGACACCGCTGATTTTATTCACGCTTGTTTTAAGTCGCACTTCTGCGCCAGCCCACTCGCACTCAGTGAGTAGCAGGTTGAGGATCTCCTTGCTGCTGCCTTTACAGAAAAGCTGGCCTGCCGCTTTTTCCTCATGCTCAATGCCGTGGCGATCTACCAATTCTAAAAAGTCTTGAGGCGTGTAACGCTTGAGCGCCGAAATGCAGAAATGGGGATTGTCAGACAGGAAATTCGCCGGGGTGCTGTTTAGGTTGGTAAAATTGCAACGACCGCCTCCGGACATGAGGATTTTCTTACCAGGTTTATTGGCATGATCAAGTACCAATACGCTTCTGCCGCGATATCCCGCTGTTGAAGCACACATTAGCCCGGCGGCACCTGCTCCTATAATGATTACATCATAAGTGCTGGACATAGTATCTCCTGAGGAAAATCCCGCTAGTGTAGGGCAGTCGGGGTAATGAGCCAATGATTCGTTAGGGCTCGTAGCCTAAGTTCGGAAGTTCGCGACAAGATCTTCGATCTGATTGAGCTTGGCATTTAACTTCTCGATAGTTACGTTGCTAAGCTGCTTTCCAGAAACATTCTGAACATCGCCTTTCAACTCGTTAGTTAGGTAGAAGATGCTCTTCAATCTCTCCTGAAGCTCTTTCACCTCATAGGAGTGTGCGAAGGCATCAAGCTCTTCCCAAGCCAAATCGATGTAATGCCACAATGAGTCAACACTTTTGTGGCCTGTAAAACTCGCGACTTTTTTGAGTATTGTTCGGTAATCACTGTCGGTAATGATGTGGCGGGTCTTCAACGGATTCTTATCCATGAAGCTAATAAAGTGGAGCTTAACCATATTGGTGATAAAACGATGTCTAAACATCTTCTGACAGTTCTTTTGTTTGATGCCAGCTCTTACCGTAAGCCTCCGAAATTCCTGATACGCGGCATCTGGAAGTACTTCTTTACCACTTTCAGAATTTAGATAGATTACATTGTCCACATCCTTCTCTGATTGGATAATTCCTGAAGTTAGAAGGCGCTCAATTAATTTTTTTCTGTAAGAATTAATAAATATTTCAATCTTCATCGCCAGGCTGCGTGGGATCGGAATCGTTCTCATATTATTTTTGGAGTCGATCCGGCCTTTGAGTGTGGGGAGAATCAGTTGCGATTTTCTCAGGCTAGCCGCATTGTTAGAACAGGGTATAGTGATTAATTCTTGAGGTCGGAGCCCCGTTGCTTCAAGCAACACCAGTTGCAACTCACGCCTTCTATGCATGTATTCAAGATGGTCCGCCTGCTGCTTTTTAGAGAAAAGACCTTGCAGTTTTCTACTCACATTCGTATCGCTTCGTGAAGCCTCAAGGGTATCCCACAATTTTCTGATGTTTATTGTTGAAATAGGGGTTGCGTTCGTCGTTGTCGCTCTTGGTATGTTCATCGGGAAAACGTTGTGAATGATTTGCCGACCAGTTCTATGCGCATAAAGCTCTTGCTTTAGCTTTATCTGATACCTTTTATCAGCATCATCCACGCCCGCAATCAGTCGCTCAGTGGCAATGTTCTTCTGAACCCAAACCAGAAAATTAATGGAGGTTGCCACAATGGCTTTAACCGTGTTGTTGTTCCTGACGCGCTCGTTGTAGATATCAGTTTCTTGACAGAGCTCATAGATAAACTCATCGATATGGCTGTGTTTCAAATCAGCGAAATCCACCTTTCTCGCGTAGCAAAATCGAACTAGGTGGGAAAGATTTCGCGCATAATTCCCAAGTGTCCCACCATCCTTTGGGTTCACCGTCACAGTCCTACTTTTATCGCATAAATACATTTCTGCGATTAAGCAAGGCGAGCCATTAGGCCAAACAAATGAGTAATAGCAATACCGTACACGATCGTTCGAAAAGATCTCACCGGTTTCAATATCGAATCTGTTTATTGTCGGAAGTCGAACATTCTTGATGAGACGATAAAGTTGACTAGTCATTATCGGCAACGAGCGTCAAAGAAAAATACTCCCGATACAATTCGTTGTGCCTGTCCAAATCGTATTGGTATTCAGGGCTCTTTTTGACTGCATCGAGACAGATCCTATTCAAGTCGGTGTATGCTCGGATGAGGATCGCTCGAAACCTTTCGGATTCGTTGAGTTTTTCTTTATAAAATAGGGCCTTACTTTTAGTTTCATTCGACTTTTTGTTTCTCGAATTTTTGCCTTTCTTTTTGATTGCGACCCTTATTTTCTCGAGTTGTTCGAAACCTCCGTCGAGTGCGGTATCTGAATACTTCTTGAACGTATTAAGAGTCATTGCATGGATGCCTACTGATTTTCGCTCAACAGAAGCAATCGCAGCCTGGCTCCCGCACTTAGATGTTATCCAAGAATATGCGTCAGGATTTTTCAGTGCTTCAATCATTGAATGATAGAGCGCTCTAATGGATTCTTTTCTTATATCAGACATCTCACCACCTACGAAATCTTGATAGCAATGTCGACCTTTAATCCTTCATCGACATTCTCAATACCAAAAACAGTCACTTCGAAATGACCCGACTCAATTTGAATTTCAAGCCATTGTTTCAGTTCATCTTCTTTAATCTCGGAAATAGAGTTAACCTTGAACTGATTGCAGACCTCGTCATAAACGTCTTCGATGTTGCTGATGTCAGAGAGATTATTGCCGTCTTTGAAAAGCCTCAATTGCTGATATGCGTATTCAGATTCAACCTCAACCATCTCTTGGCCTTCAAAGTTATCCTGAATATACTCAAAAATGTGATCTGGGTTGGTGTGACCTGCCATCCACCGAGCGCTATCTAAGGAGGAAAATTTAAATGTCCAAAAAAAGTTCAAAAGAAACGATTTTCGTAATTCATGTGTATTGACGTACCACCGTCTTCCGTATTCATCGAGTGGAACTTCGATATGGTCACAGAAATAGGAAAGCCGTGACCTTATGAATTCATGATCGGCAATCGAAGCAGATGTCCAATCAAATCCGTAGTGGATTCCATACAGAAGGTATTGTTCTTCTTTTTTTGAAGGGACGTGTTTTCGCGCATGTTTATTCATTTCTTGAAGTAGTACGATGGCCCTAGCTGCAACACGCGGAATTGGCTTCGCATCTTCTGGAAGGATCCCGCGTATACCCGACTTTTCAATATCTTGCATGAGCCAAAAGCCATCGTTATCCTTGAAATATAAACAATCGTATTTTAATGAAGTGAGTTCGTTTACTCTGATCGGTTTCATCGAGGCTATTATAATGAAACAAGCACCCTGTAAGATGTCAATGAGATAGGTTAGCGGAGGTTTTGATCTGAATAATTCCACATCGCGGCCGTGATAATCAAACGAACCGATCTCTATTTTCTTTCGATGTCGTTGAAGTACGTTTTCGACAACAATTTCTCGTTTCTTATAAAGCTGAGTAAATGGTTTTTCAATGACTAATAAACCCTCGTTGTGCAAAGTGTCGAAAGCGTCTACCATAGCACTGATAATCGCCTCCCCTTTGTTAAGCACCCAATCAACCGAGGAGTTGATTATCTGCAGACAAACGGGCAGCGGAATCCAAGGTGTGTGTTTAATCTGCAATTGATTGTTCTGTATGTATGTGTGGATCTCTTCAAACCTAAACTGCTCTGAATCGGGCAATTCACGGTGGAACAACTTCTTTGTAGATAGAAAAATTTTAAAGTAACCCAAGAACTGCTTTATGTTTTCCTTGTTAGCTATAACTTCAGAAATAAGCGGAGTCGTATGTCCAGGAAACTCATACTCAAGCGTCACAGGCACGAGAACTTCTTGGCTTTTCCTTAGTAGATCTGGCTCAAATTGTCTCAAAAACGCACTGAATTTATCGCTATGCGTAATTTGTTGTGGAAGCTCGAATGCCTCGACGAATTGCATGCGATCGATGACGGAATCACCGAATTTGGTTTTTCGGTAAAATCCTTTTGACTTAAAGACTCTGATTGCTTCGGTAATATCAGCGGATGTTAGATGGTAAATATCGTCGCTGATTAAAGCTGTACCGGACATCTCAAAAAAACGAGCTTTAAAAATCTCTGCAACGCCGAACAACTCCATGATTCCGCCGCGAATTTTCTCTCTTACGTAGCGAAAAAGTCGTTCTTGAGTGAGCTTTCTAAGAAACTCTGATCGTGGGCACAGATTAATATCTTTACGAAAGCACCATTGAGCAAAAGATAGAAGGTTATTAACTAGACCTGGTAGTGAGCTTACGGAGACGTTTGGAGCGATAGAGGTTGATTCTACTATCACGAAAATTGCTTTTTGGAGGAAGTCAAGAAAATCACGATTTTGAGGTGAATCGAGAAATGTTCCATCCGGAAGCCGTCTGTTCCAATTTATGGTTCGCACGTACTTATAGCTACCGTCAGCCCTTTTGACAGTTTTTACTGTTTTAATGATCCATTTACTTTCATGAATTCCAGATAGCAGCCAATCCGCGATAAAATCACCGGAATAGATTGTGATTCCAGAGTCATAGCCAGCGAGGTACTGTTGAATGCTTACTACGTCCGCTTGGCTCCAGTCTAACTGGACGCTGAGTTTTCTCATGAAATACTTGCTCGTCGCATGATAAGTCGATCCCACTCCAATTTTTCGGTCATCAATAATGCTTTGTCATTTGCAGAAAAATTGGTTTCTCTGACGGAGTTTTCATTATGCTGAGAGAGGGTAGTGTTTAAATGCTTTGCTAATGTAATAAAAGCGATAGGTGCCAAACCAGTTTTAGAATCCTTCTGGGCGAGAGCAGATGCGCTTATATTTTTGTTCTCCGCAATTAGTTTATAAGCATACAAAAATGAAAGAGACTTCTCTGAAATATTTACAATCAGATCGCCTTGAGGTCTTTGTGTTGCGTCGATTTTATCGTTAAGATAGCTAATAAGAGGATTGTTACCTTTGGAGTCAAGAGCAAGCATTTCGAGAATAAAGCTATGTAATTCATTCAAATTGCTAAAATCTACCGCATCGAGTAGATAATCCTCATTTGCACATGCGGAAACAAGCATCAGGTTCTGAAACCGTCTCACCTGCCTTGTGTTATAGGCTGCTATGAGAGGTTTTGGAAGATAGTGCTCAAGCGCTACTCTTGTTCCGTTGCCTAATTTTCTAGAAACGGCTCTGATTGATCCAGTTCGAAAATACTCTAGAACGCCTTCTGAAGCTCGCAGTTTCGAGTGGGTAAGCTGATTTCGGTAAATCCCCGCATCAGCGAGGGACGGAAACAAACTTCCGATGAAGAGTGAGCCGTCCTCTCTCCCGGTCAAATAGGCTGTTACTCTCGAATTTTGCGCACAGGTAAAAATCTTATCCTTTGAATTCATGGCGAGGATCACGAATAGGTACTTAGATAAATTGGTGGGGAGATTCGCGAGGTTGGCCGTGCGCATTTCTAAAAGCGTTGAGATAATCTCAAGACTTAAGTCTGACAACCCTTCTTTCTTGAAAGCTTTGGCGCGACTCTTTTCAATCGTAAAGGAAATTGAGGTTTCCCCAAGTTCGAGACGTGATTTGCCATCTTTGTCCTCAACCTTGCAGTTAAGCAAGGACAAAAAAGTAAACTTGGGATTCTCCATCATTAAAAGTGCGACGATAAAGGAAACATCCATGTTTCCCAGAAGCCCTAACATCCAATTCAGTTTTCCTGTATAGCCGATTTTATCTTTTTCAATATGGCTCGGTGGGAATTGACTAATCCATAACGATTTGTTTTCCCACATAACGGCTCTGCTTGCCAGCCCGCAGTCTTCAATTTTGGATGAAAGCTTAACGAATCCTTTATATTTTTTGCTCAATGATAGATAGGTGGCAAAAGATTTCCTGTCATGTCCAGATGAAAATTGCCGTCTAATAGGGGGGATGCCATTTCCGCGAGGATATATATCATAGAGATCTTTTTCTTTGACCCGTCGCTCAAGGATAGCTGGATCAATTTCGCTTAATAGTTTCTGGCCAGTTTCAAAAAATGCTTTTAGGGTCTTCCAATAATCTGTTAACGCTCGATGCAATCTATTTCTTTTTCGTTCAAGATCGTAATAAAGCTCGTCTAAATATTCTGAGTCAGTCCTACTCAAACTCACCGGGCAAATTAGTTTATCAAGTTGGTCTTTATTATTAACTTTGTATGCCGATTTTTCGCCAATTATGCTTACATTGAAGCTGGATTTTCTTTGAGCTTGATTTACCTGCTTCATTGCGGGAATGAGAACTGAAATGGGTATCTGGTCTCGGTCTTGCAGGTACACCAAAAATGGGAGAAGATTTTTATTCCAAATAGCGACCCGCGTAGTAATGCTTGATTTAATTTCAGGCGTGATCAATGTCGTCAGATATAGATTTTTGATTAGCGTCGACCAATCGTCGGCTTTCCTCGGAAAAGCTTTCATCTCAGAGTCAGTAATAGTAGGTCGCAATACGCTATTTAAGCGACTCCACCAGCTCTTTATTGTGATTGGTTTCTTCCCCGTGCAGTAATAAACTGCATGCTGTGCGAAAGTTTCCCAGCCTTTGACATGAGACAGATAGTGGATATTGATGTAGCTATAAGCCCCAGCTTCGGATTGTATTCTTAACTGATGCTCGCCATTTTTTAGGGTGACTTTCACTATATCTCTACTTCCGTTAACTGTCGTTCTCGTTTAAATCAATGGCGCCCGCATTTCAAGAACAGCATCTGCATGATCCGGCCTTAGCTCAGGTGAGATCTCTACCAAAAATTTGTCAAAAAATGTCTCTCGAAAATTGTAGCTGTCAGATCATGTAGGTCATTGCAGTGTAGGCGAAAAATGGGCGGGTTGGGCTTTTTTTGACAATTTAATGCGTTCGGAAAAAGGCCGTGCGGTAACCTTCGGTACCAGCCGGCTTGATCAACCATTGGCCCAGAGTGTCGGCAACCTGTTCGATATCGCTGTTCTTGTAGCCTTGCAATGGGCCACTCCACCCCTGAAGCTCGTTGAAGGCTTGGGCAAACCGTTTTGGCAGGTGCTGGGTCAGGTAGTTTGCAATGGTCGATTGCGGGCGGGTTTTCCGCAGGCCCAGAAGGTCATCCCTGATGTTGCAGGCTGGTAGCAGGTTGATAGCCAGGCAGTCGCCCGGTTCCCAGACACTGGAGATCTGGAGCATTGCCGGGCCGCTCAAACCGCGATGGGTGACCAACATGGGTTCCCGGAAGTGCTGCTCGTGGCATTGCACGTCTACGGGGCAACTGATACCAGATAACGGGGCGAGCTGTTCTTTCAATTCCGGCTGCAGGGTAAAGGGCACCAGGCCGGCTCGCGTTGGCAGTACCTTCAGGCCAAACTGCTCGGCCACCCGGTAACCAAACGCGGTGGAGCCCATAGTTGGAATCGACAGACCACCGGTGGCGATCACCAGGGATTCGCAGGTGAGATCGCCGGAGCCGACGCGCAGGCGATAGCCGGTGTCGGTTTCCGCTATGCGGTCGACTGCTGTCTTCATTCTCACTTCTGCACCAGCCCATTCGCATTCCGTCAGCAGCATGTTGAGGATGTCCTTGGCGCTGTCCTTGCAGAACAGCTGGCCTGGTGCCTTTTCCTCATGCTCAATGCCGTGGCGATCCACCAGTTCCAGGAAGTCCTGAGGTGTATAGCGCTTGAGCGCGGAAATACAGTAGTGCGGGTTATCCGACAGGAAGTTGGCGGGGGTGCTGTTCAGGTTGGTAAAGTTGCAGCGCCCGCCGCCGGACATAAGGATCTTCTTGCCCGGTTTGTTGGCGTGGTCCAGTACCAGCACTTTGCGGCCGCGATAGCCGGCGGTTGCCGCACACATCAGGCCCGCCGCGCCAGCGCCGATAATGATTACGTCGTACTGTGATGCTGAACCTGCCGCCATACTACCCGCCACTGCAAAGAAAACGGCGGGCAGTATACCAGTCTCAGGGCAGGTAGACGGAGCCTTCCATGTAGAAGGCAGCCTGGCCGGCAATATCCACCCGGTCGCCTTTCAGTTCGCAGCGCAGTACACCGCCCCGGGCCGAAACCTGCCTGGCGTCCAGCTTCGTCTTGCCAAGTTTTTCTGACCAGTAGGGCACCAGCACGCTGTGAATGGAACCGGTCACAGGGTCCTCGTCAATGCCGGCGCCCGGGGCGAAATATCGGCTGACAAAGTCGCAGTCTGTGCCGGGCGCGGTGATGATCAGCCCCTGGTTGCCCAGTTGTTTGAGTTTGCGTATATCCGGTTGCGCAGACCGCACAGCGTCCTCGTCCTCCAGAATCACCATGTAGTTGGTGTCGTTTGGAACAAAGAAGGCTGTCTCGGGAGCGCCTTCCAAAGCTTCCCGGATCAGTGAGGGCGTGGGCTGCTGTTCAAATGGGAGATTCGGAAAATCCAATACCAGCCAGCCGTTTTCTGCCTGGCGGACGGAGAGCGGGCCACTTTTGGAATGCAAACGGATCTGCTCCTTGTCCCAGCCAAGCTTGTTGAAGATAACCCAGGCGCTGGCCAGGGTAGCGTGGCCACACAGAGGCACCTCTGTGCCCGGAGTAAACCAGCGGATATGGAAATCGGCATCCTCGTCATCCGGAAGACGCACGAAAAAGGCGGTTTCCGAGAGGTTGTTCTCCATAGCAAGCGAAAGCATGACATTGTCCGGCAGCCATTGCTCCAGGGGCATGACCGCGGCCGGGTTGCCACCGAAAATGTCGCTGGTAAAAGCATCTACCTGATAGAGGGGCTGTGTCATGGTGTTTTCTCCTTGAGTGATTGTCTAGCGTAATGATGCGCCCGGTGCCGGGCAAACATCTCCAGCTCTGAAGCGCTGTAAAAGTGCAGTTCTGGCAATGGCGCCGAATGCGTCAGTACCCAATGTTCCTGAGCTCGTTTGTTGATCGAAAACCCCAGGTCTTCCAGCCACCGGCGGGTGACGTCCATGCCTTTCAAGAGCGGTGTGGCGCAGGCCTGCAAACCAAACAGGTCTTTACTGGTTGCTGATGGTGCCGACAGATGCGCATTGGCGATCCCCATGGTGAAACTCCTTCTTCAGTATTCAGTCCGTTTATTGTGGGCTCCCGCTGACAGTCGTAACAGATTCAGATAATCTCATTTTGAACCGGTACAGAATGTGGTTTTCGGAATCTGTGCTGGTCATATTCGACTGTATCTGTACTGCATGGCGGAGCGCCGTGTCTGGTGCAATAGAGTGGTGACTCAGGAAGCACCAGTGACGAGGGGCGTGGGATGGGCATTCTTTACAATCAGGTGGCGGATCAACTCCAGGAGTTGATCAGAGACGGAGTCTACCGCGACGGTGATCGATTGCCGGGCGTGCGAATGCTCAGCCGGCAGTTTGGCGTGAGTATTTCGACCATCCTGCAAGCGCACCAGACCCTGGAAGCGCGGGGTTTTCTGCAGGCCCGGGAGCGCAGCGGCTACTTTGTAAGGCTACCGACGGTGGATGCGCCCGAGCCGGTGATGCGCCGGCACCGCAGTCGTCCGGTACCGGTCAGCGCCCGGGAAATGACCCTGGATCTCTGCGCCGACGAGCAGAAGCGTATGGTGCCTCTCGCTACGGCGATTCCCCACCCGGATTACCTCCCGCTCCGGCAAATCCAGCACAGTACGCTCTGGGCAGCACGTCGGGGCCTGGAAACTCTGGACTACGCCTTTCCAGGCAAGGAGTCGTTCCGCCGGCAGATTGCCCAGCGGATGGCCACCCTCGGGGTGCCGGTAACGCCGGATGATGTGCTTGCCACCAACGGTGCCCAGGAGGCCATCATCCTGGCGCTTCGTGCCGTGACCCAGCCCGGAGATATTGTGGCGGTGGAATCGCCGTCCTTCCCCGGGATTCTCCAGGCCCTGGAAGTGGTGGGGCTGAAGGTCATTGAAATTCCGACGCACCCCTCCGAGGGGCTGAGCCTCGAAGGCCTGCAACTGGCCCTCGAGCAGTGGCCCCTGAAAGCCTGTGTGGTGGTGACCAATCACAGCAACCCCATGGGCGCGCAAATGTCCGACGAACGCAAGAAGCAGCTGGTCTCCATGCTGGCGGCTGCTGCGGTGCCTCTGATCGAGGACGACATTTACGGGGATCTGCATCATTCCGGGGACCGGCCAAAACCGGCCAAGGCATTCGATCGTGCGGACAATGTGATTTACTGCAGCTCCTTCTCTAAGACTATCTCGCCGGGCCTTAGGCTGGGCTGGATGGTGCCCGGGCGGCATATGGCCAGTGCCCGGCAGCACAAGTATTTCGTTAACCTGGCGACCTCTTCGATTCCCCAGATGGCGGTGGCGCATTTTCTGGAGCAGGGCGGTTACGATCGTTATCTGCGCTCAGCGCGTCAGCACTATCGCGAGTCCACCGAACGATTGCGCACGGCCGTTGCCCGGGCATTTCCTGAAGGTACCGCTGTGAGTCGGCCCCAGGGCGGCTTTGTGCTCTGGGTACAGTTGCCGGATGGTGTTTCCGGCACGGAGGTTTACCACAGGGCCAGGGCGGAGCATATCAACGTGGCGCCGGGGCTGATGTTCTCAACCGCCGACAAATACGAGAATTGCCTGAGACTGAACAGCGCCAACCCATGGAGTGAACGTATCGAGCAGGCTGTGGCCAGGCTGGGGGTGTTGGCGCACGATGTCCAGGCCGGAAAACATTAGGGCCGTTCAGCGTTTCTCGTTGCGAAGGTCCAGGGGGTCAAGCAGACCGGCGGCAATGGCTGTGCCGGTCACATCCGGCAGGCGATCGGCGCCCAGGCGTTTCATCACCCGGGCCCGGTAAAGGTCAATCGTCTTTACACTGACATCCAGTTTGTCGGCAATTTCACGGCTGGTGTAACCCTGGGCCAGTGGCAGAAACACATCCCGTTCGCGTCGGGTCAGGGTGGTCAGCAGGGCTTCGGTTGACTCATCACCCTGCAGCTGTGTGCCGGATTGCTGGTGTTCCTGAAGCGCCTGTTGAACGCTGTCCAGCAGGAGCTGTTCGTTGAAAGGCTTTTCGATGAAGTCAAAAGCGCCCGATTTGAACGCCCTGACCACAATCGGCACATCGGCGTGGCCGGAGACAAAGATGATGGGCAGGTCCAGCCCCCGTTTCTGAAGCTCCTCCTGAACGTTCAGGCCGCCGAGCCCGGGCATTCTTACATCCAGAACCACGCAGCCGGCTTTCTTGTTGCCTACCGCGTCCAGAAATTTCCGGCCGTCGCTGTAGGCCTCCACATTCAGGCCCACTGATTCCAGCAACCATTGGGTGGATTCCAGCATGCCGGCGTCGTCGTCAACAACGTAGACGGTAGTGGCTTCCGGGGCAGAATGGTCAGACATCGGGCTGGTTCTCCGTGATTGCGGTTTTGTGCTTCTGGTTCTGGCTGGCCGGGAATCGACAGATCAGCGACAGGCCACCGGTGGCGGCGGGGCGGGCGTCGAGGAAGCCACCGAAACCCTCGATAATGGAACGGCTCATGGACAGGCCGAGGCCCAGTCCCTGGGGCTTGCTGGTGTAGAACGGCTGGAACATCTGGCGGATGCCCTGCTCATCCAGGCCGGGGCCCTCATCGGTGACTTCAATCAGGGTTTCGTTCTGATCGTTGATGCAGGTGGTTATGACGATCTGCGCAGGTGCGCTCCGGGTTTCGTCGCCACGGGCCTCGATCGTGGCTTCAATGCCGTTGCGGATGAGATTGATCAAAACCTGTTCCAGCAGGACCGGGTCTGCGGTGATGACCGGCGCGCAACAGTCCAGCCTTTCGCGAATCCGCACATTATTTTTCTCGGCCTCCCACTGACACAGTCGGGCGACGTTGCTGACGACATCGTTCAGGGCGATCGGCGCGGTGCGTTTCTGGCCTTTGCGTAAAAAAGCACGAAGGCGTTTGATCACTTCCGATGCGCGGTTGGCGTGGTGAACAATCTTCTGCAGGCCATCGTCCACGCGATCCAGGCATTCAGGATTGGTTCGGGCGCTTTTCAGGTAGCGCTGGCTGGCGCTGGCGAAATTCACGATGGTGGCCAGGGGCTGATTCATCTCGTGGGCAATGCTGGAGGCAAGTTCCCCGAGTGTGGCGAGCCTGGCGGTATGGGCAAGCTCTTCGGCCAGCCGGCGACTGTTCTCCTCGGATTCCACGCGGGCGGTGATATCCCGGGATACGCTGATGACCTCAATCACGGCACCCGTATAGGTCTCCCGGATGGCCCTGCTGGCAATCTCGAACCAGCGGCGGGATCCGTCCCGGTGGATGATCTCCAGGGTCATGGTGGCGTAGCCGTCATCCCGGAGCAGGTTTCGGGTCTCCGCCAGTTTCTGGGCTACGTGGTTGCCGCGAAAGACCTCTTCGAGGGGTTTGCCTCGTAATTCTTCCGGCCAATAGCCGAGTAGCCGCCATGACGCGGGGGTGGCATCGATAAAGCGTCCATCCGGCGCATGGCGGGAGATAAGGTCGGTCGTGTTTTCGGTAATTAGCCGGTACAGGCGATTGGAGCGGGTTGCCTCTTCCTGGGTCAGGACATCCTGTGTGGCGTCCCTTGCGCGAGCGAGTACCCGGGTGCTTCCGGCATCCGGGATAAACGTCCACATCAGGATGGTCTCTCCCTGATTCGAGGGAATCCGGGATTCCACGTTTTCAATGGCGCGGCTCTGCTGCAGTGCGGAGCTTACCAGGGCCTCGGCGTTGACGGGCAGGAGCCTGTGGGACGAGGTGAGGCCGGCTACCTGGCATAGATCCCGAGCCGCACGGTTCCCCTCCAGGACAGCGCCAAAACCGTCAAGGATCAATCCGGGTTGCGGGTCGGCGTCGTGCAAACTAAATACACTTGAAGGGGACATATCGTTCATGGGTTGTCGGTATAGTAAAGTAACTATAATACGTTGGTATAATTTCTAGTATTTATTCTATTCAATACTATTCTGGCCAGCCCGAAGTATAGCTAGTTTAGCGATATTCCTGAATACGCCATAAGAACAACAGCACTGAAGAGGACCACGCAATGACCTCGATATTTGATCAGGGCCTGGCGCCCGTCGACGCCAACTACGCCGTTCAATCCCCCGTCGATTTTATCGAACGTACCGCCACGGTTTACCCGGAGTACCCCGCGGTTATTCACGGCGCGATCCGTTACAACTGGGTGCAGACCTACGAGCGGTGCCGCCGTCTGGCCTCTGCCCTGAAAGGTCGCGGTATCGGTCGCGGCGACACCGTTGCCGTCATGCTGCCGAACATTCCCGCGATGGTGGAATCCCATTTCGGGGTTCCGATGATTGGTGCGGTGCTGAACACCCTGAACGTTCGTCTTGATGCCGAAGCCATTGCCTTCATGCTGGAGCACGGTGAGGCCAAGGTTGTGATTGCAGACCGGGAGTTCGGTGACGTGATCAAAGACGCTGTCAGCCGCCTGGACACCAAGCCCCTGGTGGTTGATGTGGATGATCCCGAGTACGGTGAGGGCGTTCAGGTCAGCGATCTGGATTATGAGGCGTTCCTGCAGGAAGGCGATCCGGCGTTCCAGTGGAGCTTCCCCGACAACGAGTGGGATGCCATCTCCCTGAACTACACATCCGGAACTACCGGCAACCCGAAAGGCGTGGTCTATCACCACCGTGGCGCCTACATCAATGCCATTGGCAACCAGGCGGTCTGGTCCATGGACATGCACCCGGTATACCTGTGGACCTTGCCGATGTTCCACTGCAACGGCTGGTGTTTCCCCTGGACCATCACCGCCATGGCTGGAACCCACGTCTGCCTGCGCCGGGTTGACCCGGAGAAGATCCTGCAGCTGATCCGTGATCATCAGGTTACCCACATGTGTGGTGCACCGATTGTTCTCAATGCGTTGCTGAACGTGCCGGAGTCCGCGAAGGCGGGTATCGATCACGAAGTGAAGTCCATGACAGCCGGTGCCGCGCCCCCCGCCCAGGTTATTGGTGCCATTGAGGAGATGGGCATCCAGGTGACTCACGTTTACGGCTTGACGGAAGTCTATGGTCCGGTGACCGTTTGCGCCTGGAAGTCCGAGTGGGATGCGCTGCCGCTGCACGATCGCGCGCGCAAGAAGGCTCGTCAGGGCGTTCGTTATCACACCCTGGCCGGCACCATGGTTGGCGACCCGAACACCATGGAACCGGTACCCAAAGATGGCAAGACCATTGGTGAGATCTTCCTGCGCGGCAACACCGTGATGAAGGGCTACCTGAAGAACCCCAAGGCCACCGAAGAAGCGTTCCGTGGCGGCTGGTTCCACACCGGGGATTTGGCCGTGTGGCACGAAGACGGCTACATGGAAATCAAGGACCGGCTGAAGGACATCATCATCTCCGGTGGTGAGAACATCTCCACTATTGAGGTCGAGGATACCCTGTACCGCCATCCGGCCGTGCTGGAGGCGGCTGTGGTTGCCCGGCCAGACGAGAAGTGGGGCGAAACCCCTTGTGCCTTCGTGACGCTCAAACCGGAGGCGGGGCAGGTCAGCGAGGAAGACATCATCAACTTCTGTCGCGAGCACCTTGCCCGGTTCAAGGTACCCAAGACCATCGTCTTCTCGGAGCTGCCCAAGACTTCCACGGGCAAGATCCAGAAGTTCGTGCTGCGGGACCAGGCCAAAGAACTGGACTGAGTCCCTGATTGGCTGCGCCGCCCCGGCGCAGCCGACTTTAACCAGAAAAACAACGCTGTCAGGCACACGCGCCGCGTGAGCCCGGAGACCTTTTTATGCAAATGTTTCACCGAAAGAACGGGGAAGAGCAGCCGTATTGGCCGGCTGGGCCCTTCAAGGTTCGTCTGCCGTTTGTTCACTACCGCTGGGAATTCGCGGAGATGGTGCAGGCCCTGATCATGTTCGTGGTCAGCCTGGCCATGATTCCCCTTCTCGAGAAATACCTTGGTGTGCCCTACGACGTGGCTCTGGCTTACGTAGTGATCTGTGGTATCGGTTTCATGCTGCCGGCACTGCTGGGTGTTCCCCTGGTGCCAGGCTGGATTACGCCAGGTATTCCAGTTGTCCTGTTGTTCCTGAGCGACTATGAGCCAGGCCCCGAGGCGATCCAGGCGCTGTTCGCGCTGCAGTTCCTGGTGTTCATCATCTTCCTGGTTCTGGGCATTACCCGCCTTGGCAGCAAGCTGGTGGAGTTGATTCCCCGTTCCATGAAAGGCGGGATTATCATTGGTGCTGGTATCGCGGCCCTGATGGGTGAGATCGAGGCGGGCGGTCGCCTGGCCAACACGCCGATCTCCCTGATCATCGGTGGCCTCGTGTGCCTTTACCTGATGTTCTCCGTGTCATTCAAAGGCTTTGTGGAAAGCAGTTCCATCGCCCGCAAGATTGCCAACTATGGCATGGTGCCGGGGATGGTGGTTGCGATTCTGGTTGGCTTTGCCACGGGCGAATACGACGTGCCCAACGTGGAGTGGGGCATCACCAAGCCAGCGTTTGATGAGCTGTGGAACTACCTGCCGTTCGCGGTCGGTTTCCCGGATGCCAACGTATTCCTCTACGCCATTCCCACGGCCGTGATCGCCTATGTGATTGCCTTCGGCGACATCGTGGTGGGCCAGTCTCTGATGAACCGGGTTGACCACCTGCGTAAAGATGAAGACATCGACAACAGCATCGACCGGGTGCACCTGGTAACCGCCATCCGCAATGGTGGCCACGCTTTCTTTGCGCCATACCCGGGCCTCGCCGGGCCGATCTGGACGGCCGTCACAGCCACCATGGCCGAGCGTTACAAGTACGGTCGAAATGCCATGGACTCTATCTACAGTGGCGGTGGCACTTTCTGGATTACCGGCTTCATCGCCCTGTTTGTGCTGCCCCTGGTCAGTTTCTTCCAGCCCGTGCTGCCTATCGCCCTGTCACTGACCCTGCTGTTGACCGGCTATATCTGTCTGATGGTGGGGCTGGAGCAGCTGGAGAATAACACCGAGCGTGGCATTGCCGGCACTATGGGTGTGGTCCTGGCGGTCTACGGAGCAGGCTGGGGCCTGGCCACCGGTGCTGTCCTCTATTTTCTGATTGAACGTACCAAATTGCTTGGCTTTACGGCCGACCCGGAAGCGCCGGGCGTGAAAGCCGCAGAAGAGCACTAAACCTGCGTCTTCCGGCTCTGCACCGGGAGACGCTGACCCCCTGTGTGTCCTTGGGAGGCCTCGTGCCTCCCTTTTTTATGCCTTCTATTTTTTCTCGAAGTCCGGACGTTGACAGAATGTCATTTCGTGACAATTTGTCCAATTTTTCCTTCTGAAGTATTCCTTCCGCCTGGTTTCCGGGTTTAAACTGCTCTGACTGATGAATTTTTGTCCGCTGTTCATTGCTGATAACAACACTACAAAAACAGGAGGCAGTCATGACCATCAGCTCCACACCCGAGGGTGTGTCCGTTGAGCCGAGGCATCTGCGGTTCGATGTCAGTGAAGACCTGAAAACGCTCTGGCATGGTAACGACGCCTTTCGGACAGCGTTTTTCAACGCGCTCTCCCTGCAGTTTCCAGACGGCGAACAGCAGTTCATTAACGCGGTGCGCCTTTATCGGGATCAGATTGAGGATCCCAAGCTGAAAGCGGAGATTCGCGGCTTTATTGGTCAGGAAGCTCTGCACAGCCGTGAGCACAAGGACTACAACGAAGCCCTGAAGGCCAGGGGGTACGATATTGATGCCCTGGACCGGCGGTTCCAGAAACACATGGAGTGGGTGGGCAACCTGCCGCCGAGCCGCCAGCTGGCGGGTACCTGTGGTGCCGAGCATTACACCGCGGTTCTGGCCAACGCCATACTGAGCCATCCCGAGTGGATGGAGGGAGCCACGCCGGCCATGGCGAAACTCTGGCGCTGGCATGCCATTGAAGAAACCGAACACAAATCCGTGGCCTTCGATGTTTATCGGGAATGTGTTGGCAACGAACGGCTGCGCCGGATTGTCTTCCTCTTCGTGACCTGGAATTTCTTCAAGTACACCTTTCTCAACACCTGCAGCCTGCTGAAGGCCGATGGCAAGCTCTGGAGCCTGCGCACCTGGATTGGCGGGCTCAATTTCCTCTGGGGCAAGCCCGGCGTGCTTCGCAAGTGCCTGCCGGAATTCCTGGCCTATTTCCGTAAAGGCTTTCATCCCTGGCAGCAGGACAACCGCGAGCTACTCGAACGAAATCTTCGTGAGCTGGATATGACATCGGCTGCACGATAAAGCCGGGTTGCTGAAATTCTGACCGCGGTGTGTAAAACTGTGCGGCATAAAGAATAACGACAATAAAGGGGGCTTCCGGTCGAGAAGCTGCCCGGAGCTGGAGGCCCACCATGCGAGTTGGTTTGATCGTCGATTCTGCGTGCGACTTACCCTATGAATTCAGCCGCAAGCACGACCTGTTCATCCTCCCGGTAACCGCTGTAATCGACGGCCAGACCTACATAGACGAACACGACCCGGTTCGGACCCAGGAGTTTTACCAGAGTGGTCTGCTACAAAAAGGTCATCAGGCTGAAACCCGTGCCTTCACCGCCGAACAGATCCACGATCTGTTCATGGAGAAAATCGTCACCCAGTTTGATGTCGCGATCTGCGAGACCGTCACAAAAACCCGAAGCCTGATTTTCCAGAATGCCACCGAAGCCATGAACAGTGTTCTGGCGAATTATGAAGGGGCGCGGCAGGCCGCCGGGCGCGATGGCCGCTTTTTTATGCGGGTGATCGACAGCAAGCAGATCTTCGCCGGCCAGGGCCTGCTGGCTGCTCACACCCTCAAACTGATTGACCAGAAGGTTTCCAAGAACGCCCTGCGCCATGAGGTTGAAACCTTCAGCGACAAGATCTACACCTGCGTGATTCCGCGGGATTTGCATTACATCCGTGAGCGGGCAAGGCGTCGTGGTGACAAGAGTGTGTCGGCATTGGTGGCTTTTCTTGGCAAGGCACTGAACATTACCCCGGTAATCTTCGGACAGGGGGCTGAAGGCCAGCCGGCGGCCAAAACCCGAAGTTTCGATGTGGCGGTGGAAAAGGTGATGAACTATGCCGCTGCCCGTGTGGAAGCCGGGCTCCTGACGCCCTACGTGAGTCTTTCCTGTGGCCTGACCTGGACCGAGATTGAGGATCTGCCCGGGCTCAACCGTCTGCGGGATGCCTGCGAGCGCAACGGTGTCGAACTTCTGCTGTCCCAGATGGGTATTACCAGTAGTATCTACGTTGGCCCCGGCAGTCTGTGTCTGGCTCTCGCCGCGGAACCTCACAGTTTCAACGATTTTCAGTGATGTTCGAACAGAGTTCGCGGCTGAACCGGACTGGCCCGGCCGCAGCCTCCCGCCTGTAGTTTTGGCAAACCTGCCAGCCTGTACTTCGTGTTAGCCTCTGGTCAGTGTGTTTCATTTCAACAACAGGACAACTGACGCCATGACCCAAGGCAAAACGGATCTCGCCAACCAGCTGCTGGAACAGCACGTCAAGCATGAACTGGCCTCCCTCAAGGGCGCGAAGCTGCGCAAATTTCTGGAGCAGGAGCTGGATGAGCTATGGGGCTATGCCGGTGAGATTACCCTGAACCGGATCACATCCGAAGAGCAGGTGATGGGCGTTATCCAGCGCATTGTTATGGATATGGAGCTGGATGCAGGTATTCCCGAGCTGGCCGCCGAAATGGCAACCGAGGTGCTCAATGCCGATGTGCAGTCACAGACCACCCTGGGCGAAATCATCACCCGCGAACAGGCCACCGGCTTTCTGGAGGAGGTTCTTGAACTCCGGCAGCAACGGGAGCGGGTGATCAGCGAAATCATGGCACACCCGGTTTATCAGGAGCTGGTGTCCAATGTGGTATACCACGGGTTGGTGAATTACCTTTACGAGGATAACCTGATCACCAAGTCTGTTCCGGGCGTCGGTTCAATGATGAAGTTCGGTAAGCGCATGGCCAACAGGGCCGTTCCGGGGCTGGATGAAACCTTTGAACGCCGCCTCAAGGCCTGGCTGTCTGACAGCCTTCCCGGCCTGATTAGCCGCAGTGAGCAGTTCCTGCATAGCGCCCTCTCAGACGAAGAGCTCCGGGATAGCGTGATGGCGGCCTGGGTGTCACTGGAGGACCGCACGATCTCCGAGCTGCACGAGGGGCTCGGCGACGTCGAGCTGCAGGAGTTTGTCGTGCTCGGTTATGAGTTCTGGTTGCAGTTCCGGAAGACTCCTTACTTCGAGGGCTGCGCGAGGGCAGTGGTCTCTCACCTGTTCGACAAATATGGCGAACGTCCGCTCACAGATCTGTTGGGCGATATGGGCGTAAGCCGTGAAGTTGTCATGGCGGAGATCGACGCCTACGCAATTCCGGTTATAGACGTATTGCGTGAAGAGGGCTATGTTGAGGCCTTGATTCGCCGGCGACTTGCACCGTTCTACAAATCCGCCGCCGCGCGCAAGATTCTCCAACAGGAGGCCTGAACTCATCCTTGGCAGTCGGGGCTCTGAAGGGTTTCGTTGAAGAGTTTTTGAGGGGATGATTTTGATATCGGATCTGTTCTGGGCCTATCTCATGGCCATAACCCTGCTTACTATCACACCGGGTGTGGATACCCTGCTGGTGATGCGCAATACCGGCCGGGGTGGTTTGCGGGATGGCTGTGTCACCAGCGTTGGTATCTGTAGCGGGCTGTTCATCCATGCCACGCTCTCGGCTCTGGGCATTTCTCTTCTTCTGGTGGAAACCGCCTGGGCGTTTTCCGCCCTCAAGTGGGCGGGCGCCTGCTACCTGGTGTGGTTGGGTGTCGGTTCACTGCGCCAGGCCCTTCGCCGGGGTAACGCACCCGAGGTCAAAGAGGAAAAGGTTGCTCGCAGGAAGGTCACCATGCTGGCGTCGTTCCGTGAGGGGCTGTTGTCCAACGTTCTGAATCCGAAGACAGCGCTGTTCTATATGGCCCTGCTACCACAGTTTGTGGATCCTGCCGGCAACGCCTTTCAGCAGTCTCTGATGTTGGCAGGCGTTCATTTTCTGCTGGCCATGCTGTGGCAGTGCGGCCTGGCCTGGGTGGTCGTCACCTTCCGGAGTCTTGGCATGAACGCGCGGACGAAGCGGATGCTCAACGGGCTGACCGGCGGGTTCTTCGTGGCCATGGGTGCCAAGCTGGCCAGTACCTGAGGCCACCCGGTTACCTTCAGGCAAAGAAAAAGGGAAGCCGCAGCTTCCCTTTTCTGATCCCAGCTCTGAAGTCTTACTTTTCCAGATACTGCAGCTTGTTCGGCTTGCCATCCCATTCTTCGGCGTCTGGCAGCGGATCTTTCTTTTCGGTGATGTTCGGCCATTTCGCGGCCAGCTCGGCATTCAGCTCCACAAACTGGACCTGGTCGGCAGGCAGCTCGTCTTCCGAGAAAATGGCTTCGGCCGGGCACTCTGGCTCGCACAGGGCGCAGTCGATACATTCGTCCGGGTCGATTACCAGAAAGTTCGGTCCTTCGTAGAAGCAGTCTACCGGACAGACTTCCACGCAGTCTGTGTATTTACACTTGATGCAGTTATCAGTAACGATAAACGCCATAGTCAGATCCCTGGTCCAGTGGTCGGTCAGTCTCATCAGGAGCGCCGTCTGGCGCCGCCGTTATATTTTAGTGCGCGATATTGTAGGGAGCGACCCGCACAGCCGCAAGCGTTCGACTGCTATAACCTTATTACACAGATCAATTCTTAGCTATTTCTTCATCAGCGCCTTCAGCTCGTAAAGCTGGTTCATGGCTTCCCGGGGGGTAAGCCCGTCGAGGTCCATCTCTTTAAGGGCCTCTTCCACGGCGCTGGGCTCAAGGCTTGCGAACATGTCGCCCTGATAGACGGTTTCATTAACCTGGGGCGCGGGTTTGGCCCGGGGGGAATCTTTGTCCCGGGTTCCGGCCGTGGCTGCGGGCGCAGCAGGTGATGCACTGCCCTCAAGATGTGACAGCTGGGTCTTGGCGTTACGGATCACATCCTGGGGTACGCCTGCCAGTTTGGCCACTTGAAGCCCGTAGCTCTGGCTTGCCGGGCCATCGTGCACGTTATGCAGGAACACGATGCTGTCGTCGTGCTCGGTGGCCGTGAGGTGCACGTTAACGGCATGCTGCAGCTCTTCGGCCAGTTGAGTCAGCTCGAAATAGTGGGTGGCAAACAGGGTGTAGCAGCGGATCTCCCGGGCCAGGTGCTCGGCTGTGGCCCAGGCCAGGGACAGGCCATCAAAGGTGCTGGTGCCGCGACCCACCTCGTCCATCAGTACCAGGCTGTGTTCGGTGGCGTTGTGCAGGATGTTGGCGGTTTCGGTCATTTCCACCATGAAGGTGGAGCGGCCGCCGGCAATGTCGTCCGAGGAGCCCATACGGGTGAAAATGCGGTCCACGGGGCCGACAACCGCCCGGTTGGCGGGCACGAAGCTGCCAGTGTAGGCAAGCAGAGCAATCAGTGCGGCCTGGCGCATGTAGGTGGACTTACCGCCCATGTTGGGGCCGGTGATCACCAGCATGCGGCGCTGGGTGTCCATTAACAGATCATTGGGTACGAAGGGCTCATCCAGCAACTGTTCAACGACCGGATGGCGGCCCTCCTCGATGTCAAAACCCGGGGATTCGCTGAATTCCGGCGCCGAAAAGCGCAGAGAAGTGGCCCGTTCTGCAAAGTTGCTGAGCACATCCAGCTCGGCCAGTGCCTGAGCGGCATCTTGAAGGGGCGCCAGCTGGCCCGCTACGGTTTCCAGCACTTCGTCATACAGGCCTTTTTCCCGGGCCAGCGCCCGGCTTTTGGCGCTCAGTGCCTTGTCTTCGAACTCTTTCAGTTCCGGTGTAATGAACCGCTCGGCATTTTTCAGGGTTTGCCGGCGAATGTAATCTACCGGCGCCTGGTCCGACTGGGCCCGGCTGATTTCGATGTAATAGCCGTGGACCCGGTTGTAACCCACCTTCAGGGTGCTGATGCCGGTGCGGTCGCGCTCCCGGGTTTCTACGTCCAGCAGGTACTGGCCGGCGTTCTCGCTTATGTTGCGCAGTTCGTCCAACTCTTCGTCGAAGCCTTCCCGGATAACGCCGCCATCGCGGATCACCACCGGAGGATTGTCGATGATGGACCGCTCCAGCAGGTCGGCCAGTTCCGGGTATTCGCCAATGATGGTGGCCAGTTTGACGACATGATGGGAGTTGACCGGTTTCAGGGCTTCCTGCAGGTCTGGCAGGGCCTGGAAAGCATCGCGTAGGCGTGCCAGGTCTCGAGGGCGCGCTGACCGAAGGGCGACGCGGGCCAGTACACGCTCAATGTCGCCAACGGTTTTCAGAAGGTCATGTACTGGCTCGTAGTGAAACCCGTCCAGGAGCGCCGAAACCGCCTGTTGGCGTTGACGGACAATCTCCACGTCGCGCAGCGGGCGGTTCAGCCAGCGGCGAAGCTCTCGGCCACCCATGGCCGTGGCGGAGCGGTCCATGACCCAGGCCAGGGTGTACTGGTGGCCGCCCATCAGGTTCGTGTCGATTTCCAGATTGCGTCGGCTGGCGGCATCCAGGATCACCGCCTCATCCCGGCGTTCGCGGGTCAGCTTGCGAATATGGGGCAGGGCGGTGCGCTGGGTTTCTTTGGCATACTGGAGCAGACAGCCGGCGGCGCAGACGGCCAGATTGAGGTCTTCGCAGCCAAAACCGGTCAGATCCCTCACCTGGAGTTGCTGGGTGATCACCCGGCGTGCCGTATCAGATTCGAACAACCAGGGGCCCTGACGGCGAATGCCTGTGAAGCCCTCCAGAATGTCTTCGTAGGGAAAATCCTCGCTGATCAGAATTTCCGCAGGGCGCAGGCGTTGGAGCTCCCCCTGCAGGGCTTCCAGATTTTCCAGTTCTGAAACGGCAAAACGGCCGCTGGAAATATCGAGCGAGGCAAAACCGAACTGCTCCCGGTGGTTATAGATGGCAACCAGCAGGTTGTCCCTGCGATCCTCCAGGTAGGCATCGTCACTCAGAGTACCCGGTGTGACGATCCGTACCACCTGGCGCTCAACCGGTCCCTTGCTGGTGGCCGGGTCACCGATCTGTTCGCAGATGGCGATGGATTGACCTGCCCGAACCAGCCGGGCAATGTAACCCTCAGAGGAATGGTACGGGATACCGGCCATGGGGATCGGGTTGCCCCCGGACTGGCCCCGGGCCGTGAGGGTGATGTCCATTAGCTCGGCCGCTTTCTTGGCGTCTTCGTAAAACAGCTCGTAGAAATCCCCCATGCGGTAGAACACCAGTTCATTGGGGTGTTGGCCCTTGATCTTCAGGTATTGCTGCATCATCGGGGTGTGCTTGGAAAGATCGGTCTGAGCTGCTGACATGAACGGGTCCGGTAGCCTTGCTTTGGATGAAGGCGTGAATTGTAAGAAAATAACCGCCGCGATGAAATGAAGGAGGTCATTATGCTGGCCAGCGATCAGGAATTGGAAGAGGCAGGCAATCGCCTGGGTGAACGTCTGCTGCGAACCGGTCGTACGGTGGCTACGGCAGAGAGTTGTACCGGCGGCTGGGTTGCCAAGGTGCTGACCGACCGGGCGGGGTCCTCGGCCTATGTGCTTGGCGGGTTGGTAACCTACAGCAACGAAGCCAAGCAGGGTTTGCTGGGCGTGACCCGAAAATCCCTGGATGAACACGGAGCGGTCAGCGAACCGGTGGTGCGGGAGATGGTCGCTGGCGCCCTGGTGGCAACAGATGCTGACGTTGCCGTAGCCATCAGTGGTGTGGCCGGGCCCGGCGGTGGCAGTGAAGACAAGCCTGTGGGCACCGTCTGGTTTGCCTGGGGCAGCAGCCCGGCCTCCACCGTGGCCGTGGTGAAACACTTTGAGGGCGACCGTGATCAGGTTCGCCGGCAAGCCGTTCTCTTTGCCCTTCAAGGGGTTAGCGATTTCGTGGGCGAAGTCTGACGGCTTTCACATCCGGAGGGGTTGGTCTCCTTTGCGGGTTATGTTTTAATACTGTTCAAATATACAGGGAATTGGCTGGTCAAGCTGTACGGATTCCCGATCCACTATTTCGCTGCCGTCCTCTTTTGAGGCCGGCGGCCCGGGCGACAGAGGGTTTGCACTGATGGAAGACAACCGCAAGAAAGCATTAAGCGCAGCACTTGGGCAGATCGAGCGCCAGTTTGGCAAGGGCGCTGTCATGAAAATGGGCGATCAGCCCCGCGAAGCCATCCCTGCGGTATCCACCGGTTCCCTGGGCCTGGACGTTGCCCTGGGTATTGGTGGTCTTCCTTACGGTCGAATCTGTGAAATCTACGGTCCGGAGAGTTCCGGTAAAACCACGCTTACCCTGCAGGTGATTGCCGAGGCACAGAAGGCGGGCAAAACCTGCGCGTTTGTCGATGCCGAGCACGCCCTCGACCCGGTGTATGCCGAGAAGCTGGGCGTGAATGTGGATGATCTGCTGGTTTCCCAGCCGGACACCGGTGAACAGGCCCTGGAAATCGCCGATATGCTGGTGCGTTCCAATGCGGTTGACGTGATCATCGTTGACTCCGTGGCGGCCCTGACGCCGAAAGCGGAGATCGAGGGTGAAATGGGCGACAGCCACGTTGGCCTCCAGGCGCGTTTGATGTCCCAGGCGCTGCGGAAACTGACGGGTAACGTCAAGCATGCCAACTGCCTGATGATCTTCATCAACCAGATCCGTATGAAGATCGGCGTCATGTTCGGCTCGCCGGAAACCACCACCGGCGGTAACGCCCTGAAATTCTATTCCTCCGTTCGCCTTGATATCCGCCGCATCGGTTCCGTGAAAGATGGCGATGAGGTGGTGGGTAACGAGACCCGCGTGAAAGTGGTCAAGAACAAGGTGTCCCCGCCGTTCAAGCAGGCCGAGTTCCAGATTATGTACGGCAAGGGCATCTACCACATGGCCGAAGTGCTCGACATGGGCGTCAAGGAAGGCTTCGTGGACAAGTCCGGTGCGTGGTACGCCTACAACGGCGACAAGATCGGCCAGGGCAAGGCGAACGCCTGCAAGTTCCTGGAAGAAAACATGGACATTGCCAATGAGATTGAAGCCAAGGTCCGCGAAAAGCTGATGCCCAAGCCGGTCTCAAAGAAAGAGGCTGAAGAGGCGCCCGCAGAAGCGAACGGCGAGCTGCTCTAAACCTTCCTCAGCGATGTCAGGGGCGGCAGGTGTAGATCCAGACCTGCCGCGCCATCGCTGCCTTTGGCTTTCCTTTTGGATATCAGTCTTTTTTCCAGCTCTCTTCTGAAGTGGCCCGGTTCGGCACCGATATCGGTTTCCAGGCGCCTGAGGTAATCTGCGCCGCCGGCCTGCTCCAGTTGGCTTCTGATCCACCTCCTGTATTTCATTTGACGATAGAGAGTCTGCAGTTTTTTGCTGTTGGGAAAACGCATCGATTTCTCCTCCTTTGACTGTCCAGTCCATAGTAAGCAGGAGTCTTTGCAGGGTATCCGTTCAGATGGTTTAAATGTTCTCGTAACAGATCTCTTAATTTCGTCTCTGTGCTGCTCAATTAGTGATCATCTGTGCTTGCTGCCCGTTCCTCTGGTTTGAGGTGGTGCCACAATGAATTCATACTCTGTGAGTACTCGGTTTCTTTGCTCTTCAGATACACATCAGAGTCGGTATGGAAGCAAAAAAGAGATTATTGATCGTCGCTCATGTCCCTTCCCCGAATACTCTCAAGCTCAGGGAAGCGGCTGAGCAGGGCGCCCGCCATGAAGACATCGAAAGCGTCGAAGTCAAGGTAATGGCACCTCTGGACGCGGGGCCTGAAGACATTCTGGCCTGCGACGCTATCATTCTGGGCACCACTGAAAATCTCGGGTATATGAGTGGGGCCCTGAAGGACTTCTTCGACCGCAGCTACTACCCCTGCCTCGAGAAAACCCAGGGGTTGCCCTTTGCTTATTACATCCGGGCCGGCCATGACGGCACGGGCACCAATCGGGCAATTGAAAGCATTACGACCGGTCTGCGCTGGAAGCTGATACAGGAGCCTCTGATCTGTAGGGGTGAGTACCGCGATGAGTTTGAAGATCAGTGTCGTGAGTTAGGGATGTACGTCGCTGCCAGCCTTGACGCGGGGTTGGTGTGAGCCCGTAGCCCGATCAGCTGGCAAACCGGTTGTAGAAGCCTTCGATGCGGGAGAGAGCATTGTCGACGGTGCGCGAATAGCCTTTTTTGTCCCGGCAATAGCTGAACTGGACGCTGACGCGATACCCCGCCTGGTAAGGTTGACACTCCACCACCCGGGCGCAAACCCGCGATTCGCTGATGTATTTGCCGTCGAAATCCATGAACAGGCGGGCCCCGGGTTCCACCGGTCTGGGGCAGAGAACAGCCATACCGTAGCGGTTGAGGTCCAGGCAGGTTACTGGCGTGGGCTGCTTGCCCCGACCAAAGAAGCCACGCTCCCGGAGCTGAACCTTCAGGCAGGAGGCGGGGTAACGATCCTTGATTCTGCGTTCGGCGGAATCACTGGTCATACGCTGGCGTCCGTTGCGTGCATTGTATTTATGGTTGGGAGATGAAGTGTAGTTCCGGAACGGCTGGTTGAAAAATGAACGGCTACGGATTTGTGAACTGCCTAACAAATTCCTGCGCGCTGTGCGCAACTCCAGAAATCTTCGTGCCGAACGCGACAGAGCCGACCGCAGAATCTACAATGACCGGCCAATGTGTTAACCGTTACAGGACCAAACCTTGAAGTCACTGTCTCTGCACCAGCTTTACAAAGCCTGTGTTCTGAAAGATCTGCCGTTCAAAACTACCAAGCAACTGGAGCCTCTTGCTGAAATCGTCGGCCAGAACCGCGCCCAGGAAGCCGTGCGTTTTGCCCTGGCAATGCCCCATGGCGGCTACAACGTCTATGCCGTTGGCCGAAATGGCCTGGGCAAGCGCACCATGATGTTGCGCTACCTTGAGCACCATGTGGACACGGATCAGCAGAGCCATGACTGGTGCTATGTGGCCAACTTCGAGGAGCCGCGTATTCCAAAGCTGTTGCAGTTGCCGGCGGGAAAAGGCACCCAGCTCAAGCAGGATATGGAAAAGCTGATGAGTCGCCTGGTGAAGGTGATTCCTCAGACCTTTGACAGCGACAGTTTCCTTGAGCGCTCGGAACAGTTGAAGAACGAATACGGCAAAAAGCAGGAAGATGAGCTCGAGAAAGTGGCAGCCCAGGCGCGACGCAAAAAGGTCAGCCTGACGGTCACCACGCCGGGTGGTTACCGGCTGGTGGCCATGAACGGTGACGAGCCCCATACCGCAGAATCGTTCCAGGCTCTTACTGATGAGCAACGTGACAAATTTGAAGACGCGATCAACAAGCTTGAGAAAAAGCTTCGCCAGGCCCTGCGCAAACTGGCGGACTGGGAGCAGGAGTATGCCGATAAGCAACAGGCGCTGAACCAGGAAACTCTCGAGAGTATTTCTGGCCACCAGATTGATGAGTTGATCGAGAAGTACAAGGACCTGCCGGATGTGGTCGCCTACTTTGAGGCGGTTCGCGCCGACCTGGTGGAGAACCTGGAGATATTCCTCGATGACAATGAGGAGCAGGCTGCCATTGCCTACGCCTCGCTCGACAAGAAAATGCCGCGCCGTTATCTGGTTAATGTACTGGTGCACCAGAAGACGAACGAGGTGCCCGTGGTGGTGGAAGACAACCCCACCTACCACAACCTGTTTGGCTACGTCGAAAACGTTACCTACAAGGGCACGGTGTTCACGGATTTCTCCCTGATTCGCCCCGGCAGCCTGCACCGGGCCAACGGCGGCTATTTGCTGATGGATGCTATCAAGGTTCTGGAACAGTCCTTCGTGTGGGACGGCCTCAAGCGTGCCCTGCGGTCGAAGTCCATACAGATAAATTCCCTGGAACGGGAACTCACGCTGTCCGGCACTATCTCAATTGAACCTGAGTCGGTTCCCTTGGACGTCAAGATTGTTTTGTTCGGTGATCGTGAAACCTGGATGTTGCTGCAGGAATACGATTCCGAGTTTGCCGAACTGTTCCGGGTCACAGCGGATTTCGAGAACGAGATGTACCGTTCCGATGACAGTCAACTGCTCTATGCCAAGTTCATTGCCAGCCTGGTGAGTGAGAAGAAACTGCTGCACTGCACCAATAAGGCGGTTGCCCGGGTCATTGAGCACAGCGCCCGAATGGCCGACCATCAGGATCGGTTGTCCCTGCATGCGGCCGATATTGCCAATTTGCTGCGGGAATCCGATTTCTGGGCCCGGCAGGCTGGTGCGAAGCTGATTCAGGATCTGCATGTGGAACGAGCGCTGGAAAGTGCGAAGTACCGTAGTAGTCGGATAAGGGATCAGTTCTACGATTCCATCCGTGATGGCTCGACGCTCGTAACTACCAGTGGCAAGTGTGTTGGCCAGGTCAATGCGCTGTCGGTACTGTCCACGGGCGGGTTCGAATTCGGCCTTTCCAACCGTGTCACGGCTACCTGCTATTATGGAGATGGCGCGGTGATGGATATAGAACGTGATGTGAAGCTCGGCGGCAATATACACTCCAAGGGCGTGATGATTCTGAGCTCGTGGCTCGCCTCCCATTTTGCGGTTAACGATCCAATGCATCTGTCGGCCAGCCTGACTTTCGAGCAGAACTATGGAGAGGTTGATGGTGACAGTGCCTCTCTGGCGGAGTTGTGTGCCCTGGTGTCTTCCCTGTCCGGTATTCCGGTGCGCCAGGATCTTGCGATTACAGGGTCCGTCAACCAGTTCGGGGAGGTTCAGCCCATCGGCGGTGTGAATGAAAAAGTAGAAGGCTTTTTCAGTACCTGTCAGCTCAAGGGCGGTCTATCGGGCACTCAGGGTGTCATTGTGCCAGCCACCAATGTGCAGAACCTGATGCTCGACAGTGAAGTGGTGCAGGCAGTGCGCGCGGGGCAGTTCTCGGTGTACGCGGTTGCCCGCGTTGAAGAGGCCATTACCCTCCTGCTTGGCAAGCCGGCGGGCAAGGCCGATGACAAAGGCAGGTACCCGAAGCAGAGCGTTTTTGGCATTATCCAGCAACGACTTGAAAAAATGCGGGAACACGAGCGCCAGGAACACGCCCGTGACGACCATAAAGACCCGTCAATTCACTGACCGGCGATGATAAGAAAACGGACAGGAGAGAACACACCCATGACTGATATCCAGCAAACCGTGTACGTTGTAGAGGACGATGAAGCAGTCCGCGATTCCCTGGAGCTGCTGCTGAAATCCGACGGCAAGCCGGTCAAGACCTATGAGAGTGCCACTGCTTTCCTGAAGGATTATTCCGACAAGATGGCAGGCTGCATTGTGCTGGATATCCGCATGCCCGGCATGGATGGTATGGAGCTCCAGAAAAAACTGAACGAAAAGCACTCCATTCTGCCAATCATCTTTGTGACCGGCCACGGTGACGTGCCAATGGCTGTCGATGCCATGAAAGAGGGCGCCGTGGACTTCATCCAGAAGCCATACCGCGAGGAGGCGCTGCTGGAGAAAATCGAGGCGGCTCTCAAGCAGGATCTTGAGCAGCGGAAGTCCCTGGATGAGAAACAGGAGATCATCCGCCGCATCAAGAGCCTGACACCCCGGGAACACGAGATCATGGACCGGATGATTGCCGGCCAGGCCAACAAGGTGATTGCCATTGAGCTGGAGATCAGCCAGCGCACGGTAGAGATCCACCGTTCCCGTGTTATGCACAAGATGGGTACCCATTCCCTGGCACATCTCGTTCGTATGGTCCTGTCCGTAAAGGACCTTATCGACGCGGGGTGATCCCGGCGGCATCATACGGTTACTTTTTTAACCGGCCCGACATTTATGACTGAAGCTGTCAGCGAGAACTCGGAGGTGACGGTTCTGCTCGTGGACGACAACCCGCAGAACCTCAAAGTCCTCTATGAGACCCTGAAAGACAAAGGTTATCGGCTGCTCATTGCCAACGAAGGCGAAAAAGCCCTCGACCTTGCCCACCGCCATCAGCCCGAAGTGATTCTCCTGGATATCATGATGCCAGAGATGGATGGCTATGAAGTCTGCGAACGCCTCAAGGCCGACCCCCAGACGGCAGACTGTGCCGTTGTTTTCCTGTCGGCGCTCGATGACCTGCAGGCGAAGGTAAAAGGCTTCTCTCTCGGAGGCGCCGACTACATTTCCAAACCTTTCCAGTCCCAGGAAGTGATCGCACGGGTGAAAACCCACGCCAGTGTGATTCGCCTCGAAAGGGAGCTGCAGGCGCGCAATCGCGAGCTGCAGAGTGATCAGGCCCGGATTCTCAATTCCATCAGCGAAGGCATCTACGGCCTTGATGAGAACGGCGTTATCGAATTTGCCAATCCGGCGGCGGCATCGATTGTTGGCTGTCCGGTGGAGGAATTGATTGGCCGTAATTTCTTTGAAACCCACTTCGCCACGGCCGAAGACAATCCTGACAGCCTCCCGGTAAAGGCTACCTGTAAGCAGGGTGTGGCCGAGAGTCAGAGGGATATCCGAATGCTGCGGGCCGATGGAACCGGCTTTCCCGCAGAGTACCGCTCGACCCCGAAACTGGATTCCGACGAGCTCCACGGTGCCGTTGTCGTTTTCCGCGATATCACCCCTGAACTGGACAACGAAAAGGCGCTGGAGGATGCAAGGCAGCTGGTTCAGGAGCAGCGTGATCAGCTGGCTCATACCTCCCGGCTGACTACCATGGGTGAGATGGCCGCCGGTGTTGCCCATGAGGTGAACCAGCCGCTGACAGCTATTACCAATTATGCCCGCGTTGCCAAGCGGATGATGGCAAAGGAAAACGCGGACATGGGTCTGCTTCAGGAGACTCTGGACAAGATTGAGGCGCAGTCCCATCGGGCCAGTGAAATTATTCGACGGATCCGTCGGTTCATGAAAAAGCCGGCCACGGGGAAGGAAGTGCTGTCGGTATCTGCATTGCTGGAAGATACCCGTCAGTTTGCAGAAGTGGATATGCGCAACAACAAGGGTGCCATTGAGCTGTCGGTGCCTGAGGACATGCCGGACGTTCTGGCAGACCCCGTTCAGGTGCAGCAGGTGGCGCTCAACCTGATTCGCAATGCCTTGGAGGCCACCAGCAGCATTGATTCCAGTGCGCCCGTCGAAGTAAGTGCAAGTGTGCAGGGTGACACCTGTGTGCGAATCCAGGTGCGTGACCATGGCACCGGACTCTCGGAAGACGCTGAAGAGAAGCTGTTCCTGCCGTTCTTCACCACCAAGGACGAAGGGATGGGGATAGGCCTCTCAACCTGCCGTTCCCTGATACAGGCCCAGGGTGGCGATATCGGTTTCGAGCGCCCGGACGATGGCGGCGCCTGTTTCTACTTTACTCTACCCGTTGCCGGCGCCCAGGGGGCATCCTGCGCGCCGGAGGGTGATGCTTCCCAAGGCTAGAGCCAGTCGATGCGCCCTGTCAGATGGGGTGCATCGCCTTTGGCGTTCAATACCTGATAGTCCCAGCCTTCTTCGCCCGTTTGCCAATTGAGCTGGGCTGTGCCGGGCAGAAACAGCGGTTTCTTGAACTGGCAGCTGACGCTCAGAGCGCCGCTTTTCCAGCCTTCCTGTTGCTCCAGTAGTGCCAGTGCGTGGGCCTTGGTCCACATGCCATGGGCGATTGCCCTCGGAAAACCGAATGCCCTGGCGCTCAGGGCGTGCATGTGGATCGGATTGCTGTCACCGGATACACGGGCATATTGCCGGCCAATGGACTCGGGTACTTTCATGTTCTCGGTGTTCGGATAACGCTCTAGCTCCGGCGGCGCCTTCTTTCCGGAAGACTTGCTCTCAGCGTCCGGTTGCCGGAACAGCGTCGTACTGGCTTCTTCCCAGATCAGTCTGCCCGCCGAGTGCGCCTGGGTAATCAGATCGAACTCCACACCCCTGTCGCTTTTCACGGTATTGCCGAGGCTCACCAGCAGGTCAAGGTTCTCTCCGGTGCCGATTGGCCGGTGCTGGGTAATCGTGTTTCGCAGGTGTACCAACCCAAGCAGCGGCAGGGGAAAGCTTTTTTCGGTGAGCAGCTTCAGGTGCAGGGGGAAAGCCAGCACGTGAGGCCAGGTGACGGGCAGATGACTGTTGGCCTTGAAGCCGCAGACCTGCTGGTAGCGCTTGAGGTTCCTGCCGGCGGTACTGACACCGAGCAAGCTCGCCGAGAGTTCCGGGATGCTGATACTGCTACCGGTTTGCTTCTGCTTTGGCAGCAGTGTTCTGCCATACATCGGTAATAGGGCGGGCGGCGTGTTGTGGTAGACGAGAGTCTCTGACATTGGTTTTCTCCTTCACAGCCCGGACCGTGAATCCCGGCATTGCCTGGTTAGAAAGCTTTGTCGCAAAGGGTATGCTTTTTTTTACATTTTGGTACAACTCGGCGTCTGTGGCCTGATATGCTCTAATATAAGACGATTGTCTAACAGGGTGCGATTCATAGGCCCCTGGAGTCTGAAAAACTTCTGGAGTCTGGCAAATCCCTCCAGATCGGGCATTGACCCGGCGTGCCGCGATGGCTGTCGGGAAGGTCACAGCAGTAAACCAATAAAAAGCGGAATCTTATGCAGGAACTTCGTGACGCGGGAGTGATGTTGCGCCTGATTTATGAGGCGATGAAAAAGAAGGGAATCGATACCGATGCCATCTTCACTCGCCTGGGTGTGGATGAGAACTACGTTTATACCGAGCAGCTTCGAACTCCCCACAGCGCCCAGATGTATTTCTGGCAGGCAGTTGAGGACGTTTCCGGGGATCCCGATGTGGGCCTGCACCTTGGACAGTTACTGCCTGCGTACAAGGGACAGGTGCTGGAATATCTTTTTCTTAGCAGCCCCACCTTTGGTGAGGGGCTGCGCCGGGCCCAGAACTATCAGCGTCTGCTGAGTGACGCGGCAAACACCGATTTTTTCATTGAGGGTGACGATGCCTGCATGGTGCTGGATGCGGCGTCTGATGATGTCCGTCGCCTGAGGCATTTCAATGAATGCTTTGTGCTTGGATTGATTACCTTTTTCCGGTCTATCACCGATGGCAATTTCTACCCATCACGCATCGAGTTCGAGCATGAACGTTCTGAGGGCCAGGACCACGTGCGCGAGGTGCTCGGATGTGATGTCACTTTCGGCGCGCCGGAAAATCGGCTTTATTTTCCGGCAAAGCTGCTATCCCATGCCTCACCTCATGCAGAGCCGGAGCTGCTGGATTTGCATGAGCGATTCGCGAGCGAACAGGTCGCCCGACTGGAGAAAAAGGATATCGTTGGTCAGGTGGAACGGATTGTGGCAGAGCTCCTCGATAGCGGAGAGGTCACCCTGGATGCCGTGGCTGAGCGGCTTGGTATCAAACCGCGGACTCTGCGAACCCGGCTTACGGAAGCCGAGACCAGTTTCAATCAGGTGCTGGCGGATTTTCGCTATCGTCTGGCCCGTCAGCTTCTGGCAACGACCGACGAATCCATTGATGAAATTGTCTACCTCACCGGCTTTTCCGAGCCCAGTACCTTCTATCGCGCATTCAAGCGTTGGTCCGGTATGACGCCGATTGAATACCGCAAAACCGCCCAGGGCAAGGATGCCATGGTCGATGCCATGTAACAGGGTGCTTTTTCTGAAATATTTTGAGAAAAAGCGTTGACATGACAGGGCGCCTCTTTATAATGCGCCCTCGTTGTCACAGAGCATTCACTCCGCTGGATGCAAAGCCTTCCAGAGGCCATTTGTGATGACCCGCACGGAGCGGTAGTTCAGTTGGTTAGAATACCGGCCTGTCACGCCGGGGGTCGCGGGTTCGAGTCCCGTCCGCTCCGCCATTTTTCCCTCGTTTAACCTTGTCCTTCGAAGATTCTCTTCAGCTAATACGATTGTCCACAGGCTTCCACTGTCATCGTTTTGTCATCGACAGCTTCTAGGCTGTTCCTGAAAATTCAAAAACAGGAACGCGACGATGCTGGATTACGAAGAAGAGTTGATCGAGAGCCAGTTTGAGGAGTGCGAGGACGATGACGACTGGGACGATGCAACGGAGCTCTAGCCGGGCATTGGACGCAGCTTCGGTCTCAGAGATGCTTGATCTGCTTTCTGTGCTCCCCGGGGCTTAGATCGAACCAGCGCCGGTAGGCCTTGTGAAAGGCCGCAGGGTTGGCAAACCCCAAAAGCCATGCAATTTCCGCCAGTGACGTGTCCGTCTCGCGAATATAGTCTCTCGCCAACTGCTTCCTTGTTTCATCCACCAGTTCCCTGAACCCGGTACCCTCGGCTGCAAGTTGTCTCTGAAGCGTCCATGGCGCAACCCCCAGTTTCATGGCAATGGTCTCCAGGCTCGGTGTCTCGCCCTGGAATAGTGGTGTAAGGAGGTTTTTTACCCGGTCTCCCGTTGTCCATCCCCGTCGGATCTGCTGCAGTTCCCGTTCGCACAGCTCCGTCAGCTTCTCATGCATCGCCGGTTGGGCCTGTTGGCTCGGGCTTTCCCAGATCTCCTGTCGTACTGTAATGCTGTTCTTGGTTGCTCCGAACTGCACCGGGCAGCGAAACCAGCTTTCGAACAAGTCATCCTGGCCTGTGGACCGGTATTCGATGGTGACTCTTTCCAGAACGTCATAGCGGCTGGTTACGGTTCGCAGGAACTGGGTCCAGGCCGCGAGAACAGAATCCACCACGAAATAGTTGAAGTCGTTGTAGGGCCGAATCGAGTAGAACTGTACCTGCCTCGCATCCGGCCGAACCAACGGCACACCGCGGCTGTTGCGGCTGGTTAGCAGGGCGTAGCGAATCAACGTGCTGATTGCCGCCCCGGCAGTGTTGGCGGTTTCTCCGGCAAGCCCGGCAATACCGGCGTCAACAGGGCGGGATAATGCTCCCATTCTCAACCCGAGGACCGGGTTGCCAGTCTCGGTGATCGCCGCGTGCCCCAGGCGCATGAAACGGGGAATACTGATGCGCGCTTCCGGCGACGTCAGTGTCTGATGGTCAAGCTGGAAACGGGATGCCAGTTCTGCACTATTCCCACCTTCGGCTTCGGCTGCCCGCATCAACGCAGATACATACAGGACACTGATGTCTCCAAGAGAATTTCGGCTTTTTTGCGAGGAAGCTTGCTGGGTGTTCATTGAAGCCTTTGTCGGACATGTTATTTGAAGATAATAAAATGTTATCCAGGGATATTGTCGATAGCAAGGAGCGCGGGTAGTTTAAGGCTCAACAATGAAGGAGCCGCCGCTGCGGTGGCCCCGTCGAAGATCACGATGAGGAGACCGAACATGACCGCGAGCACGACTCCAGGCGTTGCCAAATACCCGAACCTGCTTGAGCCGCTCGATCTGGGCTTCACCAGGCTGCGTAACCGCACCCTGATGGGGTCCATGCATACCGGGCTGGAGGAAGCCAAAAATGGCTTTGAGCGCCTGGCGGCCTTCTATGCAGAGCGTGCCCGTGGCGGCGCCGGCCTCATCGTTACCGGCGGTATTGCTCCGAACGTGGAGGGCGGGGTGTTCCAGCACGCTGCCAAGATGACCACCGAAGAAGAATCGGATAAGCACCGGATCATCACCGACGCTGTGCATGAAGCCGATGGCAAGATCTGCATGCAGATCCTTCACGCGGGCCGGTACGCCTATTCTCCGGAACTGGTTGCGCCGTCTGCGATCCAGGCACCAATCAATCCGTTCAAGCCAAAGGAGCTGGACGAGGCGGGCATCGAAAAGCAGATTCAGGATTACGCGGATTGTGCCGCGCTGGCACAGCGTGCGGGCTATGACGGTGTTGAGGTCATGGGTTCTGAGGGGTACTTCATCAACCAGTTTATCGTTTCCCACACCAACCACCGGACGGACCGGTGGGGTGGCAGTTACGAAAATCGTATCCGTCTGCCGATCGAAATCGTGCGTCGGGTTCGTGAGCGGGTGGGAGAGAACTTTATCCTGATCTACCGCCTGTCCATGCTGGATCTGATTGAGGACGGCAGTACCTGGGAAGAAGTTGTGCATCTGGCCAAGGAAATCGAGAAGGCGGGTGCAACCATCATCAATACCGGCATCGGCTGGCATGAGGCCCGGGTGCCCACCATTGCCACGTCGGTTCCCCGCGGGGCCTTTACCAAGGTGACGGCGCGCCTGAAAGGGGAAGTGAGCATTCCGCTGGTCACCACCAACCGGATCAACATGCCGGATGTGGCCGAAAAGATTCTGGCCGAAGGCGATGCCGACATGGTGTCCATGGCCCGGCCGTTCCTGGCAGACGCCGACCTGGTTCTGAAGGCGGCAGAAGATCGCGCCGACGAGATCAACACCTGCATCGGTTGTAACCAGGCGTGTCTTGATCACACGTTCAGCGGCAAGCTGACGTCCTGTCTGGTGAATCCCCGCGCCTGTCACGAGACCGAGCTGACCTACGTGAAGACCGCCAATCCAAAAAGCATTGCTGTGGTTGGTGCCGGTCCTGCTGGCCTGGCCTTTGCCACGGTGGCTGCCGAGCGGGGCCACAAGGTGACTCTGTTTGATGCGGGCAGTGAGATTGGTGGCCAGTTCAATGTCGCCAAACTGATTCCGGGCAAGGAAGAGTTCTACGAAACCCTGCGTTATTTCCGGGTGATGCTCGACAAGCATCAGGTGGATGTGCGCCTGAACACCCGGGTCAGCGCCGAGGATCTCAAGGCCGGCGGCTTTGATGAGGTGATCCTGGCGACCGGTGTGAAACCGCGTACTCCGGAAATCGAAGGAATCGACCATCCGAAAGTGATCGGTTATCTCGATGCCCTGCTGGAGCGCAAGCCGGTTGGCGAGAAAGTGGCAGTGATCGGAGCAGGTGGTATCGGTTTCGATGTCTCCGAGTTTATTGTCCACAAGGGCACCTCAGCCGCCATCGACACAGAACACTTCATGCGGGAGTGGGGCGTAGATCTGAGCGTCGAGCACCGGGGTGGCATTCAGGGCATGGAGCCCCAAGTGCCGGAGCCTGCACGCGAAGTCTATCTGCTGCAGCGTAAAGCATCGAAAGTTGGCAAGAACCTGGGTAAGACTACCGGGTGGATTCACCGCACTTCCCTGAAGAACCGCCAGGTTCAAATGGTGCCGGGTGTGACCTATCGCAAAATCGACGATGAAGGGCTGCACATAACGGTCACGCCGAAAGGTGCGGAGCAGGGCGAGGATCGTGTGCTGCCAGTAGACACCATTATTGTCTGTGCGGGCCAGGAGCCGCTGCGTGAACTGCAGAGCGATCTCGAAGCTGCCGGCCTGCCGGTGCACCTGATTGGGGGTTCGGATGTGGCCGCTGAACTGGATGCCAAGCGGGCGATCAATCAGGGTAGTCGTCTGGCGGCAGAGCTCTAGGCGCAAACATGATCACAAATCGTTGCACTTTTCTCCTGTGCAGAAACGATTGTCTGGCTAGACTAATAGCTTTGAGTCTGACTGCTTGTCTCTTCTATTCTATTCTGGTTAGGGAGGGCCAGAGTAGAAGGGGCCGGCATCACGATCAGATGGAACATCTTTCGGGATTCTGTCGTGTGGTGTCGAATCGTTGATTTGTGGAGAGCGTGCAATGGTGTCTGCC
>Ga0207829_100273_pt1 | contig 41098 bp, 41 predicted proteins | sample TtaePargueraPR_4_FD_187738 | JGI IMG/M metagenome (GOLD analysis project Ga0207829, IMG submission 187738) | Aerobic enrichment media microbial communities from Bioluminiscent Bay, La Parguera, Puerto Rico - Tt and P1 (SPAdes) | ecosystem: Environmental > Aquatic > Marine > Unclassified ... | reverse complement strand
CGTCGCCTGCGCGTTTGCACCAATAGATGCCGTGGCGGAACGGGATGTTGGTTCTCTCGCCAAGCAGCGATTCCATGATGGACGGCTCAGCGCCACGATAGCCGACGACGATAAGTGGCGTTGCTTCCAAAAGCGGCGTTAGCTTCTGGACGAGCGTAGGATCTAGAGCCTGCGTCTCACTGATGAGATTGCGGTCCGTGTATTGCTCGGCCTTGCCGTGTAGCCAGACGATCTGTGCACGGGCGAAGAGCGAGAACTCATTGAAGTCGTTCGGGCTGCGGTTCACTTCCGCGACGTGTCGGATGTGTGGCTGCTTGTCATGCAGCGCCTTGGGAAGACAGATATCGAAATTGGTCGTGAGGATCGTACCGGCGAGACCGCGCAGGACGAGCTCAGCTATAGCACGATATCCGTCGCCGAGCTCTTGGCGGAGCGCGATGAGCTCAAGCAAGGTCGCCCGCCGATAGGCTTCCGGCTTTAGTAAGTGCTCGATGACAAGGGGAAAGTTTTCCGCCAGCCGTGCATCATCGTCGATAAACCATTGCTGCCTCTGAAGCCACGCCATCCATTCGGATAACTTGATCTGCTCGGGCAGCGTCTTTCCGCCAAGGACGCGGTCGCAATAGGCTTGCTTAGCAAGTCGCCTGACACTCTCGGCAGCGAGCGGGATACCGGAGGAGAACGAAGCACCGGCGCCAAACAGGAAAGTCGGCCGGGCGTCATTGTCCGGTTGGAGAAGCGAGGAGAGAAGCGAAACGCTGGCTGCGTGCGGCATTTCGAAAGGATTACCGATTCTTTAGAACAAAACAAGCACACAAGTAGTTAATGCCCGGCTGGGTTCTAGAATAAAAGCCATTTTAGTCACCCCGGCCCGGCCGCTGTATGGGTAGCCATAGCGTCCGCTTCTGGATTTAGGCAAAGTCCGCCCTAACGGCGGCGATGGGGCGCATGTTTCACTTACTGGCAGTCAGAGAGAACGAAGGAAGGCCAACAGTGCCTCCTGCTCGGCCTGCGTCATTCTGAGAAATCCGGCTCGAGCCTCCGCCGCTTCTCCGCCATGAGCCAGGATTGTCTCCTCAATGCTTCCGACGGAACCGTCATGCCAATATGGCGGTCCCACCGAAGATAATCCCCACAGAGGCGGTGTCACGATTTTCGGCGATGGCCCGAGAGAATGAAACTTCTGATCGGTGTAAGCCGCAAATGTCATGCCCGCGAGCGATAGGGGCGCGTCGAAATCTGTTCGGGAAATAGGTGTGTGGCAGTTGTCACAGTTTAAGTTGCGGAAATGCTCTGCACCTTTTCCGGCGGAGCGCGCCGGCGGCGGTGACAGAAAACGAAGAAACGTCACCACATCATTGACCTGAGCATCGCTTATGCCCGGCCGACAAGGGGAAGCTGTGACACAGTGCTTCGAGGTTGAAACGCCGAGTTCGAAAGCAAAAGCGGCGAATACAAAATCATGCAACGACGCCGTCTGCCCCCGCGAGCCGAACCGTGCTGCGTTTTCCAAACCGTCAGAGAACTCCAAGAGCCCCAAACCAAAGAGTGGTGGAGGTCTCCTCAGGGCGCCCTGGATGGAGATGCTTCTGCCATCTCCAACGTGATGAGGGATACCCGTTTGGGCATCCACCAAAACCAGTGTCTCTTGGCTTGCTCCAGAGCCACCCGGCATCGGAAGGGAGTGACACGTGACACAGCTCTCGGCGTTTCTTTGTTCTCGTTCGCTGGGCCAAGCGCGGGCAAAGATCTGGAAACCCCTGTCAAATGCTAGAGCTTCCGACTCGGAAATGCCGGCCATTGGTGCGCCGAAATACCCTTCGGGGCCCGAGATCTCCGCAGCCCAAACCGGGAGAAGCGCCAACCCAGCTAAGCCAACGGACCAAGTGATACGTGCTCTATTGCGCATCTGAGCGCAAATACTCGATCCCGTAAGGAGCCTTGCCGACGTCGATCACTCTGATGATCGAGCCAGTTTCGAGGTCTACCTTTACGATCTGATTATTCGCCAAGTCGGTAAACACTCCCTCGGAGCCGTCGAGACTTAGCGCAGCATTTTTGGGTGCACGGTTGGTCTCTCCACCTCCATCGTGTTCCTGAGCTCCAGCGCTGATCAGGATGTTCGACATCTCTGAGTTGGCTGCTGGGGCCGCTCCTGTTCTTAGCAACGATAGCGACGCCGAACGATTGTTCGTCACCAGCAGGCTTTCGCCGTCGTTGCTGGCTGCGATACTCCAGGGATTCCTACCTACTTCAATCTCGCTTATTGGCGCCCGAGTTTCGATATCCACCTGAACGACGCGCTGGCTGCCGTTAGCAGCAACGAAGGCGCGAGGCGGTTCACCAGCTAAGACGACTGTGTAGGGCAGAAGACCAACTTCAACGGTATCAACGAGCTCACCAGAGTTTTCTGCCAGCGTAAGGAAGTTGAGCGTTCCATTAGCCCAACCCGTGACAACCGCCGTCCCGCCGTCGCTGCCTACAGCAACGCCATATGGCTGCCCCGGAACCGAGACGTCATATAATTTGCGTCGACCATCGAGATCGATGACTGACACGGTATCACTCCCTGAATTGGCAACTATGAGACGATTGCCTCCATGGAAGACTATTAGATCGCGAGGTGACGAACCTGTCTCGATCGTCGCCTTAACCTGCTGAGCTACCACGTCGATAATTGCGACCTTATTCGAGCCGCTGCAGCTCACGTATGCTTCGTCCCCTCTGATACCCGATCTGATATCGTACGGTTTGGCGCAGCCGGCTGCCGCAAGCGTGTCCAAGCGCCACAATTCTTCGTGGCCTTCTTCGGCCTCTAAGTCGAGGAGGGCGACGGCATCGTCGCCCCAATAAGTTGCAAGGATGAGCCTACTCCCTTGCCCAATGCTTCCACCAGCGAACGCGGCACTAAAAAGCGAAGTAAATACAATGGCTGACAGTAGAAAATTTCTCACCACGACTCCCTCCGTTCCTGTAAATGCGGAATACTCTCTAGTTATTGGCGGCAAATCATATCATAAACAAAGTACCTTGCGAGTAAATTCACGAAACAATTGAATTTGCAATAAAATCAGGCTCCTGCAATAGTTTCCAGAGCGCGGTCGGCTAACCGTCGCTTGTAGGGGGTGACCATTGCGGCGCCAAATGAGTGCGTCATTCCCGGCGAAAACGAAGGGCGATGACCAGAACCGTTCTGAAGTTCATAAATGGCTTCGTGGACGGCCGTCGCGTCCCGGATTGCGTTCCCTTGTGGTCAACCTGCAGTCCGTGCGGCGCTGGTGCAGTCCAATCCGAAACTGCGGAGCACACGGCCAAACGATCGACGCCGACCTATTCGACTATGCAGATGACCGCTTTGGGGAAGTCTCCAGCTTAGGCTGAACGGCTGGAATGGGGCGCCCAGTCGACCGACGGATTTCGACACCCAAATGGCCATTCACCGTGGCCCACACCGAATGCTTCTCACTAATGTGCTATGAAGTCCATAAGTCTATATATATCTTCTGAACTATTGTCGGGTTCGTTAGTGATTTCGGGCGAGACTACCAATCTATCCTGCCCCGATTTTGGAAGCCACGGCAGGACATCGAAGATGTGCGAAGTCAACGGCTTTGTTGTTTTGGTGACGCGTATGAGACGCAAACAGATTTCGGCGCAAGGTTGCCCGAATGGTGCTATTACGTAAGGCACCCGTTCTATGCTGGCGGGATCAAAGATGTTTGAGAAACGCACCAATTCGGGCGGAGCGAAATAGTGGTCGCTTTGCACGTCGCACGGGCCCTCAAACTCGGATCGCAGCCATTCAAAGATGCCGTTCTTTGGTTTGGGGGGGCGCATAGCAACGGAAAAAGACCGTAGCCCCGATGAGACCATTTGCCTTCTGCCCGGCGAAGCATGATGAGGGGGTCCGGACCACCTCTAAGTGCGAGCGCTTCGCCCCTCACAAAAGGATCTTGTGCTGAGGTTGTCGGTATTTTTGCGATCGACAGCTGCCCGTTCCACACGGCGTCACCGGAGTAGACTTGTCCATGAACTTCAAATTCGGCGCGAACTTCGAAGGTAACCTCTGCGTGGTCCGAGACGTAAGTCCTGTAGAAGGAAGGACCTGTCGTGAGCGCGACAAAAGCGAGCACAGCAAGAACGATAAGGGCCAGCAAGAGTGGCCGGCTGACATACCATGGCGGTGCGGAGGACATGCTCTCGCTTCTCCAGATTTAATGAACGCGATACTGGTCCCGCTCAATCACTAAATGCCAGGGGCTAAGAAACTGACCATTGGCAATTTTCCCAGGTCTGACAGATATAGTGGGTGACGAATAAATGATGCACGAGTTGGCGTTCTCTGACCGCAATCTGGTTGAAGCAGCGGTCGGGGTCGCGATCGTCGCCCGTCCGCTCCCCACCCGCCACTTTGCCGCCGGGCGGGTACCCACCTCGTTCTCGACGTTGCCAGGACCAGAGCGGACCGGCCGCTTACGGGAAATCGAACTGGCAGCCTGAACGGCAGGAAGGGGGCGCTCAGTCGACCGGCGGGTTGTGGCAGCCCCCCTGCCCTCATCGCCAGCTTCGCAAGTGACCGAATCGGGACCGACAGTCCGCAAACCTGCATGCAGCGTTGCGAGCGATCCGCGGGCGACATCTTCTTGGTCTGGACGAATGCCCCGGCGATAGCAACGTGACCTAGAAAGATCAATCGGACGGACACACCCGGTTGCGGCCTTCCGCTTTGGCAATGTAGAGGGCCGTGTCGGCGCGCTTAAGCATCGTATCAAAGCTGGTGTCGCCCGCTCGAAATCCAGCTGTCCCTGCCGATAGTGTTACCTTCAGTTTCGTGCCTGGCAGGTCTATGGCAGTCACTGCAACGCGCTGACGGAAGGCGTCAGCGAATTCAAAGGCGCTCTGGTCGCCGGCGCCGGGCAGAAGAAAGAGGAACTCTTCGCCGCCAAACCGGGCAAACAGAGGTGAGTCCAGCTTGGTGTTGGTGGCCAGGAATTGGTGAGCAAGCCTGGCAAGTGCCTTGAGGACGCAGTCGCCCGCATCATGTCCGTAGGTGTCGTTCACCCGCTTGAAGTGGTCGATATCGAGCATCACGATGCTCAGGGGTGCTCTGCCGGCGACGGCCGAGTCAAAATGCAGCCCGGCCTCATAGAGCGCGTGTCGGCGATTATAGGCGCCCGTCAGTTCGTCAGTAATTGTCATCTGGCGAAGGGAGACTTCCGCCCTCTTCTGATCGGTGATGTCCTGCATCAGGACTTGAATGACGGGGTTGCCGGCCCAAGGAAGCGACCCCGTCGTCAGCTTCATCAATCGGCTGCTGCCATCCGGACGCTCGATGGCACAATCGATGTCGAAGCTGGAATCGGGATCGGTGAACGTCAATCGTAGAGCGTGTGAAACGGCATCGACGTCGCCGGTTGCGGCGTAATCGAGCAGGTGTTGGCCACGCAGAATGGCGGGTTCAGCTTGTAGGAAGCTGCACGCCTGGCGGTTGGCAAAGACGATCCCCTGTTGCGTGTGGATCAGCAGGCCAATCGGCATCAGATCGAGCATTTTGCCAAGGTTCTGCTGCGTATCGACGATAGCCTGTTGTGTTAGGCTTGCGGCCTCCGCAGCGTCGCCATCATCGGCAAACAGGTCCAAGTCGTCCACTGAACAACTCCTTCAGTAGGCAATGGCCCAACTGGCTGGAACTCCCTACGGTACTGACCTACAAGTAAACGCAAGGTTCCGTCCTGATCACAAAAGGCACTCGTAGCGAGTATCGGCGGGACGCAGGCTCAAGGGATGGCCCTCGAACGGCATCTCCCGTTGAAGCAGCCTCATTGGCGGCTCTTGGACATTGCACCACCGGCGCTGCCCGAACGGTTCGCACCCCGTTTGGGTCGCGAGTGGGGCCCCTTCGAGGCGGCAGCCTTTGGAAACGGCAAAAGATCTTCAGGCTCGCTTCCGCTCACGAGAGACCGCTTCAGCAGTGAGCCGTAGGTCATCCAAGTCAACGCCCATGCACCGAAGCGCCCGCGCTGCAACGCCGTGGGGCATGCCGGCCACGATGGCAACGATATGGCTCCCTAGGAGCGGCGAGTGCTGCGCGCGGGCCTTCGCCAGCCCCTGCATGACGTCTTGTCCTGAAGCGGAAGCCGAGTAGACACCACGAGCGGCGGTGCTGGCAGAGGAAACCGGTGGCCGGTCAGTGACATCGGTAGGCAGGCCGAGCTAACCCAACGCTTCGCGGTACTGTTGCTCGATCGCACTGTGCAGGCCCTCCGGGGCCGCTCCTGCTCTTGAAAGCGCCAGGCGAGCTGTGCCGTCCTCCAAGTCTAGTGCAGCCAAAAGGAAGTGTTCGGCGCCGGGCTTTTGCTGCTGATCGCGTAGCGCGTGCGCTTCGGCCAGCTCGCATAGAGTTTTGATAGTCCGGGCATCCCGGAGCTTGGTCATCAACGAATTGAACATTGCCGCGCTTTCATTGAGGAGTGTTGGGAGGGGCGAAGACGGAAAGGCGCTTGTGAGCAGCTTGCTTGCTGATACCCAGGGCTTGCGCGATTCTGGACCAGGTCCAACCTTGCCTCAACGCGTTGGAGACCGCTTCTGCCTCGACCTTGTCTGCAAGGTGGCGCAGCGCCACAACAGCGGCCAGTGCCTGCTCGGGATCCTTGGGTACGGAGCGTTTGTCGAGACTATTCATGCGTCAACATTAGTTGACGCACTTGGTATCGTCAACAATAGTTGACGATACCGCTTGTCGTCAGGTTGAGGTAGCGCAAGGTTCCAAACCGGACCGCCCCCCGCCGAAGACCGTATGTCGGCACAAGCGGACCGACTACCCTCGGGATGCGGCCGAGACAGCACCAATGTCCGGAAAGGGGCGCTCAGCCGATTGTCGCCAGCCGACCCCATTCCCGCCGGTCAGCACCAGACTACAAATGCCTTATAGCTGCTGGCGAAGTTCGAAATTGACGTGGCGAATGGCTCATGACCAAGTTCAGAGATGCCACGAATGACCCCGAAATCGGCACTCGAGCCGACCAGGGAGTTATCGCTGTGGGCGCTGCCCAACCCCAGCCAAGGGTAGACCAGAGTTGGAGTTTTGACTTGGACCGCCGCATTAAAGCTTGGCCGTTTGAGTTCTCGATAGAAGCCTCTAGTCAAGCCCGCTGGACTGCCGACTGCTGGTGTTGGGCAAGTTTCCAACGTCCGTCGACTGCGACGTAGGTCGATGTGCAGGCTGCTTCGTAAGGCTCATTTCCTGGCCTCGTCGCTAGCGCGCGATAACCAATGATGGAAACATTGCCTGCCGGCCCCGTTGGCGTAGTGTCAGTCATGTCTATGCTTGACCATCTGGGGGCGCCACGGATGCTGTCGATGATTTCTGATCTAGCCATGATCCCCATCGACGCAAATGCCATCACGCATTCGGGTCCCATAAGCTCTTCGTACGCACCAACTCCTTCCTGCCAGAGGCGGCGCTCGTTTTGCCAAAGATCATCCATGTCTAGCTCCTTGCAGAATGCTCTTGTCGGCAACGCAGGGCACCGGCGCCTGGTTCATGGCGGCCTTACAAAAGGCAGGTGTCTGCTACTCACAAACAGACCGGCAGCTCTCGGGAAGTCGCCACCACAGCCTGAGCGGTCGGAATGGGGCGCATTGCCGATTGCCAGATGTTGCCCCCATTGCAGCCATTACATGGTCGTCTTTTGTGAACTGAGTCCGCCAAGAAGTCTCATGAAACGGAAAGAGGCCCGCCTAAGCGGACCTCATTGTCATCTTGACCATGCACTAGAAGTGGAACGCTGCGCCAACCGTGGCGTGCGCGGCATTGAAAAGTCTGGTGCCGCCAATAGTACCCTCGCCTGTCAGTTGTCCCCGGACCGTTACCAGCGCGGCGGATTGGCTCCGAGAGTTGCGGTCAAGCACCGCTGGTGAATCACTCGAACAATTTGCGTTCGTGGATGATGCATATCTAAACAGAGGCGAGCTGAGTTTCGACTAAAAACTGGGCTTCCTCGATCGTCGTCTTCCGACCCAATATGCCATTTCGGTGCGGAAATCGCCCGAACCGCGTGATAATGTCGAGATATTGCGCCGTCCGGACAGCACCCGCCCGATAAAGCGGATTGTCAGGCGGCGCATGAGGTTTGATGTCGTTCATGAAGTGCCGCATCGCGCGGATCTGGTCGTCCAGGCGCTCACTGTGACCTAGGCAGATCGTCAGAAAGGCGCGCTCAACCAGTTTGAAACCGTCCATTCCGCCTAAGGTGATGGTATCCACCACGTGCCGCGCCCTGTTGTCGAACGCATAGCTTTTTGGTTGCCCACGAAAGATGTTGCGGGGAAATTGGTCGAGCAAAACCACCAAGCCGACCTGTTGCGATCGGCTAAGGGCAAGGGCATCAATCGTGCTGGATTCAGCTTGTTTGAGCGTCTCCGAGAATCGCCGGGCTATTTCATCATCAGCTTTGCCGGCGAACCAGAGCGCCATACGATCAGCGTTGAACGCCTGAAAATCAGCGAGCGGCCCAAACCAGAACCGATGCACTGTATCCAAATCCGAGGTTCGCATTCTCGCCGCTCCACCAATAAGTGTGATTAGGTCGATATTACTGCTCCAGCTAGCGGTGCTGGATGTCGACAGACGCGGGGCCGGCCGGTAGATAGCCTGTGCCGGTCCCTGAACTCACCTTGTTTTTCACTACTCAGCGACCTCGGCCGTGCCCCAACCATAGTTGACGTCGGATTCGACAGCGGCTGCCATTCGGTCGGCGGCGAGTTCCGCAGCGGATGGCTTGCGGGTCCAAACAACATCCACACTGCCCGGCCCTATGGCGGTCATCGGGTTAACGTATCGCCAGGTGTCGCCCTCGATGGTAAATTGGCGACGCTGTTTCTCTCCCTCCCAGTTTGGAAAGGTCGAGACATCGACATTGAAGGTGACGATGCCGGCCTCCTCGTCGACTTCCCAGGTGCCATAGAGGGCGTTTGAGCCTTGGCCGATGGCCGTATACTCCTCGGGCGTGCCCTGCATGCGATTGGCCCCCGCATAGAGTGGCAGGCTCTCGCGGGTGATGACGTTCACAAAATGGCCGTCGGCGGTCATGACCTGGATGCCGCGTGGTGCCGTACCGAACAGGTCGATCTTGCGATCCCCCTGGTTCACGGTGAGCGAGACGAGTTCCCAGGTACCCACAAGCTGCTCCTTGAGGCTCTCTGCTTGTGCAGGCAGCGCGAAGGCAGTGAGGGTAAGGGCGAGTACGAAACGTTTCATGCTTGATCTCCTGTTTCTGGCGGCGAGCGCTTTGACACCTCAAGACTGGAATTTCAGGAGCTGCCGGTCATGTAGACGCGCTGCAATTTTGCTGGAAGTGGGCTACAATTTTGCTGTCGTAACCTCGATGGAGGGCGTTACTTGGCAGGCCGCTACTTCCGCTTCAGCCATTTCACCCTTGACCTCGATCGCATGGCGCTACTTGACGGCGGCACGCAGATAGAGCTGCGGCCAAAAGCTTTCGACACCCTTGTGGCACTGGTTGAGCGCAGCGGACGGGTGGTGAGCAAAGACGACCTGGTGGCCATCGTCTGGCCGGACATCACGGTCAATGACGACGCCCTGGCGCAATGCGTTCGCGATATCCGCAAAGCAATCGGCGATGCCGACCAGAAGATCGTAAAGACAGTGCCAAGGCGCGGCTACATGTTCGCCGCACCAGTTGAGTTCGGTGAGGATGTGGCGGGCACGTCTCGGACAAAAATCGGGCGTAATAGCAGGCTGGCACTCGTGGCTGCCAGTTTGGTAGCGTTCGCGGTGGTCACAGCGGTGATCCTATGGAACTACCTTTCTTCGCCAACCAATGCCGCCCTCTTTGCACGAACCCCGCAGGCCACGGTCGCAGTGTTGCCCTTCGATGCCGGTGGAGAGACCGGAGAGACAGCCTGGCTGGGCGAAGGGTTGGCAGACGAGGTCATTCTGACGATGTCGCGGTTTCGCGATCTGGCGGTCATCGCCCGGACCTCGAGCTTTGGCTATCGCGATGCAGACCTGGCGACGATCAGAGACACGCTTGGCGCCGACTTTGCAGTACAGGGCAGCGTTCGCAGGATTGGCGACCAACTTCGGCTGGCCGTTCAGCTGGTTGACCTCCAATCAGGAGTCAACCGTTGGGCAAGCCGCTTCGAACGCCCCTATTCCGACCTCCCTCTGGTTCTGGAAGAGGTTTCGACGGAACTGGTATCAGCTCTGGTAGTGCAAGCGCGGGACGCAGTGGCGCAGCGAACCACCCATGGTACCGCTGTGCTCAGTGCCTATGAGTTGACGATGAAGGCACGGCGGGCATTGCTGATGTTTGAACGCCATCAGACCTTCGAGGCCCTGCGCCTTGTCGAACAGGCGCTTGAGCTCGATCCAGACTATTCCGTGGCGTGGGATCTTCTGGCCCAGATTCGCGTGCAGTTATTCATCCAACCCTATGATGAACGGAGGGGCGATCCGGCAACCCTCGTGCTGGCTCGCGAGGCAGCGGTGAAGGCGGTATCGATCGACCCTACCTATTCGACCGCGCGGGCGACGCTAGCGGGCCTGCTTTCCAGGCAAGGCGATTATGAGGGCGCCCTGGAAATGCTGCGCCACGCCCTGGAACTCAACCCGAACGACGCCACCGCCCTGAGCACCTATGCCGATATACTTGATCGATCCGGAGATCATGTCGCTTCACTGGCTGCCTGGAACGCGTTGGCAAGAGTGGACCCGGCCGGACCGATCTTGCGCCTTGCCCTGACATCGCGCGCCCAGATGTTTAACGGCGATCTTGAAGGCGCGCTTGCCAGCGCACGGGCCTGTGAGGCACGGGGTCCGCAATTTCAACCGTGCCTAGTTTTCCTGGCAATTGCCGCCGCCGCTATCGGCGACCAGGAAGCCGCCAGACGAGCGGGACAGCGTCTTCTTGAGGTGAATCCGCGCTTCACGATCGCAGGCCATTTTCAGGTCATACCATTCCGTCGCTCGGAAGACATAGCGCTGATGCGGCAGCACCTTCTTGCGGCAGGGCTGCCTGCATCGGAATAGGTCACCGCGTCATGACTGGCGAACCAGGATTTGCCACGGGTGTCATGGATAGGCGGCATTCAGTATCTCGCACAGGACTGCTCAACGTCCGAAACGGGGCGCTTCCTTGCTGCTTTAGCCTTGCCCCGACTAAACGTCAGGGTTGAGCAAATAGCCTGCCTGCGAAGATGTCGATCCGCTCAGCGTTGCCGTCCGCCATTTCAAACGTGGCTGTCTCGACAACCAGGCTGTACCGACGCGAGCCCAGAGCAAAGTCGATTGCAGGATTGGAAATGCTGCTGAGCCGGTTGGGCCCAGGGGCAGTGCCTGACTGCCGTGTAAGCCACGCGGCGAGATCAATGCGGGCCTCATCATGTGCTGCGTCGCGAAGTGTTATGACCAATCCCTCGACGTTTCCCTCGAGAGGCGCGGGGAATCTCAGGTTGCCGCCAAGTCCGCTGATACCTCCCACATGGATCGGCGTGTCCGAAATGTCCACAGCTGCTGCCCTACCTTCGACGCCATAGCCAATTCGTCCCTCACGGAGGTTCATATAGGGCGGGTCAATCCGCTGTTGTGGCGCGATTGCCGCTGGCGCGGATTCGGCGAAAAGAAGCCCCGACAGAGACGAGGGCTGATAGGCGTAGTATCCGTCGATCGACCCCGTAACATCCACTGAAAGACTATCGATCAAGGCACGATATCGGACCTCTTCACCTTCGAGCCAAAGCAGCGGTTCTTGGATTAGCATGAGAAAATGTTGCTCATAGCCCCAGCCCTCGGCCAAAAAGTCCTGCGTCGACGCGAAAGCGCCGTCGGCCTGTTTCTCAATCCAGAGATCCAAGTCGACCAATCTATCTCCCAAATAGCCTGAGGAATTGAGACGCACTGTCTCATCGCTTGTTCTGGGGTTGCGAAACCCCGACAGCGGACCGAGGTAGATCGGCGTTTCCGACATATCGATGGTGTGGTGATGGAGGTAGTTCAACTGTAGCTGCGCCCACTCCTGCGTGTTGTCGCGTTGCGCTTTGTCGCGTGGCGCGCGGCGGGGTGACGCGAGCAATTCTGCTGATATCTTTTCGCAGTGCGCTCGCGCGGTAATGCGATAGGTCATGATGTCGGGCGGAACACCCCATCCTGCCAGTCGTGCACCTGCATGGCCATCACGCGCTATCATGGCGTCCCGGCTGATCGTGGGATCCTTGAATGCAGCGGCCCCAACTTCCCATGATCTTTGCAGCGATTGAACGGCCCAGCCGTCGGCGCCGCTCCAATCCGGAAAGAGATGCGCTAGCATGCCATCATAAAATGCGAACGCTTCGTCAGTGTCTCTCACCCCTAAAATGGGAAAATAGAACCAGAGCGTGTGAATCGACGTCTCGTTACCGATTAGCAGGACCGTAGAGAAGTCGTCGGCAACAAAGGCGCGGATCCGATCCCCCGGTTCGACAAAGCACGAGGCCTCCTCCGTTGGATCGAGCAACATCATTGCTGGCAGCGGTACGTCCGCCCGCTCCTGGAAACTCTCCCTGCCGAGAAGTTCCTCCGCCTTCATGATGAGCGTGTCAGTAGGCCATCCCCCGTGTTCTTGCCCGCTCGCCGTACCTAGGCCCCCAAAGAGTGCAAATAGCGTCAGACACACGACTTTGAGAAAATCCGCCAAGCCCAGTCCTCCTGTAATCGTGCGCCTGCATGAAGAAACCGCTTCTTCGGCCATTTGGGCCAGCAGTTGCCCCACATCTTGGCGGATTGAACCGACCGGCAGCTATTGGGATTTCTCTCGATTGCCGAGAGCCACCAAATTTGGGGCGCGTTGCCGATGCCTCTCTCCGCAGGCTTGCGTGTCACAAGTCCCCTCGATATCCTAATTCTGCACACATCAGGGTCGGGTTTATGCCCCGTCGGTTGCCCGCCAATAGCGGCCGAGTGCAGGGGCGCCTTTGCAGGCTGCGGCAACTTTCTGGATCGTCAACGATCTTGGAAGTGCCATGTCGAAGCTCAGCAAGCTGCGCAATCAAGCCAGCGACAGCCAAGACGGAAAATGTTGGTATTGTGGCTGCGCCATGTTGCCGGCCTCAGACAAGAGCCCATCTAGATGCACTGCGGAACACCTCCGTGCGCGATGCGATGGTGGCAAAGATACTCTCGAAAATGTCGTTGCTTCTTGTTGGCTCTGCAACAACCGGCGCCACCGAAGAAAAGTGCCACCGGCACCGGAAGACTACAAAAAGCTTGTGCGCGATCGGCTTTCCAAAGGGCGATGGATCCTTCCGCTTCGGTAGTGGAGCCCGGATTTGGGGGGATTTGATTTCCGTTATTGGGAGATGGTGATCGGTGTTGCAACGACCGAAAGGGGGCGCATTGCCGATTGCCAGCTGTTGCCCCCGTTGCCATTACAAGGTCGTCTTTGGTGAACAGAGTCTGCCGAGAAGTCTCAAGAAACGGGAAGGGGCCCGCCTAAGCGGACCCCATTGTCATCTTGACCATACACTAGAAGTGGAACGCTGCGCCAACCGTGGCGCGCGCGGCATTGAAAAATCTGGTGCCGCCAAAATTACCCTCGCCTGTCAGTTGTCCCCGGACCGTTACCTGGTCGGTGACGGCGAACTCAACACCACCACCAAGTTGATAGAGGTTTACGCTGTTCCCGCCGCTGGTAAACGTGCCGACACCCGCAAGCGCATAAACCAGGACCGGATCTGTCACCAACCAGCCTGCGCGCACATTTGCGAAGAGATCCACACCGTTTCCTGCGTTGTTCCAAGTGTAGTCGGCCGTAGCTTCGACACCGAGAAGCAGCGCGTCTGTCGGAAGGAAGTTGAAGCCCACGACACCGCCGATGGCGGCGAACGACGCCAGGCGGTACTGCTCTCCGCCACCGTGCAAACCGACATAGAGTCCGTTCCAATCAAATCCCGCTGCTTCGTAGATTGGCTCAGGCGTCACTGGGACATAGAGGTCAGCGGCGGTGGCTGCGGCGCAAGACAGCAATAGCGTTGCTACTACGGTGGCGGTGCGTATCATGATATTCCTCGGCTCAGAATTTGATGGCGCCATAAAGAGATCATTAGCCTTAACGCGGAGTGAACTACTGGCTGAGTAGGTCGCAAAAATCGTGTAGCGACAATATTTTCGGCGTTTGGACGTGCCGACATTGGGAAATATCCCGATGTCTACGGCGACCTTTCCGGGGAGCTAATCCAAACCCGCCGGACAGCTGCCGACGTCGAATTTGCCGCTTGAAGTGCCAGACTCCGCTCCTGATATCTGAGGTGAGTATGGAGGAACACGTATTGTCTGACCGGACCATATTGGCCACCATCCTACACGACACCGAAGGAAGGCTGTCATTTCCCCTTCAGGACGCAGCGCCGACGCTTCGGAGATACTTCTCCGGCGTGGCGGTTAGCTTAACTGAGTCCACGGATCGTCAGGTCGCCGAAGTTCTTGAAGGCGAGCTTGGCGCTCTAGTTGCTTACCATCCTGTAGGTGAGGCTATTATCGGTCGTGCCCGTCGAGACGCAGTTCGCCTTGCACTCGATGCCGAAGGAGAGCGTGTGCTCTATTCGGACATCGATCATGTCCTGCGGTGGATCGACATGGATCCTGAGGAATTGGGGGCGTGTCTGGCGACACAACCAGCGACACAATTTCTGATTGTCGGTCGTACTGAGGAGGCCATGCAACGCATTCCACGGAGGCTGCGGGAAACCGAGGTCCCCGTCAACCAAGCCTACGAGTTGATGTCGGGGCGTCGCGCGGACCTGCTATTCGCTATCCGTCGAATGCATCGAGATGTGGCTGTAGAACTGGTCGAGAATAGCCGGGTCGATAGCATTGCCAATGACGTGGAATGGCCGTTGTTGGTCGAACGGCTAGGGTACTGCATCGGGTATTTCGAGGCGCATGGACTATCCTACCGCACCATCGATGAATATGGCTCGATGGCAGATAGCTATGACGATGACGCCCTGCAGTGGATACGACGGATCGAAATGGCCGGGGAGATGGCGCGTGCCATGCGAACATTCCTGACCAGTTGATATCGTCTGATTGCGGGGCCGGCCGCCAAGTGCGGTAGGGCCGCTTCACACCCCGTACGCCCGTTCACCATGCTGGACATTATAGATGCAACATGCTGGTGCCAGGCCGTCCGGAACGCGGCAAGGATTTCGATATCATCCATGACGGGAGCGGCAGAAGACGACCCCATTGCGGTCAAACCGGGATACGAGGACTGTGTCCAAAACCTGCCAGGACGATGGCTCCGCCATGCCCTCGGCAAGATCATTTTGAATAAATTTACACCAAAAGATCCAAAGCTACAATCGTAGCAAGTGATGATATGAAGCCAGAAGCGAGCAAAAACAGATCCAATTTCTGCTCCGGATCAAACAATGCTCGCCAGAATTTGGCTCTCTTTTCGACCCTCTGCCCCTTCGAAAACCTGCTTATCTCAATTGGGCTGTCAAATCCAACGCCCGACCGCTTGGCCACGCGATAGATTGCGGTAATACTGACCGCCACGCCCAAAAAGAATACGAGAAACAATATTTCACTCAAAGTCGAGTTCTCCCTCACGGCATGGGGTAGGCCCTGACGTTCTCAACATGTCTCGAACGAGGCGCATCGGCGATGGTCCGGTCTCGACCCCTTTGTGGTCACCAAGCCCACACGATGGGGCGACCAGAACCTGCCTTCTCCCTACCCACCGCGCGTCACCCTCGGGCTTGACCCGAGGGCACTTCACTTGACGATCTCGTCCCAGAGGTCACGCCAATCGGGGTTATCCCGCTCGATCAGTTCCTGTTTCCAGCGGCTGTACCAGCGCTTGAGCGACGTCTCACGCTGAATGGCCACGTGATATCACCGAACTGCTCGAAATAGACCAAGCGCTTGATGTTACGGGACTTGGTGTAGCCTGCGACCAGGCCTTCGCGATGTTCATAAACCCGGCGAACGAGATCATTGGTGACGCAAATGTAAGTGCGCCCCCGCCGCATATCGGCAAGAATGTAGACATAGCCGCCCATTGGGACATCTTGAAGTGTAGCGCCCTCGGGTCAAGCCCGAGGGTGACGGCCGGAGGATGGGGTGATATCAGGGAATACAGGGAGCGGCAGAAATCGATCCCAAATCAGGCATTGAATTGCAATACGCTCAATCCCCATAGTGGTCGTTGAGGCGGCCTCATCAATTTCCTGAAAGCGTTCTTTCGGCATTCTTGGAGAAGAGCAATTGTCGATTGCGCATTCAAGCTGCTAATCGCATCTAACTATAATTTGGCGGTCGACGCAATGAAGTAAATTACCGAAACGCGACGTTGCCTTGGGAGATACCGGCAGGAAAGAACTTTGGTATATTTATGTATCGAAGATATGGAGGGAACGGTGTTATCTAGAATATTTGATTTGTCGCTATCGATTAGGCGTACATCAACATTTCTTGCGGCTTGTGCCGCAGTAACATTCAACTTATTCGGCAACGCCTATGGCCGCACGAACACAATTTCAGAGGATTTCATACTTCATTGCGCATCGTTGTACATGATGATTTCGCAAGCGCAAGCGCTGGATCATCCGGACGTTGCTAAAAATTACGGTGAAAAGTACGACATCCTTAGAAAGGAGATAGAGAGAAAATTCGAGAATTCAGAAGTAGGAATCGAGCAGGCGAGGGAAGAGATTCAGAAACAAATATATGAAATTTCCTTCGTCATAACAAATACGCCTCCAATAATACCTACACTAATAGACAACTGTGACGACAGTACTGTATTAAAGGACATAATCGGATCCGAGTAAACTTTGTGCGTCACTCGGCACAAGGATCGAAATCCTGCAAGATATTAGAGTTCCTTCAATTGATCATCGACATTTGAAGGGCAATCGCATGCACTTATGGATGGAGCAACTTCAGCCCGCTCGAATAGGTGTGCGGCCTTTTCAAGGTATAGAACATAAAAATATGTATTCTTCTCTACCGAACCGTCGGCGAGTACACTTCGACCATCAGACTTAGGTGGTCTTTCTCACCCACCCTGCCGCACCGTGGATCGATTGCGCGTGTTTCAGTTTGTCGAAAACAAAGTCTGGAATCAACTAAACTTAGCGGGAAGCAGACTGTCCCCTACCCACCCCCTTTTCGACGTTGCCGGAACCTGAGCGGACCGACTGATCTCGGGATATCACCGAACCCGCACCAATGTCCGGAAAGGGGCGCAGTCTCCGTCAGTCAGCAGTCGACCCCATTTCGGTCGTTTGGCGAGATTGGACTTACGCCGAAAAGTTGGCAGTAGCTTCGTCGCCTCCTAACCAGCTACCGGGTCGCTTGCCCGATCTCGTTACGTACTCAATACTGCCTCTAGACTGGCACCACCTGCGGGCTGTGAGGACTGGTCGCAAACTGGATGCGGGGGCGCATTTGCCACTCTATATTCGGAAATCGGTTTCGGCTGGACCGTTCCGATTTAACTTCTCTAAGTCCGGGGTCGGCGTCTCTGTCGGCGTGAAAGGCCTTCGCATCGGAACTGGGCCCCGCGGGCATTACATTCATGCGGGGCAAGGTGGGCTCTACTACCGCGCGACCTTGGGGCGAGCCGGCCAGAGCCGGCGCCCGGCCGGACCTACGAGAGATGCTGTTGGTCCCAGCGCCCCGGTCAGCAAGGACGACGTCGTAATGATCGAAGTCGACTCCGGCGATGTCATGCATATGCGCGACGAGCCCTTTTCGGAAATGCTCGACGAGATCAACGCCAAGGCAAAACAGGTGCGCATGTCTGTCGCGCTGTTTTGGGTCACGTCTGCGATCGGCGTCATCGCCATGCTGGCATTGGGCGGGCTTGGCATCCTGATATGGGCCGGCATTGCCGTGGCAGCGGTGATGGTCGGCAGATGGTTGGACTCGTATCGCAGAACGACCGTCCTCTATTATGAATTGGAGGGCGATGCCGAGACTGCTTACTCGAGCCTTGCCGAGGGCTTCGACACCCTGAGCGCCTGTGCTGCCAAATGGCACATAGAAGCGGGCGGCGCAGTTCAGAACCTGACGACGTGGAAACGCAACGCCGGTGCCTCTCATCTCGTCCGACGGAAGCCGACCACCCTTGCCTACAAACTTCCCAGTGTAATCAAAAGCAATCTGATCCCTCCCGCACTGCATGTCGGGAGGCAGATACTCTTCTTCATGCCGGACATCGTGCTTGTGCAGGACGGTAGTCGTGTAGGGGCAGTGAACTATGCCGACTTGAACCTGAGATGGCAGGATTCCCGGTTCATCGAGGCCGAGAGGGTGCCCAGCGACGCCAGTATCATTGGCCATACATGGCAACATCCGAATAAGAGCGGTGGGCCAGATCGACGCTTCAAGGACAATCGCCAGATCCCGATCTGCCTGTATGAGACCATGCACCTCACAAGCGCTACCGGTCTGAACGAGCTGGTGGAGTTCTCCAGGACCGGTGTAGTGGCCGGTTTCGAGCAGGGGCGGCGAATGCTTGCGGGCTTGCCACGGCAACGTTCGTCCGGATCGATTTCAGCGCCCGCGAACGATACCGTAGGGGTGCCGACCGTAGAAGCGACCAAGAAACGGGCCCCTCACACTGGAAGAGCTCTGGTTGCGATCGGCGTCGTAGCCTGCGCCGGCTTGCTTGCGAATGCGCTTCTATCCAGCAACGGTGGCTCAACTTCTGGCCCGCCGACGTCCGTTGCTATCGCACCATCCGCTTCTCCCATGCCAGTTGAAACCGATCCGGCTCCCGACGCATCCCCTTCGCCGGTCTCTCCCCCTCCGATTGAAGCGGCCGCGAATGTAGAGATACCCGAGCCAGCTAGCCCTAGCGATGCTGACACTGCGCCCTACGCGCTGCGTTACACCACGACCGACGTTAATCTACGGACCGGGCCAGGCAGGCAGTTCGAGGTCGTAATGGTGGTGCCGGGCGGAACCGAGGTGCTGCTCGTAGAAGCCGGAGGCGGGTGGAGCCGCGTTCGAGTCGGCGAAGGTACGGTTGGCTGGATGTCCAACTCCACTTTCGAGGCGCGATGACCTCTTGTCGTCGCTACCGTGGCAGGACGGTTCTTGGCTAGGGACGCTCCATAATACTGAGCGCTGTACCCGCATATTGGAGCGCCTCCTTCAGTGTCTGCTTCGACGTCATTTCAGCAAATGGCAGACAGTCCCCTTCCCACCCCCAAACGGTCCTTAGCCATGTTGGACATTTGTAGACACAACATCCTGGTGCGCGGGCCGTCCGGAGCGCGGCAAGGAAATCCATGCCTGGGCGCCCTATTCCCGTTGGGAAGCGGCATTGGCTGGAGAGTTGGACACCGCTTCGAGGTGATGACCGTCAAGGTCGATTACGAATGCCGCGTAGTAGTTGGGACCATAATCCGGGCGATAGCCGGGGACGCCGTTGTCTGCCCCGCCATGGCGCATCGCCGCATTGTAGAATGCGTCAACCGCCTTCTGATTGGGTGCGGCGAAGGCAAGATGGAAACCCTCGCCGACTGCAACTGCGTTTGGCCGGAGCCTGAGCGCAAGCTTATCGCCGCCATTTGGCAAGCCGTAACCCACGGCCTGGTTAGGTTCCCCGGGTCGCAGATCGCTCCAGACACGGACATAGCCGAGCGGCGCAAGAATCGCATCGTAGAGGCTCACGGCCCCTTCGATGTTAGTGACACCGAGAGAGACGTGATGAAGCATGTGCATGGAGAGTCTCTCTACGGTACGAGGTCGATGAGGTGGTCCAGCGAGAGGCGATTGTCACAGTGAAGCAGCCCAAGCTGCAATGATCTTCGCCGCCTCAACCGCGCTCTTGGATGTCGTATCAAGTTCCAGCAGATGCGGTGCGTCAAAGCCGGCGAGTATCTTGCCCTCCAACTGGTTGCGTTGGGCCATGCCGGGGTCTCGTGGCTTTCTCTTGGCGCTGCGCTGGGGTGATTGAATGCGCCGAATGTTTTCGTCCAGGCCACAGTGCACGTGGACAACGAGGAATGGTGGCCTGGTATCGCCAAGCTTCACAATCCTCTTCCACTCCGCCCTCCCCCAATCACTGTCGCCGGCAATGACTGTGGTCAGGACGACGGGGACATTATCTGGCAGGCGAAGGATTAGCTTGTGTGCAATCGCCTCCACGTCCTCGACTGCTTCCATGAATTGAGGGGACTTAAACTCCGTGAGCGCAAATGCGATGTTGTAGACCGAATGGATGTCCAGCAGTCGACCGTCAACAAGGGCGGCGAGTTCGCCGCCGATGGTGAGTTTTCCCACGCCGGGGTAGCCATTCAGGACGATGATCATGTTCCACCACTTGGTCTCGTTGGTTGATAGCTACGACGACGCCGGTTTCCGCCGACTATGGGGAAGACGCGCTGACGATGCGATCTAGCGCGTCATGATGCTTCACCAGCCAACCCGCGCTGCGGGTGCGCCAAATCACGGCGTCGAGCAAAGCCGACGGATCGGTGGCTTGCAACGCGAGGTTGCTTGATATCTCGTTCGCAGCATTCAAGACGGCGAAGTCTCGAACAAGGCCCATGAACCCTATGCGGCGTGAAGCCGGTAGCTCGTAACCGTCGAGCAGCATTCTCACCTGTTTCCCCCGGGCCTCAACGCCACCGAGCCCTAACTTTTCCGCAAGGTCATCGTCAAAGAGCAGCGCGTTGAGCCAGCAAGCCTGCGCCAGTTCTACCAGCGGATCCACCGGTCCGGCCTCTTCCCAATCGATCAGAGCCACTGGGACGCCTTGCCGGGCAATGATGTTCCATGCGCCGGTGTCGCAATGCCCGATGGTACTCGGGCACCCCATATCGCGGCCGAACCAGGGACGCCATGTCGCGTCAGCTTGGGGAAAAAACGACGCCGTTGCAGCGTGCAGCTTCTTGAGAATTGCGCCTAAAACGGGCAGAGCGTCGTCGCTCCAAGGGTAGGGATGGGGGCTTTCGCCCTCGACGAAAGTCAGCATCTCCCGACCTTGCTCATCGAAGCCATTGCCGATGGTTCGAGGAGCGTATTCGAATCCCTCCGCCTCAAGATGGTGCAGCAGGGCCATCGTTGTCTGCGACCAGGGCGCCGCCTGCCGAAAGACAACGTTTCCCCGTTTGGTCACGGTAGACCTGCCGCCGACTAACGAAACTTCTGTCGTTGAATTATCTTGCTCAACCATAGGGGTATTGTGAGGCAGTCGGCGCGCAAGACAAGACCCATCTATCCTCTTGTTGAGCGGGTCAGTACTTCGGCGAACCAGGGTTGAGGCGTCAGGGGGTGGGCTCTACCGTAGTCCAAACTTCTCGGAGACAGGCAATGCATACCGGATCGTGCCTTTGCGGGGCTGTGTCCTTCAAAGTGCAGGGGAGTATCCCCAAGGCGTCGTCTTGCCACTGCACCAAATGCCGAAAGGCAACAGGGCACTACGAGGCTGGCGTGGACGTCAAGAAATCAGCCGTCACCATCAGCGGCGAAGCAAACCTGACGTGGTATTTCTCATCGGAGAATGTGCGCCGGGGCTTCTGTTCGACCTGTGGGTCGCCGATGTTCTTCGATCCACCGGCAGCCGATTGGATCGGGCTGATGCTCGGCGCGTTTGATGGACCAACCGACACAAGGATCGCGGAACACATCTTCGTCGGCAGCAAGGGCGACTACTACGAGATTTGTGATGGTGCACCACAGTACAACACCGTACCTGGCCAACCGTAGGCGCCCAGCGCACGGACATGCAGCGCCATGCGCCATTTGTATGCACAATATGCTGGTGCACGGGCCGTCCGGGGCGCGGAAAGGATTTCAATATCAATCCATCAGGCTAACGGCAGCTCCCGACCTCATTGCGGTCCTTTGCGATTCGGTCTCGCGATGACAGTTTTGGCCCAAAGCGGTCTTCTATAGCTTCCCAAGCACGCCGTTCTATGCGCGTGTCAGAGGCCCAAGAAGCGGTAGAGCTTGGAGCGCTCGATCTCGTCGGGCTGCGGATGCCTGAAGAGTGATTCAAGGGAGCGACGCGATGCACCGTAGAGCACCGGTGTGAGCTCCTTAAGGAGATTATCCGTACCGTGGCTAGGCGGAACGGAGCTTTTCGAAGTGGGCCGGTTATAGAGCACGTCGACGCCGGAGGGATCTACGATGAAGATCTGCAACCCGTTTCCCGCTGTTGCTGCTTGCCGAATGAGTTCGTTGATGTGCTGATCACCAAAGCTGTAGCCGATCACCACGAGCCGAGTGTCTGGGATCGCCAGGAAGCGCTGAAACTCCGATCGGTACCACTTCAGCAGCACGCTGCCGTCGATGCTAGCGAGCTTATCGCCGCCCATGATCAGAAGCGCGTCATCGGCCTCAGCACTCTGCCGGAAGCTGCTCGATCCATGCAGCTTGAAGTACGCCTGGAAGTTGCTGGCGAGCTTGAAATTGGTCGGGTCATCGGGAACGCGCAGATCAAAGAGCTCGCCCTTCTTCGGGTCGAGGAGCGTCGTGCCGGGAAGCAGCATGCCGTTCCAGCGCTGCGGGTTTGTCGGCGTGTAGCGTTGCTCGATAAGGGTGTCTTGATTGAGCGTGAAGATCGCGTCGAAGTGGCCGAGCAACTTGGCGGCCGGGTGACCGCTGCCGATCTCAGGGCCAGGTGCCCTTTGAAAGCCGCCGTTCATCAAGTCGAACATCCCGCGAAGAGCTCGCATGAGCTCCTCGGCGTCGCTGTCGCTCTTGGCTTTGCTCTGGAGCCGAGCAAGGGCACCCTCGAAGCCGGTTCGCTTCTCGTAGCACTGCCAGAGCAGGTTCTTGATGCGGTCGTTGAGAGAGCACCCAAGGAGGTACTCAAACGCCTCGTTGGCCAGCCAGCCGCCCCAATTCCTTGAGAAGCCGGCGCCGGTAAGAACGATCGATGGGAGAGTTCGCTTATTCAGTCTCGGTCACCGTGATCTCGATGCGCGGGCATTCTTTGTCATAGCACTGCGAACGCGTACCCTGCTCGATCCAGCTTCGTATTTCGTCTTGCCGTTCCCGTTTTTCAGCGGCGTACGCGTCCAGCTTGCATAAAGCTGGATGTTCATCACGGGTTGCTGGGCGAATGTCCATGAACCCACCTTGCCAGAGCCCACGTAGAATTCAAAGATCAGGCCATCGCCGGTTTGAGCGGCCATTGTCATGCCGACTAGTGCGCGGCCGTCCGGAGCACGCCAAGGATTTCAATATCAATCCAGGACGAGAGCGGCAGAACCCGACCCCGAATGGGCCATTCACCATGCGTCATTTGTATGCACAATATGCTGGTGCGCGGGCCGTCCGGAGCGCGCAATAATCGACCCGATTTCAGTCCTTGCGCTTATGCACATGACGCCGCGGGCTCACTGGCATAGCACCGCAACCAACGGTCGCACTTGCCCCTTCAGGCTGAGACTTCTGGAGAGGCAAAGTGCCAAAATACTATTCTAATGTCCGCCAGGTGAACGGCTCGACCACCAATGAAACCTATGGCGCAGAGCTTGGGGACGACGATACCGCGAGGCGCGAGGCTGGTGTGGCCTTGGCCGAGATGGGCCGAGACATGGTGTCATTGGTCGGCACCATGGAGTTCGAAGTTGTCGTCACCACAATGGATGGCCGAGAAATCGCCCGCCGATGGGCCCGCTTCGTTGCCGACGACTATAGATAGGTTTCCTCTACAGAAAGAGTGACGCAAAAGGCCTGAACCGATCGCCACGTGACCGTCACCGCATGGATTATGAACATTGCCCCTGGGGTCACCCTGCGGAATTGGCGTAGTTGATCAGTCCGTGGAGCTAAACCAGGTCTGGGTCTATATGGATGCTCCCTGGGATTTTTTATCTCCGCCTGAGGGATCCGCTTGGGGCATCCAGCCGAAGCGTGACGGAGTCCTGAGGGTCAACGTGCACCCTTTCGGTCTCAGTCCAGGACATCTGACGAAGACCGAACCAGAGTCGAAAGGCACAGTGTTGACTCGACGTTTGTTCGTGTTATGTTCCTCATCATCAAGAGAGCCCGCCGATCGCTGACACCGTAGCCGCCCTCGTTCCCAGCCATCACCTGAGACGAGACATTGGAGGCCATGGTGATCCCATCTGACCGACTGCAATCCATCCTTTCCCAACACCCCCTTGCTTTCGACCTGCTCGAAGCATTGGCGTCCTATCGCCGTGCAAACGCCGGGGGTTCGGAAGACAAGTCATCCAGTGATCTGGATGTTGGTGCCAGCGACATGTTGCTGGCCCTGAAGCTCTCCGGGGCCCTGGAAAGCGTTGCGCGGAGTGCCGGCGAGTTGCTGACATTGCGGAAGCTCGTCATCATCGAGGTGCTCACGGAAGATGAGGCGCGGCTAGGTCACAGCATGCTCAGCAATCTGGACCGGGCATACTCCAAGTCCATTTTCGATGACATCCCGGTTGAGCGTGCCGACGCCCAACGCCCCCTGTTTCTGCACGAGTATTCCAGATGGGCTGATCTTCGCGTTCAGGCCGATCTGGCCGATGCCGTGCGGTGCAACAGTCTGGTGTTGTGCCTAGCGGCACCGGGTACGGAATCCATGCCAGCCAGCATGAGAAACGGCGCGGATGTTATCACCCGTTTTCCAGATACGGGGCCGCAGCACTTGAACCTGATATTCCAGGCGGTTCTGGGTCAGACCTCAGAGGCGCTCAAAACGCTTGAGAGGACTGACCGGCTGACGCTATCTGATGTTGGGGCTATCGTGCGGCCCGCACAGCAGATCGAGGACTGCGTCCGTAAGCTCCGGCGATGCCTCCCGAAGAAAGAGCTGCCCCTTGCACTGCCCAAACTGGACAGCGCGCATGGGTATGGCTCTGCCAAGGCATGGGGGCTATCCATGGCCGCGGACTACAACCAGTGGCGTGATGGCAAGTTGGCGTGGGATGACGTCCCCGATCGCGGTGTTTTGCTGTCCGGTGCACCGGGCACCGGCAAGAGCACATTTCCTCGGCTACTTGCGGCGACACTCGATGCACCATTGCACGTCTCGAGCGTCGCGCAATGGAGCGCGCAGCGCTATCTCAGCGGCACCTTGTCTGCTGCTTCCGAGATCTTCCGTGATGCGCAGGCAAAGCCAGGTGTTCTGTTCCTTGACGAAATGGACGGCATTGGGCGCCGCGATCAGACAAGCGGCGAGTTCAAGGCCTATTGGGATCAGATCATCAATCATTTGCTCCAGCTCATCAGCGAGGCCATGACCACCCCAGGCCTCATTATTGTCGCCGCGACGAATTATCCCGAGCAAATTGATCCTGCCTTGCTCAGATCAGGACGATTGGAGCGCCACTTTCATTTTGATCTCCCGACGATGGAGGAGCGCCGCATGATTATTGCCCAGTACGCCAACACGTCGCTGCCTGGCAAAGGGCTCGATGAGGTCGCTGAGCGCACGGAAGGTCTGACAGGCGCTGATCTGCAGAGTTTGCTAAGGAGGGCGAGCGCCGCTGCCCGGAGAGCCAACGAGTGCCTAAGTGCCCAGCATGTGCTGCAGGAACTCGAGGCGGACATCGTCTCGATGACTACCCCGGATGTCAGACGTCTGCGGGCGTATTGCGCTGGGAAGACGCTTGTGAAACAGGCGCTGCCATCGAACTCAGCATTCGAAACACTCCAGTCCCTGAGAGACAAGATCGCGGTCCTTCTCGCGGGTCGTGTTGCAGAGGAGCTGTTGCTTGGTTCTGCGTCCAATCTTGGCGCAAAAGACCTTGTCGCGGCCAACAGGCTCGCGACCGACATCGAGATGCGCTTCGGTCTCGGCCGGAGTGGACTGGTGACGAGTGCACCGCATTCAGCAAAGTCGGCACACGCATCTTTTGTGCGCGAACATCTCGAGCTCGCCGAGGATATCGCCACGCGCATCCTGGTCGGAAAAAAACTCGAACTGGAGGAGGGCGTTCGACGGGCCATGTTTTCTCTGGAAGCAACCAACGTTCGTGCTGACACCCTCCACTAGTGTCCTACGCGCATGAACTGCCACTTTGAGGCCTGCTTCACGGTCAGGATGGCGTGAAGCAGGTCCTCTTCGTCGGCAATATGCAACGTATCCTGCCAGCAAGGAGACATTGAGCGGCAGGTGAAGCGCGGAATGCGCGAGTGGGCAAGACCTCGCATGACGTCCGAAACAGCGATGCTCTTGTGTGCAGCACAGAACTGTCGGATCGACATCAAGCCTGGTGTCGCTCGAGTATCAAAGACGCGGCTGTCCGCGCGTTCCACCAAGTCCATGAAGGCCATGAGGGATCTGGCGGAAATGAAGTGCCGATGAAGTACGTATTTTAGGCTGAGGTCTCTACTGGTTTTGATGTCGCCGCTGTCGATCAGTCGCTCAATGTCGCTTCCGCAAATTCCCAGAATGTCCTGAACCACACTCGCTATTTGTGTGTCATTGTGCCCGTGGACGTCCGCGGCAACAGAAAGGCTTCCGCCGTACCGCTTCCTGCCGCGCGGTACGTCGACTTCAATCTTGGAGGCCCCCGACTTCTGTGAGCTTTTGGGAATGAAGCGCGCTCTCAAACTCCGCCAGATCTTTTCTGACTCATAGCCTGGCACCTGCGCCACGGCTCTGTCGAAATACGGCTCCGACGGAAGATATCGGTGAAATGTCCAGGCGACTTTGGTCATGCCTTCGCCAAATGCGCGCGCAGCGGTTTCCAGCGATTTAGAGGAAAGGGGCCCTTTTTTATGTTCGAAGGGGGCATGGCTGTGAAATTCGATGCTTTCTGCCAGCGTCGTGAAGGCCTGGCATATGGAGGCCGTGGGATATCTGTGAAACTCCTTTGGTAGGCTATCACTGATCCGGGCAACTGCTTGCTTAGACCAAGGCATCAGGAGATCTCCGATCAGTCGGCCAATTGCTGGGTCACTAAACGGATAGGGGCGGGGTTTTACCTCGCGTAGATCGACAAACGGCAGGCCCCGTTCGTCCAGGCAGCGATCGCAGAAGTATGGTCTGACGGCTCGGCGCCAACCGAGAGGTCGATGACACCCTGGACAAATGGATTCGAGCATATCCAGGGTTTCTGGATCGAAGGTGATCAACGGGTTGTCCCAGCTTTCCCTGTGATAGGCATTTTCGCAGAGAGCGCGGACACCCACCTGCCTTTGCCCGCGCATCGCCAATGACCGTCTGAATTGACGCATCCTCACGGCGTTGAAGCGCAGTGATGTTGCCGAAGGGCGCAGTCGCCGGCCAACCATTGCAAGGAGTTGATCGGTCTCAACATCCAGAAGTGCCGAGAGTTTCGCACGGTCGCAGTGTGACAGGCTAAAGTCCACCACCTTGCTTGTTTCGGCGGAGATTCCCGCCAGCTTTAGAGCGGCTCGAAAGTTGCGGACAGGCGTCTCAGCAAGCGTTCGAGAAAAGAAACCAATTACGCTTTCGCCGGCTTGCGGCTCCTGGGTGACGCAAAATGCCAAGCTATAACCATCGGCCCGCATCAGCTTGCTTTCTGGAGCTTGTTGAGCATAGCCATGGTCTCGCGCGTGGCCGAATTAGCCGCAAACCGTTGCTTGTGACCCCCACGGATGGTTTGCCAACTGGTGTGGGCCGCAATCACTGTGTCCCACGATAGCGATGGATGGCCTTCCGATACGGATCTTTCCAACCCCCGCCTGATAACTCGAACCGCACGTCCAATGCTTCCTTCGCACATGTCGAAAAGCAGGGCGCATTGGTTCTTGCTGGACGTCGGTCTGAACGGAAGTGCAATGGCACCTTCTTTGAGCATCTGGTCGCACAATTCCTCAACAAAGGCGAAGAACGCGCTGCACGTTTCAATCTGATCCGTTGTCGCAGGCTTGAACCAGATGGGTTCTTTGGCGCGCTGCGCCAATTCCTGGTGATGAAGGAGCGGCAGTAAGTCGTCCGTTCCAGCCAAGGCGATTGAGAAGACGCCGTCGTTGATAAGGCTCTTCATCGCCCGAGCCATGACGTCTGAGCGTGCGTCGCTAAGGACATTGTGGGCCTCGTCGAAAACGACCAGGCTGGTCCCACGCTTGCGGGCTATGTTCATGATAGCCGCGTTCACAGCAGCCTCTGAATAGTCTTTCATATGCAGGACAGAGCCGGCCGATGGGTCATGAAACGCTTCAAGGATAGAAGCCTGCAAGGCGCGGGTGCTGCGAATTGCTGATCGCAGCGTAACGACAAGCAGCGGCAGACTGTTCTCATCCTTCCGGCTCTCATAGATCCGGTCCGTGGTCCACTGGATGGTCTTTGATTTCGTGGAGCCCGAAGGCCCCACGATTGGCAGGAGCCATAGCTCGTCCTGCTTGTTCGCCCAGTGACCTAGAGCGCGTCGCTTTTCATCATTGCGAGCTGTCGTAGCCTGCGTCTGGTACATCAGATCGAGAATTCTTCGTTCCGTGTAGTCAACCATGTCGTGACGAACAAATATTCCGTCAAAGCGATCCAGCCGTTCGATGTCCGGTTCAGAATGAAGCGGTCCTGGGGACATGGCGCCACTCATGACTGTGCTTTTCTGTTCAGAAAAGAGGGCATGATTTCATCGTCATCGAATAGCAGCGGTTGTGGATCAGTTCCCTTGGTTATCGTCTGTACCGTTGCGCGAGCCGCATCGTTGGTCTTTTTGGTTTTGGCGGCTTTTGCCCGTCCTCTCGGGGCGGCCGGCGGCTCAGCTTCACCGAGAGACCCCGAGTTTATGGGTGAATCGACAATCACAGCGTCTGTGCGTGCTTGCCTCCTGCGGCGATCAGCAAGCTCGTCCCATTTTCGTAGGTTTTCCCTCCGAAGTTCTGCATCCCGACGCTCAAGCCGTTCTATAATTTGACGACCCTCCGCGCTCCGATCCTTGGTGTTGAGTAGGTGGTACGCGTGTACGAGTTCGGCGAGATCTCGCCTTGCACTTAGAAGGTCTGCTTCGTTTTTCTTGTCGGCCGCTCTTTTCTTAACTAGCGCATTTACTGCTTTGTGCTCAAGAAAGCTTAGCCCAATTGTGTATTCGGAAAACGTGCACGGAAATCGAAAATGCATAGTTTTCCCATCTATTTCTCCAACTACGTAAATATCTGAGCAGTTTTCTGGGTTATACAAGATATCGACGGTAATGCTCTTGTTCTTTGTACTTAAAGATGTCTTTCCTCGGCGCACTTGTTCTCCGAACTGTGCATCCAAGAGCCCTGTCGTGGCCGACGAGTTGCGATATAACAAGCCCTTGAATTCAATCCCTTTTGTCCAAAGTTTGGCTTTTCCTCTCAGGAGAAATAGGTCATCGAGAATTCCATTGTTGTGAGGAAGTTTTCGAGGGCGAATAGAAAGGCCCTTCTTGAATTTTTCAGCCGGTACCTCGTACAGCGGGCGATGAGGTGTGTGCTGATAATCGACAAATGTACTTATCAGTACTTTATTCAGCGCTGACATATTCAGGGTGGCGAACTTGACGGGATTTAATTGCAGTTTGCGCATTTCCGAGACCGTATGCGCGACACTTCCAGGGAGCTGATGGACAACTTTCTGGTTCACGATGCCAAAACTTCGTTCTACGTCGACTTTGGATGCGCCGTTTTTTGACGGGGCCCATTCGATATTGATGCCAATGCCTTTGCACATTTCCTTCAGGCCTCCCGAAAGGTTTTCGAGAGACCGGTCCAGTACAATGGTGCCAGGTAGGCCATACTCCTCAATGTCTCGAGGAATGCCTGGGACAAGGTCCCGATAGTGGTACTTGTCGAAAACGATATTTTTGAGCAGAGCCGCGAGCTTGCTTAAGGAAGGAGGCTCGAACGAAACGATGTATCCGACGATGCAACGCGAGTAAGAACATATTGCGATGGACAGGATGGGTCGGCCAAGCACATGCCCGCTTCTCTCATCCACAATGTGAACATCAAGAACTGTGTGATCGATCTGGACCACGTCCAGCGGCGACTCTCCCCGCCTTGTTGTTTCACTGCCGTGAAATGTCAGATCGGCCGCAGTTTTCCCATCCCTAATTCGCACATTTTCGTAGTTACGCATGGCGTGAATATACCGACGAAGAGTGCTGTCGCTGTAAACCTCAAGCCTTTCTCTGATATTGTCTTTATTGCGTCTGTCTTTTTCGTCTTTCAATAGCTCCTGTAGTTTGTCGAAGCATTGATTGACTGTTGGCTTCTTCTCGCTCCAGTAGCAGCTTGCTGCGTACAGCGTGAATTTTTTTACTAAGGGGTGGGGGCTTCGTCCGCCACACTTGCCTCGGAGCGATACATAGAGGCTCAGGAAGCGACTGCCGGGAGCCCCCTTTTTGAGGTCTGCGCTCAGCATTCTAGGGGTTACCTTGGCAGTCAGCCCCAGTGCATGCGCCTCATCCTTGGCGCCGCGAAGGAGACGCTCAAGCCTTTTGCCTCTATTGTCACTGATGCCTTCCAGGTCACACTTGTTGACGTAGAAGAGGCGCGTTTTAGCCTCTAGTAGCTTCTCCTCTGACGTGTTCGGGGGGACGACTGTGCCTATCGCTTGAGGCGGCCCTTCCGGTTCCTCTCCGGGAGCGCTTAGAACCTGAAGCACACCCTGTGAAAGGCCCCTGGCATAGTCTTCGGCTCTGATTTCAAACGAACCGGACTCCCCCGTAAACTGCATGCGGTCGTCGGGAAGCTCGTGGCTATATGTCTTTGGCCCATCTGGAAACTGTACCCGACTAAAGAGCGTGGCTTGGACACTCAGGGCCATTACACGTTCCTCCCATACCCGACAGCGGTCGTGGTGTCGCGCGTCGCAAAGGGCCAGCCATCACTCCGGAGCAACTTGCCAATCCGGCGGCTGTCGCCGTCAAAACTCACCACTGGAAAGTCGGAAGGCGATGGCAATTTAACGGCCTGACCAAGTGTCGCTGGCTGTACGACCGCTGTGTCCGCGGTAATCGGTGAGGAGTAGATATCGACGCCAAGCTTTCTTTTGACAATCAGCGCCCGGAGCTTGCTCAACGCCACATAGTGGGGTTCCGCCCGCTTTCCTCTAAGAGCTGTGCAGGTGGCGCCAATCGTAGAGCTGCCATCGTATTCGTCGAAGTGCCAGGCGAGCAGTAGCTCGTCTTCAACGGTTGTACTCGTGTGGCGATGCTCGACGATCTGACGCGAGTTTTCGGCTGCGTAGGAATAATTGAAGTCCTCCACTTCAGTCCAAAGGTAGAATTCACAGCCGATTAGTTTGTAGGCCGCTTTGGCATAGAGCAGCTTTTCAATATAATCGGGGTCCTGGCTTGTATCCGCGTAGTCGTATTTCGTCTCGACCACACCAATTCGTCCATCTTGATGAGCGAACATGAGGTCGGGCAGGTAGGTCAGGACGCCGTTGTTCGTCGCAATCTCCAGGCGGTGAGGCTGATGGATGTAACTGATGACATCCGGATCAGCCTCCAGGAGGCGAATGCCGTAATGCTCAGCTCGCGCCTCCCAGTAGCGAGAACCTCCACATTTCTTGGAGACAAACATTCCAGAGGGGCCCTGGCTCGCATTGCTGGGAAGGAGACGATGGTTTGTCGACCACGTTGCTGTGAACGGGCCCAGCCTAAAATTGCGCTGGAAGTTGTCACTTAGTTTGTTAGCGAGATGCAGAAACCGCCGTTCCGGCTCCAGCCAATCTGCGTGGGGTATCATATAAATGCGGTGCAGTTTTCTGCGCATAAGTTCACCTGTGCGCTTGGTTCAGATTGCGAGCCGCTTGACCTCACAGGCAAGACGAAGCAATCTGCACCAAGCAGCGTTGCGGCAATCTTTGTTGCCAATAGCGATGTGGACTTGCGAGGTGCCGGCCAAAGCAATGCAAGTCCGATGGATCAAGGCGCTCCGCTTGCGGGGCGCCTTTTCATTTTTTGAATTCCATCTTCCTCCTTCGTGTGGCCACTCCGATTCGACCCAGAGCATTATGCGAATTTTCGTAAATTCCTAGGTTTTCCAAGGCATTCGGGCAGATTTCCACCGATTGCCATCGAAGCGGTTTTGCGAAAAACACCTCCCCAAATCAGCTAGCGAATTGGAAGTTCTGCACGAATGGGCGGCCTCCGGGCGTGCGAATTTTCGGCTTGTACCTCGGGAAAAATCGGGGGATGTGAGGCTCTCGCGGTCACCAAAGACGCTGCCGTTGGTTTCAACGACCAATGCAGGTTGGTGATTCCCTGGCTCGAAAGCGCGAAAATGTGTCTAAGGCAGGCCTCCAGCTGCACGTTGGTAGCGTCAGCCAGTTCACCGACTGTCCACTCGTGTCCTTCGGCGAGCCCGGTCAAAACCTTGGTCAGGAAGGCGGGTGGGACTGTGTCGCTTTTTGCAGCCCATATGGCGCGATAGAGGGATCGCTCAGGTTCGGCTGAAATTTCGGCGCGGGTGACAAAACGGACATGATCGATGCCGGCGATCGTCAAAAGCTCTCGACACGGCCCGTCAGCGAGGCCAATCAGGGTCCTCTCCGCAGCGATGATGCAAACATAAGCGAAGGTGCAGCCAGAACCCGGCAAGGGCCTGAGCCATGGTTCGATGCTGGCTATAGACGGATCCAGGGTCGACTGGATCAAAGCATCTCTTGGCCAACGTCCGGGGTAGGTAATAGGTGTGGCGGTTTTGAAGCTGCTGAAACCAGGTTTCGTACTGCCTTTGGCATGACTCTGTGTTTTGTACGACATCTGGCACCTCCGTAGAGGTTATTCATGGCCGCAATCTTCGCGCTATTCCATGGTTTGGACGTTTACTCGTAAACTAATTTGAAATTGTAGTGATAAAAATCAATTTTGCGAAAATATAAGCCTGAATAATTCTGGAATACTCTCTCCCCCAGCCTGCATTGTGACTTCGCTCTTTGGTTTGTATTTTTCGCGGTAATTTGAAAAAACGGACGTGAATTGCGCCGCAATTTGAAAATTTGCTCACGTGACGAATGGATCAGATCGTTTTAGATCAGTGAGTTAGCTCGCGCGTCTTTTTGGGAGCGTATAAACGCTAAGCGGCCTCCAACGGCACTGTGGGCCGCGGCGGTGTTGTTTGAGGTGATGCCGCGCTCAGAGCGCCCGCGCGATCAGTTCGGCCAGAGTGCGGTCCGCAGGATAACCAAGGTGCGTGGCGTCCGCGGCCTGCACATCGCCGAACATGCCGAAGCCCTGCATGACGTCCGGGTCGGGGCGGTAGGTGATGGGAGGGGCTGATGGAAAACGCTGTCTCAGGGCCGCCTCCAGGTCAGAAAACTGCACGGACAAGGCTGGAAGTAGCAGTGATCTGCCGTCTCCCGGCGTGATGCTTGATACGGCCGCATGGAGCAAAGCAGCGGCTACGGCATGCACTGAGGCGATCGGACTACGCCCTTCGGGCGCTACCGGCATGGTGAAACCCCGACCTTGCCGCATGGCGTGGAACAGATTGGAGAGAAAGGCCGATTTCAGACCTTGCGCCAGGTCCGGCCGGGCAACCACGCCGGGAATGCGCAGGGCAACGCCGTCGATCTCGCCACGCCGAACCGCAGTTTCAAGCGCGATTTCGGCCATGCGCTTGTGCATGGCATAGATCAAGGTCGGGGCGCAGGGTGTGTCGTCGTCGATGATGGCGGGCGGCTTGCCATAGACGGCGATGCTCGAGGCCAGCACGAAGCGGCGTCCCCGGGCGCGGTGGATCAGGTCCAGCGCCGCATCCAGATTCATCCGCCGCGATGCTTCGGGATCGGCCTCCGCAGCGCCGCCGAGCACGGCGGCCAGGTGGATGACGGCATCTGCGTCGGCAAGGACCGCGTCCTGCATGAGAGGATCGGCGATGTCCCCCTCAATGACCCTCAGGCGAGGATCGGGGCTGGTGCTGGGCAGGGAGCAGTCGGTGATGGTGATGGACCTGCAATCGGACCGCGCCAGCGCGAGTTCCACCACCTTGCGGCCGACAAAGCCGCCCGCACCTGTGATGGCGAGCCGCATCAGCCCGCCACCACGACTTGCGAGATGGCCCCGAACAGCGGCCCATCGGGAAGGCGAGCCTCCATGCGGACATGGTCGCCAAAATGCAGATACGGGGTCTCGGGGCCGCCCTTGTCGATGATCTCGATGACGCGGCGCTCGGCGATGCAGGCCGAACCGGCCGCGCGGCTGGCATTGGAGACGGTGCCCGATCCGATGATCGTGCCAGCCGTCAGCCGCCGGGTCCGCGCGGTATGGGCGATGATCTGGCCGAAATGGAAGGACATTTCGCCTCCATGGGGCTCGCCCAGGCGTTCGCCATTGATCTCGACGCGCAGCGGCAGGTGGACGCGGCCGTCGCGCCAGGCCGGGCCCAGCTCATCGGGGGTGACGGCAACCGGCGCAAAGCCGGTTGACGGCTTGGCCTGCAGGAAGCCGAAGCCGCGCTTCATTTCGAACGGACCCGGCTGGCGCAGCGACCAGTCATTTATCTGGACGATGAGGCGGATGTGGCCGAGCGCGGCCTCGGGGCTGCAGCCCATAGGCACCTCGCCGACCACCACGCCGAATTCGCCTTCGCAATCGATGAAGAGGTCTTCGGACGGCGTGAGCAGGGGCGCCTGGGCGCCGAGGAAGTCGTCGCTGGCGCCCTGATAGACAAGGGGGATGGTATCGACCTCTGGAAGGGGTTCGTTGCCGAAGGCTTCGTCCATCAGCCGTCCGTGGTTGAGAAAGGCCGAGCCGTCCAGCCATTGCGGTGCCCGCGGCAGGGGCGCCAGGACCTGGGCGGGATCGAAGTTGAACCCAACGGTGTCCCCTGCTGCAAGCGCCTCGCTGCGCGTCCGCAGCAGTGGCTCGACCCGGGACCAGTCGCGCAGGGCCGCCAGCAGACTGGGCGCGATGTCATTGGCCGAAATTGCGCGGGAAAGTTCGCGTGACACGAGGATAAGCTCTCCATCCTCTGTGCCGTTGGGTAGGGTGGCGAGTTTCATGGATCGCTCCTGCGCACGGGTTCGTCGGGATGTTTCTGCCCGGCAATCTCGGACGCGAAAGCGCCGTCGATCAGCACGAAGAGCATGCGGCAGACCTTGCCGGAGCGGTTGGCCCAGGCGTGATTGGTGCCGCGCTGGACCACGACATATCCCGGCTTGAGGTCGACCTCGCCCTTGTCGAGCACCAATGTCAGTTCGCCTTCGAGCACCACGCCATAGTCCACGCTTTCGGTGCGGTGCATCAGGGGGTGGGGCGACCCGGTCTTGACGGTGGATGCGCCGGCTTCGCCGATTTCGCTGAAGGCGGCCCCCATCTTGTCCCGACCCTCGCGCAGGAATTCCTCGGTATCAGGCGGAATGTCGACGATGCGGATGCGCGTGCCGTTGCGGGGCGGGGACAGGACAAGCGGTCCAAGCGTGGGATCGGGACCGTTGTCGACTGGCGCAGGCGAGCCCTCTGTCGACCAGATTTCGTGAAAGACCGTGCCGGGGATGGCCGAAAGCGCCACGGCGGTGGGCAAGGGACCGGCCTCTATAACAATGGCCTGGCCGTCGGCGTCGTGGCCGGTGACGATGCGGGTGATGGCGGGAAGGTTCGTCATGTTCGTCCCTCAGATCGGTTGCGCAAGGGCACCCAGCGTCTGAGCCATGATCCGGCTGTGCTCCTCGGGCGTGCCATGGCCCTGTTCGATCTCGGCCAGCCGACCCGAGTTCTCGACCACCATCCGGCAGCGGTCCCAACGGCGGTTCTCGAAGGCTGCCAGTGCCGTCGCGATGTCGGCTGCCTTGTGCAGTTCCTCGGCCAGGACGATAGCGTCCTCCAGCCCGATCATGGCGCCGGCAGCCATGTGTGGCGTGGTGGCATGCACGGCATCACCAATCAGCACGACGCGGCCCTTCGACCAGGGACGCTGCAGCAGCAGCTGTTCAAGCGGCCGGAACACCACCTGGTGGCTGGCGCTCAAATCAGCGGCGAGGGCCTGCATGGTCGGCGAAGGGAAGCGACCAAGCAGTTCGCGCAGGGCTTCCACATGCGTTTCTTCGGGCACATGTTCGTTGACCGGTCGATCCTCGGTCAGGAACACATAGCTATGGGTATTCGAGACGTGGTTGATCCCCACCTTGAGCTTGGGGCCGATCCACATGGTCACGGTCGACAAGTGCTCAGGACGCGGGACGACGGCGCGCCAGACGGCCTGGCCGATATAGCGGGGCTTGGGCGCTTCGGGCCAAACCGCATTGCGCACGGCGGAGTAGAGACCATCGGCGCCGATGACGAGGTCGTACCGGCCGGTGGTTCCGTCGCTGAAGCTGACGTGACAGCCATCGGCCCGGTCTTCAATGGCTGTGAAGGTCACGCCAAGACGGACATTGGTGTTTCCGGCGCGCACGCGATCGGCAAGCAGCTTGGCCAGGACCGGGCGCATGACGCCGCCGGTGCCGGTGGTCCCTTCGAGGAGGGCCGGAGTGGGCAAGCGGGCCACGACCTGATCCTGCGGGCCACGCATTTCCACCCCGTCGGTCATGGCGCCGACCGGACGGAAAGCATCCAGGATGCCGAGCCGCGCCATGGCGCGGAAGGTGCCGCCATTGAGGCTGATACCCGCACCGTAGCTGCGCCAGCCGGCATCGATTTCGGCCAGGTCCACGTCTATTCCCAGCCGGTCCAGCTCAATGGCCGCAGCCATGCCAGAAAAGCCGCCGCCGACAATCAGGACGCGCTTGAGTTGATCTGTCATTTCCGTTCCTCCCTAGGCGTTCGCGCGAGATGCACGACGCCCTTTTCGTCTATGGCCAGCGACACGCGGCTCAGATGCTTGCCGATGCAGGGGCCCTGAACGCAGACCCCGGTGTCGATTTCGAACCACGCGCCGTGGGCGTGGCAGGCGATATGTGTACGATCGCCGTTGAGATAGGCGTCGCGCTTCCAGGCGAGGCCGATGCCGCCGGCATAGTGCGGGCAGAGGTCGCGCCAGCCGTGCACGCGGTCCCCCTGCCGCACGAGGATGACCTTGTAGGGCTCGCTCGCCACCTCGAGCCCCCGCGCTCCGCCATCGGGCAGGTCATCGAGATGGCAGAGCGGGATCATGCGCCCGGCTTCGGTCCTGGACCAGGCGCCCATTTCTCGCGGTACTGGAATACGAAGGCCTGCGCGGCTTCCGGGCCCATCGGTGCTTCGCGCGGCGCCCAGTCGTCGTCATGGGTGTCCATGTCGGCGTCAAACTCGACATTGCAGCCGAGCGGGCTCTTGAAATACCAGAACCAGTTGGAACCAAACTTGTGCCGGCCCGGGCCCCAGAAGCTCTCGAAGCCACCACGCATCATGCGGCTGCCGGCCATGAGCAGCTCGGTCGGTCCGCCCATGTGGAATGCCAGATGTTCGCAGCCCTGCATGTAGGGCGGGGTGCGGATGAAGAAGTGGCTGTGATGGTCAGGGTTGGCCTGCGGGCGCAGGAAGGGCCCGGCGCCGGTCAGCGTATCGGTAATGCGGAAGCCCAGCCGGTCGCGGTAAAAGCCCACGGCGACATCGAGGTCGGGCACGAAGAGCACGACATGCGAGAGCGTGCGGGGCTTGGCCGGCATGTCTTCGGAGACGCCGATCTGGTTGACCGGCCTGCGCGTGTCATAGGGCGCATTGACCAATTCGGCGGGAAGATCGAGCGGCGTGCGCGTGGTGACGCGGAAGCTCAGTTCGAAACCCTGGTCGTCCTGGGTGCGGAGCGAGCCGTCGGCCAGCCGCAGGACCTGGCGATCCTTGGAGAGCTCGGCATAAACCGCTTCCAGTGCCGCCTCGTCGACGACGCCCAGGACCTGCATGCGCAGCATGTTGCCGGTCTTGAGTGCGGGCGGCAGGGACGGGTCGTCGCGACGGCGGATTTCGAGGCCGGTCCCATCCAGGGAGCGGAAAAAGCCGCCCTTTTCGGGGGAATAGTCGATTGCTTCCAGGCCGTATGCGGTCAGGAATTCGTGGCAGGCCGGTACGTCGTCAACGCCGAAGACCAGAAGGTCGGGACCGATGATCTGCATCTAAATATCTCCTCTTTCAGGCGGTGTGGCCGCCAAGGGTTTCGGCAACCCAGTCGGCGATGTAGGCGCCGGCATTGGATGAATTGTCGAAGCTGGAATGCTGGACGCCGCCGGTGCGCTCGTCGAAAATCTTGAGCTCGCGCTTGGGGCTGTTGACCAGCTGTTCGAAGGTCCGGTGTGCCCATTTGAGGGGGATCTGGCTGTCCTTGGCCCCGTGGGTGACGAGGAAGGGCACGCGAATGCGGTCCAGAATGCCGTCCAGGTGGACATTCTCGGCAATGCGCATGAACTCATCCATGTCCTTGGCACCCCAGACCCAGCGGACGTGGTTCCAGTAATGCGGCACGGGGAAGCTGCCTTCGCGTTCGAGCCGACGCTTCTGCACGTCGCGCCAGTCGTGGTTGGCGCCCCAGACGACGCCACAGGCGAAGCGCGGTTCGAAGGCGACGGCGCGGGGGCAGTAGTAGCCACCGAGGGACACGCCCTCCATGCCGATGCGCTTGGGATCAATGTCGTTGCGCGCCTCAAGCCAGTCGACCACGCGGCTGGCCCAGTGTTCGCTGTCGAAACGGGCCGTCAGTCCATGGATGCGCAGGGCTTCGCCGGTGCCCGGCTGATCCATGATCAGGGAGGCGACGCCACGCCTGGCCAGCCATTCGGGCAAGCCGACGCGGTATTTCATTTCCTTGGTACTATCGAGGCCATTGACCTGAACGAGGACAGGCTGGCGGCCCTCCACGCCATAGGCGCGGACATAGAGGCCGGACAGGTGTGTTCCGTCATAGGGAATTTCCACCCGCTCGCAATTGTCCTTTGCCAGGGCGATGCTCCGGGCAAAGACGTCCAGGCTGCGATTGTAGAGCATCAGGCGACCGGGCGAGTCATGGGCGAGAAGGCGCTCGGCAGTCGTCAGGTAAGTCGCGGCCCGCCCCATCTTCTGTCCGGCCGAAAGCAGGCGTCCGGAGGCCATGTCCTCTTCGGCCAGCAGGAGCAGGCGGTCGGCCGCGGCTTCCCACGCCACCTGAAAGGACCTGCTTCCTTCCGCATCCCCGGCTTTGGATGCTTCGATCAGCGGCGCGCACATTTCCTCGATCTCGCCGATGCGCGCACCCATCTCGATGGCCAGGTTGACTGCGAGGTTCCAGGGGTAGTTGGTGGGAAAATATTTGAACATGGTCAGAACCTTAGTCGTTGAGTATCGCAACCGCGCGGCACCATCCGGCGGAGGCGCGGGCAACCTTGACGGGGAAGCAGGCGACGGTGAATCCGGTGGCGGGAAGGCCTTCGAGATTGGTCAGTTTCTCGATATGGCAGTAGCCGATCTCGGCTCCGGCCTTGTGGCCCTCCCAGAACAGGCGCGGGTTGCCGGTTTCCCGGATGCGCTGCAGGGTTGGTCCGAAGGGCGCGTCCCAGGACCACCCGTCCGTGCCCGCGATGCGCACGCCCCGGCTGGTGAGGTAGAGCGTGGCCTCTCGGCCCATTCCGCAACCGCGCGACACGAAGTCGGGTTGCCCATAGGCCGCGCCAGCGGCCGTGTTGATCAGCACGATGTCCAGCGGCTGCAATTGATGATCGATGCGTGCGAGTTCGGCCTCGACTTCGGCGGCGGTTACCACATGCCCATCCGGCAGATGCCGGAAATCGAGCTTGACGCCGGGGCGAAAGCACCAGTCTAGCGGCACTTCGTCGATGGTGATGGCGCGTTGGCCCCCATCCATGGTGGGGTGGTAGTGCCAGGGCGCGTCGAGATGCGTGCCGTTATGCGTGTTGATCCGGCACTTCTCGCTCGCCCATCCCGCGCCATCGGGCAGGTGCTGGGGGCTGATTCCGGTCATCTGCTCGATTTCGGCAGCGCCATCGGCGTGGCCCATATAGTCTATTTCAGGGCGAAGGCCGGGCGGGTCGGAGGCAATGCCGGCTTCAAGGGGCACGGACAGGTCGATGATGGTTGGCATTTCCGGCCTCACATGGTGGTGGGCAGCCAGAGCACCAGTGCCGGGAAGAGCACCAGCAGGGCCAGCCGCAGGAAATCGGACAGGACGAAGGGAAGCGCGCCACGGAAGACAGTCATCAGCGACACGTCGGGTTGCAGCGACCGGATGACGAACAGGTTCATTCCGAAGGGCGGCGTGATCATGCCTGTCTCAACGACGACCAGCATGATGATGCCCCACCAGACCAGGTCGTAGCCCATGCCGAGGATGAGCGGGGTGACCAGGGGGACCGTGATGATCATCACCGCAAAGCTGTCCATGACCGAGCCGAGCAGCAGATAGACCACCAGCAGCAGAGCGATGATGATCAGGGGGGGCAGATCCAGCCCGCCGACGAAGGCGATCAGCGTGTCGGGCAGTTGGCTGATGCCGACAAAGAATGAGAAGGTGAGCGCGCCAAAGATCAGCATGTAGATCATCGCGGTGATGGCGGTGGTTTCACCCATGACCGACAGGATTTCGCGGCGATTGAGCTTGCCGCGCAGGAGCGCCATGAGGAAGGCGCCAATCGCGCCGACGGCCGCAGATTCGGTGGCTGTGAAGATGCCCGCGTAAAGGCCGCCGATCACTGCCCCGAACAACACCGTCACCGGACCGGCCTTGGCCAGTGCCGCGCGGCGTTCTCCCGGCACGCGCGGCTGTGGCGCGGGCGCCGCGTCAGGGTTGAGCCGCACGACCAAGGTGATCGTGACGAGATAGAGCGACATCGCGAGCAGGCCCGGCACGACAGCGGCGACAAAGAGCTGGCCGATTGATGCCTCGGTCAGCAACGCAAAGAGGACGATTGGGGCCGAGGGCGGGATCAGGGCGCCGAGCGTACCGCCTGCCGCCACGGTGCCGACAGAAAGCGTGCTCGAGTAACCGGCCGCGCGCATCTGTGGCAGCGATATGCGTCCAAACGCTGCCACCGTGGCCAGTGATGAGCCGGTGACGGCGCCAAATCCGGCGCACCCGCCGACCGTTGCCAAGGCGAGGCCACCGCGCAGATTGCCCAGGACGGACCTGGCCAGGCGATAGACGTCGTCCGAAAGGCCGGCGACCATGGCGAAGGCGCCCATGAGCAGGAAGAGCGGTAGAGCGGCGACCTGGGGATTGGTGAGGAAACCGACAGTTTCCGAGGAAAGCACGCTGAAAGCGGGCTTCCAACCTAGGAACAAGGCGGTGCCGACCAGGCCCATCAGGCCCATCACGGCGGAAACG
>Ga0207829_100246_pt1 | contig 48488 bp, 44 predicted proteins | sample TtaePargueraPR_4_FD_187738 | JGI IMG/M metagenome (GOLD analysis project Ga0207829, IMG submission 187738) | Aerobic enrichment media microbial communities from Bioluminiscent Bay, La Parguera, Puerto Rico - Tt and P1 (SPAdes) | ecosystem: Environmental > Aquatic > Marine > Unclassified ... | reverse complement strand
ATGATGCAGAACTATCTGGATGAGTTTTGTTACAAGCTCAACAGAAGATACTTCGGTCAAAAACTCTTTGACAGACTCATCATTGCTTCAATTTATCCATACTGGTATGATTGCGGATAATCATATTGATTTTTATTTACTATTAAACACCTTTTATTATTTAAACTTCACAGCCTCAGTTAGAAAGGGTATTTTATATCTACCGATAAAGATTAAACAATAAGCATGTTTTAAATCATCTTCTGTCCGCTAGCTATTCAAGCTGAATTTCTTCCAATAACAGTTCATGAAGACATGGAATGGCTTAATTCTAGCCGTATTGGTAAATAAATTATGACTGTTGGTGCCTGTTCTGATTATTCAAAAATAAACTCTTCAATTCCATTACTTATGAAAGGATATTTTATATTGTTGCTGGCTTTTATTATCTGTGCTCCAGCCTATTCCCAAAGTGCGAAAAAACTTGACTCTATCAATGAAAACCGTGCTGAACTTGCCAGTGTCAGTTATCGCTATAAGGCTACAATTCTTTCCTCTAATTTCACGATTCCTGTTGTCAAGTTTTCCAGATTCGATCAGCCTACCAATGGTGCCACCGGCGACGTTTCCTTCTTTAATTCCGTCGGAGCAGGTTTGAGTATTGCAGGTGGAGAGATTTCTGAAGTACGGGATGAAAGCGGTAAAATTATCAATCAGGACTTCACATCCACCATAGGTGCTACGATTGGATTCCTTTTTTCCTCTGCTAGCGTACTGGATGAAAGACAGAACTCATTTGCTCCATTTATTGGTTTGACCGTTTTGGCTTTTCAAATTGGAATGGGCTGGGAGCTTGGGGTTTTACCAGAAAGCTACAAGCGTTCTTTTTTTACGGTATCCTACAATATTCCGATCTATAAATTAAGCGTGGGAGTTTTTACATCTTAAGGTCAGGGGATTTTATAGATGATTCTTCCTTTAAGAACAATAAGCGTCTTGGGAACTGATTAAAGGTAATGCTAGAGCTTTTATGGATTTAGAGCATATTAATTATGTGAATTATGGTGCTGTGACAGTGCGTTTTGAGTTTAACCAGTCTTCAGATATAGTAGATCCGGTTTTATTCTTCTCGAAGATTCAAAATATACTCTATGATGGGATTCCTAAGGATTTAAAAATTTCAGAGTTTAAGCTAAAGGATATCCGTGAATTCCTTAAAATTTTTGATCTGTCGGAGATCGATCTGAAAGCCAGGTTGAGGTTTAAGCTATGCCAAAGTGACCATCTCATACTCAATTCATCTTTTAAGAAATCTGATATTCATATTGATATTCATCAGTGGTCTGCAGATAAGAAAATGATTTTAGAGTCTTTTCACATCAAAAATAATAATCCAGCATTTACAAAAATGTTCTTCGATATCCTATGCTTCTGTAGGATACAAGTGATTCCCTATCAAAATTTGGCTTATGCTATCAATGAGAATGGGGTTTCATTAATCTGCCAACTTTTCGAAGATACTCTGAGTATCTATGTCATTTATGACCAAATTTCAATCAGTGATTTTTTAACTAAAAACAAGTATTTTAGACTCAATTGGCAAGATTAAAAAATAGAACCCTTCTCATTCATAGCTAGTTAGGCGGTTTTGGTGCTTCATTGGCGCTCCCGCTGTGGTGGCTTCTCATCCAAAAACTTTTCAAAAGAAACTCTTAGCATAAAAGCGCATTTAATCAAGGTGATTTGGTGTTGATTTCGTCTGGAAAGAGAATTTCATTGATCTTTCTCCTGAGTTTTTGAGTGGATATAGGCTTTGTGAAAACATGATCAAATAAAGCCAAGTTTTCCGGAGAAAACTGCAAAATATCAAGTGCTGTTACCGCAATGATAGGAATATGTTTAGTCCGCTGATCTTTTCTAATAAAACCGGCAAGTTGCTTTCCATTCATAATAGGCATCATGATATCGGTAAGTACCAGATCAGGCAATTCTTTGGTTTCCAATAAATGTTTTTTCGCCGCTTGGCCATTTTCAAATTCTTCCACTTCAAAGCCCCAAATTTTAAGGTGCTTTCGGGTAAGAACCCTGATGATTGCATCATCTTCTACAAGTAATATTTTAGGCATTGTTAGTTTTCGTTCATGTGGTAATTTTGATACTTCGAGATTATCCGTCTATATAACATAACCTTATAATATAATACCGATAAACTGTATAAATGGTTGTATAAATCGATGTCCATGATTTTGGTTTTGCCCAAGTAAACGAGGGTTCCCGTAACCATGTCTTCATTATAAATAGGAACTACGATCAGGTATTTAGATTTTTTTTGATCAATAGTTGGAAGAAAGTCCTGAGGAATTATTTTTTCGATCTCTATTCGCTTGATGTATCCTTTGCTCAGGTTCTTGAAGGCTTTGTAATGCTTATTGTAAATGTCCTCTTTGATGGGAATAGTTTCCTGCTTGGGGAATAAGGTCAAACTTGTCTCTGCCTGATCCTGAGAAAAGGGAAGCCAATACATGCCGTTGAAATCATAGGCTTCTAGGATATTGCGGTAAGTCTTTATTATAAAATCTGAATTGTTGTGTTCCAGATCCTGACCGATTGCCTGGGTCAAATGCAATAGCATGCCTTTTTTGGTGATCTCTCTTTCCAAATTGGTGGATGCATTGAGGTTTTCCAGTATAGCCAAAAAGCCGATGGAGTGGTTTTGACTAAGATTGATTAAGCTGATTTTCAGCTTGATATTGATGCGCTGGATTTTTTCAAAACAGATAAAACTGATCTCTTGATCATTTTCTACCGTTTCCAGCGCATTGATAAAAATGTGCTGATTTTCTCGATTCCATAGATCTAAGAAGTTTTTTCCTTTCTTGAGCAGGGGAAATAGCTCCTTGGCCTTGCTGTTAAACTTATCTACCTGCATGTGGCTATTGATTTCGATGATAGGATTATCGAATTTATCCATCAGTACATGGTAAGAATTGATTCCCTTGACTATTCCGTTTTTCTTTGATTTTAGTCTCTCAAACTTTTTGGAAACTCTTTTTTCCAATACATCATCCAAATAAAATAAGACGTGGCTTATTCCTTTTTTCTTTTGGAATAAGGGGATGAAAAAAGGAAAATGATTCACCGGAACCTGGGTATCAAACTCTTTGGAAGGAAAAAATGTCTGAATTTCCTTTTTCGTCTGAATGACCTCTTCCAAAGCATGCCTGAAGCTTATCAGGTCATAGCCAATTAGGATTTTATGATCGATGAGCGATTTGAGGCTGGTTCGTCCCAGTCTATTTTCAGGGTTATCTTTCCCGACCATTTTTAGAAGATCAGAGGTGGTCCAAACGGGCTTGTAGTTTCCGCTTTCGATCTTGAAGAGAATACCGGCCACATTGAAGGGAAACATAAATGGGGTCTGGGCCTCCTCGTCGAGATATAGATCGGGAATATTAGTGTCTAGATAGTATGTCCTCATTTGTTTTCCAATTGAATGCAGCTTTTGATTTTTTACTTGGTATTTCAGTCTACACCACTTTCAGCTTCGCTTTTGTTTTTTTAATCTTGATTCTAGTTAATCATACTTTTAATGGTAAATACTTGACTTTCAAATGATAAACTGCCATTATCCGTCGCGGTACCTGCATATCCAAACTTTGATGGCGAGTACCTCATCTGCGGAATTGTAGTTTTTTTCCTTTCTGATTTTATCTGGTCTTGTTCTTTTGATTGATTTTTAGGCAATAGGCTACTTGTGAAACTGATTCCTGCTTTTCGGTCATCCGTTCCCTTCGAAAGCCATTGCATCCTTTTTTCTTTTTCCATCGAGGTTTATGTATTCCGGAAAACACAGATTGTCTTTTCATGGCAGAGCATTTCCCTGGAGATACTTGGAGGATTCTACTGATTGTTTTACATTTTTAGCCTGATTTACTCTTTTTTATGGGGGATTTATTAGTATGATCACGGAGACAAATTATCTCAGGGTGAAAGGAAACAATCTGCCTGGATCATTAGGGTGATTATGAAATGACTCTTTCTTTTTGCGCTAATAAACTCATGACCTTTTCCGAAACAAAATCAATTTCGTCCAAACTCATGGAGCTGCCGGAAGGCAGGCAGATACCTGTTTCAAACAGACGTTGACTCACTCCGGATATTTCACGGGGAAAATATTTATAGACAGGCTGAAGATGCATGGGTTTCCAGATAGGACGTGTTTCGATATTCATTTTTTCCAGCGCATGGAATATGAAATCCATGTAGTTATCTTCCAAATCTCCTTTTTCGAGTAAAATGGTCGTTAACCATCGATTGCTATAGGAGCCTTGCCTTTCTTTTTGTAATTGTATTTCAGGTACATTTTTGAAGTTTTCCCTATACCTGAAATAGTTCTCCCTTCTTTTCTGCACCCGGTCTTCGATTACCTGCATTTGAGCGATGCCTATGCCTGCAGTGACATTAGACATGCGGTAGTTGTAGCCAATATGCTTATGCTCATAGTGTAGTTCTTTCTCTCTTGCCTGGGAAGCCAATTTTTTAGCCTTTTTACGGTTTTCTTTCTTCGTAGTGATCAAAGCGCCTCCGGCACTTGTGGTAATGATCTTATTTCCATTGAAGGAATAGATGCCATAATCAGAGAAAGTACCACACATTTGCCCAAAATACCTGCTGCCCAAGGCTTCAGCCGCATCTTCGATAACAGGTATATCATATTTATTCGCAATTTTCATGATACGTTCCATATTGGCAGGCATTCCATATAAATGGACAGGAATGATGGCCTTTGGTTTCTTGGGCTTGCTTAGCTCTTCCAGTAGCTGTTGGTCAAGATCAAGATAGGAGGCGCTCGCCTGATAGGCTTTTCCAGTCATGCATTTCAGAATCGCATCTTCCATTAAGTCAGGATCCATATTCCAGCTTTCTTCTTCACTGTCTATAAAATAAGGAATGGCTCCCAGGTAGCGAATAGGATTAGCGCTGGCTGCGAAAGTGAGGGATTGGCAGAGTACAATATCCCCGGGGCCGACTCCTGCTAGTAACAAAGCCAGATGTATGGCAGAAGTCCCCGAATTAGTAACCAAAACATGGGAAGCCCCAGAGTATTTTTGAATTTCATTTTCGAAAGAATCTATATTGGATCCCACAGGAGCTATGTAGTTTTCATCAAATGCCTTGTGTATGTAGCTCAACTCTTTGCCACTCATGTGGGGAGGTGAAAGAAATATCTTATCCATGTTTACAACAAAATTATATAACCAAAAATCCTAAAATTTAAATGTATTGACAATGCTTAAATAACATATTGCTACTTTTTGTAAACTATATGTATATAATTTTTAATTGCTTTTTATACTGACATTTAATTGTTTCTACTATATATGCACTTCATTTATTTATAAGTACATTTTATTTAAAATTTGGTTTACATGCAGGGCTATTTGTCATCATTTTCTTTAATTCGAATTGAGTTTAATATTCTTAAATAAAACAGATTTTCATTCTAGTCTTATGACTTATAGATATCAGATTTTCCACAATTAGCTATTGAAATTTATTACTGTACTTACTTCAGAAAATACTTGATATGTAATCTTCTGGTTTAGTGAATTCATGCCTAATGTAAGGGATACTGATCGAATATCTACCAATTATTGTAGGATATACTTAAAAATAAGCTGATCAAATCAGCTAAGATAAAAAGCTAAGTCTGGGACTGAATGGGCGAAGCTGTATCTAATTCTATACAAAGAACTGAATGCTAAGTCTGTGTGACTGAAGGGGCGAAGCTGTATCAGCACTTAAAGAATCTTATGATTTCACTCACTAAAAATAAAATTGCTGTAATTGGACTAGGTTATGTAGGGCTTCCGCTCGCTACTGCTTTTGCCAAAAAGTATCCTGTGGTTGGTTTCGATATTAATCCACAGCGGGTGGCGGCCCTATTAACTGCCCAGGATAGTACAGGCGAGGTTAGTACTGAGGAACTTAAGGAAGTTTTGGTTTCGGTCAATTTCCATCTCTTGGCAGAAAGCGGATTATTCCCCACCAGTAACCCGCTGGATTTAGCTGATTGTGATATTTTTATCATTACGGTTCCTACGCCGATCGATGCCAATAATCATCCGGATCTAGAGCCTCTAAGAGCTGCATCACGACTAGTCGCCGAATTCCTCATGGAAGGTAATGTGGTGATTTATGAATCCACTGTCTATCCCGGGGTTACTGAAGAAATCTGCGTACCCATCCTGGAGAAATTTTCCGAGCTGGATTATAATAAAGGTTTTTTTGTAGGCTATTCCCCTGAGCGGATCAACCCGGGTGATAAGGAACATACAGTCACCAAGATCAAAAAAGTGACGGCAGGCTCAACTCATGCGACAGCTAATTTGGTAAATGGACTTTATGCTTCCATCATTGAGGCAGGGACTTACCTGGCCAGTTCCATCCGGGTTGCTGAAGCAGCTAAGGTGATCGAAAATTCCCAGCGTGATATTAACATTGCCTTTGTCAATGAGCTGTCTAAGATCTTTAACCTTATGGGGATTGATACTTACGAAGTATTGGAGGCAGCGGGTACCAAATGGAATTTCTTGCCGTTTAAGCCCGGGCTGGTAGGAGGACACTGCATTGGAGTAGATCCCTACTACTTAGCTCAGAAAGCCCAAAGCCTTGGTTATCACCCGGAGATTATTCTTTCCGGTAGACGAATCAATGATTCCATGGGGGAGCATGTGGCCGCACAGGTTGTTAAGAAAATGATTCAAAAGGACCTCGTTTGGAAGGGTTCTCCTGTCTTGATTCTTGGATTCACTTTCAAAGAAAACTGTCCGGATATTCGCAATACTCGTGTCATTGATATTTACCAAGAACTCAAGGGCTACGGATTTCATGTAGAGGTATATGATCCAATAGCTGACCCGGAGGAAGTGATGAGAGAATACCAATTGCGTATCGAAGATGCTGAAGTGCTGAATCATTTGAAAACCTTCTCCGCCATCGTACTCGCTGTAGCACATGATCAATTCCTATCACTTTCATTGCGCTCTCATCCCGAGCAGGTAGTATTTGATGTCAAGGGTATTCTGCCGCCGATGCTGGTTGATGCCCGACTTTAGTATTTGAATTAATAAACTAGAATAAATTGTGGCTAAATATCTGGTAACAGGAGCAGCTGGCTTCATAGGTTTTCATGTCGTACAACGACTACTTCGAGAAGGCGATCATGAGATCGTGGGTCTGGATGTCATCAATGATTACTACGATGTAGAGCTAAAATATGCCCGACTGGAGCAGCATGGTATCTACCGACAAAATCTCGAAGCTGCGCATACTATTCCAAGTGAAACCTGGTCCAATTACAGGTTCATTCAGGTCGATCTGGCAGATTTTGATTTTATGATGGCCTTTATGCTTTATGAGAAGTTTGACTGTGTCATTCATCTGGCAGCGCAGGCCGGTGTTCGCTACAGCTTGACCAATCCCAGAGCCTACACCCATTCGAATGTAGAAGGTTTTCTAAGTATTCTCGAAGGCTGCCGTCATTCCAAAGTGAAGCATTTGGTTTATGCTAGTTCTTCATCTGTCTACGGCCTCAATGGAGATATGCCCCTATCCGAAAAGCAAGGTACGCAGCATCCTATCTCTCTCTATGCGGCCACCAAAAAAGCCAATGAGATGATGGCGCATACTTATTCACATCTCTTTAAGTTGCCTACTACCGGCTTACGCTTTTTTACGGTCTATGGACCCTGGGGAAGGCCGGATATGGCTCTATTTTTATTTACCGAGGCCATCATGAAGGGAAAGCCTATACAGGTTTTCAATAAAGGTGAAATGATTCGGGACTTTACCTATATCGATGATATTGTAGAGTCTGTCTATCGATTAAGTTTAAAGCCTGCTCAACCCAGCAGCGATTGGGATAATCATGCCGTGGAGCCTGACCACTCCACTGCTCCCTATCGCATCTTCAATATCGGGAACAACAATCCAGTCCAACTCAATAAGTATATCGAGGCAGTTGAGGAGGTTTTGGAAAAGAAATCCATCAAGAACCTTATGGATTTGCAGCCCGGTGATGTCCCTGCGACCTTTGCCGACACTCAGTCTTTGGAGGAATGGGTCAATTATAAGCCTCAAACTGATATTTCAGATGGGGTAAGGCGATTTGTAAACTGGTATCAGGAGTTTTATCTGGCCATGAAGTATCAAAAGGAATTTCCCAATCTATGAAGCGCGTACTCGTAACTGGGGGAGCTGGATTTCTGGGCTCTCATCTTTGTGATCGACTGATAGCCGAGGGAAATGAAGTTCTCTGTGTGGATAATCTTTTTACAGGTAGAAGGTCTAATATCCATCACTTGCTGGATCATAAGAATTTTGAATTTCTACGCCATGATATTACTTGGCCCTTGTATGTGGAAGTAGATGAGATCTATAATCTAGCCTGTCCTGCCAGCCCCATTCATTATCAGTTTGATCCGGTGCAGACTACCAAGACTTCTGTAATAGGGGCGATCAATATGCTGGGTTTGGCAAAGCGACTTAAGATCAAGGTGCTTCAGGCCAGTACTTCTGAAGTCTATGGAGATCCGGAGGTTCATCCCCAGCCTGAGTCTTATCGGGGTTCGGTGAGTACTACGGGTATTCGATCCTGTTATGATGAAGGAAAGCGCTGTGCAGAGACATTATTCTTTGATTATAGGCGGCAGCATCAGCTTCATATCAAGGTGATGCGCATCTTCAATACTTATGGACCGCGTATGCATCCACAGGATGGGCGGGTGGTTTCTAACTTCATCGTACAAGCCTTGCGAGGAGAGGGTATCACCATCTATGGAGATGGACAGCAAACCCGAAGCTTTTGCTATGTGGATGATAATATTGAGGGAATGTATCGCTTGATGAATTCTCGGGAGGATTTTACCGGTCCGGTGAATATTGGGAATCCGGTAGAGTTTACGATGCTAGAACTTGCCGAACTGGTGTTGGAGCTAACGGGCAGCAAAAGCAAGCTAAAGTTTATGCCGCTACCTCAGGATGATCCCATGCAGCGGAAGCCTGTTATTGATCTGGCCAAAGAAGAACTGAACTGGGCACCTCGAATAGAGCTTAAAGAAGGTCTTCGAAAAACGATAGCCTATTTTGATGAGCTTTTGGCCTCTTTAAACTAATTGGCTTTTTTACTTTGACGCTTCAGTTCGTACTTGTTTTTGTAATCATTTTGTCTTTGCTGATCTTATTGTATACTGAACTGTTAAGTCCTGCAATTTCCTTTCTATCAGCGGCTTTTGCAATGGTGCTAGTGGGGGTTATCAGTATTGAGGAAATGTTATTGGGATTATCCAATAAGCAAGTGCTGGTCATCTTCTTACTGATGGTTTTGACTACAGGTATACAGCAGTCTTTAGGTAAAGGCTTTTTTTATAAAGTATTTCAGCCCCAATTATCAGCTAAGGCTTTTCGATTGAGAATGATGCTATCAGTGGCAAGTATTTCATCCTTTCTTAATAATACTCCTGTGGTAGCCTTGATGCTGCCTTATGTAAAAGCATGGTCTGAGGAGAAAGGCTTGTCTGCTTCCAAATTTTTAATTCCACTTTCATTTGCGACCATCTTGGGAGGAATGATCACTTTAGTGGGTACTTCGACTAATCTGATCTTGAATGGATTGATATCGAATGCGGGTTTGGAATTACTCCAATTTCAGGATTTTTTATACTTGGGATTACTGGTCTCTTGTTTGGGGATTGCATACCTGTACTTTTTCAGTGATAGCTTATTACCTGCTCATGAGGATACTAAGAAGCAATTGCAGAATAATCTTCAGGAATACTTGGTAGAGACAGAAGTTCAGATTGAGTCATCCTTGATAGGTAAAAGTGTAGAGCAGGCAGGCTTGAGACATTTGAAAGATTTGTTTTTAGTGGAAATCCATCGCTCCAATCAAGAAGTATTATCAGTTGTCGATGCAGAAGAAAAAATATTTGCAGGAGACAAACTCTTCTTTGCCGGCAACCCATCTGCCATCCTTCGTCTGATAAACCAAAAAAATGGGCTGAGTCTTCCTGAATCCACCCATGTACAGAAGAATGGTTATTTCCAATTGACTGAGGCTGTAATTCCATCTGGTAGCAGCCTGATTGGAGAGAGTCTGAAGTCGAGTTCTTTTCGGGATCAATTTAAAGCATCGGTCATATCTATCTATCGAAAAGGAGAGAAGGTTTCCGGTAACCTCGGAGAAATTCAAATTGAGGCTGGGGACCTTTTTCTTCTTCTTTCCAAAGAGGGTAAGAGCAGGTTTGTTGAGCGTAAGAATTTACTATATCTGAGTACGAAAGGAAAAGTGGAAAATAGTCCTTCAGCCAAAGAATTAATACCGGCAATTCTCTCCCTTATTTTATTATTGATGGGAATATTTGGCCTGATAGATTTATTTATTTCCGTATCGGCAGGGATAGGCTTCATGTTGCTTTTCAAGGTCCTTACCAAAGAGCTGATCCGAAAGTCCTTTGATCTTGACTTAATTTTAGTGTTGATCAGTTCCTTGGCAATTGGCTTGGGTATTCAGAACTCCGGACTTGCTGAATGGTTGATTAATTCACTTTTGGTATATACTGGTGATTTGGCTATTTGGCTGAATTTAAGTGTGTTATTTCTTGCAACCTTATTACTAACCAGCTTGGTGACCAATGTGGCAGCGGTATCCATTATGTTCCCCTTTGCCTTGGAAATGAGTCAGTATTTTGGTTTCTCGGCTATTCCCTTTTTCGTTATCATAGCCTTTGCAGCTTCGGCGGATTTTCTGACACCCATAGGTTACCAAACAAATCTAATGGTGATGGGGCCAGGGAATTATCGAATCAAGGATTATAGCAGGATTGGCTTTCCTTTGACCACTATATACGCCTGTGTTGTGCTGACTTTCGTTACAAACTATTATTTCTAAAATGGGTAACCATATACACCCAAGCGTATTTAAAGTATCTCAAAAACTCCGTTCTGGAAGGCTAAATCAGACACCCAAATTGGTTTGGTTTACAGGCTTGTCCGGATCAGGAAAGTCTACTTTAGCTAATGCGGTAGAGACAAGGCTCTTTGATAATGGTTTTTTGACCTACCTGCTAGATGGAGATAATGTGCGTGCTGGTTTAAATAAGGATTTAGGTTTTACTGAAAAGGATAGGATAGAAAATATCCGACGGATTGCAGAGGTCTCCAACCTGTTTTTAGATGCAGGTCTACTGGTTTTTTCAGCTTTTATTTCACCCTACCGATCCGAGCGTGCCATGATTGCTGAGTTAGTTGGCAATGAGAATTTTATAGAGGTATTTGTGGATTGTCCCTTGGAGATCTGCGAGGAACGTGATGTCAAAGGACTTTATCAAAAGGCAAGAGCAGGAGAAATAAAGAATTTTACAGGAATTGATTCTCCCTATGAAGCACCAATTAATCCCGATGTGCATATCCGTTCAGATCAGGAAGAATTAAAGGAATCAACGGAAAAGGTGATCTTTTCAATTATTGATCTCATTTCGTACGATTTATAAGTTTTAAGAATTTCATGAATAATTATTTTCTATCCCACTTAAAAGAACTAGAAGCTGAAGCCATTTTTGTGATTCGGGAAGTGGTGTCTCAGTTTGAAAAACCAGCCCTTTTATTTTCGGGTGGTAAAGACAGCATTGTTTTAGCACATTTAGCCAAGAAAGCTTTTCATCCGGCGAAGATTCCTTTTCCATTAATTCATATTGATACGGGGCATAATTTTCCTGAAACCATTGCCTTTCGGGATGCATTGGTTGAAAAGTTGGGAGTGCAGTTGATCGTAGGGTCTGTACAGGAAAGTATCGATAAGGGGAGAGTGAGAGAGGAAACCGGAGTAAATGCGAGCCGAAACGCCTTACAAACGGTAACACTTTTGGACACATTGGAGGAATACAAAATCGATGCTGCCATGGGTGGTGCAAGAAGGGATGAGGAGAAGGCAAGAGCCAAGGAGCGTTTCTTTTCCCATCGGGATGAATTTGGGCAATGGGACCCTAAAAATCAGCGACCGGAACTATGGAACCTGTTCAATGGCAGAAAGCATATGGGAGAGCACTTCCGAGTTTTCCCTATTTCCAATTGGACTGAAATGGATGTTTGGCAATATATTCTGCAGGAGCAAATTGATTTGCCTTCTCTTTATTTCTCGCATGAGCGTGATTGTATCGTCCGGGATGGCGTGATTCTGGCAAATTCAGAATACATCACCCTGAAGCCTGAGGAGAAGGTGGAAAGAATGGTCGTTCGCTATCGCACTTGCGGGGATATGCCGATTACCGGAGCGGTTTTATCAGGGGCAAATACTTTGGAGTTGATTATTGAGGAAGTTGCTACGACACGTACCACGGAACGCGGTACCCGCTCGGATGACAAAAGAGGGGAGACGGCGATGGAGGACAGGAAGAAGCAAGGGTATTTTTAGTAGCAAGAAGCTAGAGACAAGAGAAAAGAAACCTGAACCAAGTACCATGTACGATGTACAAAAAACTCTGAACCAAGAACTAAGAACCTTAAACCCTGAACTTTAATTTTTTATTTTCCAATGATTAACATTTAACAAGTAATGAGTATACAACAAAAGAATCAACTCCTTCGATTTACTACCGCCGGTTCGGTAGATGATGGGAAGAGTACCTTAATCGGAAGATTACTTTATGATTCTAAATCAATTTTTGAAGATCAAATTGAAGCTGTAAAAACCTCCTCAGAGAAAAAAGGCTTTGATTATGTCGATCTTTCCTTGTTGACAGATGGATTAAAATCTGAACGGGAGCAAGGAATCACCATAGATGTGGCTTATCGCTACTTTGCTACCCCGAAGCGGAAGTTCATTATTGCAGATACTCCCGGGCATATTCAATACACTCGAAATATGGTGACAGGAGCTTCTACAGCTAATCTTGCCATTATTTTAGTGGATGCGAGAAAGGGGCTTTTGGAACAAACTTATCGACATTCTTTTATTGCTTCCTTATTGAAGATTCCTCATGTAGTGGTTTGTGTGAATAAGATGGATTTGGTGGATTATTCAGAGGATGTTTACAATAAAATTGTAGCTGATTATGAAGCTTTCTCCTCCAAGTTGGATATAAAGGATGTTCAATTTGTGCCCATTTCAGCATTGAAAGGTGATAATGTCGTTGAGCGATCGAAGAATATGACTTGGTATGAGGGTTCCACTTTATTATATCACTTGGAAAACGTTCATATTGCTTCTGACTTCAACCATATTGATTGCCGTTTTCCGGTCCAAATGGTGATTCGGCCTCATACCCTGGAATATCAGGATTTTAGAGGATATGCAGGGAGAATTGATGGAGGAATTTTTAAGCCGGGTGATGAAGTCAAAGTCCTACCATCTGGGTTTACCTCCAAAATTAAATCCATCGAATTGAATGGAACGCCGATTGAAGAGGCTTTTTCTCCAATGTCAGTGACGATGACCTTGGAAGATGAAATAGACATCAGCAGAGGGGATATGATTGTCCGACCGAATAATCAACCGGAAGTTACCCAGGACTTGGAAGTGATGGTTTGCTGGATGAATCAAAAAACCCTACAATCCCGAACCAAGCTTATCATTAAGCATACCACCAAGGAATGTCAGGCTATGGTCAAAGAGATTCAATACAAGGTAGATGTGAATACCTTACATCGAATTGAGGATATCTCTGAAATTGGGATGAATGACATTGCCCGACTATCTGTACGGACGGCCCAACCTATTTTTAAAGATGCCTACCGTAGAAACCGACAAACAGGTTCTGTAATTCTGATCGATCCAAATACCAATGAGACGGTAGGGGCGGGAATGGTTATTTGAGAGTTTAGAGATTAGAAACAAGAAATTAGATAGGAGACGTACAAGGTTAAAAGTTTTCGGTTCAAATAGATGGAATTACTTAGTCTGAGCTGACTCTCTTTAACTTTTAACACTTAACACTTAACAATGGATTTAAAAAACCTTACCTCTCTTGCCAAAGAAGCTGCCTTCATGGCTGGAAAAGAGATATTAAAGGTGTATGACTCGGCTGATTTTGGAGTAGAAATGAAAGGAGATGATTCTCCTTTGACCAAAGCAGATCAGGCAGCCCACGAGTTGATTGTTACCTATTTGGAAAAAACAGGAATCCCTATTTTCTCTGAGGAGGGAAAGAATATTCCATACGAAATAAGAAAATCTTGGGACTATTTTTGGATGGTTGACCCTTTAGACGGGACCAAGGAGTTTATTAAGAAAAATGGTGAGTTTACGGTGAATATTGCCATAATACATCAAGGTATCCCGGTAATTGGGGTTGTCTATTCTCCGGTTTTGGAGTGGATGTACTGGGGCAATAAGGAAGAAGGAGCTTGGAAACAAGTAAAGAATGAGAACCCTTTGTCGCTTCAATCCGATCGGTTTGAAGAAATCAAAACTATAGTCGCTAGCCGATCTCACCTTAGCCCTGAGACGCAAGAATTTATTGATCAATATCCAGGAGCAGAAGTGATCTCCATGGGATCTTCATTGAAGTTTTTGTTGGTTGCTGAAGGAAAGGCCCAGGTTTATCCCAGATTTTCACCTACCATGGAGTGGGATACTGCAGCGGCTCATGGAATAATTTTGGCTAAGGGCGGAGAGGTCTTACAGTGGCCAGACAAAACACCTTTGACTTACAATAAAGAGAATTTGCTCAATCCTTGGTTTATTTGCTGGACAACTGTTTTGGAAGCGGACTATAATTTACCGATAGATACACATAGGTAAATAAGAATAAGCTAAAGTGAGATCATAATTCTGAATAAAATTTTTTAATTATTAGCAATTAATTTATAATAATTGAAATATTATAAATACTTGTTAGGATTATTATTATATAATTGTCGTAAATAATGGATAGGCTAAAAGAGCTCATCAAAAACAACTTCCAAGGCTTTACCTTTTTCTATCGTATTCTAAGGGTGCGCGTATTTTTGGTACTTTTGGTTAGTATATCTATCGGTATTTTAGATGGTTTTGGCTTGGCTTTGTTTTTACCATTACTTCAATTGGTAGGTGGCGCAAAAGAAGCCAGTAGAGAGGGCATGGGTAATCTAGATTTTTTGGTAATTTATTTAGAGAATTGGGGTTTTATGCTCAATCTAAAAACCATACTTCTTTTTCTGGTCTTCTTCTTTACTCTAAAGGGGATCATGCTCTATTTGGGTGGTTATTATCAAATTTTGGTGCGCTTGCATTTCTTAAGAAGTTTGCGCTTAAAATTATTGACTGATTTTAATTTAATCCAATTTAAAAAGTTTGTCACTTGGGATATTGGAAGGGTACAAAATATATTTACTTCCGAGATTGGCAGGATTACACAGGGTTTTGCAAGTTACTTTCGAACCCTAAATCAGGGTGTTTTGGCTTTGGTCTATGCCGGCTTTGCTATTTTGGTAGACCCTGCCTTTGCTATTCTTGTTGTATTGGGTGGTTTGTTATCTAATGTGCTTTTTAGCTATTTCTATAAACTAAGTAAAATCGCTTCTAAGAATCTAAGTGCAAATAATTCGCTTTTACACGGTTTGTTAACTCAATTTATAACCCAATTCAAATATTTAAGAGCTACTGGTAGGAACTTGTTTTATTCGAAGAAATTAGAGGATAGTATCCTGAGCATAGAATATGAAAACAGACGCTTAGGTAAGTATGCCGCTATTCTCCAAGCAGGTCGCGAACCAATCATCATTTTGGTAGTGGCTAGTGTTATATTAATTCAAACGGACGTGATTGGGGCTCCATTAGCCTCAGTTATGGTTAGTTTGATTTTTTTTTACCGAGCTTTAACAGCTGTAAATATGTTGCAAATTTCTTGGAACAACTATATTCAACTTTCAGGTTCACTTGATAATGTGCAGGTATTTGGTGAAGAACTTCAGTTTGCCAAAGAAAAGAAGAAAGGTAGAATACATTTGGATGGTTTTCAAGACAAAATCAAATTAGAAAATATCTGGTTTTATTATGGGAACCAAGGCGTATTAAAAAATATCAATCTCGAAATACCCAAAAATCAATCCATCGCTTTAGTAGGAGAGAGTGGCAGTGGTAAGACAACCTTGGTGAATTTATTGGCAGCTTTATTTCCGCCAGATAAAGGCAGTATGACAATAGATGGAAAGTTGGTGAGTGAGCTGTCTTTAGAAAGCTATCAAAGTCGGGTAGGTTTTATCTCCCAGGAACCAGTGGTTTTTAATGCCAGTATTTTCGAAAATGTTACCTTTTGGGGAGAAGATACTGAAGAAAATAAAGCTAGATTTTATAAGGCTATGAAGCAGGCTTCCATGTTAGACTTTTTAGAACAGCTACCCGAAAAGGAGCAGACTCTTTTGGGCAATAATGGCATCAATCTTAGTGGTGGGCAGCGGCAACGTATTGCTATAGCCCGTGAACTCTACAGGGATATTGATATCTTAATTTTAGATGAGGCCACTTCGGCGTTAGATACTGAAACAGAACGGCATATTCAAGATAGTATTGAGCAACTCAAAGGTCATTATACATTGATTACGGTGGCGCACAGGCTTTCTACCGTTAAAAATTCAGACCTAATTGTAATGATGGAAAAAGGTCGCATAGAGTACATTGCACCATTTGAAGAATTGATTATTAAATCTTCAAAATTTAATCGAATGGTTAAGTTGCAGGAAATATAAAATGGATTTGAACAGAAAGATAATAGGTTTAAAGGAATGCTTCATGCAGCGAAAGCTAGTATTTGATATGGCAAAAGAAGAATTGGGCTTTAAGCCTGGAGGGAAAGAATATTCCATACGAAATAATAAAATCTTTCTAGATTTTTGGATGGTTGACTATTATTCAGTGAGATTGGATTAATCAGTCAGATTTTAGACACATGGATTTCTTTTACGGAATTGTCTTTAGGTAGCTTATTTAATCTAAATAACACGTTTAAACTTGATTTTATTTGATTGTCCATAACTAAGAATAAACCAAAAAAACTATTTGTAGGTATTATTTTTTGCTCAACCTAAGAAATTTGTAACACTTGCTTTTTAAAAGCTAATTAATATAGATTAATTTAAGTTGTATAATCTATTGTAATTCAATTAATTATAGTGTTATGAATAGTCGTTTTAAAATTGGAAAAGACTCAAATAGTATGTTTTCAATGATATTACGTTTTCTTTCTATTTTTTATCTATCTTAGTCTGATTTCCGAGTAATTTGAAATCTTAATATAAACGTTGTTAGTGTTTTTTAAATAGGTTTTACTGGTGAATGGAAAAGTTTTTATTTTCATCATTTATATCTCCCTTTATTTCTTTTAATTTACATATAAGTGCGTTTTGTTTATAAATCAATGTGTACTTATCGAATTACCCTTTACATCTATTTATAATTCTTTAGCTTTAACACGTGAATAATTGCATAACAGATGTATTCTATGGTTTAAGCCTTTAAAAAACTGGGCTATATTAAATTCAATCGAATTACATTTACCTTTTATTTACTTAAATATACTTCTAGATTCTTATTTGACTTAGTAAAGAGTTAAGAACCAATTAAAAGATAAGTTTATGGGACTGAAAGGGCGAAGCTATGAATAATGTATATCGCTTTGAAAAAATAAATTTTGTAAAACACTGATTATAATAAGTTTAGAAAATGGAAAAAATTAAAATTACTTCAATTAATGAAAATTTCTCTTTAAATATTGAGGATGTGTCTTTATTTAAAGAGCGAGGTTTTATTTTACTCAAAAATTTTTTTACAAAAGAAATGATGTGTCTGTTAAAAGAGAAAATAGATGCTCATCTTTCATCACCTACAGATAAATATCAAACAGGTTTTAATAGAGTAAAATATGATATTTTTGAAGATGATCCAGATGTTGGTCAAATTTTTGAAAACAAGATATTTCGATCTACTATATCGAAATTAGCTGGTATGGAATTGCTCCATACACAGACCCTGGCTTTTGAGCTTATGAAAAAAGTAAGTCAAGGTTTTCCTTGGCATATCGGTACTCAAAGTTTTGGATTTCAGAGAGCAGAAGATTTTGCATGTACTTTATGGATTCCTATGGTGGAAATAGATAATAGTGCTCAAAAGGGTGGTATGTCTTATGTTCCGAAAAATAATATCTCAGGTGAATTTATGTATAATTTTGTTGACCCATCTTCTTTCAGATTCCTTCAAGAATCAATAGACGCTGGGGATCCTATCACCTTGGATGAATTTATTGAATTACGTGATGGTCCTCTAAATCAACCCGCGATGAAACGTCTATTAGACTATTATGCGGTTACAGATGATTTTGAACTAGGTGATGCGCTGCTATTCGATAAATACGTTATCCATAAATCTGTTATGTTGGAAGATGGCCCTATAGATTCCAGAGCCGCATTAGCTATTCGTTTTATTGATTCTAGTTCAAAGTATGATAAAAAAAGGGCAGATGATTTAGAAATTCCACGTAAATTATTTGATTACAAAGGACCTACTAGATTTCACTTGGATGTTGCGGAATTTGATGGGCAATTGATATCTGAGGGGCCTTTCTATAAAGGTAAAATTCATAGATTTATCTCTTAAAATTTGCAAATTACTTAAGCTCAATTATTTATTATGATCGATTTTGTTAAAGATATAGATGGAAATGAGTATCCGGTGCGTCGATTTGGAAATCAAATTTGGATGACAGCCAATCTTAAGGTTCGTCACTTTCGAAATGGTGATCCTATTCCCGAATGTCGTGATTCTATTGCTTATTCTTTAGCTGGGCAAAAGGGTAATCCTGCTTGGTGTTATTACGATAACTTGCAAGAGAATGGGGATATCTATGGTTCGCTTTATAATTGGTTTGCTGCTCATGATGTTCGGGGTGTAGCACCAGATGGATGGAGAATTCCAACTGAAGATGATTGGTCTCTTCTTGAACTTAATCTAAAAGATGAATCAATAACTGATGAAATCAGGGATAATAAAATTTTTTCGGAAATAAATAGCAAGATTTCTAACGATTTCAATCCATTGCCAGGTGGATCAAGAGGAATTAATGGTGCTTTTGGAGGACTTGGAATTAATTGTTATTGGTGGAGTTTTATTTCCAACCCTCCTGAGTTGAGCTGGGGTAGAAAAGTTAGTCAATCAAATGATGCATTTGAAAAGATCGATAGTTTTCAGAGATTTGGTTTTTCAATTCGTTGTGTTAAAGATTTTGTTTGACAATTCAAAATAATACCTTAGTTATTTATGTATTTAATATTTTACATTCTTTTTATTCATACATGGATAATAAGATAGTCTTTTTTCACTTGGCTATTGCAATTATTATTGGTGTAACTCATCCTTTTCTGCCTGGAGTTTTAAAATTAGTATTTATTCCATACGTTGCTTATTTATTAGTTAGGCATCGTCCTTCATATTTTCCTGCGCTGATTTTAATTATGGGATATGGCACTATTATCTCTGTTGTCGGTAGTCTGATCTCTATGTCAATTGTTTTGTTTAATACAAAACTGATTAATAATAGTCTTGTTAAAAAGATAGTCTACTTTTTGACAATTATGTTTCCTGTTTATGTATATATGACTTTTATTCGATTTTTTAAAGGTGTTGATTTAGTAACAGCTTTAACAATGAATGATTATTATCTGGCCTTTTGGTTTTTGCCATTTGGTTTTATATATTCCAATTATTTTAATGAGAAGAATGCTAATTATTTAATTATTTTTGGGTTTATTTTCTCTATCTTTTCTCCTTTCTTGACCGACCTTCATTCTTTTAGCTCTTTGCGTAGATTGTCACAGTTGTTTTTTATTTCGGGTTTTATTCTTCTTCTTTATTTTATTATTTTTTTAAGAGTAAAGAATGTTTTTATAATTTTATTTCTTTTTTTACTTATAGGTTTAAATACTGGCATCTTTAAATTCACATTTGTTTTTGCAGTTTCGATTGGGTTGCTAGCACTCTTTAATCAGCAAACTGGTTATTTTTATTTAAATAAATTGGATAGTTTGAGGAGGTTTATACCAAAACTAATTTTTATTTTTCCAATTCTTTTTCTTTCTATTACATTATGGTTAACCCCATCTTTTTCCAATGTTTATCGAGAAATTAATATAGATTATTCATCAAATAACTTGTTGCAACAAGTTTTTGCAAAAATATTTGTGGATCGAGGGTTAATTTGGTCTGGTGTTACTGAGGGAATATGGGCTAATACTAATTTTTTACCCATGGTTGAGGAATGGAAAATTAATTATACTAATGCTTTTGGTGGTAAACATGAAGTGGATTTTGAGTCCCACAATTTAGTTTTAGGCCTAATTCGCTACAATGGTTATTTATTCGGTATGATTTTGATTTACTTTTTTCTGAGATTGATCGTTGCTCTATATGAAAGTATCCAATATTTAAAGGGGGTTTCAATAGTTTTAGCTGTTTCCTTATTTGGACAAGGTGTATCAGTTTTTATTACAGGTCAGTACGTTCTTCAATTGAATTCCTCATTCTTATTTATGACACTATTAGGAGGTTTTATAGCTTTAGGTCAAGATTTGAAAACTAATGAGTCTTAATTTTTTTTGGTATTTAAGTTTTGTCTAGAATTATTTTATTTAAATGAGCAAGATTAAAGTTTTGTGGTTTACAAATGTGGAAGTTAATCCGCGTACTGTATCCTCAACGCTTAATGATAGTAGACGAGGATGGCTTTCTACTCTGGCTTCACATGTTTATCAGGAAATAGACTTGCAAATAGTTTCTGTGCATCATAGTAAGAAAAAGGTTAAATCTGATATTTTTACTAATTACTATTTACGTCCCAAATATTATTTATTAAGAAGGTTCTTAAAGTGGTTTTTTGGAGAATGGGACATGGAAGGAGATTTGACTTCTGGTATGATTCAAGTGATTGAGGAAGTTAATCCAGACCTTGTTCACATACATGGAAGTGAAAAGCAATTTATCAAAATTATACCGTATTTGAATGAGCACCATATCCCTGTGCTTGTCTCTTTGCAAGGGGTGGTGTCTGTGATTGCCAAGAAATTCACTGCCGCCTACTCTGAAAGGTTTATTCGTACTTTTTGGTATGAAGGCGGAGGTTCAAGGAATAGTCTTTTTCCGAAAAGGTTGTCTACCATTATGAAACAGATGGTCGTTAAAGCAAAAAGAGAAGAACGCTTGCTTAAATTGGTGCCTTATTTTGCCGGGCGTACGTTCTGGGACCGGTCGATTGCTCATTTGTTTAACCCCCAGGCGGTTTATTTTCATGTAGACCGGATATTAAAACCAATATACTACGAGCGTTGCTGGTCCTCAGACAATGTTACCAATCAAGTTTATACCATTCATACAACCTTAAGTAATTCGGCCTACAAGGGGTTTGATGTAGTAGCCGAATCGGCTTATTTGTTAGAGCAATCGGGTTTTGTTTTTGTGTGGCGAATTGCTGGTATATCCGAAAGTAGCTGGAGTGTGCGAGCTGCAAAACGAAAGCTAGGAAAAAAATTTCCAAAGCATTCACTGGTTTTGCTAGGCAAATTAAGCGCTGACAAGCTTGTGGATAGTATGCTCAATGCTCATCAATACGTTACTGCTTCCTATATAGAAAACAGTCCTAATAATTTAGCTGAAGCCATGATTTTGGGGTTACCTTGTATTGCTACTGATGTAGGAGGAACTAGTTCTTATTTAGAAAATAACAAAACCGGGATGTTGATCCCATCAGGGGATCCTTATGCGCTCGCTGGTTGTATTTTCTCATTAGCAAAGAATATCGAAAAACGGGAATCTCTCGGTAAACAGGCTCGTTTGATCAGCCTCAAACGCCATTCACCCTCTACTATAAAGACAGCATTATTAGAGGCTTATCATACTATCATTGAAGGTAGAGCATCTGTTAATACTAATTCCAAGCTCTAAACCTGACCTGGCCAATGGTTAATCAATCTTCCAAAAAATTATACAAAAGATTACTCTTATTGTTTATTTCCAAATTTGGAGATGTGAGTAATATATGGTTTAATGCAGTTGGTAGAATGCTTTTTTGGCTCAACGATATCCGCATTGAGGCCGGGTTAAGATTTTTTGGGCGTGCTTATATCAAAGTGGCCCGCTCTGCCAAGATGAATATTGGGGAGCAGGCGGTATTCCGATCATCAGCACATAGCAATTTGATTGGAATCAATCGACCTTGTATCGTAAGTGTACATGAAAATGGAGTTTTGGACATAGGCAATCGTTGCGGATTCTCAGGAACGGTAATTGGTTGTTTTGAAAAAATCACCATTGAAGATGATGTGCGTTGTGGCGCCAATACGACGATTACGGACAGTGACTGGCACCTTGGAGACCCAAGAAGCGGCAAGCCCAGCCCTGTGCATATACACCGCAATGTCTGGCTTGGTGTAGGAGTTACTATTCTTAAAGGCGTAAGTATTGGAGAAAACTCAGTGATTGGTGCTGGCAGTGTGGTGACAAAGAGTATTCCTGCTAATGTCATCGCAGCTGGAAATCCATGTGAGGTAATCAAAAGCATAGCCCCAAAGTCAGGCTTGTCGCATGAGGCAGATGCATAGAGTATATTTGGAGTGGGCCTAAGGCTGCAGTAAGCAGTAAGCCTGTTGGAAAATAGTTCTATCTCTTTCTAGAAATATTGATAGAAAAAAATGAGTATCCATACCCAAAAGAATTCAGTTACTTATAAATTCCTAAAAAGCGCCTATTCTCCAATCAGTAATGGGATGGAAGATGAGGATGTTTTGGAATGGTTAAAGCAGCAAAATGAAGCCACAGAGGTTAAGGTTAATTATACTTCATTTAGTAAGTTGGATAAATGGATCTATGACAGATGTCAGCGATCCATTCGCCATGAAACTGGTAGATTTTTTTCTATAGAGGGTATTCATGTTCGTACCAATTGGGGCTACAAATCAGAGTGGGAACAACCAATTATTAATCAGCCCGAGGTAGGATATCTTGGTTGTCTAGTTAAGGAGTTTGATGGGGTTTTACACTTTTTGATGCAGGCAAAAATTGAGCCTGGAAACTTGAATAAGGTACAGCTCTCTCCAACACTACAAGCAACACGCAGTAATTTTTCAAGAGTTCATAAAGGCTGCACTCCCGCCTATCTTTCACTTTTTCAAAATGCAAAACCACATCAAATATTATTGGACCAACTACAATCTGAGCAGGGAGCCCGTTTTCTAAAAAAACGTAATCGTAATATTGTTGTCGACTTAGAAGAGGATATAAAACTACAACCAAATTTTATTTGGTTAACTCTCGGGCAGATCAAATCACTGATGAAGTATGATCATGTGGTGAATATGGACAGTCGTACGGTAATTGCTGGCTTGCCTTTTGGCAGTTACGATAAAGAGGTGGTCTCTTTATTTGATCATCTGAGTGAAAAGAGGTCAAAAGCTAAAAGAAATGATTTTTTGATGTCGACGCTTACAAAGGATGGTGCTCTTCACTCTATCGATGAGATTATTTCCAAAATCACTCATTTAAAGAGTGAATATGACTTGGAAATCACATCAGCAGATTTGAAGTCATTAGATGAATGGATTTACTCCGATACAGAAATCTACCACAAGGACCGTAATTTTTTCCGTGTTATCCCAGTTGAAGTTAAAATTGGAAACCGGGAAGTGACATCTTGGTCCCAGCCGATGATTCAGCCTGCTCAAGAAGGTTTGTGTGTCTTTGTTTGCCGACGGATAAATGGGCTTCTTCATGTCGCGATGCAGCTTAAAATGGAATGCGGTAATCATGATGTAGTGGAGCTTGCTCCTACGATTCAAACTCTTACCGGGAATTACAAAAGTTCAAGACTGGGCAAAATACCATTTTTAGATTATGTACTCAATGCCCCAAGTGAGCAGGTTGTGTTTGATACTATGCAATCTGAAGAAGGGGGACGTTTCTTTGAAGAACAAAATAGGAATATGATTGTAATTATTCCCGATGAACCGGTTCAGGACGGTGAACTAGATTTAATATCAGAGCTTCCATACTATAAAGAGCTTTATGGTCAACTTCCTGAGAATTTTGTTTGGATGACGTTAAACCAACTGGGGATGTTCTTGAAATTCAATAACTATTTGAATATTCAGGCTAGAAGTTTAATCGCTGCAATTTCTTTTGTTTGAATCCGGTATAGTTTGATTTTAAGTAAAATTACATGAATGGGCATAGAGTAAATATTGGTGTTCTGGGTGCAGCAAACATTGCTCAACGATCAATTCTCCCGGCACTAGCTTCCCTTCCGGATCAGTTCAAGATTGAAGGAGTTGCAAGCCGTTTTATAAATAAAGCAAAATCGATAGCTAAGCAATATGAGTGTAAAGCCTTTGATAGTTACTTGTCTTTACTGCAGGATAAATCAATAGATGCTGTATATATACCATTACCTACTGGTCTTCATTTCGAATGGGTTATGAACGCTTTGCATTCAGGTAAACATGTGCTTTGTGAAAAGTCATTGGCCTGCACCAAAAAAGAAGTTGCTGAAATGGTAGAAGTGGCTCGTGGGAGAAACCTCGCCTTGGTAGAGAATTTTCAGTTTCGATTTCATCGTCAGCTTCGAGAATTACAAAGACTTGTTGGCTTGGATGATGGGGTAGAAAGCAGCATTGGCGACATCCGTACCATACGTTGCTCTTTTGGTTTTCCTCCGTTTCCGGATCAGGACAATATTCGCTATCAGAAAAAGCTGGGCGGAGGGGCCCTGCTCGATGCCGGTGCCTACACCATAAAAGTGGCTACCTTACTGCTGGGGGCGAATGTAGAGGTAAGCACCGCTTCCCTGATAGCGGACGATACTTTTGGGGTGGATATTCACGGAAGTGGGTGCCTGATCAACCCGGACACAGGCATTACAGCACATATTGCATTCGGTTTCGACCACTATTATCAATGTGGAGTGGAAATATGGGGGGCTAAGGGCCGCTTGAGGACCAACCGGCTGTTTACCGCCAGGGCAGATATGAATCCCGTTTTTGAAATAGAGACCGCTGACCACGGGCTGGAAAAGCACAGCATTGCTAAAGACGATCACTTTGTGAATATGCTGCGCCATTTTCATGAGCTATGTGCCATTGATCAAGGCCCAAAACGTGCTGAAGAGTACGCACAAAATCTTGTTCATGCTGAATTACTTGATTCGTTTCGGCAAAAAGCGAACTACAGATAAACTCTTTTTTGAAAAACTTTGAAGCACCCTAAATATATGGATCAGCAACATCCTTACAATAAGCCCATCTACGTAACACAGCCCTCCTTAAGCCCGCTGCAGGAATTCACTACCCTGCTTGAAGGAGTGTGGGAGCGCGGCATCCTTACCCACAATGGCCCATTGGTGCAGGAATTAGAGAAGAAACTAGAGCAAAGTTTAGGCCTTCCGCGGTTTGTAATTGTTACTAATGGTACCATCGCTTTGCAGATGGCCTTGCGAGCTTTAGGTCTTTCTGGTAGCGGAGGGGAAGTAATTATTAGTTCCTTTACTTGGATTGCGACCGTTTCAGCCATTAAATGGGAGGGTTGTGTTCCGGTTTGTGCAGATATAGATTCCAAAACCTTAAATATAGACCCCGTTTCTATTGAAAAGCTCATCAACGAGCGGACAGTGGCAATAATGCCGGTGCATGTTTTTGGGAATCCCTGCGATGTGGAAGCCATAGCAGCCCTTGCAGAGAAGCACGAATTAAAGGTGATTTACGATGCAGCCCACGCAATCGGCTCTACTTGGAAGGGTGAAAGCGTATTAACAAAGGGCGATGTAAGTGCTACAAGCTTGCATGCTACCAAACTACTGAATACGGGCGAGGGAGGAGGCTGTATCACCACCCAAAATGCACTTTGGGAAAAACTAGAACGGATTCGTTTTTTTGGGCACAACGAGCAGAAAGATATTGTGGAAGATGGGTTTAATGGCAAAATGACCGAGGTTCATGCTGCACTAGGGCTCGCCAATCTCCGCTATTACCATGAAGTACTAAACGACCGAAAGCAAAAGTACCAACGCTACCTGCAATGGCTGACGGATGTCCCCGGTTTACAATTCCAGGCTCAACAGCCCCACGGCAAATCCAACTATTCCTATTTCCCGGTCATTTTTGAAGACGAAACAACACTTTTGCGTGTAACCAAAGCACTGGCGAAGGAGCAGATCTATCCCCGGCGCTATTTCTATCCGTCTGTAAACACCTTTTCAAAGATAATGACTTATCAGCCGACCCCGATTGCGGAGGATATAGCCAGGCGGATCTTGTGTCTTCCGCATTATTTCCAACTGAAAGAGACCGAAATGGAGAAGATTTGCGAGCGAATACATAAGGTGCTTTCGTGAAGTAGTCTTACTTTTTTTGAGCTTAGGCTAAAGACCTCTATTGCAAAGCACTGAATATAAAAAACATTTGTCCTTCACCGGGAAAAACAAAAAAATCGATTATCAAAAAGACATTTTGATACTGAACTACAAACCATGAAACAAGAAGCCGTTTTTGTCCTTAATGGCGTTAAGAAAATCTTTTCCACCAAAGGTTCCGCACCGTTTTAATACGGAGAAGACAAAGTGTTATCGACAGCGAGCACTGATATAACGTTTAATCAGCCCTGGTACGATCGTGGTTATGCCGCGCTGGATTTCCTTGACGATGAAGAGTTCAGTAACTTGAAGAATGGGATCACTCAAAGTATAGCTGCAATAGTTAGCCAGGAGTGCTCCGTTGCTACTGAGGGTTTTACGTTAGAAAAATACCATGAATTTGTTCAAAGCGATGCAGCGCATTTCAAGGTAATTGCCCGTACACGCGATCTGTTCGCCGAGGATTTTTCATTCCCCGTCATGGATTTAATCCCGCGGTTTGAGAAGCTATTGGGTATGGGGTTGACGGATAGGGTTCCTGAGTCAAAAGTAAGAGCTCATATAATTGTTAGAATTAACCGGCCACAGTCGAATGACTTTAATCCGCCACACAAGGATATTTATTAGCGCGTTGATAGCAAGGGGATTGTTGGTGGCTTTGTTAATTTATGGATCCCAATCGCTGGTGTAAATGAAAAATCCAGCCTGCCGTTAGTTCCCCAAAGCCACCATTTAAAGGAAAGTCAGATTTTGAGAACATTCGATCGGGGAACTATAAATGGTAATTCATACAGTGTAAGAATGGTTTAGTCCTGGAATGGGAAGAATGATCTTGTTCGAAGCACGGTGAAAGATGGGCAGGTACTCATATTTTCCGGTCATTTGATTCATGGGCTGGCAGTTAATGATAATGAAGATTTAACCAGGGTGGCCTTAGAGTTTAGACTTTTTAAGGTATAATTACTTGTGGAAAAATTGCTGGAACTTGTGATTAATGATTTATCCGTTTCTGGAGTGTCGGTAACAACGCTTAAAGTTGCCCTGAATGGCTTTCAAATGGACATAAACTTCAATAAATGATAATGTCATCAGATAGCAATTTTAAGCCTCTTTCTACCCCAATCCCAATCAAAGAGCAGGCTTGGCCGGAAGGGACTCAACCTCTGGTGTGTACCACTACCTATGCATTTAATCATCAAGCTTACATTCGGGAGTGTATAGACTCCATTTTGATGCAAAAAACGACCTTTCCAGTCCGGATTTGCATCCACGATGACGCTTCCACTGATCAGACCGCTGCGATCATACGCGAGTATCAGGAAGCTTACCCTAACATCATTTGGGCTTATTTACAGGAGGTCAATACCTTTCGGCACCCGGATAAAATAAAGCTGCAATCAGCATACCGGTCGTGGATGGAGTCTGGCAAATATATTGCGATGTGTGAGGGGGATGATTACTGGCTGGATCCCTTAAAGCTTCAAAAGCAGGTACAGATACTGGAGCAGAACCCGGATATCTTTTTGTGTGCACATGATGTGGAAATCGCACATGAAGGTGTCTCTGCCCCCAAAAGGGATCGGTTTTATGATGTGCCCTATGAGGGTAACTTCATTTTTGATTTTAATGATTATTTCGAAAACCATTTTTTTCATACGGCAAGCAAAGTGTACAGGGTCCCCAATGATTTAAGTCTATACCATGATATGTTGAAGCGCGTGGCTGCATCCGATATTCTGGTTAACCAATGGTTTCTTAGCATGGGTGATGGATATTACATGCAGGAGAAAATGGCGTTCAAACGGAGAAACCCGGGGGGCTTTACTAATAGCGAAACTTATCGTGATCAGGATTTCCGGCTCTCCAACCGTTACAATTTATTGAAAAAGACGCTAAGGTTTACCCCCAAGTCTATGCGCAGACGAGTCCGTCAGGTGTTGGCTGAGGTGGAGCGGCAGCTGTTCAAAAGAAAGTTTCAGCAAGGAAAGTTGGTGGCCGCAGCAAGATTTGGTGGGCAGGCTTTGACTCATGATCCGCTGTGGATAAAGAGAAAAATCACAAAGCAGTTTTAATTTTTTTATCGGTCCGTGATTGGAGCTAAAGCATATTTTTATCTTTCCAAGATGCAGCAATAGCAGGTCTTCTATTTAATGAGTAAACGCATAAATCTCTTTTTAATTTCCAATTAAAAAATTATGAAAGCAGTCATCCTCGCAGGCGGGCTAGGCACGCGGCTAAGTGAAGAAACCTATCTCAAGCCAAAGCCCATGGTAGAAATTGGAGGCAAGCCAATCCTGTGGCATATTTTGAAAATATACAGTTATTACGGGATTAACAATTTTATCATTTGCTGTGGCTACAAGGGCTATGTGATTAAGGAATACTTTGCAAATTACTTTTTGCACCAGTCTGATGTCACCTTTGATATGGTAAATAACGAAATGGAAGTGCACAAAAAGGGCGCAGAGCCCTGGAAAGTCACTTTAGTAGATACCGGTGAGCACACCATGACCGGAGGAAGGCTCAAAAGAGTGGCAGAATACCTAAAAGACGAAGAAGCTTTTTGCTTTACCTACGGGGACGGTGTGGGCAATATTGACATAAAAGCTTTGGTTGAATTTCACAAAAATCATGGAAAGCTGGCAACGCTCACGGCCACTTATCCCCCGGGGCGGTTTGGTGCGCTTCACCTCCAAGGTGATCAAATAGAGCGTTTTCAGGAAAAACCTAAGGGCGATGGAGGAATGATCAATGGCGGTTTTTTTGTGCTTTCTCCATCTGTAATCGACCGAATTGAAAGTGATAGGACGGTATGGGAACAAGAACCATTAAATCAACTGGCTGAAGATGGTCAATTGATGGCGTACCGGCACGAAGATTTTTGGCAGCCGATGGATACTTTGCGCGATAAGAACAGGTTGGAAGATTTATGGGAAACTGGAAAAGCCCCCTGGAAAGTATGGAAATAACCGGGCAAGTAAAAGCTTCCTTTTGGAAAGGGAAGCGAGTTTATATAACGGGTCATACCGGCTTTAAAGGCGGCTGGCTGAGCCTGTGGCTGCAAAGTATGGGCGCAGAAGTGAAGGGGTATGCCCTTGAACCGCCGACCCAACCGTCTTTTTTTGAGGCGGCAGGTGTGGCATCCGCTATGGACTCAGAATCGGGTGATATTCGGGCCCTTGATAAGCTAAAGAAAAGCATGTCTGAATTCAATCCGGATGTCGTATTTCACCTGGCCGCTCAGCCCTTAGTCAGAGATTCTTACCTCGACCCACTGGGGACCTACAGCACGAACGTCATGGGTACGGCTAATGTGCTGGAATCGGCCCGCGGGTGCCGTCAACTTGGCGCAATTGTTTCAGTAACGACGGATAAGTGCTATGAAAACAAAGAGTGGCCATGGGCTTATCGCGAAAACGAACCCATGGGCGGGCATGATCCCTATAGCAGTAGCAAAGGCTGTGCAGAGTTGGTTACTGCTGCTTACCGGCGATCATTTTTTCATCAGGAAGGCAGTGCATCGGTTGCTACGGCACGCGCTGGAAATGTTATTGGTGGGGGAGATTGGGCCAAAGACCGCTTGATTCCAGATGTCCTTCGTGCCTTTGATAAGAACGAAGCAGTCATCATTCGAAACCCCAAGGCAACCCGACCCTGGCAGCACGTCTTGGAACCCTTGAGCGGCTATTTAATCCTGGCAGAAAGGCTCTATGAAGAAGGCGCACCCTTCGCGGAAGGCTGGAATTTTGGCCCCAAGGATGAGGATTGCAAACCGGTAGCATGGATGCTCAATACCCTGATAGATTTCTGGGATGGGCCCGCCAATTGGATTTTAGATCAGAATGCCAATCCCCACGAAGCTACTTTCTTAAAACTCGACTGTTCTAAGGCCGATTTCAAACTAAAATGGAAACCCAAGTGGCATGTAGAGTTAGCCCTAAAAAAAGTGGTCGATTGGCACCTAGCCCACAAACAAGGGGTTGATATGCGTGAGTATTCTTTGAATGAAATAAAAAGCTATAATGGATAAGCAAAGCGATAGCCTAAAGCAACAAATACTAGATTTAGTGGAGGCGTATGCCAATGAGGAGTTCGCTCCAAAGCCCTTTTCACCAGGCGAAAGCTCGATACCGCCCAGCGGCAAAGTCATTGGGGCTCCAGAAATCAAAAACCTGGTAGAGGCCTCTCTGGATGGATGGCTGACTACGGGGCGCTTCAACGCGGCATTCGAGCAAAAACTTGCCTCGTATTTAGGGGTTCCCCACGTGTTGACCGTCAATTCTGGCTCCTCTGCGAATTTGGTGGCCTTTTCCACCTTGACTTCATCGAAACTGGGCGAAAGAGCCATCAAGCGAGGAGATGAGGTCATTTCTGTAGCAGCAGGCTTTCCCACTACCGTAAATCCTATTGTACAGTTTGGTGCGATCCCTGTTTTTGTAGATGTGGATATCGAAACGCACAATGTAAATGCAGACCTCATCGAATCGGCTATCACGGACAAGACCAAAGCCATTATGCTTGCGCACACCTTAGGCAATCCATTTAATCTGGACAAGGTGACTGAGCTCTGTAAAAAATACAATCTTTGGTTGGTAGAGGATACCTGTGATGCATTGGGTGCTACCTACAACGGTCAAAAAGTAGGGACCTTTGGAGATATTGGGACCTTAAGCTTTTACCCGGCTCACCACATTACCATGGGGGAAGGCGGAGCGGTTTTTATGCGCGATCCGCAACTAAAGGCTATCGCAGAGTCGTTTCGGGATTGGGGTAGAGACTGTTATTGTGCACCCGGAAAAGATAACACTTGCGGTTGCCGCTTTAGTCAACAGCACGGAACCTTGCCTTTTGGCTATGACCACAAATACGTATACTCCCACATTGGCTATAATTTAAAGATTACTGATATGCAGGCGGCCTGTGGTTTAGCCCAGCTGGATCGGTTAGAGGGCTTTATTGAACAGCGCAGAGCAAACTTCAACTATTTGCACAATCGCTTACAAAGTCTGACCGACTTCATTATGCTCACCCAGGCAACACCCAACAGCAACCCCTCTTGGTTCGGATTTCCGATTACGTTAAAAGACGATGCTGGTGTGGAAAGGGTGGATTTGTTACGCTACCTCGATGAACAAAAGATCGGCAGCAGATTGCTATTTGCAGGTAACCTCATCCGTCAGCCGAATTTCCAGGATGTGAACTATCGGGTAGTCGGTACCCTCAGCAATACCGAAAAGACCATGAAAGATACTTTTTGGATTGGGCTCTACCCTGCCCTTGGGGAAGCACATTTCGAGTATATAGCTGAACAATTGGAAGCCTTTTTTGGATTGAATTTCTGATGAGGATTTTTGTTACTGGTGCTACAGGGTTTATAGGGTCAAACTTCTTGAATTATGCCATATCAGAAGGGCATGATATTGTGGCCTTGAAAAGATCAAAGGATTCTAGAACAAGGATCAAACTAAATGTTGAACCCTTCTGGCTTGTAAAGGAATTAGATCAAGTAGTTAAGGAAGATTTAAAAGATGTTGATGTAGTTCTGCATTTGGCTGCGCATTCTATGTCACCTCCATACGATACGCTAGAGAACTGCCTTTACTGGAATCTTATTGCACCGGTAAAGTTATTTAAGCAAGCGATTTTGGCGGGTATAAAGAGTTTTGTAGTTGCGGGAAGTTGCTTTGAGTATGGTAAATCAGGTGAGGACTATGATTTTATTCCTATTACTGCGCCTTTGCGCCCAACTTTAACTTATGCTGCTTCCAAAGCTGCATCATCCTTGGCATTTTATCAATTGGCTGTTGAAAATGGTGTGAAATTGCATTACCATAGGATTTTTCAGGTATTTGGCGAAGGCGAATTAGAAACGAGACTATGGCCATCGTTGAAAAAAGCTGCTCTAGCTGGACAGGATTTTCCAATGACCAAAGGGGAGCAAATAAGAGATTTTATTGAGGTAAGAAAAGTAGCTGAAAAGCTTTTAGAATCAGCAGAGCTGATTATCGATAGAGAGGATTTTGAACCATTAATCAATAATCTTGGCAGCGGAAAACCTCAAAGCATTTTGGAGTTTTCAAAATTTTGGTGGGAGAAGTGGGGAGCTAAAGGGAAGTTACTTATTGGGGAAATTCCATATAGGGATGGGGAAGTGATGCGATATGTCCCAAAATTAAATTAGGCCTTTGTATTCGGCTAACGATACTAAATTTAAAATGGATCTGAACAAATTAACGATTGTTATACCGACCTATAACCGGTTAAAATTTATTCTAAGAGCTTTGGAGTTTTGGCACAAAACACCCGTAAAGTTGGTCATATTAGACGGCTCAGCTGAACCCACCGAACTTCCGGATAAATTCCAGGCCAGTGAAAATATCACTTATTATCATGCTCCCGTCTCGCTCGAGGAAAGGCTGGGAAAATCAACGGAGTTTGTAAACACCAAGTATGCAGCATTGATTTCTGATGATGAGTTTTTTCTCCCTTCCGTTTTATCAAAATGCATTCAGTTTTTAGATGAGAATGAGGACTATTCAGCTTGTAAAGGATTAGCCGTATCGTTCGGTTGGGATGGCCGTATTATAAATTGGAAACCAATCAATAAGACCTTAAGGGGTTATAAAGTTGTGGCAGAAAATCCATCAGACCGTATCTACGAACATTTTTCCAATTACGCTCATGCCTCTTTTTGGTCTGTACAGCGCCGTGATGTTTATGCAGCCTCTATGAAAGCGGTGGGTAGTGGCCCTCCCTTTCCCGCGGGTCCTTGTGCTGAGCTTCAGGTCTCTTTAATTACTGCATACATGGGGAAAATCATGATAGTGCAAGAATTAATGTGGTTGAGAAGTTATGAAAATCAAAGTACTTGGTGGAAACAAGCACCACTTTCTATTGCAGCTTGGTGGCGAGATCCTGCTTATGAAGGTCAACATAAAAGATTTATCAATAGCGTGCTCACGTATGCGGAAGTGTATTGCAACCACAGCCCATCCTACGAGGAAGTGGAATCTGCATTGGAAACGTTTGTTCAGAGAGCTGAAGAAAGACTTCGATTAGGGGTAATAAAGCGTAAAGAGCAGAAGCGAAGAAAACCCTTCAATTTATATGTATTCATAAACAAGTTTGTCAAGATCATTTTGAACAATACCATCTTTTATAAAAGTGGCTATAAAGGGTATTCCCTGCTTAGTCATGTTCGCAAGGCATATCCTGAAAAATACCATGAGGTTAAAGAGATAGCTGACATGATTTACAAGCACCATACCACTAAATATTAGTGCCAATAAAAGGCCTTGTAATGGATATCATTAGCAATGAAAGCAATCAAAAAGGGTGCAAGAAGAGATACATACGCTCCATAAGGTAAAAGCCAGGGGCATATTGGCGCATGAGCTTATTCTGTTGAGCGAAAATACTCAGTGAATTATGGTAAGCAAACAAATATGTATACGATTCATTTAAAAGACGGAACATCCTTCGATTGCGAGGCCCATGAAAGCTTGGTAGACGGGGCGAAACGTAATGGTATTTTTTTAGACCATAGTTGCCTCAAAGGACGTTGCTCTACCTGTAAATTAAAAGTGACGAAAGGAGAAACAAAGCCTCTTTCCGCAGAATTAAGTTTGTCTGAGCAGGACAGAGAAGAGCGCTATATTCTCTCATGTGTGCGCACGCCAAGCTCAGAATTGTGGATTGATGCAGAAGATCTTAGCGGGTATGGGATCAGTAAATACAAGACCATTCCTGCAAAAATTCAATCGATTGTAAAGGTAACAGAGGACATAATGCGGGTTGTTCTTAGGACTCCTCCCACAATGAAAACCTCTTTCATTGAAGGGCAGTATCTCAATGTGCTATGGGGAGGCATCAAGCGCAGTTACTCCATCGCAAGCGCCAACCAAGACCCTTTACTCGAGCTCTTCATTAAAAATTACGAAGGAGGCCAAATGAGTGCCTATTGGTTTGGACAAGCCAAGCCGGAGGATGTTCTCCGGGTGGAGATTGCAAATGGAACCTTCTTTTTGCGGAATCACAGCGATAAAGACGTATTGGTCTTGATGGCAACCGGCACCGGGATAGCGCCTTTGAAATCGATTCTATCAAGCGCGCGAAATCGGGATAAACTGAAGGCGTTTCGTAGAGTGATTCTCCTATGGGGAATGAGAACGCAGAGCGATATTTTTTGGGAGCCAGAATTGGATCAGGTCGAGTTTATTCCTGTGCTGTCTCGCGAGACACCAGAAAAAACCTATGTCCAAGACCGCTTAGTAAATCTCGGCATAGATTTCTCAAGCGCAGTAATATACGCCTGCGGGTCCGATGAGATGATTCAACAAGCAAGAGAGATCGCATTGAGTAAACACTTAGCGCCTGATAGTTTTTATTCAGATGCATTTGTGGCTTCCAACTGATTCATTAATAAATGGAAGACGAGTTAACTACTTTTTTCCAAGATACATCTTGGATGGAGCTTAAGATAGGTCATTGTATTCATTGGAAAGAGGATAGAGACTTATGAAATTAGGCATCATGCAGCCGTATTTTTTCCCTTGTCTCGGGTATTTCCAAGTCATTGCGGCAGTGGACGAGTATAGTATTTATGATCAGCTGCAGTATGTTAAGAAAGGATGGACGGATCGCAATCAATTGCTAGCCAACTCCGGAAAAGGGGCGGTTTATTTCCGTCCCGTTCTGAGAAAGCCTTCTACCGCTAGTTATCTAATTAGAAAGGCGAAAATGGCCATAATAATTGGTCTAAGTGTTGAATATCAACCATTGGTTAATACTGCTTGGTGATGCGAGAAAGTATGGTATATAGACCCGAAATAGATGGTCTTAGAGCGGTTGCGGTAATGCCGGTGATATTTTTCCATTTTGGCTATTCAACATTCAAGGGTGGTTATTACGGGGTTGACGTGTTTTTTGTGATCTCGGGGTATCTTATCACAAATATCCTGGTAAACGACATTGTGAATGGTACATTCTCAATGCGACGGTTTTGGATCAAGAGGGTAAAACGATTACTTCCGTTATTATTATCTGTGACCGCATTTGTTCTGTTAGTTGCCCCGTTTTTGCTTTATAAGCCAATCATGAAGAACGTTGCGAACGACATTTTTCCTGCTCTATTTTCCTATTTCAATTTTCACGCTTTATGGGATTTTGGTAGTTATTGGGGACGGGAATCGGAGGAATCTCTTTTTCTTCATACCTGGTCGTTGTCTGTAGAAGAACAATTTTACCTGCTATATCCTAGTTTTTTATTTCTTTCAAATAAGTATTTTAAAAATTTTGTAATCCCCATCTTGGTCATAACAGGTTTTAGTATCGCCCTTTTTGTCGTTGGTATACATAAAGCGCCGACTCCAACATTCTTTATGTTGCCAACCAGGGCTTGGGAATTAGGACTAGGTGGATTGGCAGCATTTATCAACCTGAATAATTTGAAGGGCAACTACGCCAGCGCCCTTTCCTTCTTGGGGATATCGCTTGTAACCCTGACCTATTTCTTGGCAAATACGAAAATCGATCTATTCGTCTTCTTACCTGTTTTCGGCACGTTTTTGATCATTGTTTTTGCTTCGCAGCGAGATGCTATTGGGAGGTTATTATCGACTAGTTTATTAGTTAAACTGGGAAAAATTTCCTATTCGCTGTATTTGTGGCATTGGATATTTATCGCTCTTAAAGATCATTTGGACCATTCACTTTACGGGATCAATGACCACGTTCTAAATATGGCAGTTCTTGCTATCACAGTACTATTTTCCATGGCGTCTTTCACGTTCATAGAAAGTAAATCCCGATATAACGCGAATACACCGAAAGCAGTTCTCGTGGCTATCTTGCTAATTTCTGGAATAACCTTATACCTAAAATCCGATGCATTCGATACGCGCTATACCAGTGAGTTCAACGAATCTTCCTTTTTTGGGTTTTATTATGATATCACACCATCGCAAGCATTATCATTGGAATGGTTAGATGAAAACGATTTACTATATGGTGTAAATTCCCCTGAACGTCCGGTTGAATTTAATGAGGCCTATAAAACTTCCGGTATCACCTCGGGAAATCATACCAAGGGTTCAGCGAAAATGATGCTCTTTGGTGATTCTCATGGCGGGATGTGGGCAAGATTGATCGAAGATATTTCAAAAGACCTCAATCTTTCCCTGTCCGTCTACACCTCGAGTGGAACGAAACCATTTTTTCATCTCGATGAGATTGACTCACAAACGGCCATTAACGGATTTACGGAAAATGAACGGATAGCGTATGCGAAATCAGTCCTGTCTCTTATTGACCATAGCGATCTTGAAGTTGTTGTTATTTCATGTCGCTGGGAAACCATGAGCTCGCTTGATTGGGATCGTTTTGATGATTTGCTTGAACTTTTGGAGTCTCGAAAGATCGAAGTGCTCGTCATAAACCAGCCTCCCGTATTGGATTTCATGGTAAATAAAAATGCAAATCAGTATTTCGCCCATCTAGGCTTTGAACCGAAAAAAGGTTTTAACCTGGTGAAAATGATCAACCCAGAGCCTGTGCTTAGCGCAAATCAAAAGATAGTAGACGTGACCAACAAGTATACGAATGTTTCTGTGGTTGATGTCTATGAAACATACAGTGAAGATGGAAAGGTAAGGGTAACCCATCTTGAGGACATATTATATTTCGATGATGACCACTTGACCTATGAGGGAACCTTGATTTGTTGGTATGATCTTTTACTTCTTATAAGGTCTGTAATTAAATCTGATTAGTAGTCTTGTCATTACTCGAATATATTTTCAGAGTGCGGTCAATAGGGAAGTCTAATGTCCTTGCGCGATGTATTTCACAAAAGTTCCAGAGATAATGTATTGCCGTAATTACATATAATGTTTACTTCAAAAGTAAAATCATGAAACTAGGAGTCATGCAGCCCTATTTCTTCCCTTACATAGGGTACTTCCATGCTATTGTTGCGGTGGATGAATTCGTTATTTGTGATCAGCTTGAATACTCTAAAGGAAGCTGGATGGGTCGCAATAGAATTTTAGGAAACACAAATAAGGGCTGGGTCTACATTCGTCCCCAAATTGAGAAACCTTCGGGCATAAATTATCTAATAGAAGAAGTGAACATCTCTAAAGACAGTCTTTGGAGAAAGAAACTAATAAAAACCTTAGGGCAAACATACTCAAAAGCAGCTCATTTTGATGAGATTTACCCTTTTATACACGATCTTATTAACTATAAGCCTGAAACCCTTGCCGAATTCAGCTATCATGCTGTTTTTAATATAGCTCAATTACTACAAATTAATACAAAGATATCTTTAAATGCTCCCGAGTATGAAAATCTTGAAAACGAACTGGATGATTGCTTATCGTCTTATCAGGCTAAATATCCGAGTTTAAATAAGAAACAAGCGAGGGTTTTAGAATGGTGTAGGCGTAAAAATGCCACTCATTATGTTAATACTATTGCAGGAAATCATCTCTACAGTAAGGAGATGATGCGTGAATTTGGAGTTCATCTCCATTTTGTTTCCAGCGGTACTGTCGTTTATCCGCAAATTATGAATAATGATTTTATACCCAATTTATCTATCATTGATGTACTCATGCATAATGGTGTAGAAGGCACTAGAAAGCTACTCTCTAAATACGATATTGATTAATGTGTTTTACCGAAAATTCTAAGATTTTAATCCTTTCTTATGACAATTGATTTCAAACATTCCCTGGAAAATTTAAAAATGGCCTTTGAAACCACCTTTCTCGGCTTAATGGAAGAAAAATATCGGCCGTGGCTCTATGAGTCGCCTGTTTTTCTTTCAAATCATCCTTAACTTGATGTACAGATAAATGTAGTAGGTACAGGTAAGATTGATGTATTTAAGCAGTATATTTTACAAAAGTTACAGAGGTAATGTTTGGCTGAAATTACTATTGTCTAATTAAGAGTCAAATCATGAAACTAGGAGTCATGCAGCCCTATTTTTTCCCTTACACAGGGTACTTCCATGCTATTGTTGCGGTGGATGAATTCGTTATTTGTGATCAGCTAGAATACTCTAAAGGAAGCTGGATGGGTCGCAATAGAATTTTAGGAAACACAAATGAGGGCTGGGTCTACATTCGTCCCCGAATTGAGAAACCTTCGGGCATAAATTATCTAATAGAAGAAGTGAACATCTCTAAAGACAGTCTTTGGAGAAAGAAACTAATAAGAACCTTAGAGCATACATACTCAAAAACAGCTCATTTTGATGAGATGTACGCCTTTTTTAAAGATCTAATTAATTTTAAACCTGAAACCCTTGCCGAATTCAGCTTTCATGCGATTTTTAATATAGCTCAATTACTACAAATTAATACAAAGATATCTTTAAATGCGCCTGAATTTGAAAATCTTGAAAACGAACTGGATGATTGCTTATCGTCTTATCAGGCTAAATATCCGAGTATAAATAAGAAACAAGCGAGGGTTTTAGAATGGTGTAGGCGTAAAAATGCCACTCATTATGTTAATACTATTGCAGGAAATCATCTCTACAGTAAGGAGATGATGCGCGAATTTGGAGTTCATCTCCATTTTGTTTCCAGTAGAAATATCGTTTATCCGCAAATCGTTAATAATGACTTTATACCTAATTTATCTATTATTGATGTACTCATGCATAATGGTGTAGAAGGCACTAGAAAGCTACTCTCTAAATACGATATTGATTAATGTGTTTTATCAAAAATTCTAAGATTACAATCCTTTTTTATGACAACTGATTTCAAACATTCACTGGAAAATTTAAAAACGGCCTTTGAAAGCACCTTTCTCGGCTTGATGGAAGAAAAATATCGACCCTGGCTCTATGAGTCGCCTGTTTTTCTTGATCGCTCAAGGATTGAGTTCCTGAAGAAGTCCCAGGAAATTATGCTCAAGCTCATGCGCTATATCGCCCAAAATTATGACGCTGTGGCAGCTTATCTGCCCCATGATGCTTCGGTAAAATCTTTTTTATCACAACTTCAGGAGGTGCCTTTTAAGGAAGGGACGTTTCGCACAGATTTTGTCATTAACGAACAGGATGAAATACGGCTCATTGAAGTGACTTGTAGGTATCCTCTTAATGCTTATTTTAGATCTACTGCGACCAATATGCTGAATAAAGCACAAAATTATGAGCAGTCTTATGGCTTGAAAGCGTCTTCTTATCATGATCCGTTATTGGAAAAGTTTGTAAAGTGGATGGATGGTGCAGACCGACTCATTGTGATCCGAGGTGAGGATAGAAGAGATAACGAGTCGAAATACATGGAGTCCTTTTTTCCCGATGCAAAAATTAACTTACAAATCTGCTCTTATGAAGAGTGGCTGGAACATGGTGCAGCATGGTTGAAAGGAGCAGCAATCATGCCCGAACTCACCTTGGATGAATGGCTCAACCTACCCATTGAGTTGGTAAAGAAGATGCTGGATAGGCCGCTTTTGAACGATCCCCGCATCGTCCTCACTGTGCACGATAAGGGATTCTTTGGATTAGTGAACATAGAGGAAATCACCAATCAGGCCTTGAGTGAGGAAGAAACAGTTTTTATACAGAAAGCCTTTGCAGAGACTTATTTTTTAGACCGGCAGACGGAGTTGTTGGATAAAGCAAAAACGAAGCCTGAAGATTGGATTCTAAAACCGCGAAAACTAGGCAGAAGTGTCAATATCATTGCTGGTTCCCTTTCCTCAAAGGGAGAATGGGAGGAAGCACTTGATCTAGCTGCGGAAAATGACGACATGATTCTTCAAAAATGGCATCTGTCTAAAAAGATTACGGGTAAGGCACAGGGAATTGCCTATGAAGATTATTTTGCAGGTACACTTCTGTATTGGGGCAGTGATTTTTTCGGTCCCGGGTTTTTCCGCGCTTCTTGTTATCCCATATCTAATGTGAAGGATAACCGGATGGTCACTTATTTCATTGATCTGAAGGCGGATCCGAAGAAATATCCTGATTTGCAGTGGATTTAAAGGTTTGAGTTTTTTTTCCTATAAATCATGAGGAAATTTGAAAAACATATAAAAGCTATAATATACGGTATTGGAAGATTTGCAGAGTATGTATCGTACGTCATTTCAAATGATAGTAAGTATGAGGTAGTGGGCTTTTGTATCGATCAAAAGCTTATAGGCTCTGATAGCGAATTTTCTGGATTACCGTTAGTCGCCTTTGAGCAGGTGAAAGAGGAGTTTTCTCCATTGGACTATGAAATGTTTATTGCTGTTGGAGATAATTCAATTAGAGCACAAAAATTTCAACAGGCGATTGACAAAGGTTATAGTTTACTTAGTTACATATCCTCCAAATCAAATGTCTGGGATGATTTGAAATATGGACAAAACGTTTTTGTTTCTGAAGATTCCACTATATCACCTTACGTACAAATAGGAGACAATTCTATATTAATAGGAGTAAGAGTTGCTCATCATTCGGTAATTGGAAAGAATAGTCTACTATCGGGTTGCTTATTAGGAGGCTCAGTTGTTATTGGTAATAATTGTTTCTTGGGTATGCAAGCTGTAGTAAAACAGGGTGTTTCTGTTGCTGATACCAATATGATTGGGATGGGTTGTGTAATTGCTAAAAACACTAAAGATGACGAGATATATCGCGTAGTAAATCACACTGTCAAATCGCCCATTCCTATGAGCCGTTTTACTACCAAATTGCAGAGTTAGAAGGTGTTTTATAAGAAATCCAAGAAACCTAAATTTAAGTAGCTTTTCCTTTTGCAAAGAAGTCTAAAAATACGTATTAAGCGTATCATTCTGGAAAAAAAGATAGCCTTACACTATTTACTGTATGGACGCTATCAGCCCAAGATTTTCTGCATCGGATTTAATAAAACAGGTACGACTTCCTTATACCACGCTTTGACTCGAGAGGGCATAAAAGTAGGGGATCAACCAACCGGAGAAAGATTACTTCTGGATTATATAAATGGGAATTTTGATCCCATTATGCAGTATTGCAAAACAGCCCGGGCATTCCAGGATGTGCCCTTCAGTTTGCCGGATACTTACAGGCATCTGTACGAGGCTTTTCCAAATGCAAAGTTTATTCTGTCCGTGCGGGATTCAGGCGATCAGTGGTATGAGTCCCAATTGCGGTTTGCGGAGAAACGCCTTGGGAAAGTTCCTACCCTTTCAGACTTGAAAAAGGATAATTACATTTGGAAAGGGGCTTATTATCAGTTTCATCAGGCAGTTTTCGGTGAAGCCGTAGAATTTGAGGACAAGAAGACTAAAATCGAAGTCTACAATCGGCATATGACTGATGTTCAGGCTTTTTTTCGGGATAAACCCGGACAGCTTCTTGTTTTGAATGTGGCAAGTGAGGGTGCGTTTTCGGAATTCTGTAACTTTTTGGGTATCCGTTCTAAATACCATGAGTTTCCTTGGGCAAAGAAGACTCTAATGGAATAAATATTAGTGATGTACGGGATAAAAAGCTCAACTTTTGATAGTGAAAATGTATTTGAGACGATGATTTTCAATGATGCTGAAGGCGGTATCGAGAATAATCCTAGGGTAAGTGTCGTAATGTTGGCTTATAACCAAGAGGCCTATATACGTGATGCACTCGAAGGCGTAGTGATGCAGCAAACCAATTTCCCCTTTGAGGTCTACGTTCATGATGATGCTTCAACAGATAATACGCCGGATATCATCCGGGAATTTCAAAGGACATATCCATCCCTGATCAAGCCGATTTTCCAAGAAGAAAATCAATTTTCGAAAGGCATCAACCCGCTCACGCATCACATCTACCCACAACTGAAGGGTGATTATATCGCTTATTGTGAGGGGGATGACTTTTGGTTGGACCCATTGAAGTTGCAAAAGCAAGTTGATTTTATGGATAGTCATCTTGAATATGTCCTTTGTTGCCACGATATAGAAATGAAATACGAGAAGGGAATGGCGGTGAAAGAGGTGTTTTATAAAAAACCGGCAAATGGAAATTTCTCTTTTGCGTTTTTAGATGAATTTTCAAACCATTTTTTGGCCACAGCCTCGGTGTTAGTAAGGCGCGAAGTCGCTGTCAATACACCATTGACCAATAATTTAGTATCCATTGACATGCATGCCTTACTTTATTTTTTATCCCAAGGAAATGGGTTTTACCTGGCAGATACAATGGCTGTCAAAAGACGAAATCCTGGAGGAATTACCATGAATTCATCCTATAGAGAGAAAGCAGTGGATGGACAATATCGGATGTGGAAAGAAGTCCTGGTATTTGCCCCCAGGCAGTACAAGGCGCTGATTCGTTTCAGGATAGCGGAGTACCAGCGCCTGTTTCTGAAACGACGTTCGTTTACTCCGGAAAAAAGGTTGTCAAAATTACTTTGTGGGGCGGTAATGAATAATCCATTTTGGCTGCTTGGATTGAGTGAAAGGTATAGACGGTTTTTATTGTACCGCATAGGAAGAAAGTCCTAAAAGTTGATTAGCATGAAAACAAAGCCTTACAGCGTACTGTACATTGCCGGCTACGGGCATTCCGGCACAACAATATTGGATTTAGTCTTTGGTTCAACCCAAGACGCCATTAGCTGTGGGGAGCTAACACATTTTACCCGTCAGGGATTCTTTGAGGAGTATTGTTCATGCATGGAACAGATAAAAGATTGCTCCTTTTGGAAGGCAGTATTTGAAAACTGGCAAAGAGAAATGCCCTGTACATTCGAGGAATATATGCGGTTGCGCAATCGATACGAAGGCAACAAAAACTTCTTTAAAACAGCTTTCAATTATCTATTTCCCGGCAAAAAGTTTAAGCTGTTCAGCCAATGTACGGAATTGTTTTACGATGAAATACATCGGGCATCGGGTAAAAAAGTAATTGTAGACTCTTCAAAAGGCTCCTCACGAATTTTCTTGCTGGCGAGTTTTGCGCCACTATCCGTCATTCACGTTTGTCGCAACTTTCGGGGGGTACTAAATTCAGAGCAGAAAGATGTTAAAGTAGATATTGAGAATGGGATCGAAGAAGCTTCACCTCCGAAACGATTTTCCAGGGTTCTAAGAGATTGGGTAATTACCAATGCTACCTGTTCTGTGGCCCGACTGGCTTTTTCTGGAAAAAAGCTCTATTTCAAGCAATGGATTCAGAATCCAAAGTTACTGGCAAAATACCATGCCTCCCTTTCTGATAATTTTGAAAAGCAAGCTTTTAAAGCGCCGCAGATGATTGCGGGCAATGCTATTCGGATGAAGCCCCCTCAAAAATTAAGGAGGAAAACGGTATTTGAGTATAACCGGCTTACTTCAGGTTACAGCCGATTTGGGCTGCTGATAGAATGGATTTTCCCATTTTGGTCTTAATCATAAAATACAATTGATGTTCCTATTTTGCGCATACAAAGGCGCATACCCCAAAGGTCAAGCCATGGCCAACAGATTACAGTGTTATGCCAAAGCACTTGTTGCCTCTGATATCACGTTTACCGTGGCCTCAGAAGGACAAAGAAGCAGCTCACCGGGAAGAATGGAAATTTTCGAAGGACATACGGTATGGCATTGGCGCAAGCCTTATTATTTGGACCGTATACCTGGCTTTAAACTTTTGGTTTCAGTTTTTGCAAGGTGGAAACTGTATGCACATCTATTTAGAAACCAGGAGATTGACGTTATCTTCTCCGCTGGCTACCGTTGGCCGCAAATGATACTATTCGCCTTAATCGCACAACTCTCGGGTAAGAAATATGTGATAGAATTGAATGAAGTACCGCATAGTATTATTGTTAGCCGACTTCAGACGAAGGCTACCAATCAATTAAAAAAATGGATCACTTTACATTTTGCCTTTCCCCTTATTGATGGATTTATTGTGATTTCTAATAATCTGGATAGTCTTGCCCGGAAACATGCTGATCAAAAAGCCAAAACGATTAAAATACCCATTCTTACGGATTCGGTAGTTCCTAAAAACGATTACACCCTAAAAAAGACGGTAACTATTTTTCATGCAGGCACGCTAACGATTGAAAAAGATGGGATTGTTGCCGTTTTTGAGGGCGTTGCCAAGGCAATTACTCAATCTGGAATGAATATCCAGTTTGTTTTATCGAATTATCAGACGCTACCAGGCATAAAATCACAAATCGAAGTGATAATTGATGAATATGGGATTAGGGAGCATATCACTTTTCACAATTTCTTATCGAAAGAAGAGTTAGATAATCACTTCAGGAATGCGACCTTAGTCATTATCAACAAACCGGATAACTACCGGAATCGCTATAACTTTTCAACGAAGTTGGGAGAGTGCATGAGCTACGGATTGCCGATCATTGCCACCCCGGTGGGTGAATCCGGAAACTACCTAAAGGATGGCGAGAATTGCCTGTTGCTAAATTCCTGTGAAGATGCTGATGAACTCGCTGCCAAAATTCTACGCATCGTGCAGGACCCCGACCTCGCGAAACGACTCGGAGAGGGGGCAAAAAATACGGCGGATCGGTATTTTCATTACTCCAATTATAAGGTGGCATTTAATGAGTTCTTCCGTAACCTTTAGCAAAATAGCCCGGTGTTCTTTTCTAATATATTTTCTTACGTTGTATTTTCTTTGGGGTGTTCAAGAATAGAATCTAATTCTTAGAACAAAGAGCCTTTAGGGAAGCTGAATATCCATTTTATTAATGAAATTAATATACGTTGTTGCTCAATCTCATACGGGCTCTACGCTTCTAGACAGTATTTTAGGTCAACATCCGGATTTCCAGTCCACGGGAGAGTTTAAGCATTTGAGTTGGCAGCTGTTCCGAACTTTGAATCATAAGGGTACGGTAGAGGAGGGTAGTGCTTGCTCCTGTGGGGAAGATTTCCGCGATTGTGCGCTATGGTCAGGGGTTATTGATCAATTAAGTAAAACAACAGGAGTAGATGCCTCAAAAGACCCTTACGCGTTAAATATCACCTTTTTTAATCAAAAGTCTTACCAAAGCCGGGGAGGACAGAAAAGATCAGGGAAAGATCTTTTTCAGTCGAGGTTGACCAGATTTCTGCTGGAATTGGGATTTGGCTACAAGTTTATTTCTTATTTGGTTCCTTCAATAAAAAACTGGCTTCCAAATACCTGGAACGTATATGCTACCTTGTCTAAGGTGTCTGGACGTAATTATATTGTGGACTCTACAAAGGATAGAACCCTGGCTTTACTTTTTAAGCGTTACCAACCAAAGGACGTCCATGTCGTTTTTTTACATCGCTCGGTTTATGGAATTGCAGCGTCATCGAAAAGGCTGGCTCAAAAGAAGGGGCTGGATTTTGATATCCACACGGTTATCAAGCAAAAGCAGGACTTTGAGAAAGCTGTACGAAAGTACAAAAGGTTGATAGGCAAGGGCACATTTACAGATATCGATTACGAAGATTTAGTTAGGTTTCCTTCAGATTTTGTGAATAATCTGGCTCAGCAAGTGGGTTCCCGTAAGAAAGTTGAAATGCCGAATGAAGCATTTTTTATCGAGCCCAATAAGCTGCATATCGTTGCCGGTAACCCCATGCGGTACCGTGGCCGGCAGCAAGTTGTTTTTGATGATCGGTGGAAGTCAGAACTTTCGGAAGAAGATAAAGGGCAGATTGAACGAGCGTTTCAAGGGAAGTCTTAAGTGTATGTTTGATAAGATTTTATACAAGCGTCTGCATTGTATGAGCAGAAAGCAACGGCTTCAAAATCTTCTTAAGGCTTATTACCACAACAGGAAGGGCTGGAAAACGAAGCGTAAACTAGTTGTTTTCCAAAGTGACGATTGGGGAAGTATGCGTATGCCTTCGGTAGCTGCTTACGAAAAGCTAAAGGCATTGGGCGTAGAAGCTGATAAATGCCCTTACATGCAGTTTGATACCCTGGCTTCAAAGACAGATTTGGAGCAGTTAGAGCAGGTTTTGCGAAATCATACCGATAGCAGAGGAAGGCATCCTGTTTTTACCACAAATTTTTTGACTCGAAATCCGGATTTTAAAGCCATTGAATTATCAGATTTTAAAGTCTATTCCAGCCACAAAATAAATGATGTGGCCGCTGATAAGCAATTCCAGGCCGTTGAATTACCTTATTTTGATTATCTGATTAAAGAAGGGCTCTTTTTTCCACAATTACACGGTAGAGAACATCTCAATATTGAGCGCTGGTTGAAATATCTGTTGGAAAATAATGCCTTGGTTCATTTCGCCTTCAAGGAAGGCTTCTGGGGAATTAATAGACACACCTCGAATCAAATCCCACGCAGTTTGCAAGCAGCATTGGATTTTGACCAAAGTCATCATGAAGCGCAACTTGCAGAGGTAATCAATGAAGCCTGTGAAGACTTCAAAGAAATTTTTGGTTTTTCCAGCCAGTCCTTTATCGCGCCTAACTATATCTATTCAACATTAATAGATCGTGTTCTTCATAAGCAAGGGGTACAGTATTTACAATCTGGTAAAATGCGTCTGATCCCGCTGGGGGCAGGGAAATATAGCCGTCAACGGGTTTTTACCGGCGATCGGAATCAATTAGGGCAGATTTATTTGGTTCGCAATGTTCGTTTTGAGCCCGCTGAGAGCAAAAACATCAACTGGGTTGAGCAGGCTCTCCTGGAGATCAATGCTGCTTTTAAAATGAATCGCCCAGCCATTATTGATACTCACAGGGTGAATTACATGGGCAGCCTTAAAGAATCGAACCGGGAAAGGTCGCTGGCGCTGCTGGATCAACTGCTTGCGCAACTTAAAAAACGTTGTCCGGATCTGGAGTTTTTGAATTCGGTGGAATTGGGGGAATTAATCTCTGCAGACAAAGAATAAAGGCTTATTTAATGCAAATAGCAATCCATAAAAACAATGCGGGTTTTACTAAGCGCTGGATTAGTTACTGCGAAAAAGAAAAAATTCCGTTTAAGCTAGTCGATGCCTATTCTCCTGGTTTCCTGGAGGATTTAGAAGGTTGCGATGCTTTTATGTGGCACTTAAGCCATGAAAACCATAAAGACGTGCTGGCCGGGTATTCTATAATGAAAAGCCTGGAGGAAAAGGGTATAGCAGTCTATCCAACGCCCAATCAGTTGTGGCATTTTGACGATAAACTGGCACAAAGCTATTTTTTCAAGTACCACGGTATTCCTTCTCCCGACACCAGGGTAATATTCTCACTTGAGGAGGGCAGGTTATTTTTAAAAGAAGCTAGCTTTCCAATGATTGCCAAGCTAAAACGGGGATCTGCCTCCTCAAATGTCTTTTTGCTTAATAATATCCAACAGGCAAGGCAAATCTTGAAAAAATCTTTTCGACAAGGCTACCCTTTGTATAATTTAAAAAGCAAGTATGGCGATAGGCTCAATAAAGCAAAGGGATTCAAAGAGAAGCTGGAACTATTGCTTAAATATGTTTATCGCATGGTAAAACCACCTGAATACAGCAGGTACCTGGGTAGGGAAAAAGGATATCTTTTATTACAAGAATTTATTCCGAATCAGGGCTTTGATATTCGAGTCGTGGTAGTTGGCGATCGCTTGGTTGCACTAAAGCGCTTAACTAGAACGAATGATTTTAGGGCTTCGGGCAGCGGGAAATTAGAATACCCTAATGAAAACCTGAAAGAGGCGTATCGGAAATTAGCATTTCAGGTGGTTGATCTTCTTAATGTTCCTGCCATGGGGTTCGATTTTATGGAAGATAAAGACGGAAAAATCTATCTGATTGAAATGAGTTATGGTTTTCCATCTGAAAATTTTCTTGACGAAGCTTCCGGATATTGGACGAGGCAAAACCAATTTGTAGAATCTAAAATCCAACTACAAGAATGGATGCTGGATTGGGTTAATAATAAAAGAAATTTAATAAAGAACCGAACAGTATGAATTGCAACAGATGCATAAACTTAATTATATAAATATGCATAATAGCGTAATTAATGTGTAAATTTTATATTATATGTATATCCGCAAAGTCACCAGTAGCCAAATAAGTTCTTTTTGACAGTTGGTGTCAATTGCTTTATTAAGGGTTTAACTCATTATAAATTAGGTCAAAATAAACGGTTTTGACCATGAATATTAT
>Ga0207829_100230_pt1 | contig 51826 bp, 62 predicted proteins | sample TtaePargueraPR_4_FD_187738 | JGI IMG/M metagenome (GOLD analysis project Ga0207829, IMG submission 187738) | Aerobic enrichment media microbial communities from Bioluminiscent Bay, La Parguera, Puerto Rico - Tt and P1 (SPAdes) | ecosystem: Environmental > Aquatic > Marine > Unclassified ... | reverse complement strand
GAATATATCGAGGTGTTTTACAATCGGCAGCGACTGCATCAGACCTTGGGGTATCGAACTCCCCTGCAGGTCGAGCAGGCAACTACCATGATTTAATTACGGTGTCCGGGAACGTCAGTACAGCCCAATCAGACCCCTTTTACGCTTTTGATTCTTTTATCCCCTTGTTAGACGCTGGGTACTAAACTGAAGCACTACAGTCTGGGGATCAGAAAATGCCAGTCTACGAAACAACCTTCGAAGTTCAGGCATCCGCGGACCGGGTTTGGGACGTTCTCACACGCCTGGATCTCTACCCTGAGTGGAATCCGCAAATACCACTGGCCAGCGGCGAGATGCGCGTGGGGTCAAAAATCAATCTGCGGCTCTGCATGCCGGGAAGACCGGCCATGGACGTTTCTGCAACTATCGAGGAATTCGAGTTCAATCAATTAGTTACATGGAGAGGCCATGTTGTTGCGCCATGGTTCTTTGAAGGCTACCGGCGGTTTGCCATTGCAAGCATTGACGGCACCCGGGTTCGGGTTACGCATGTTGAAGACATACATGGATTGCTCGGCCCGCTATTCTCTCTAGCGATGGGAGGCCCCTGTGAAAGCAGTCATCATGCACTGAATGAGGCCATCCGTGTTCGGGCAGGGCCCTTGGAAGAAAGGGATAGGAGTAAATTGGCTTAAGAATCGCCCTACATAATTCCGACATTGGCTTTCATCCGAGCAGTCCTATGAACATTAACCAGATCAACAAGCGCCTGTTTAATTCGCTCATTCACGTCACGCATTGGCTGACGGAAACGCCGAGGCGGAATATCCTGGGGAAGCCCTTGGTGCGTGGGCTGGGTTCGCTGACGACGACTGTGAAGAAGGCTGAGCGCAAATCTTCACCGCAGGAGGCCGCCGAAGAGTGGCAGCGGATGTTTCCTTCCAGGAAGATGGTTCCAATCACGGAAATCACCGACGATGTCGTGTATGCAGAAATTCACAGCGAGTGTCCGTATCGCGGAAGCGGAAACGTTGCCGGCTGTCAAAGAATGATGGAATACGACAGGAAGTTGATGGAGGAAATCGGTGCGGAATTCGTCGTGGTGCGATCTCAGGCGGAGCCAGGCGTCACTCACTGCCAGGTCGCGATTGGAAAACACGGGAGCGCAATGCCAACCTCGGCCCTGGACCGTGTTTCCGGCGGCACGGCTAAACCAGAAAGCTAGCGAGTAGCTGTAGGGGAAATAAATGAGCAAAGGAGCACTAATCTTCTTCTGCGGGAAAATGGGCGCCGGGAAAACCACCAAATCCCGTGAGATTGCCGAAGCAAGGAATGCTGTAAGGGTTTCTGAAGATGAGTGGTTAGAGGAAGTTTATCCCCGAAAAATAACTTCCCTCGAAGACTACATTGAGTACTCCGCCCTGCTCAGGCCGCCAATCAAGAAGCTCGTGCAATCAATCTTGATGACCGGGACTGATGTAGTAATGGACTATCCCGCCAATACCATTCAGCAAAGAAGATGGTTCAGAAGCATTTTTTCCGAGATCCAGGCGCCCCATGACTTGATCTACATCGACTTGCCAAACGAACTTTGCATAGAGCGGATCGCTAAAAGGCGCGCCGAACAGCCTGAGAGGGCGGCATCCGACACGGTAGAGATGTTTGAGCAGGTCACAAGGTATTTCGCGGCCCCCACCTTTGATGAGGGCTTTAATACAACGGTGATTTCAGAAAATGAATAACCCCCTCTTGCAAACCCTTCTCAACGATCCCACCGGCGGCCAGATCGCGGCTGGCATCATGATGATCCTGGTGTTTTCGTCGGTGGGGCTGATCGCGGCCGCGGCCACTGCCTATATAGCCCGCCGGGTCTTTCTCGGCTGGTACGGACGCATCTACTGGGCCGGCATGCTGATAGCGATTGCTGCCCTGTACATGGGCTTTGCAGCCTGGTTTCAGGCATCGCCTGAAGCCTGGACGACCGAATTGATCGGCATCGCCGTATTCGTCACGGTAGCAGCCGTAGGCGCATTTTCAGCGCCTTCTCTGGCACTGGGTTATTTGATGCACGGGCTTTGGGATGTTGCGCATAGCCTGTATGGCACAACTATTCTGGGCCATGTCGCCAGCGACATTCCGCTTGGCTATGACATGTTCTGCCTGGGCTATGACTTAACGGCCGCCGCCTACCTGGCCTGGTACCCGAAGGCCTGGGATCAACCTGCCCGGTTCAACCCGGCATTTTGGCGAAACCCCGACTGATAGAATCAATTTAAAGGGGGCAGACCCTTTTGTTTTCTGACGTGATTTCAATGACCAGGCACTTTACACCGCAAGCGTCCAGACATATGAATGTAAGTGACTGGCTTACCCAACAAATCATTGCCCCTCGCATCAGAGTGGTGGCAATCACCGGAGCAGCCGACCTGGGCAAGTCATATCTGGCCAGCAACCTCGCAGCCGAGCTAGATCGAATGGGTCAATCGGCAGTCTGCCTGGGACTGGATGCCTACCTGATCTCCCGAAATGAACGGGCGGCGCGTGGAATCAGCGGTTATGCTCCCGAGTCACATGACCTACGTTCGGCCAAGGCCGACATCGAACGCCTGTTGGCAGGCCAGCCCATCGAGTATTTTGAGTATCAACATGAGGAAGGCCGCAGGTCTGAGCAATCGAGCACTCTACCCCCTGCCGACAAGATCATTATCGAAGGCTTGCATGCCATGCATTCTTCGCTGGCGACCTTCGTGGATTTTTCAATATTCCTGTTTACTTCCGATGAGCTGCTTCGCCGCATCAGGAAAGAAGCGGATATGATCAAAAGAAGACTTTCCCCGGAGGAAGCCGAGAGACAGGCGACAAGCGAGATGGATAATTATCATCAATACGTGCATCTGTATAAGGCCGCCTGTGACGTTTGCCTCTACGTTGATGAACAGCATCAATATCACCTGGCATAACTATGCCCGGCAGAAAACGGGCTGTGTTAACTTTCCTGCGATTTACTAATCTGCTCACTCCTCCCCCTTTTCTGGAAGTAACCCCATGACCAAAAACTTTGCCGAACGCTACGGCCCCTGGGCACTGGTGACCGGTGCAGCAAAAGGACTGGGGGAAGAATTTTCACGGCAACTAGCCGGGCAGGGACTCAACATTGTGCTCGTTGATGTCGACAGCGAAGCCCTCGAACAAACGGCAGAAAGCATTCGCCGGGACTCCGGCCAGCAATGCCGCACGGTAGTCCTCGACCTGACCGCCAATGATTTTCTTGCCGAACTGCAACAGGCCATTGCCGGCCTGGACGTCGGCCTGCTGGTGAATAACGCCGGCATTGGCGGCATCGGACCCTTTCTGCAAAGCGATACGGCGATGCAGGAACGGGTCCTCCTGCTCAATACCCGCGCGCCCATGCTGCTCACGCACGCCCTGTTGCCGGCCATGGTGGCACGGGGCAAAGGCGGGGTGATTTTCCTGTCTTCCCTGTCCGGCGCGCAGGGCACGGCGCTGGTGGCCAATTACGCCGCCACCAAGGCCTGGAACCATGTGTTTGCCGAAAGCCTCTGGGATGAACTGCGCGGCACCGGTGTGGATGCGCTGGGCATTCTCGTTGGCGCCACCCGCACACCGGCCTTCATGAACTCAAAGCCGAATCTCGAGCGGGCCGGATTCGTGCCGGTAATGGATGTGGAAGAAACCGTGCGTGACGCACTCAACCAACTGGGCAAGACACCGAGCGCCCCGATTGGCCGCCTCAACCGCGTGCTCAATCTGTTGATGGTGAAACTGCTACCCCGCCGCCTGCTGATCCGGCTGGGCTCGGATGCCATGCGCAAGCTCTACGGCGACTGATGACTATCAGCGTGCTTATTCGCTCAGCTGTCGAATCCTGACGAGTAAAAGGGGTCGCAGTAAAAGGGGTCGGAGTAAATTACCGAAGTTTACTCCGACCCCTTTTACGTTCTGCTTGCACTGGCACTCCACTGACATAACGCTGTCAGCAGGCTGAATGTATGCTGGTATAACCAACCTTTGTCCATTCCTTCGCGGGAGAAGGAAACGACAAAACGCCGTCTGCTTCTGGAAGCAGGTGTAACCCCAAACAAGTAGCTCTGCCGCTCCACTGCCGTTATGAAGTCTCAGCACCGGAATAACAGTGTCGAGCCCCATTCAGTCACAAGGATTAATAAATGATCACTGGAAGTTGTTGTTGCGGCGCCGTCAGATTCGAACTAATGGCGGAACCCTCTATGCTGGGCACATGCCACTGCAGCCGGTGCCGCAAGGTGGGGGCAAGCGCCATTGCCTTCATCAGGAAAGAGGACCTGAAATGGATTCAGGGCCGGGATAACATCCAGGTTTTCGCGCCGACTGCGCCTTACAAATACAGCCGTTGTTTCTGCAAAACCTGCGGCACCTCCCTGGGAGAGATTCTTTCCGCGGAAGACAGCTTCCCCATTGCGGCGAATACGCTGGATACTGACATAAGCATTAAAAACAGCTTCCATGAGTTTGTGGCCGAAAAACCAGCCTGGTACGAAATCGGCGATGATGCCCGGCAATTTGAGGGACACCCTGTAGTGGAGTAGGCATTAAACCGCAACCGCCGGGTGTTACAGTTGCGACAGTAACTGAGCTGCGAATAACAACTGCCTTGAAATACGAATCTTTGGGACAGATGCATGTTTGAAAGACTGGTGGGGTTACATGTGGTGAATGAGGGGGGCTACCAGGCTTACCGGGAGGCCATGTACCCGATACTGCAGCAACACGGCGGGGACTTTGGCTACGACCTGAGAGTATCGGAAACACTGAAGAATCCGGCCGGGCACCCGATCAACCGGGTCTTCACGATTACATTTCCGGATGAAGCCGCCTCGGATGCCTTCTTCAGCAACGAAGACTATCTTGCCGTCAGGGCAGAACACTTCGAACGTTCAGTTGAACATGTGACAATCATCGCCACCTACGAAAAATAGTCTGGGCACTGAAGCCCATTCAGGCCTGTCGAACAAGGGGCCTTCTGCTCGACTAGCTTGAGTCAGCATATTCATGCGAAAAGGAGTTTCCCATGAGCAAGAACACTCAACCCAACCCCCACGTTGACGGTTTCATCAAGCGCTCTGAAAACTGGGGGCCCGAGTTCGAACAACTGCGCGCCATCATCCAACAGACCGAACTGAACGAAGAATTCAAATGGGGACATCCCTGCTACACCGTCGGCAAGACCAACCTGGTGCTGATGCAGGGATTCAAGGATGCCTGCGCCTTGCAGTTCAATAACGGCGCCTTGCTCAAGGACCCGAAAAAAATCCTGGAAATGCCCGGCCCCAATTCACAGGCGGCGCGCCGCATCAAGTTCACCAGCGTGGACGAGATCAAGAAGCTGGCACCGCTGCTGAAACGTTATCTTGAAGAAGCCATCAAGGCCGAGAAGGCGGGTCTGAAAGTCGAATTCAAGGAAACGTCTGAATTCGATTTCCCGGAAGAGTTTCAAAACAAACTGGATGAAATGCCTGCCCTGAAAGAGGCGTTTGAAGCCCTGACGCCGGGCAGGCAGCGCGGCTATCTGCTGCACTTTTCCAGTGCCAAGCAATCCAGCACCCGCACCGCCCGCGTTGAAAAGCACATTGACCGCATTCTGGATGGCCTGGGCCTGAACGATTAGTAAAGCAGCTGTGCCGCCCAGCCAGCCAGGTACAAACCCAGTCCGAACACGGCATGCGTGATCAGGCTCTGAATGCGGGCAGCTTTCGGGTTGGGCGTGCGTGAGGCAGCGATACCCGCGCCCATACCCGGCTGCATCAACAGGAAGGGCGCCAGGACGGTACTGATGCCCACCGCCAGGGCCGGCAGCAAGGAAGGCCGTTCGGCCCACTCCATACCGAAGAGCCCTATCAGTAACGCAGCGAAGCCAATACCCGTCAGATAATGTGTGATCCAACCGATGATCCGCTCGCCGGGTACTGCCTCGGCCCTGGCAATGGACTCATGCACGAAACGACCATGCGGCATATGGCCTACCCAGCGTCCGACCATGCCGTAATTGGGCAAAGGCACGCCCAACAGATGTTTACGCAGCATGCTCCACAAATCCATAACCACTGTGGCGCCTATACCCGTCATCAGAATCGATATCAGATAGTCCATGATTCACTCCCGAGATTGTCTCAAAGTCCAGCTACTGGCATGCTACGACTTCAAGTTCACTTTAAGTCAAGAGGTGCTCATGGATATCGCCGAAGTTGTCAGGCGCTCTGGCTTACCCGCCTCGACGTTGCGCTTTTACGAAGAGAAAGGGTTGATCACATCCATTGGCAGGCATGGACTACGCCGAACATTCAACCCTGATGTCGTTGAGCGACTTGCCCTGATCGCCCTGGGCCGTTCGGCCGGGTTTTCGCTGGATGAAATCGCCCGCATGTTCACACCGCACGGACGGCCGACAATTGACCGCAAGCTGCTGGCTGACAAGGCCCGAGAACTCGATGCCACCATTCAGAACCTGACCGCCATGCGTGATGGACTGGCACATGCTGCGGCCTGCCCCGAACCTGATCACTTCGACTGTCCCAAATTCCGGCGCCTGCTGAAGGCAGCGGCACTGGGCGTCATCCAGGCGCCAGACAGACCGCTTTCACCGGGCAAGGAACGCTCAGGCAAACAGCGGCAATGATGTTCATTCATTCGAGAACCCCAGCATGAATCACGCACCCGAACCGACTGCAGACAACAGCACACTAAACGTCTACGGCAGCACCGCCTCGTACTACACCGGCAAACTGGAAGCCTACCTGCGGGCCAAGGGCATTACCTACGAGCTGATTCCCTTTTCGGAACCGAACCTGCGCCGCTGTGCGAAACATACCGGCGTGATGCAGATTCCGCAGGTGGAGCGCGCCGATGGCAGCTGGCTGATCGACACCACCCTCATTATTGAATATTACGAACTTGAACGGCCGCAGCCGGCGGTTTCTCCCGCTGACCCGGCGCTGCGCTTTGTCAGCCGCCTGATCGAGGACTATGCCGACGAATGGCTGTGGCGTCCGGCCATGCATTACCGCTGGTCCTACCCGGAAACCGCGCGGCTCATGAGCAGCTGGCTGGCCGAACACCTGGCCGACAAGATTGCCCCGCAAGCAATGAAACGCCTGTGGTGGAAGCGGCGGCAATTCGGTGGCTTTGTGAAAGGCGACGGCGTCACCCGCCACACCCGCGCGGCAGTGGAAGCCAGTTACCTGGACACGCTTGCCGCTCTTGAGGGTATTTTCGCCAAACGTCCTTTCGTATTGGGCCAGCGGCCTGCGGAAGCTGACTTCGGCTTATTCGCCTCCATGTTCCGGCATTTTTCATGTGACCCGGCGCCGGCCCGCATCATGCGCGAACAGGCGCCCAGCGTATACGAGTGGGTAGCCAGAATGTGGAACCTGAATCCCGAAAAACTCTCCTCTCAACCCATGCCGGAGCGATTGCCGGATGACCTGGGCGCAATATTCAGGGCGATCACGGAGATTTACCTGCCCTACCTCGACGCCAATGCCGAAGCTTATGCACAGGGCAACAAGCGCGTGACCTATCAGGTACAGGGCGTGGCGTTCACCGAGCCCACCAAGCCCTACCGCGTCTGGTGCCGCGACCGCCTCCATCATGAATTCATGGCGCTGGCTCCCGATGCCCGCGCAGCCGTCGAAAAAGTGCTGAATTCAGACGAAGCCGTGCAGCGCCTGACCACCCCCTCTGCCCAGCCTGCGCCCGACCTGGTCGGCAGCCTGCCGATTACGAGCCCGGCAAAGTCGAAGGAAGTCGATAGCTGGTGGCGCAAATAGTAATCATCGAATCAGGGAAGATTTATGCATGCACGTAACTGTTTCAAGACCCTGTTACTCTGCCTGGCTCTGCTGGCCGCCGCGGGTTGTGACAGGAACAATGATTCCAGGCCGGCCGCTACCGACGCCACGTCAAATACACCGCTGGAGTTCCGGCAACTGCGGCCGGGCATCTGGATGCACACCTCCTACAATACGTTTGAGGGAGTTCGTTACCCTTCCAACGGCCTCATCATTCGCGAAGACGATCATCTGGTGATGCTTGACCCCGCCTGGGGTGCGGAAGCCACTGCCGCATTATTGACTCGCATCGACGAGGAAATCGGTTTGCCGGTGAAACGTGCTTTTTCCACCCATTTCCACGGCGACCGCACAGACGGAGTGGATGTGCTGGCCGAAGCCGGCATTGAAGTCATGGCCCATCCCCTGACGCTGGAACTCAGCGCCAAAGACGGCGGCCCCGCGCCCAGTACCGCCCTAGACGGCATAAGCAAACCGGGTAGCGCTGAAACCATCGGCAGTGTCGAAGTCTTCTATCCCGGCCCCGGCCATGCCGCCGACAACATCACAGTATGGGTACCGGGGGAAAAGATTCTCTATGGCGGCTGCGCCATTCGCGAGCTGAGCACCGATTCACTGGGTAACACAGCGGATGCCGACCTGGCCGGCTGGCCAAAGGCAGTGAAGCGATTACAGGCCCGCTACCCGGACGCCAGAATGGTCATCCCGGGTCACGGTGCTCCGGGCGGCTCCGAGCTACTGGATCACATGCTGCATTTATTTGCTAGAAGGACATCGGGGAACTGACATGGAAGCAAGTTTCTGGCATCAACGCTGGGCAGACAATCAGATTGCCTTTCACATGAGTGAAGCCAATCCGATGCTGGTGGCCCATTTCGTTTCGCTGGGTTTGCAGCCCGGTAAGCGGGTCTTCATACCTTTATGCGGCAAGACGCTGGATATCGCCTGGTTTCTTGCAAAAGGTTTCCGGGTGGCCGGGGCAGAGCTGAGTGAACTTGCCATTCAGCAGTTATTTGAAGAACTCGGCGTGGAACCCGAAATCACCCGGGTGGGCAACCTCAGGCATTACCATGCCGAAAATATCGATATCTACGTTGGCGATATTTTCGAACTCACCGGGGCCACGCTCGGCCCGGTGGATGCGATTTACGACCGCGCCGCCCTGGTGGCCCTGCCTGACGACATGCGCAAGCGCTACACGGCACATTTGATGTCGATCGCCGGCAAGGCGCCCCAGTTGCTGATCAGCTTCGAATACGACCAGAGCCTCATGTCCGGCCCACCGTTTTCCGTGGGCAACGATGAAGTCAGGCAACACTATGATGACCACTACGCGCTGACCCTGCTCGCCAGCCAGGATATCCCGGGCGGATTGAAAGGCATCTGCCCCGCCATGGAAAACGTCTGGCTGCTCAAGTCCGGTTGATTGAAACGCCCTTCCACAAACCAGGAAAAAAGAAAATGAACGCCAACCTGATTTTCTACCCGATCCTGCTGCAGGCTTTTATTGTGATCGTGCTCTATATCCTGCTCGGTGTGCGAAAAAAGAAAGCCGCCGGGGCAGGGCAGGTGAACGAAGAGAGACGCGGCTTGTATGACGACGCCTGGCCGGAAGAGGTCATCAAGGTCAACAACTGCATCCGCAACCAGTTCGAGGTGCCGGTACTGTTCTACGTGCTGGTGCTCATGCTGTGGGCGACCGGCGGCATCAGCATCACTGCGATTGTCGTGGCCTGGCTTTTTGCAGTCAGCCGCGTGATCCACGCCTGGATTCACACCGGCTCGAACTACGTACCCCTGCGCCGCAAGGTTTTCACCTTTGGCTGTCTCATGGTCATGGTCCTGCTCGTACTGAACCTGCTTACGCTGTTCGGGCACTAACGCACATCACCTCGGCGCATGATCAATAGTCTGCATGTCGATTCCGCGGCCCGTCGCTCGACTAGTCGGTATGATCCCTGATGAGCAAGGAAATCTACCATGAACATTACTGTTGAAACCGTTGTGAAAGCTGGCCTCGCTGACGTCTGGAACGCATGGAACACGCCCGAAGACATCATGCAATGGAACACGGCTTCGGAGGACTGGCATACCACCAGTAGCCACGTGGACCTGCGTGAGGGCGGCAAATTCTCGGCCCGCATGGAAGCCAGGGACGGCAGTTTCGGCTTCGACTTCGAGGGCACCTACACGCGCGTCGTCGACCAGGAGTTGATCGAGTACAGCCTTGAAGATGACCGCAAGGTGAGCATTCTGTTTGCGCAGGAAGACGATGGCATCCGGGTTACCGAAACTTTTGAAGCAGAGTCGCAAAACCCGGAAGAACTCCAACGCCAGGGCTGGCAGGCAATCCTGGACAACTTCGCCAGGTATGTGGAAAGCAAGACTGCATGAAGCCGGAAATCAGGCCGCTCCAGGCTGACAGGGAATTCTTTACGCCGGAGCAATGCCACATCATCGAGGTCTCCAACTCGCCGGACGATCCTGAAGTGTCGATTGCGCGGGCGCGGGTCGAACCCGGCGTCACCACCCATTGGCACCGGCTTGCGGATACCACTGAACGCTATGTGGTTCTAGAAGGCCGCGGCCGGGTCGAGATCGGTGAACTCTCGCCCGCAGATGTCGGCCCGGGTGATGTTGTGCTGATACCTCCCATGTGCCGGCAGCGCATTACCAATACCGGTGACCGCGATCTGGTATTTCTGGCTATTTGCACACCGCGCTTCAGGCAGGCAGCCTACGAATCTCTGGAATGAATCCAACGGAGAATAAAGCGATGACACTGAAAGCACGGAAGCTTGCGGACAGCTTCGCCGTTATGAAACCCGACCAGCGGGTGGCGCCGGTCGAGGTCTCCCCCTCCCTGTATGAAGACCTGGACCGGGATTTCGACCTGTTCAAGGGCCACAGCCTGGTGGCCGAATATACCTTTACGCAGGACTGGCCCAACTGGGAACGCCACCCGGCGGGCGATGAAATCGTCATGCTGTTATCCGGCCAGGTGGAGATGCGCCTGCGCACCGAAGCCGGCGAGGAGTCGGTGCTACTGCAGGAAAGTGGGGAATATGTGATTGTGCCGGCGGGCATATGGCATACCGCGAAAACCTCCACGCCCAGCCGCATGTTGTTCATCACACCCGGCGAAGGCACCGAACACCGGGAAAACCCTTAACCGAATACTCTTGCCTCGTATTTACAAAACCACCAAACCAGCGCAATCTTATGATCCCTGAATAAGGCGTTTTTCAACTCGCGCGGTCGTCTCCGAGGAGGTGATGTCGTGAACAGGATTGCGTCATTGGCTTGCGCCATATTTTTTCTCATTCCCACTGCCTTTGCCGAACCAGCCGGCCCGGAATCCTCGCTGGCCTACGGGTTCGAAGATCCCGGCCTGCAATGGGGACCTTGTCCAGCCTTCATCCCTGATGGTTGCGAAATTGCCGTGCTGCATGGCGACCCCGCAAAACCGAATGCGGACGTTTTCTTCAAGGTGCCGGCAGATTTCACTATTCCCGACCATTGGCACACTTCCGCCGAGCGGATGGTACTGGTCTCCGGCAAATTAACCGTGATGTACGAAGGCCAGGTGCCAGTCACTCTGACCCCAGGCACCTACGCCTACGGTCCCGCCAGGATGCCGCACAAGGCTCACTGCGAGAAAGGCGATCCCTGTGTGTTGTTCATTGCATTCGAGGGGCCGGTGGACGCTACACCAGCTTCACCACCCGCCAGGTAAAACCATCGCCAATTTTGGCAGGGGCACACTTTCATGTCTGATGCCGATAAAGTCTTTTCCGGCTCGATTCCCGGTCTTTATGAAACCTATCTTGTGCCGCTCATATTCGAGACCTATGCCGACGACATAAAGAACCGTCTGGCATCCAGGCGACCAACCCGTGTTCTGGAGACTGCCGCTGGCACCGGCGTGGTGACGCGGGCACTAGCCGGCATCATGGGCAAAAACGGCTCCATCATTGCCACCGATCTTAATCAGGCCATGCTCGACACAGCGGCCACATTACAAACTGACCATCAAGTTGAATGGAAGCAGGCGGACGCCATGGCCCTGCCTTACGAGGACGCAACATTTGACGCGGTAGTTTGCCAGTTCGGTGTGATGTTCTTCCCGGACAAGGTGCGGGCCTATGCCGAAGCACACCGGGTATTAAAGCCAGGCGGGGTTTTCATCTTCAACGTGTGGGACCGCATCAGCGAAAACGATTTTGCAGACACCATTACCACCGCCCTGGAAGCGATGTTTCCGGCAGACCCACCGAAGTTCCTTGCCCGTACCCCTTATGGCTACTATGACCAGGACATAATCCGGCACGAACTGAATGGGGGCGGATTCGGCAAGCCGGTGCAGATTACTACGGTAACCGCACGCAGCCACGCTCCCTCAGGCCAGGAACCGGCCATTGCCTACTGCCAGGGCACACCGTTACGTAACGAAATCGAGTTACGGGGCGCTGCCCGTCTTGGCGAAGCAACCGACGCAGCAGCGGCTGCCATTGAAAAGCGCTTCGGACCCGGCCCCATCGACGGCAAAATACAGGGGTTGGTCGTAACAGCAGAAAAATAGCGGTTCTGCCCATGTGCGACGGTCTTGTACACTTGGCAAATTCCGGGATGTCGTCTCACTGCATGCAATCCAATGAATATATTTGTCGCGGGCGCCAGTGGCGCCACAGGTCGGCTGCTTCTGCAGCAACTTCTGGAACAGGGGCATGACGTACGTGCCGTGGTACGTAATGCCCAGAGTCTTCCTGAAAACCTGCGCCAGCATCCACAACTCAGCCTTACCGAGGCCGGCATTCTGGATCTCGGTGATGACGAACTCGCCCGGCTGGTGGAAGATCGCGACGGCATTGCCTGCTGCCTCGGCCACAACATGACATTCAAGGGCATATTCGGCCCGCCCAGACGGCTGGTGACTGATACAGTCCGCAGGTTATGTACAGCCGTTCAGACCGCGCCATCTGCATCGCCCACGCGCTTCGTGCCGATGAACACCACCGGCAACCGCAACCGCGACCTGCAGGAACGCATTTCCCTTGCCGAAGCCTGCGTGATCGGCCTGGTGCGCCTTTTGGTGCCGCCGCATGCCGATAACGAGCAGGCCGCGGATTACCTGCGCACGAAAATCGGCCAGAGCGATCCACTGATCGAATGGGCGGCCGTGCGCCCGGACGGCCTGGTCAATGAAGAAGACGTCACTGATTACGACATCCATCCCTCACCCACCCGCAGTGCGATTTTCGATGCCGGCAAAGTGAGCCGTATCAACGTGGCACATTTCATGGCGGCCCTGCTGACCGACGATACGCTCTGGCGGCAGTGGCAGGGTCAGATGCCGGTAATTTACAGCCGGGAAACCTGATTTCGCAGACCTGTCGATTTTCAGGCTGCTCCTTCGACTATTGAGTATCTGACTCATCAGCAAGGAGAATGCATCATGGTCACCAACACTATCCGTCTTCACCGCGTACTGCGTGCTGCGCCGGAGCGCGTCTACCGGGCCTTTCTGGACCCCGACGCCATCGTCAAATGGAATCCGCCCAACGGTTTTACCTGCAAGGTGCATGAACTGGACGCCCGTGTGGGCGGCCGCTACAAAATGTCGTTCACCAACTTCACAACGGGTAGCAGCCATACCTTCGGCGGCGAATACCTTGAGCTGGTGCCGAACGAACGCATCCGCAACACGGATAAATTCGATGATCCGAATATGCCTGGCGAGATGACAACGACCATCAGCCTGAAGGAAGTGTCCTGCGGCACCGAACTCAACATCGTGCAGGAAGGTGTGCCGGATGTCATACCGCCCGAAGCCTGCTACATGGGTTGGCAAGAGTCATTGAACCTGCTGACACAACTGGTTGAACCGGAGATTCCAGATCAATGAAACTGTTACGAACCTGTCCTGTATTGCTGTGTGCCCTGCTGATGGCAGGGTGCACGGCGGACAATAATCCGCAACCAGGAGGGCATGTGAACGCTCAGTCCGAGCCACAGGAAAGCGGCCATGCGCCGGTCAACGGCATCCGCATGTACTACGAATTGCATGGCCGCGAAACCGGTGTGCCGCTGGTACTGCTGCATGGCGGCGGCTCCACCATCGATGTGACGTTCAGCAAGGTGCTGCCGTTCTTCGCGGAAAACCGCCGCGTCATTGCCGTGGAAGAACAGGGCCATGGGCGTACGACTGACCGCGATGCGCCGGTGACCTTCGAGACCTCAGCCGATGACGTGGCTGCCCTGCTACGTCACCTGAAAGTTGAACAGGCGGATATCTTCGGCTTCAGCAACGGTGCCAGCGTGGCCCTGCAGGTCGCCATCCGTCATCCGCAGCTGGTACGCAAGCTGGTATTTGCCTCGTCTTTCACCAAACGCGAAGGCGCCAAACCCGAACTATGGGAATTCATGAGGCAGGCCGACTTCTCGAACATGCCGCAGCCACTGAAGGATGCGTTCCTGCGGGTGAACCCGGATGAGCAGCAGCTCCGGACCATGCACGACAAGGATGCCGAGAGAATGCGCAACTTCCCTGACGTGCCCGACGAGCAGCTGAGCAAGATCGAGGCGCCGACACTGATCATGCTGGGCGATCAGGACATTGTAAAACCCGAGCATGGTATCGAGCTGACCCGCCTGTTACCCAATGCCCGCCTGCTCATTTTGCCGGGCGGTCACGGCGACTACATGGGCGAACTGGTGATGACGCGGCAAGACAACGCCTACCCGCGCCTGACCGCCGGCCTGGTTGAGGCCTTTCTCGACGAACTGCCTCAGCCCTTCACCTTTCCAGAGGACAACTGACCGGTTGAGCGGACTCTCACCTCTACGGAGTAGGTGACACGGGCTGCCAACTGTAATGCTGTACCCAGGCTTTGGGAGGAGCGGTGTCATGTCGGCAAGCAAATCTTCATCCGTCCGGCTTTTCAACATGGCGTGTTTTATCGTCATGATGGTCGGTCTGCCCTTCTGGGTCTGGTACTGCCTGATCTCGGTGCTGCACTACGACGGCAGCCTGGTGATCCCCGACGCCGCCTTCTGGTCGCATATCGCCACGCCTACCCTTGAAGCGCTGGGTTTCTATCTCGGCTGGCTGCTGCTGCAGGCATCGTTGTATCACTGGCTGCCGGGCAAGCCGGAACAGGGCCAACCCTTGCCGGACGGCTCACGGCTGGAGTACCGGCTCAACGGACTGCGCTCTTTCATCATCAGTATCGGCCTGTGGGCGGCGCTGCATTTCAGCGGCCTGCTGCCGGGTGACTATATCTACCGCAACATCGAGGCGCTGGTGAGCACGGCGAATATCGTGGTGTTCGCCATGTGCTTCTATATCTATTTCCTGGGACGCCGGCAGGCGACAGCCGAAGAACGCCAGTTCAACTTTCTGGAAGCCTTCTTCGTCGGCGCGGCCCGCAACCCGCGCAACGGCCGCTTCGACTGGAAGTTCTTCTGCGAGTCGCGGCCGGGCCTGACCTTCTGGGTGATTATCGGTTTGTCCTGTGCTGTGCATCAGTATGAGACGCATGGCGTGGTGACCAATGCCATGTGGCTGATCTGCGGCCTGATCTCGCTGTACATCGTCGACTACTATGTGAACGAAGACGCCATCCTGACCACCTGGGACATCATTCACGAGCCCTTTGGCTGGATGCTGTGCTGGGGCAGCTTGATCTATGTGCCGTTCTTCTATCCCCTGTCCGCGATCTGGCTCGCCAATCACCCCTACGAACTGCCGGGCTGGGGCGCGGCCGGGATTCTGCTGCTGGGCGTGAGCGGCTATGTCATCTTCCGCCAGGCCAACATCCAGAAACACCGTTTCCGCCAGGGGGCAGGCAAGAAAATCTGGGGCAAGGAACCGACTTTCATCCAGACGGCCAAGGGCACGAAACTGCTCACCAGCGGCTGGTGGGGCATTGCCAGCCATGCCAACTATCTGGGCGACCTGATGATGGCGCTGGCCATGGGCCTGACCGTGGGTTTCAACACCGTGTTCGGCTACGGCTACTTTCTGGCCTTCGTGGTGCTGCTGCTTCACCGTGACTGGCGCGACAACAAACACTGCGTCGAGAAATACGGCGAGGACTGGAAGACTTACCGCAAGCAGGTACGCTGGCATATCATTCCGGGCATCTATTAACCGAAAGCGCTCATTCCGCAATCCGGTCCGGGACTGTCCGGTCTTCTGAAAAGACGAAGCTGCGTACAGGAGTTGGCTGATGAGAATGATCGTGAATATCGATGTGCCCGAGATCGCTCCCGCGGTCAGGTTCTACTCCGAAGCCGTTGGCCTGCAGCTTAAGCGCATGCTGGATGATGACGTGGCGGAAATGACCGGCTTCTCGTCCGCCATCTACCTGCTCAAACACCCCGCTGCCAGCAGAACATCCGCAAAAAGCCAGACACAGCGGGACTACAGCCGCCACTGGACACCTGTGCATATCGACTTTGTCGTGGATAATGTCGACGATGCAGCCAGACAGGCCGAAGCGGCGGGTGCGACCCGGGAAAGCGACTGCATCGACTGGCGCGGCTCAAGATGCATCACTTTCTCCGATCCCTTTGGCCATGGCTTCTGCCTGATTGAGTTCGCCGCTGATACTTATACTGACTTGGACACTGACCCAGGCACTGACTGACGGAGAAACTCATGTCGAAACCTGACCGGCTGCAAGGCGTCTTCCTGCTCAATGCCACGGTATTGATTACGCATCAGATCGATGCCGCGTTCTGGCATGAGTGGGACATGTTCCTGCTGCCCGGCGGCAACCAGCTGAACCTGCTGCTCAACCTGCCCATCATCGCCCTGGTGCTGCTCGCCTTTTTTCAGGTGGCCGTCAACAGCGCGCTGGCGCGCCGCGCCCATCAACTGCTGGCCTTTCTCGGCTTTCTGACCCTGGGCATTCACAGCGGCTTCTTTGTTGCGGGACATACCCAGTTCCTGCAACCCGTGTCTATTGCCCTGCTGGCGGCAACCGGTATGCTGTCCGCCCTTCAGTTACTGCTCTTGCGGAGTCAAGCAGATGGATAAGGCGTTTGCGGAAGAATTTGCCAGGGACTGGGTTGCGGCCTGGAACGCGCATGACCTGGGACGCATCCTCTCGCATTACAGCGATGACTTTGAAATGTCCTCGCCGGTGATCAGCAAAATGATGGACGAGCCGTCCGGCACACTGAAAGGCAAGAAAGCAATCGCTGCTTACTGGTCAAAGGCGCTGGCCCATTACCCGGAACTGCATTTCGAACTGCTGAACGTACTCGTCGGGGCCAACAGCGTTTGTGTGGTTTACCAGGGTGTGCGCGGACTCTCTGCCGAGGTGTTTCATTTCAACCCGCAGGGCCAGGTGCATGCCGCGTTTGCCCATTACAGCTGAGCGACTTTTCCCTCCGTTGCCACAGTCACTGGTGTAGTATCCCGAATATAAATAAGCTTTCTTCTGAACACCGCATGTAAAAATTCAATGGCCATAGACCTGTATGCCGTCTGCTGGAATGAAATGCGCATGCTCCCCTATTTCATACGGCATTATCAGCCCTGGGTAGATCGTTTCTTCATCTACGACGATGGCTCCACGGATGGCTCTGTCGAATATCTGCGATCGTTCCAGAATGTTGAAGTTCGCCCCCTGCCCCACCCGTATGAAGATTCCCTGGTTGACTCCCATCGTCATCTCTATGATCACTGCTGGCGACAAAGCCGGGGATTTGCGGACTGGGTGGTTATTACCAATATCGATGAGCATCTTTATCACGCTGACATCACCGGGTACCTGAGTGAATGCCAGAAGAAAGGTATTACACTGATTCCGGCCGTGGGCTATCAAATGTTCAGCGCGGAATTTCCTCACACTGAAGAGAAATTATGCGATGTGGTTCAACAGGGCGTGCCTTACCGCATGATGAACAAGCTGTCTCTCTTCAACCCCACCGCCATCCAGCATACGAATTTTGCGGTTGGCCGTCATTCCGCTATGCCCGAGGGACTCATCGTCTATCCTGAACTCGACGAGTTACGCCTGCTACATTACAAGTTTCTGGGTTATGAATATCTTTCGGGACGATGGAATGAGCTCAGTACGGGATTGCGCACAAGAGATATCGCCAATCATTGGGGCTATCATTACCTTTCGGACAAGGAAGCTTCGCTCAATGAATACATGACGCTGAAAAGCTCTGCCGAACGGGTGATTTACCCTGGAGTTCCGCCTGAAAAAAGGAATGTTCACAAACGTTGGTGGCGACCCAACCCATTGAAAAAAAGGCGTAAAATTACGCGAGGAATCAGGAAATGGCTGGAGAAGGCAAGAAAGACTCCCCCAGTATGACTTCAGACTGGCGCCGGGTAATGAATTTCATAGATGGCGTTCAGATAAAACAAACCCGGCACATTATTACCGGCTCCAGTATTACTACCGAGTTATTCAGAACCGACTGGCCCGAGTTACAGCACTCGGCGCAGCACATCATGCAGGTTGTCATGCACCCCGAAGCCATTAGCGCATGGCATCACCACAAAAAACAAACCGATGGTTTCTTTGTAAATATGGGATTGGTGCGCCTGGTTATGTATGACGACCGCAACCAATCCCCTACCCGTGGGCTCGTCAACGAGTTCAGGCTGGGACATATTGACCCTTGTCTGGTCGTTGTCCCACCCGGGGTATGGCATGGCCTGCAGAATCTCCAGTCAGCAGCTTCAGGTTTTCTCAATATTACCGACCATCCGTATCAATATGACGACCCGGATGAATGGCGTCTACCGGCAGACACAGACGTAATTCCCTATCAATTCAAATAACTTCGGCCACCTTCAGTGAGCTACGGCAAAGACTTTTCATTTATTTTGTTCACTAACGAACCGGCCCTGGCTCAGCGGGCGGATGAAGCAGGCATAACGCGTATCGGCGTCGACCTGGAACAGATCGGAAAAACCGACCGACAGAACGTGTCCGTCCACCGCATCTCAAATCACCTACCCGAGGACCTGGTGTCTGTGGCGGCTGTAATTCGTAATGCCGAACTCTTTGCCCGGACCAACCCGATTCACAGCGGATCCGAAGAAGAGATCAACAGCCTGATCTTGCATGGCGCACAGGTGCTGATGCTACCGTTTTTTTCCAGTATGCATGAAGCACATCGATTTATAGAACTCGTGGGAGGCCGGGCGAGGACTTGCCTGCTCGTTGAAACTGTGCAAGCGCTCGCACTGGCCAAGGAACTCTCGCGGTTGGAAGGTGTAGATGAACTGCATTTCGGGCTGAATGACCTGCACCTTCAAATGAAGCTTCCCAGCCACTTCCACGTGCTGGCGGATGGGCACCTCGATAACGCGACACAGATTCTAAGGGAATGCGGTATGCCGTTCGGGATTGGTGGCATAGGTCGTGTAAACGATTCATCTTTGCCTATGCCACCTCGTCTTGTCTACGCGCAATTGCCGCGTCTGGGCGCCAGCCAGGCTCTTATTTCGAGGGTATATCTGAGCCCGGATGAATCAAAAATTAGTCTCAAACAAGAGATTGCGGCATCCCGCGCCCTGCTGGATTCACTGGCCAAACTGCCACCCTCAGAACTGCATGAAGAATTTGCTGCCTATTGCTCACGAAGCAAAGCTATTGAACGCAGCGCCATGTAGCTCATCATTACCGGCTTTGTAAACGTTTGACTCATACGTACTGCAATCCCTGAATGGAAAACTCATTGAATTCATTTGACGTCGTCGTCATCGGTGGCGGTGCCGCCGGATTGATGTGCGCCCTGCAGGCCGGTCAGCGTGGCCGGCGCGTGCTCGTGCTGGAGGGCAGTAACAGGGTCGGCAAGAAAATCCTCATGTCCGGCGGCGGGCGCTGTAATTTCACCAACCTGTACACCACGCCGGAGAATTTCCTGTCGGCCAATCCGCATTTCTGCAAGTCGGCCCTGGCGCGCTATACCCAATGGGACTTCATCGCCATGGTGGATAAACATGGCATCGCCTGGCACGAGAAGGAACTCGGCCAGTTGTTCTGCGACGACTCTTCCCGGCAGATCGTGAACATGCTGATGAATGAATGCCTGCAGGCCAATGTACAGATAGAAACCCGCAGCCGGATTATTGAGGTTCGCAAGACGGACAACGGGTTTTCCATCAGCACGCCGCAAACAAGTCTTGAATGCCGCTCGCTGGTGGTGGCCTGTGGCGGGCTGTCCATTCCCAAGATGGGCGCCAGTGGTTTTGGCTACGATCTGGCCCGCCAATTCGGGCTGAGCGTTCGAGATACGCGCGCCGCGCTGGTGCCGCTGACATTCGAGGGCAAGGCGCTGGCCCGTTATGCCGATCTCAGCGGCGTCGCTCTGCCGGTGACCGCGCGCAGCCATGACGCCGCCTTTACCGCCGGCATGCTGTTTACCCATCGCGGCATCAGCGGGCCGGCCATCCTGCAGGTGTCCTCCTACTGGCAACCGGGTGAAGAGATCCGGGTGGACCTGTTACCGGGTGTGGACGCCGAAGTCTGGCTTCAGGAACGCCGCCAGACGCGACCCGACGCCGAGTTGCACAATGTACTGGCAGAGGTGTTACCCAAACGTCTGGCCCAGCGGCTCTGTGAACTCAGCTTCGGCAGCAAACCCATGCGGCAGCATGACGAACAGGCATTGCAGGCTATTGCCGGACAACTGGCCGGCTGGTCATTCCGGCCCGGCGGCAGTGAAGGCTACAAGACAGCCGAGGTGACTCTGGGAGGCGTGGATACCGACGCCCTCTCCTCTACCACCATGGAAGTGAAGTCAGTACCCGGGCTTTATTTCATTGGTGAGGTAGTCGATGTCACCGGCCACCTGGGCGGTTTCAACTTCCAGTGGGCCTGGGCTTCCGGACATGCCGCCGGCCAGGCCGTTTAACCCACCCCGGCATGCGACTGGCTTTGTCGCTCATTCCGTCTAAGATGGTGACAGAGACAGGGTTCGGAGAATGCAATGCCTCTGGATGCACAGTTGCAACAGGCAAAACAGGCCATCGCCAACGGTCATAGCCAGACCGCCATCGACATGCTGAATCAGCTGCATATCGACAGTCATGCAGAGGCGATCATCCATATCAAGACGCACTGGGCGCTGGCCCGTGCCCATGGGCAGGCAGGCAACTACCGGCGGGCCGCCTTCGAATTGGTGGCCATACCCTTCGCCGGACCTGCGTCGCTGGTGCATAAGCATTTTGGCATTGCACGCAAAAACCTCTGACCGGGCGCATGCAGATATACACCAAGCGTATTTATGACCCACCGTCTGACAGCGATGGCCAACGCATCCTGATCGACCGCATCTGGCCGCGCGGGCTGTCGAGGGAAAAGGCCCGGCTCGACTACTGGGCCAGGGATTGCGCGCCATCCACCGAGTTACGCAAGTGGTACCACCACGACCCTGACAAATGGGAAGAATTCCGTAAGCGCTATTTTGCCGAGCTGAATGCCGCACCACAGGCGCTTGAAACCCTGCGCCCCTATCTGCAGGGCAAGGTCACCCTGCTGTTCGCTTCCCGCGAAACCTCACTGAATAACGCCACCGCACTCAAGCAGTACCTGCAACAAAACCCTCTCTGAAAACCCTTCAGTTTTCCCGTTTTCCGCCGATATATAAGGGTGACGGCGAGAAAAGCCGTCATTGGCTTATTGCTCGATCGGGATACGCTAAATGATGGGTAAATCCTACTTATATGAACGTCGCCGTCAGTATCGTCTGCACTACCCCATGGCGGAACGGCCGCTACTGCATGTTGGCGACGCCGGCTACACAATTGCCGAACTCTCCGAGGGCGGCATGCGCGTGTTGTTCAACGACGACCCCAACGCGCCGGATGATTATCCCTTCGAGGGCGTGATCCGCTACATAGACGGCGAGGAAGTGCACATTAATGGCAAGGTGCTGCGTGCCGATGAACACGGCTTTTCCGTGCAGTTCAATCAGGGCGTGGGCATGCGCCGCATCGTGGCCGACCAGATCCGGCTGAAGAAGAAATACCCGATGCTGTTCGACCACGTGGATTTCAATCAGGAAAAGCAGAGACCCGCCAAGCACTAGTTCAGGACAGTTCAATACTGCCGCGCAGATACAGCACGCCGTGCCCGGCCAGCCGCACACGATCACCCTGCATATCGACCGCCAGTTCCCCGACGCGCCTGGAAATCTGCCGCGCACTGAAAGCCGCCCTGCCCAGACGCTCGCACCAGTAGGGCGCCAGATCCGCATGCGCCGAACCGGTAACCGGATCCTCGTCGATACCGAAAGACGGCCCGAAGAAGCGCGATACCACATCCACCTCATCGCCCGGTGCAGTCACGATCACACCCTGGGGATGCAGCTCGGCCAGCCGGCGAAAATCAGGTGACAGGGCCGCCACGTCGGCTTCCGACTCGAACACGGCGATCAGGTTGGCGCCACTGCGCACGGCCGCCGGTTGCCTGCCCAGGCCCTCTGCCAACGGGGCCGGACAATCGACCTCGACCGAGGCGCGTGCCGGCAGATCAATCACCACCCTGTCACCCTGCTGCTCAGCGAACAATACGCCGCTGCGGGTAACAAAGCTGACGGAATCCGCGCTATAGCCCAGCTCATGAAACAGCAGCCAGGCCGTGGCCAGCGTGGCATGTCCACAAAGATCGACCTCGACTTCAGGGGTGAACCAGCGCAGGGCGAAGTCGGCCTCGCCTCCGGGTGGTTCGGGCACAAAATAGGCCGTCTCGGACAGATTGTTTTCCGCCGCAATCGCCTGCAGCAAATCCTCGTCCAGCCATTCATCGAGCGGCACTATCGCCGCGGAATTGCCGCCGAACAGCCGTTGGGTAAAGGCATCTACCTGATATACGGATAACTGCATCAAAACACCTGTCGCAAAATCGTCATCTTCTTTTCACCGCTCTGTCACGGCACTGCCGCAGCATTTCCAGCGTAAAAAAGAAAGGAATAGAGAGGAAATGTAATGCAAATCACTATTTTCGGCACCGGTTATGTCGGTCTTGTGACCGGAGCCTGTCTGGCAGAAGAAGGCAATAACGTACTCTGCGTAGACATTAATGCCGGCAAGATTGCCGCCCTGCAACGCGGGGAAATCCCCATCTACGAACCTGGCCTGGAAGACCTGGTGGAACGCAACACGGCAGGTGGCCGCCTGCGCTTCACCACCTCCACCGAGGCCGGTGTGCGCCACGGCGAAGTGCTGTTTATTGCCGTAGGCACACCGCCTGATGAAGACGGTTCGGCGGACGTCAGCCACGTACTGTCCGTGGCCTCAAGCATTGGCGAACACATGCGCGACTACTGCCTGGTGGTGACCAAGTCCACGGTACCGGTTGGCACCACAGAGAAGGTGCGCGGCGCCATTCGCGAACAATTGCGCGAACGCCGGCTGATGCTGGACTTCGACGTCGCCTCCAACCCCGAGTTTCTCAAGGAAGGCGCGGCCATCAGTGACTTCATGAAACCCGACCGTGTCGTGATCGGTGTGGATGGCAAACGCGCCGCGCGCACCCTGCGCCAGCTGTATGCCGGTTTCAACCGCAGCTCCGACCGCATTGTGGAAATGGACATCCGTTCCTCGGAAATGACCAAGTACGCGGCCAACGCCATGCTGGCGACCAAGATCAGCTTCATGAACGAGATGGCCAATCTGGCCGACCGCGTTGGCGCCGATGTGGACGCCATTCGCCGCGGCATTGGCGCAGACCGGCGCATTGGCTACCACTTCATCTACCCGGGTTGCGGCTTTGGCGGCTCCTGCTTTCCCAAGGATGTGCAGGCGCTGGCGCGCACCGGTGACAGCGTGAACTACGACACGCCGCTGATCGATTCCGTACTCAAGGTGAACGAGCGCCAGAAAGAAGTGCTGTTCCGCAAGATACTGCAGCACTTCCAGGGCAATCTCGCCGGCAAGACCTTCGCGCTGTGGGGCCTGGCCTTCAAGCCCAACACCGATGACATGCGCGAGGCCTCCAGCCGCGTACTGATGGATGCACTCTGGAACGCCGGCGCCCGGGTGCAGGCTTATGACCCGGAAGCCATGGGCGAATGTCAGCGCATCTACGGCGACCGCAGTGACCTGTTGCTGTGCGAAACGCCGGAAGAAGCGTTGAAGAATGCCGACGCACTGCTGGTGATCACCGAGTGGCATCTGTTCCGCAACCCCAGCTTCACGATCATGGAGCGGTTGCTGAACGAACCCGTCATTTTCGACGGTCGCAATCTCTACGACCCGCAGGACATGGCCGATAGAGGCTTTACCTACTACGGCATCGGCCGCGGTCAGCGGTCTGTGTCCATACCTGCCGCCCTGCCGCTGCCGGCGACCGGCACACACGGCGGCCTGGTAGTGGTGGACTGATGCCAATGTTTCGCAGGAGGCCGGCATGAAGATCATCTACGGTGTCATGGGTTACGGACGCGGCCACGCCATGCGTACGGCTGCCGTACTGCCCGCGCTGATGAAAACACACGACGTGCTGGTGCTGGCCGGCGAAGACGCCTACGAAATGCTGCACAAGCGTTTCCCGACGGTGAAGATTCCCACCATTGGTTATGTCTATGACCAGAGTGGGCGCATATCGCCACCACTGACCATTCGCCGCAACGCTTCGCCCATGACGGATCTGCTGCTGGGTGGCGCCGCTACGCGGCGCGTGGAACAGCTGATTCGCGACCACCAGACCGATCTGGTGATTTCAGACTCGGAGGCCTGGACTCACCGTGCGGCTAGACGCATGGGCATTCCACGCATCAGCTTCGACCACGTCGGCATCATTGCCTACTGCAAGCCACCGCTGCCGCGGGAGGACTGGTTGCTGGGTCACCGCGACGCACTCGGATATCTGAGCCTGATGGGCATACCCGAACGCATTCTGGTTTCCAGCTTCTACCCGGCCATACCCCGCTGGGCGGGCACCGAAGTGATCGGCCCGCTGATGCGTGATGAAGTACTGGCGCAGACCGCCAGTGACGGCGACTACCTGATGGCTTATTTCAACAAAGGCGAACACCAGTACCTGCCGCATGTGGAAGCCGCGCTCAAGGGACTTTCCATTCCGGTCAAGGTTTACGGCACCACGCGCCGCGGCCGTGACGGCAATCTGCACTACCGGCCACGCGCCAACGAGGCATTCGTGCAGGACATGGCCGGCTGCCGCGCCATGCTGTCCACCTCCGGCAACCAGGCCATGGGCGAAGCCATTCATTTCGGCAAGCCGGTATTCGTGCTGCCGGAAGACTGTTTCGAACAGCGCCTCAATGCCTTCATGGTGGAACGCATGGGCATCGGCCGGCGCAGCAGCTTTGCCGACATCAGCAGCGATCAGATCGAAGAATTCCTGCTCAACGAAAACGGCTACCGGGCCAACATGGACACACATCGCCGGGACGGCCGGCGCGAGGCCGTGCAAACCCTGCACCGTTTCATAGCCGAATTAAGCGGCGCCAAGTCGGCCGCACCCTCTGCCCCGAGGCTCAAGCAGGCCTGAGTAAATAATGCCCTGTCCAGACAACCTGGCAGAGACACCCTCCCCAAATCCATCTGAGCCGAAGAATATCGCCGTCCGCTGCCGTGACCGCTCGGTGTCTTCGGGACTGCATGTCTACATCGTCGTTTCCGGCCTGGTTCAGCCGGTTGCCGAGACCCCCTTCTTCTCGCTGATGCTGCTCTGGCTTCATCAATTTGTCACAAACACTTAACAGCTGTGCAACAGCGTACTTGCATAGTAGAGGCATGGAAAAAGAGAAGAGAGAGAAGACTATGAGTGAAAAAATCAAAAAGACCGGAAAGACCGGCCGCAAGAAATACCGCAGCCTGTGGATATCGGATGTCCACCTGGGCACACCCAATTGCAAGGCTGCCCATCTGGAAGAGTTTCTCAAGCAGAACGAATGCGAGAACCTCTTTCTGGTCGGCGACATCATCGACGGCTGGAGCCTGAAATCCACTTTCTACTGGCCGCAGACGCATACCAATGTGGTGCGCAAGGTGCTGACCAAATCCAAGCGCGGCACCGACGTCTACTATGTGACGGGTAACCACGACGAGTTCCTGCGCAAGTTCGTCGACTACGAGTTGCAGATCGGCAATATCAAGATCGTGAACGAAGTCGTGCATGAGACAGCCGATGGCCGCCGCCTGCTGATCACGCACGGCGACCAGTTCGACGTCATCACCCGCTACCACCGCTGGCTGGCCTTTGCCGGTGACAAGGCCTATGACGGGCTGATGGCCGTTAACCGCTGGCTCAACTACGGACGCGCGCGGGCGGGCATGCCCTACTGGTCGCTGTCAGCGTTTGTGAAGCACAAGGTCAAGGTGGCCGTGAACTTCATATCGGAGTTCGAGGAAGCGCTGGCCTATGAATGCCGCAAGCGCAAGCTGGACGGCGTCATCTGTGGTCACATCCACCATGCCGAGATTCGCGAAATCGATGGCGTGACCTACTACAACTGCGGCGATTGGGTGGAATCCTGCACTGCGCTGGCCGAAAACCTGGACGGCAGCATGGAAATCATCCACTGGGTGAATCTCGACCACGAGAGCGCCCGGCTGAGCCGCGACGGCAAGGTGGTGTCGCTCGACCGGGCCCGCAAGGCGGCCTGATTCAAACCGTCATTTTGACCAAGCGAGTAAAACGGACGCGTGGAGAAATCTCCCGGTTCGGGATATCTCCATTCCGTTGTTGAGCCTTCAGTCGAGATGATATTTATCCGAATATTTTCCCGCCGTCTTCGCGGCGAATCTCGTAGATAATCCCGCCACCGACTTCACCCGAGATGGGTAGCCCCGGCAGTTCCGGGATCGGAATGCGGATGTCGCCGCCACGCTGAGAATTGAAGTACAGGCGGGTGCCGTCCGGGTTCAGCGCCAGGCCGGTAATTTCGGAGGCATCCTGCCCCTGCACCTGCACAATCGGCGCCACCTGCCCGCCGGGCGTCAGCACCACCGCCTGCATGTCACCCCCGTCCTCGGCCACGATCACATTGCCTTCCGGGCTGACAATCACGTTATCAACACCGGTCAGCACCGGGCTCTCGTACTGGTCGTCGTCATACAGCACATCCAGGGTGCTGGCCACGACATCATAGGCCCAGACGCGGTTATCACCCTTGGTCGTAAAGTAGACGATACCTTCGTGATACCAGCAGCCCTCGCCGCCGTCGAAGATCGTGGAAGCCGCCACCTGTTCACGCGTTGGCGTTGCTCCTGACGGGTCCGGCAAGTCATGCCAGATCACATCCCGGGTCGCGGCGGGATCATCACCCACAACCTGCGCGACCTGCAGCGTACCCAGCGAAAGATCACCCTTCACGCTGCCGTCCCAGGGCTGGCTATCACTGGACACCAGGCGGTAGAAACGACCGTCACCCTGATCCTCGGTGAGATAGACATGCTTGCGCAGGGGATCCACCGCTGCGGCTTCATGCTTGAAGATGCCGAGGTTATCCAGACGGATCGGGTACTCCACACCATTGATCATGCCCTGGCCCAGCGGATGCACTTCAAAGGAAGTGCCGTTATCCACTTCCTCGCAGGAAATCCAGGTACCCCAGGGCGTCATACCACCGGCGCAATTGGTGTTGCTGCCATTAAGCAGACGGTAGGCGCCGGTAATGTCGCCTTCTGGTGAGAAACGGATGGCGAATACGCCACCGGACAGACTGAGCTCCAGTCCCAGGTCCTGCAGGGCGCTGATCAGGGGATCGGTCAGAGGATCCAGCCCCATACCCAGCAATGAAGGCACCTTGGGCACTTCGCTGTTGATGACGTGAATCCAGCCGCCAGCCACTTCCGGATCAGGGAAGCTGGCAGCACCGTCAGGAAAAGTCAGTAGTGGCAACAGTTGGGTGGTGTTCGGCACCATCTGTGCCGCCTGGGCGATCACCCGGCTGACATAACCCTCAGGCAACAGCAGGCCATTGGCATCTGCAGTGCTCTGTAATGGGGGAACTATGGTGCCACCGCCCATCACAGTGCTGCCGCCGTCCCCTTCGGACCCACAGCCCAGCAACAGCGATGGCGAACTCACCACACCGGCACAAATCAGGCCGCGGCGCAAAAACTCACGCCTCGACAGCCCGGCTATCAGCGTTTTCTCCTGCATATCCTGTCGATCTTTGTCTTGATGAAACGCGTCATTCTGCAAGCGCATCATGACGGCATTATGTCATCTCTGCAGCGGTAATCTGTATTTGCCCAGTCGTGGATTTTGCTCGGGCCTGCTGGCACACTCGAACGGTTTCAAAATCCTGGACGCCTGAGAGGAGACCCCCATGGCTGATCTGAAGGGCAAAACCCTGTTCATTACCGGCGCCACGCGCGGCATCGGCCTGGCCATTGCCAAGCGTGCTGCTGTCGACGGCGCCAACATCGTCATTGCCGCCAAAACCACCGAACCACACCCCAAGCTGGCCGGCACTATTTACACGGCGGCCGAAGAAATCGAAGCTGCCGGCGGCAAAGCGCTGCCCATCAAAACCGACATCCGCAACGATGATGAGGTGCTGGCGGCGGTGGAAAAAGCCGTGGAAACCTTCGGCGGCATTGATGTCTGCGTCAACAACGCCAGCGCTATCAACCTGACCGGCACCGAAGCCACCGACATGAAGCGCTATGATCTGATGCACCAGATCAACGGCCGCGGCACCTATCTGGTCTCCAAGCTATGCATCCCGCATCTGAAAAAGGCCGAAAACCCGCACGTACTGAATCTGGCGCCGCCACTGGACATGGACATCAAATGGTTTGAAAACCATGCCGCCTACACCCTGGCCAAGTTCACCATGAGCATTTACGCCTGGGCCATGGCCGCCGAATTCAAGAAAGCCGGCATTGCCTTCAATTGCCTGTGGCCCCGTACCACCATTGCCACGGCCGCAGTCAAGAACCTGCTGGGCGGCGAGCAAATGGTGAGTCAGAGTCGCACACCGGACATCATGGGTGATGCCGCCTATGCCATTCTCACCAAAAACAGCCGCGAGTTCAGCGGCAATTTCTGCATCGATGATCTGGTACTGGCGGAAGCTGGTGAAACCGATTTTGGCAAATATGCAGTCACGCCCGGCACAGCTTTCGACAAGCTCATGCCGGACTTCTTCGTGCCGGCCAATACGCCGGTGCCGGACGTAATAAAAAACTCGTGAAAGACGCTCCCCTCCCCCTTGAGTCAAGGGGAATCGAGGGGGTCGTGGAAACAAAAAAAGCCCCGGCAAAACCGGGGCTTTTTTATTAAAGGCTGAACGCTTACTTGGCTTCAGCGTCCACCTTGACGTCAGCCTTGACCTTGGCTTCAGGCTTGCTGTCCATCAGGGACTTGGCCGCATCCTTGGTCTTGTCAGCACCTTCGCTCATCTTGTCGGCGCCCTTTTCACCCATTTCCTTGGCCTTGGCTTCACCTTCGGCCTTCATGTCCCCGGCCTTGTCATTGCCGGCTTCAGCCTGGGCGCTGGCTTCACTCTTCATCTCGTCGGATTTGGCCTTGGCAGCGTCGGCATTGCTTTCACCCGCGTCCTTGGCGGATTCGGCCTTGGCCTGACCTGCAGCCTTGGCTTCAGCGGCATTTTCCTTGGCTGCATCATCCTTGACCTGATTGTCTGCGGCCTTTTCCTCACCGCCGAACAGGCCTTTCACCCCGTCTACGGCACGGCTGAAGAAACCGCCTTCACTCTTGGCTTCCACCTTGGCATCGGCGCCAACAGAGGCTTCGCTTTCAGCCAGGGCCGGCGCACTGATGGCCACTGCGGTCAAGGCGATTGCGATGTGTTTGAAATTCATTGTGATACTCCTGTGAGTTCTAAAAGTTTATGAGTGGCGCACCCTACGTGAGTGCCCACAAGAAAGCCAGCCGCATGAGGCGGCTGGCTGGAATGACTAATCAGCTTCCACCGTAGCTTCGGCTTCTACCTTGCTGTCGGAGGTGAACACATCCTTGACGGCTCCGCCGACCTTGCCGGCGCCTTCCTTCACAGCCCCGCCAACCGCCTTGGCGCCGCCTACGGCATCATCCTTGACGTTAACGGCCGTTTCCTTGGTCCATTCGGCGCCTTTTTTGGCCTTGTCGGCGGTCCAGTCCACGCCCGCCTTGGTGGATTCAGCTGCCTTGTCGATCAGCGAATCATCCTCGGCCACAGTCTCTGGCTTGGTTTGCGGCTCGGCAGCGGCCTGTTCTTCCACTGGCTGCTCCTCACCATTGAAGCCGAAAAATCCCTTGAAGTTGTTCCAGCCACGACTGAAAAGGCCCTCTTCGGTTTCGGCTTGCACCCCGGCCTCGGCTTGCACATCCGCTTCCGCGGCCCAGGCGGGCAAGGCTATAAATACACTGCTGAGAAAAATAACTGTAAAACGGTTCATGAGTGCTCCTTTGACTCTATCCCCAACTCGGTCTTTTGAAATGGAACGTTGCCCATTGTGCATTTGCTAAATGAACGCTTGCTGAACATTAACGACCCTTCCTGGATCGGGCCCGCCAGGCTCAGGTGGCCTGCACTTGGCCCCGGCGACTATTTCATGAATGATATTCACCCATGAGCGATCGCCGACTGCCTCCCCTGAATCTGCTGCGCGTATTCGACGCGGCTGGACGTCACCTGAGTTTCAAACTGGCGGCCGAAGAGCTGCATGTTACGCCTTCTGCCGTCAGTCATCAGATCAAGGCACTGGAAGACCATCTGGGCGTGATGCTGTTCCACCGTCTGAACCGGGCGCTGGAGCTGACTGACGCGGGGCATGCCTATCTGCGCACTGTCAGCCAGGCGATGGAAATGCTGCGCACCGGCACGGCGGACGCCCTGCGTCGTTATGGGCGGCCGCAGTTGAAAATCACCATGGGTCCCTTCATTGCCAGTGAGGTCGTGGTGCCGGCCTTGCGCAGTTTCCAGCGCGAGCATCCCGAAATCGACCTGCGCATTGATACCGGCCTGCGCAGCGAGGAATTCCTGGTTTCGGACATGGACCTGGCTATCCGCTATGGCTCGGGTGACTGGCCGGGTGTCAGCAAGGTCAAACTGTTCGACACCAATGCCGCCCCGGTCTGTGCCCCGCGCCTGGCCAAGGGTATCAGCACCATTCCGCTGGAAGAGATCACTCGCCTGACCCTGATTCAGTCTTCGCAGGCGCAGGATTCCTGGCAACGCTGGGGCGACCTCGCGGACATCGACCTGGATGCCCCGCCCAAGGAACTGTGGCTGGACGACTATATGCAGATCCTGCGGGCCGCCGAGCAGGGGCTGGGCCTGGCGTTGGGGCTGTTTCCCTGGATTTCACCCTGGATCAAGGCCGGACGCCTGGCGCTACCCTGGGAAATCGATATACCGGTGGCCGAAAGTTACTATCTCATCCACAGGCCAGAGGACGGCGATCGCGCCGAGATTCAGGCTTTTATCAACTGGTTACAGCGAATTCTTAAGCGCCTGGAATCTTTCAGTTGAGTTTTATTCACCTGAAGCAGTGAAATTCTCGTTTGTCAGCCCTCTGTTGCGGGTCTAGTCTTGCTCTACCTGAATTATTCATGAATCTTATCTACGGGCCTCATCTGCCCGTAAACAGGATTCGGATGTTGAGGTCTGCCGGTTACTGAGCGGTGTCTGGCAGACCTCTTTCCGATAGCGGCGGCGGCCGCGACCCCTCCCCCCGAGGAATGGCGGGGCCATGAAAATGGCCCCGCCTTTATTGTTTCCACACCCCTGACCCCCTGACTCAGGCGGGAAGAACAACTTCGCACTTCCTTGGTCCACAGGATTAACCAGGCATCCTCTCCGTAATCCCTGCCCGGTGGCGCGAGAGAGAAAACTGGCATCTCCTGACCTGTCACCCAGGCGCCACACTGACCGATCGGTAAGGCCCATTATCCGCCAGTCCCCCCAATAGCCCTTTTATCCACCTGCTGCGTTATCCTCAATATATAAAAGCAGGAGGAGATTCCCGTGACGGCAACCGGCAACGAAAATCAGGGCTGGGCACAGACCGGCCGCACACCGCGCATCGCCATTATTGGCGCCGGCATGTCCGGCATTGCCGCGGTAGTGAAACTGAGAAGAGCCGGATACACCGATATCACGGTGTATGAAAAAGGGGATCGCGTCGGCGGCACCTGGCGCGAAAACAGCTACCCGGGTCTTTCCTGTGACGTTCCCTCACACTGGTACTCCTTCACGTTCGAGCCCAATCCCGACTGGCCGCACCGCTTTTCCTATGGCCCGGATATCCAGGCCTATATGGAACGCACAGCGCAAAAATACGGCGTCACCGAATGCACCCGCTTCAATACCGAAGTCACCGACCTGCGCTACGAGGCGCCGGTATGGCAGCTCACTACCAGCCAGGGCGAACAGGCCACCTATGATCTGGTGATCGCCGCCACCGGCATCCTGCATCACCCATCAGTGCCGGATATCCCCGGTCTGGACAGTTTCGAGGGCGCCAGATTCCACACTGCCCGCTGGGACCACAATGTGTCCATCGAAGGCAAACGCGTGGGCATTATCGGCACCGGCTCCACCTCGGCGCAGATCGTCGGCGCCATTGCCGACAAGGTGGAACATCTAGCCCTGTTCCAGCGTACCGCGCAGTGGATGCATCCGCTGTTCCAGCGGGAATATCCCGAGTACTGGAAGAAGCTGCTGCGCGCCTTCCCCGTGCTCTGCCGCGCCTCCTACTGGTTCTATTACAAGGTCATCGAGTGGACCATTGCCGAAGCCACGGTAGGCAACAAGCTGCTGCAGTGGTACGTAAGCTGGATGTGCCGGCGCAATCTGGAGAAGAACGTACCGAACCCGGTCAAGCGCGCCAAGCTCACGCCTGATTATCAGGCCGCCTGCAAGCGACTCATCATATGCTCGGACTTCTACCCGGCCATTTCCCGCGACAATGCCGACATCGTCACCGAGGGTATTGAGCGTATCGAGCCAACCGGGATTCGCACCAAAGACGGCGTACTGCATGCACTGGACGTGCTGGTGCTGGCCACCGGTTTCAAGGTCTCCAATTTCATCCTGCCTACCCGGGTCACCGGCGAGAAGGGCGTGGAACTGAATGCGCTATGGAACGGTATTCCACATGCCCACCGCGCCATGAGCATTCCCGGCTTTCCGAATTTCTGGATGCTGGAAGGCCCCACCGGTCCGGTTGGCAACATCTCCCTGACCTCCATTACCGAGAACCAGATCGACTACATCATCCAGTGCCTGGACAAGATGAAGCGCGATGGCCTGCTGGCCATGGCGCCGAAGAAAAAAGCCTTCGAAGACTACAATGCCGCGATGGCCGAAGCGGTCAAGAACACCGTCTGGTTCACGGGCGGCTGTCAGAGCTGGTACCTGGACAAGAACGGCATCCCCAATCTGTACCCCTGGGCGCCACGCAGATTCCGCAAGGAAATGCAGCACCCGGACTTCAGCGAATACCGGCTGATGCACCGCCGCGAGGATCTACTCCCCGGCAGCCCCGAAACAGCCGAAATGGCGGCTCAGGCAGCCAGCGCCTGAAGGCTAAAGCGCCGAATACAGCATCGCCGCGCCGGCGATTTCCAGACCGAAATAGAACCAGGGCCAGAAACCCGGCCGTTCGAACAGCACGCTGATCAGGCGCCCGCCAGCCATACCCAGCAGCGCCAGCGCCACACAGATAATAATGCCGTCATGCCATTCGGCCCGGACCGAAGCCAGATACAGAGCCAGGGCGATGGTGATGCCAAAACCGCCATACACCGCCCGCACCTCATTACGGCTGTCCACAGAAATCAGCTGCTGATCAAAAAAGTTTCCCACGAACTGGGGCCTCGCCAAGGCCACCAGCCCCATGCCGGCAAAGAAAGCCGCCGCGAGCAATAACTGCCATTGCATACCTGTCTCCGTTGTGTGCATCCCACACTTTCAGGCCAGATGCAGAAGGCGGGCAACTACCTTGATGGTAAAGCACTATATATGGCGTTAGTGACGGTATCCGGCGCTTCCAGCATGAGCAAGTGACCACAGTCGGGCAAAGTGACCATGCGCTGCGGTTTGAGAGAAACATTGAGTTGCATACCCGCATTCGGTGAAAGAATACGGTTTTCCTCCCCCCAGATTGTTGTGATCGGAGGAAAAGTTTCAGGCGGCCGAAAACTGTCGAGCTCAGCCAGACCGGGCAGATCACGCGCCACGGCCGCAACAGGTAACAACCGGCGTGGCTCTGACCAGCGATTTTTCAGTTTCAGGAAAGCGTTACTGTCTATCCCACGACTGAATGGGCCGAGTTGTTCACGCACCAACCACCCGGCAACCAAGGCGGGCAAGCGCAGGCCTGCAGCGATGGCGTCAAGCCGCATGTGCCTGGCGATCCGGGCAGTCCAGCCTGTCAGGGTAGGGCGCAAAGTGGCGGCTGTCAGAGGACTGCTCAACACCAGCGCCTGTACCATTTCCGGGTGCCGCTTGGCGTAGAGCAATGCCATGGCACTGCCGAAGCAATGCCCTACCAGGGTGACATTGCGCAGGCCGTGAGCCTGGATAAAATCACCGAGCAACCGCTGGTAGTTTTCGATGCTGTAACCGTTGTCGGGGATATCCGAATCGCCGTAACCGAACCAGTCCAGGGCGTATACGCTATGCGTCGCCTGCATGGCCTGGTACTGGGCCGCCCAGATGCTACGGTCGCCGCCGAGGTTGTGCAGAAAGAGAACGGGATCACCTGTTCCAGCGTGATCATAAGCGATGGCCATGCCATCAAAATCGAAAACCGGCATCGCTATTCCTCCGGCTCCAGGTTACTTGCGGGCACCACCGGCAACACCACGCTCGAAGGATGGTCGGCATCCCCGTACACACTGAGTACGCCCAGCGCGGAGAGCGGCAGTTCCGGCAGCGGCGACAACCCGTAGGGAAAATTGCTGGAACCCACGGAAATGCGTAGACGGTGTCCCGACTGGATCACAGCGCTGACCGGCCAAACCTCGACCGCCGCAGACAGTATCTCGCCGCTGTCCACTGCCTCTTTCGCCTCGCCGGTGAAGGGATGCCAGGGCTGGATCATCTCTCCGTCCAGGTAACGTGACCGACCCGGATCTACAGACCGGTGCGAGAGCTGCAACATGCCGTTGCTGAGGTTGAAGGCGCTGCCGTCAGACGCCACATCCGAGACTCGCACCACCAGGCCGGAATCCTGACTGGTTGTGGACACCCACAAGTCCGCCTGGATGGGGCCGTCGAGATAGAGTGGTTCGGTCAGCGGTTCGGTTTCGTAGACGGTTTCCAGCGCATTGACCAGACGGTCGTCGGAGAAACAGGGTAGCTGCGTCAGGCTGAGCACGCCCAATGAAACCTGGCTGGCGCTTTGCGAGCACAGCCCGTTAAACGGCTGCTGCAGAACTATTCGTGGCGCCGCTTCACCTTGCGGCGACTGCTCTGTCAGGCGGCCGTCACCGGCCAGATAGATACGCCGTGCGCGTGCAGCGGGGTTAGGCCAGTCACTGACCGTCACGTAGCGCTCTGCCCCCCAGACCCATTGCGTCACGTTGGGCAGCCGGGCGGCACCATTGTCCTCACCTTTCAGATAATGATCGAACCATTGCAGTGCCACGTAATCCAGCGTGGGTATGCCTTCACGCGGCAACCCCTGACCTACACCGGCCTCGAAGTGGTTCCAGGGCCCCATCAACAGCTTGGTTGGAACCTGGTGCTTCAGCGCTTCGTAAAGCACCGGCTTGCCGCGCTGGTAGACATCACGCAGACCGCTGACCAGGAACACCGGCACCTGGATTCTGTGTGCTTGCTCCACCGGCGAGCGGATCCGCCAGAACTCCCCGTCGTGCACCACTTCGGGATCGCCCATCAAGCCATTAAACAGAATCGGGTACTGGAACTGCGTCAGGGCATTGGCAAGATGCTGTGTGGCCGTGGTGAGATAGAGTTCCGGGGATTCGTACAGGCGCGGGTTGAGCAGACTGCTGGCCGCAACGAGCGTGAACCAGCCACCCAGGAAGGCGTAACTGCCCTGCCCGCCGATGGCGGCCGCGTCACGATAGGCATCCGCCATCGACGAAATGGCAAATACCGCCCGCAACGCCGGATGCTGTTTTGAAGCGGCCAGCATGGAAGTAATCCCCAGAGCAGAGACACCATGCAGCGCCACCTTGCCGTTACACCAGGGCTGGGCCACGATCCAGTCGATCACCTGATTGTAATCCTGCTGCTCGCGCTCACCGAAGGCCTCCCAGGTGCCCTCCGAGCGGCCGGTACCGCGTACGTCCACGTTCACGTGCACATATCCGTGCTGCAGGAAAACCGGTTCGGCGCCGCCCAGCGCCGAGATGCCGCTGAAATCCGAAATGAATCCACCCAGATCCTTGTTGTAGGTCGTCAGGGTCAGAATCACCGGCAGCGGCGCCTCGACAACGCGTCCGGTTTCATCGGCAGGACGCACAATATCGGCGACCAACTGCACGCCATCGTCCATGACAATGGGCTGATTGGCCTCCCTGACCGCGCCGGAATAGATCACGGGCGGGTTATAGTCATGCCAGTCCATCGCGGCTTTTGCCGCTGTGGCCCGATTGACATGACTGTCCAGCCGACGCATGCCAAGAGAGGTCCATTGCGAACCCGCGCTGGTCACACCCGCCGATGGATCTATGGGCAGATTATCGTCGCCACTGCCGCCACAGGCGGCCGCCAGCAGCACCGCGAGGAAAGCGAAGCCGTAAGCCGGATTTTTCATGAGCACACCACATTTCTCAGCGTTTATTGCCAATATGCTATGCGTCGAAACTGTCAGGGCCGGTATCCATATCGGCCAGGTCGGGTATCACTTTCGGCCACGACTTACGCTGCGTCCCGTTTTGTAACAAGATAGCTGTAAAGCGCTAACAGAGATTGCCATGTCCGTCAGCCAGGGTTCAGGCCCGATGAAGTGGGTCTCAGCACGTCATTTACAGCACTTCATTGCCCAGGCCGAAGCATCAGGCATTAGCATGGATGAATTGCTGGACGAAGCAGGCCTTGTCCGTGCACGCCTGGATGATCCTGACTATCAGGTGCCGCTCCCCGTTATTGAGTTGATGCTGGCCAGCATTACCCGACAACCCGACCAGACCCTGATTGGCCTGCGAATGGCACACAATATTCAGCCGGCTGAATTGGGTCCCCTTGGATATCTTGCGCAGACATGTACCACCCTGGCCGATGCGCTTGATGCTGCCGTCCGTTACCGGGGCCTTCTGAGTAACATCGGCCGCGCATCCGTCGTCCCGGTACCGGGCGGCGCGGAGCTGCGCTGGGAAATTCTGGCCGGCGGTCGTCTCTTCAGGCAGCATGCGGTGGAATATCTTCTAGGCAGCCTGGTCCTGTTAGCCCGGCTGCTTATGCCCGAGCGCCAGGAACTGCCCTTGTCGATCAGCTTCCCCCATTCAAGACCGGACGATCCCCGGTATATCCGCGAATATATAGCTTTCTTCAAATGTCCGGTCTATTTCGACCGATCATATGCCTGCGCCTTGCTCCCCACGCAGGTGTTGCAAACCCGTCTTCGGCATGGGGATGCCTTCATGCGAGAGATTCTCGAGAACCATGCCGAGGAATTACTCAAGAAACGCATGACCACTTCAAGCCTCAGCGACGAAGTTTGTCACCTGATCCGGGCACTAATGATCAATTCGAATCCGACCAAGGAAACCGTAGCCGCCCAGCTCTGTATAAGTGGGCGCAGCCTGCACCGCAGGCTACAGGAAGAAGGCACATCCTACCGCGAGCTTCTCGACCAGGTGCGACTGGAAATGACTAGCCGGAAATTACAGGCGGGAACAGAGTCCATTGCGGAAATAGCCGAACAGCTCGGCTTCAGCACACGTCAGGCTTTCTTACGCTGGTTCAAAAACCACACCGGCAAGACACCGAGTGAATACCGTGAGTGACACCGGGCAATATTTATACGGGCTTAAAGTTTGAAACCCTGAACCCTGCTAATGCCCCGTTGCCGCTCCGGCACCACGCGGTACGCGGATATCCTCGACCAGCGCCTGGATATGCGCCGGCGGTGCGGCGGTGAGGCGCGATACCACCATCGCCACTGCGAAGTTGATCCCCGCGCCGACCGCGCCGAAGGCCTCGGGCTGGATGCCCAGCAGCCAGTACTCGGCGGTGTTGGGGAACCACTCGGTACCCGGAATAAAGAACCAGCCCTTGTAGGCCACGATGTAAAGCAGGGTACTGGTCAGGCCGGCGAGCATGCCGCAGACGGCGCCGGCGCGGTTCACGCGCAGGCTGAAAATTCCCATCATGAGCGCCGGGAAAATGGACGAAGCCGCCAAGCCGAAAGCCAGCGCCACTACCTGGGCGGCGAAACCCGGTGGATTCATGCCCAGATAGCCCGCCACTACAATGGCGGCGGCCATGGCGATGCGGCCAGCCATGAGTTCCTGCCGCTCGCTGATTTGCGGCATGAACGTACCCTTCAGCAGATCATGGGAAATCGCCGAAGAAATCGCCAGCAATAGTCCGGCTGCCGTCGACAATGCCGCGGCCAGCCCGCCGGCGGCCACCAGGGCGATCACCCAGCCGGGCAGGTTCGCAATCTCGGGGTTGGCCAGCACCATGATGTCGCGGTCCACGGTGACCATTTCGTTGCCCTGCCAGCCGTAAGCTTGCGCCTTTGCGGCGAAGGCAGCGTTCTGGTCGTTGTAATACTGGATGCGACCGTCGCCATTCTTGTCCTCGAAAGCGAGAAGACCGGTCTTCTCCCAGTTACGGAACCATTCGGGCCGATCCTCGTAGACCAGATTGCCCTCGACAGCACCCACCGGGCCTGGCTGAATAGTGTCCATGAGATTCATGCGCGCCATGGCGCCGACTGCCGGCGCCGTGGTGTAGAGAATGGCGATGAACACCAACGCCCAGCCGGCCGAGCGGCGCGCATCGGCCACGTTGGGCACGGTGAAAAAGCGGATGATGACATGCGGCAAACCGGCGGTGCCAATCATCAGTGACAGAGTCAGCATGAAGGTATTGATGCGTGCGCCGGTCGGTTCGGTGTACCTGGCAAAGCCCAGTTCGGTCACCACCTGGTCGAGCTTGTCCAGAAACGCCACGTCGCTGCCGACCATGTGGCTACCCAACCCCAGCTGCGGCACGGGATTACCGGTCATCTGGAAGGAAATGAAAATGGCGGGCACGGTATAGGCGAAAATCAGCACGCAGTACTGGGCTATCTGGGTATAGGTAATGCCCTTCATGCCCCCGAGCACGGCGTAGAAAAAGACGATGGCCATCCCCACCAGCACACCGGTCTCGAATTCCACTTCAAGGAACCTGCCAAAGGCCACGCCCACACCCTTCATCTGGCCAATGACATAGGTAATGGAAGCCACAATCAGACAGAACACCGCCACCAGTCGCGCCGTACGCGAATAAAAACGCTCACCTATGAACTCGGGCACCGTGAACTTGCCGAACTTGCGCAGATACGGCGCCAGCAACAGGGCAAGCAGGACATAACCGCCGGTCCAGCCCATGAGATAAGGCGAAGCGTTATACCCAAGAAAGGCGATCAGTCCGGCCATGGAAATGAAGGAAGCGGCGCTCATCCAGTCCGCGGCGGTGGCCATGCCGTTGGCGACCGGGTTCACGTGGCCGCCGGCCACATAGAAATCACGGGTGCTGGCCGCTCGCGACCAGATGGCGATACCGATATACAGGGCGAAGGTGCTGCCGACGACGAGGTAAATCCAGGTTTGTGTATCCATGACGCAACCTCAATCCTCGTTCACGTCGAACTGACGGTCGAGCCGGTTCATGCGTTGCACGTAATAAAAAATCAGTGCCACGAATACATAAATCGAACCCTGCTGGGCAAAGAAAAAGCCCAGCTTGAAACCACCCAGCGGTATCCGGTTGAGCACATCCACCAACAGGATGCCGAATCCGTAGGAAACGACAAACCACACTGCCAACAGGCCGCCTACCAGCCTGAGATTTGCCTTCCAGTAGGCCTGGGCTCCGTTATTACCCTGCGTCACTGCCACTCCCCCGTGCTCGTTCCCCATGCCCGCTGGTAGCGGGCATTCACTTCGAGGCCCAACGATAGCATTCCGCCGGTAGGCTGTCCCGAAGGGCCTGTCGTAAATGTTTATTGCTAGTATGAGGTATGGACCTGAACAAACCAGCTCCCTCGATGATCGTTCGATGATCGTTTTTACCGATCTTGATGGCAGCCTGCTGGACCACGACAGCTACCGGCACGATGCTGCCGAATCCGCCCTGCAAAGGCTGGCCGTGCTGGGCATCCCCTGCATCCCGGTGACAAGCAAAACGCGCGAGGAACTGTTATCGATACGCAGCGAACTGAACCTGAACAGCCCCTTCGTTGTGGAGAATGGCAGCGCTGTCTTTATTCCGGAAAACCTGGCGGGCTTTGACAACGCCGGCCTTGTCCACCCGCCTGGCAGTGATTTTCTGCTGCAGCGCTTTGGCCGGGAACACAAGGACGTTCTGATACAGCTCAGGGAAATTTCAGCCGGCGGCGAGTATCACTGGCGAGGCTTCTCGGATATGCCACTCGACGAAATCATGCAGCGCACGGGACTCGATGCCAGCGCTGCGCAAAATGCGTCCAGGCGCGAATTTTGCGAACCGGTGGTATGGCTGGACGACGAGACACAACTGAGTGCCTTTATCGCCACACTGCAGGCACATGGCCTGCAGGCGGTGCCTGGCGGCCGCTTTCTGCACATCATGGATGCGGCGGCGGGCAAAGGCCGGGCAGTGGAATGGCTGTGCGGGCGATATTTGCAGACTCCGGCCTGCACTGTCGCGCTGGGAGACTCGGGCAATGACATCGACATGTTGAACGCTGTGGATATCGCGGTGTTGGTGCGTTCGGAACAGCATGACTTCCCGCAGGCGCAGGGCCGCAAGCAAACCCTGCGCACACGCTCGCCTGGCCCGGCGGGTTGGGCCGAAGCCATGCATCAGATACTTGATGACTGGGAAGCAGAACAGGAACAACTCAAGCATGGCTGATTTTTTCCAGAACGGTGTCGTCACGACGCTGCACAACCTGACGGATCGACCGGTGGAGGACCTGGAACAGGAACTGCTGGGTTTCTCCAGGACAAGGCCGCTGAGCCTGGTACTGCCCTCGCTGTATTCCGAACTGCAAGGGCCTGCGTTGCAGCACATTGTGGAAGAGCTGGCCCAGGTACCCTACCTGGACCGCATCATCATCGGCCTGGACCAGGCCGATGCCGATCAGTATCGCGAAGCACATCGCTTTTTCTCCCGCCTGCCGCAACAGGTGAGCCTGCTGTGGAACGACGGACCACGCATGCAGGCCATCGACGCCGAGCTGCAGACCGCCGGCCTGGCGCCCAACGAACCCGGCAAGGGCCGCAACGTCTGGTTCGGCTTCGGCTATCTGCTGGCCGCCGGCAAACCCGGCGCGGTGGCCCTGCACGACTGCGACATCCTCACCTACGACCGCAGTCTGCTGGCGCGCCTGATCTACCCGGTAGCGCATCCGCATTTCAACTACCAGTTCTGCAAGGGCTATTACGCAAGAGTGGATGGCGACGCATTGCGCGGACGCGTTTGCCGGCTTTTGCTGACACCACTGGTACGTACGCTGATGAAAATCTGCGGCCCCATGGATTATCTGGATTACATGGACAGTTTCCGTTACGCCCTGGCCGGAGAATTCTCCATGCGCACTGATGTCATCAATGACCTGCGCATTCCCAGCGACTGGGGTCTGGAAATCGGTGTGCTCTCCGAGCTGTACCGGAACTACTCCACCAACCGCATCTGTCAGGTAGACATTGCCAGTGTTTACGACCACAAGCACCAGAATCTTTCCGCCGACGATCCGGAAGCCGGCCTGTCGAAAATGTCCATCGACATCACCAAGGCTTTTTACCGCAAGCTGGCCACCCAGGGCGTGGTGTTTACCAGTGAAAGCTTCCGCTCGATCAAGGCGACTTATTACCGGGTAGCGCTGGACTTCATCGAAACCTACGCCAGTGACGCCGCCATTAACGGCCTGACACTGGATGTGCACAAGGAAGAACTGGCGGTGGAGCTGTTCGCGCAGAACATCGTGCGCGCCGGCAAGACCTTCCTCGACAATCCCATGGAAACGCCCTTCATCCCCAGTTGGAACCGGGTGACCTCGGCCATTCCGGACATCTTCGACAAGCTGCGCGCGGCCGTGGCGGCGGATCACGATGAGTTCGCCGGCTGAAAACCCGCAGGCGAGCGCTGGCAACGGCTTGCTGAAAAGCCGGGTCGAGCAACATCTTGAGGTTATCTACCCGGGCGGGCAGAACAGTACTCTCGCAGAGGAACTGCTTGCCGTCATGGGTCTGCCACTGCCGGACATACAGCCGCAGCCCTTTACCAATCTCTGGAACGAGAGCGATGTCCTGGCCATCACTTACGGCAACAGCGTGCTGAATGCTGATGAAGCGCCTCTGCACAGCCTGCACGGCTTTCTCAAACGACATTTCTCCGGCCTGCTTTCCGGAGTGCACTTGCTGCCTTTTTTTCCGCACAGTTCGGATGACGGCTTTGCTGTAAAAAACTACGACACAGTTGACCCGGAACTGGGCGACTGGGAGGACATCCGCAAGCTGTCCGGAGATTTCAGAATCATGGGCGATCTGGTGATCAATCACTGCTCATCGCAACACCCCTGGTTCCTTAACTACCAGCTGGGCGCCCAGCCGGGCAGCGGCTATTTTGTAGAAGCCGACCCGGCATGGGACCTGTCGGCCGTCGTGCGCCCCCGCACCAGTCCGTTATTACGGCCGACCCCAACGCCGGAGGGCGAAAAACTGGTCTGGTGCACCTTCAGTCATGACCAGGTGGATCTCGACTTCAGTAACCCTGCTGTCCTCACCGAGTTCGTTCGCATTGTGCGCCGCTACCTGGACGCCGGCATCAGCATCTTCCGCCTGGATGCCATCGCCTTTCTGTGGAAAGTGCCCGGCACCGATTGCCTCAACCTGCCGCAAACCCATGAAGTAGTGCGCTTGTTGCGCACACTGATTGAACACCGCAACCCCCGGGCGGTGATCATTACCGAGACCAACATCCCCAATCAGGAAAACCTCTCTTACTTCGGCAATGCCAACGAAGCGCACATCATCTACAACTTTTCGCTGCCGCCGCTGCTGGTGAACGCTCTGGTCAGTGGCAGCTGCCGGCATCTGAAAACCTGGATGATGAGCATGCCGCCGGCCCAGCACGGCACAACTTTCCTGAACTTCATCGCCTCGCACGACGGCATCGGCCTGCGGCCTGCAGAGGGCTTGCTGGACGAAGATGAACTCACGGCGCTGATCCGCAGCATGGAAAGCTTTGGCGGCCATATTTCCTGGCGCGCCCTGAACTCCGTGGAACGCCGGCCGTATGAAATCAATATTTCCCTGATTGATGCGCTCAAAGGCACCCTGCGTGGCGTAGATGAATATCAGCTCGCACGATTTGTCTGCGCCCATACCATCATGCTCGCCCTGGAGGGGATACCGGCCTTTTATATTCACAGTCTGTTGGCCACTGAAAACGACCATCAACGCGTTGAAGCCAAGGGTCATTACCGGGCCATTAACCGACATCAGTGGCAACTGCATGACATTGAGCAACTACTGGCCGATGAAAACAGCCTGTCGGCCATGGCTCTGGCGCGGCTGCGTCATCTGATCACGGTTCGCAAGCGGCAGCCGGCTTTCCACCCCAATGCGACACAATTCACGATGCACCTGGGCGACGCAGTATTCGCCTTCTGGCGGCAAAGCATGGATCGACGGCAGAGCATCTTTGCCCTGAACAACGTCAGCGATGAAACCCAGATCGTGCCGCTGGCTGAAATCAACCTGATCAGTACCGACCACTGGTACGACCTGATCAGCGGCGATGTGATCAATGACCGTTTAGGGGAACTGAGGCTGGCGCCGTATCAGTCCGTCTGGTTAAGTAACCTGATATCGGAACCTGCGAAGCAGGATTAGAGATTGGGAATGAGCAACAGGCCCACGAGAATGACCGCAGCACCCAAAGCCAGATAGAAAATCACCGCCTGGCGGCGGGAGAGTCGGCCGTCACGAAATCCCACGGGCAGCCCTAGGCAGGCATGTCCAGCGTAACTTCATGGCGGTTCCTGCTCGCCAGCTGCTGGCTGATGAAGTCTTCCAGCCAGGCCAGGCCGGTCACACCATATTCGCGTATGAATTCAAAGGGTGTCTGGCCACCCAGATCCTCGTTACGTTGCACCATCCAGTGCTGCAGCATGCTGGTTTCGTAATTGTAGAGTGCATTGAGCGCGATACTGAGATTGAGAAAGCGGCTGGCGCGGTCCAGCACATCGTCATCCTGCGGCAATGCTTCACCGCCGCTGATCATGTCGATGGAAACGCTTTTGTCGTCCAGACCCAGCATGGCGGCCTGCTGCTGGCTGTTAAGTCCCCAGTCCGCAAGCAGACTCAGGGTCGCCTGGCCGAGTGCCAGACGGTCATCATGAGAGTAGTCGCGCGACGGCTCTCCCATATATCCTCCTGCTGAGGGGTCGATTCAGACCCTTTATGCCATGGAAGTCAGTACATATTACTAGGAAAAGGACAGCCGGTCGTCAATGCCTGACAAGCGGTTGTCTATGAACCTAAAACTGAATTATCGACATTTTTGCTGCATTTTCATGACGATTGCGCTGATTCTGGCGACCGATAACCAAAGCGCTGAAGGATGGCATGCACCGCCGGGGTCCGCATGAATTGCAGCAACGCAAGGGCTGCCTCACTGTCTTTTCCCTGCTTGAGCAGAACCACGTCCTGCCGGATGGCTGTGTGGAGTTCCTGTGGCACCCGCCATGCGGAACCTCTGATTATTTCTCCATCACGCATGATTTGCGACTGCGCCACAAACCCCAACTCGGCATTGCCACTCAGTACAAATTGATAGGCCTGGGCAATGTTTTCACCCTGCACCCGTTTGTGGCGGGTGGCCTGCTCCTGGCCCAGATACTGCAGAACCTGCATGGCAGCCGCGCCATAAGGCGCCAGCCTGGGATTCGCAATGGATAAGCGCTGAAAGGCATTATTCCTGAGCACCTCCCCGTCTGCGTCCACCGTGTGCGGATCGGCCGACCACAACACCAGCGAACCTACTGCATAAGTAAAGCGGCTGCCTGTCACGGTCAGGCCTTCTCTTTCGAGAGCGGCGGGTTTTACCTGATCGGCGGAAAAAAAGATTTCGAATGGCGCGCCGTTCCTGATTTGTGCGTAGAACTTGCCCGACGAACCAAAGGACAGGCGCGCACGGTGCCCGGTGGCGCCGGTGAATGCAGCCGCTATCTCCTGCATGGCGCCGGTGAAATTCGAAGCCACCGCCACCAGTGTCTCAGCGGCATGTAAAGACGGACATGCCAGGCCAAGCATCAGGCACAGGCTGCCGGTCAGTGCGCGCATGTCAAACACTGGCTGCCTACCTCAAGTGGCAACACAGGCAGCGATCAGATCAAGTACACGCTGGTTGCCCGAGCACATATTGATACCCGCATGGTCCAGTTCCTGATGCAGCGCCAGTCCATCGACGGCGGCCAGCACCACTTCGGCCAGCAACTGCGGTTCCGCCTGGCGGAATACACCCTGCTTCTGTCCTTCGACCAGGGTTGTGGTCAGGGCCGTAACCACATCCACGAAAAACTTTTTCAATTCCTCGATGCCGACCCCGTAACGCGTCACCGCTTCGGTCAGCGAGCCTATCGTCGCCACGCCTTCCGACTGCATGCCGGCAATCAGCCGTCCGATCTGTTCGCGCAGTCTGGCGGGAGGATCAAGCACCAGCACATCCGGATCATTCAGACCGAAGCGCGCCACATCGGTGAAGTCCTTGAGCAGCGTTTCCAGAATCACTTCCTTGGACTCAAAGTGGAAGTAAACACCGCCCTTGGTCAGTTCAGCTGCTGAAGCGATGTCCTGCATCGAAGTATTGGCATAGCCCTTCTGGCAGAAACAGCGTCGCGCGGCATCCAGAATCGCCGCACGACGCACTTCTTCCGGCTGCTTGGTCCAGCCGCCGCGCCGGGGTTTGCGTGCTTGGGCCTCTGACATGATCGGAACACTCCTGCTTATTCAACGACGCCTATTCTACTGCAAAGATAAATAAATACCATCCGGTCGGAATCTATTGACAACGGCAATATACTGCATATAATTCCGACCAGTCGGTATTTAACTTATCTGGAGTCATGCTCATGCTCGCGCAACCGCTCACCCTGCCCAATGGCGTTGTTCTCAAGAACCGCCTGGCAAAATCGGCCATGGAAGAGGACCTCGGCAATCTGGGCGTACCCGGCCGGGGGCTGGACAACCTCTACCGCACCTGGTCACAGGGCGGAGCCGGACTGTTGATCACCGGCAACGTGATGATCGACAAGCGCTCCCTGACCGATTCCCGCGCCGTCATTCTCGAAGATGACAGCTATCTGGACCGTTTCCGTGACTGGGCGGCCGCCGGCAAATCAGGCGGCAGCAAGTTGATCATGCAGATCAGCAACCCCGGGCGGCAGATCCCCAAGTTCATTTCCAGGCAGCCGATCGCCCCTTCGGCGGTCGGCATGGAAGTGCCCGGTGGCCGCGGCCTGTTTAACACCCCTCGCGCATTAACCGGCGCAGAAGTCGAGGAACAGATCGGACGTTATATCGAGACCGCCCGGCTGGCAGTAAAAGCCGGTTTTGACGGCGTGCAACTGCATGGCGCGCATGGCTACCTGATCAGCCAGTTCCTCTCGCCGCTGACCAACCGACGAGAAGACCAATGGGGCGGCAGCCTGGAAAAGCGGGCGCAGTTCCTGTTTGAAATCATGCGTGGTGTACGTGAAGTGTTGCCTGCCGACAGGATTCTGGCCATCAAACTGAACAGCGCCGACTTCATGAAAGGCGGCTTCGGTGAAGACGATGCCCTGTGGGTCATTGAGCAGCTCAATGAGATGGGACTGGACCTGCTGGAACTTTCCGGTGGCACCTATGAAGCTCCCGCCATGGTAAACGGCAAGGATGGCAAGCCATCTGCCCGCGAGGCCTATTTCCTGGATTTTGCCGACAAGGCTCGCATGGTCGCGAAAATGCCCATCATGGTGACCGGCGGCTTCCACACTTCAAAAGGTATCGAGGCCGCACTCGCCTCCGGCGCGCTGGACATCGCGGGTATGGCCAAACCCTTCACGGTCATGCCGGATCTGGCCAATCGCATGGTTGCCGGCGAAGATTTGCGTGTTGCCTGGCCGGTGAAGAAACTAAAGAATCCGGCCATGGATTCGATGTCGCAACTGGGCTGGGCGCGCCGCCAGATTCACCGCATGGCCGGCAACATGCAACCTGACCTGAATATCGGCACAGTCAGCAACCTGTTGCATGACATCGTCATAGGTCAATACCACGCCTGGCGCTACCGTCGCTGGCTCTCGCGGCAGATAAACGCAGGCACCGGCAATACGGCAGCGACAGACGCGGCCTGAAATCTGCAATGCAAGGAGGAGGAGACATGACGGGAGATACCGCAAAGAGCTGCGCCGTGATCGTCGGCGTCGGTGCACGCGAGGGTATCGGCGGCGCCATGTCGGTGCTGGCCGCCAGCAAGGGGCTGCATGTCTTTGTAGCCGGACGCACAGCGGCCAGGATCAACCGCATAGTCGAGGAAATCCATCAGAACGGTGGCGAGGCAACTGCAATAGCAACCGACAGCACCGATGAACAGGCGGTCAAGGCGCTCTTCGAAAAAGTGGCAGCCTCGGGCCTGCCTCTGGAACTGGTGGTCTATAACACCGGCGGCAACTACCCTTCGCGCTTTCTGAATACCAGCGAGGTGTTTGTGGAAGGGCACTGGCGACGCTGCGTGCTGGGTGGCTTTCTCACCGGGCAGGCAGCCCTGAAAATCATGCTGCCGCAGGGCCGCGGCAGCATCATCTATACCGGCGCCACCGCCTCGGTGCGTGGTCGCCCCCTGTTTGGCGCCTTTGCCTCCGCCAAGGCCGGCCTGCGCGCCATGGCGCAGTCCATGGCCAGGGAATTCGGGCCACAGGGCATTCATGTTGCCCACGTCATTATTGACGGCACCATTGAAGGCGAGGTGGTGCGCAAATTCATGCGTGGTCTGGGCTGGCTGGTCCTGCGCAAGAAGGGCAAGGACGGCGGACTACTGCCCGACCAGATCGCCCGTAATTACTGGGCCATCCATGCACAGCCCAGAAGCGCCTGGACCCAGGAACTCGACCTGCGGCCGTTCAAGGAAGTCTTTTAAGGAGCCTGACATGACGACTCATCCAACTACTGCTGCCGTCATTTTCGGCGTGGGCGCCCCCGAAGGTATTGGCGCAGCCGTGGCCCGGAAGCTATCCGCAGAAGGCATGCATGCCTATGTGGTGGGGTGCCATGCCGACAAGCTTCAAGCGGTGACTGATCAGATACAGGCTGATGGCGGCCAAGCGACCGCCGTCGCGGCAGACTGCACACAGCAACAGGAAGTGGCCGCTGTATTCGCGAAAGTCAGCAGTGATGGACGAACGGCCCGATTCGTACTGCACAATGTCGGCACCAATGTCCGAGCCGGTTTCATGGACCTCACCCCGGACCTGATGGAAGCCGCCTGGCGCACCAACTGTCTGTCCGGCTTCCATGTGGCCAAACAGGCCATACCGCATATGTTGCCGCAGGGCGGCAGCCTGTTTTTTACCGGCGCCACGGCCTCCATGCGTGGCGGCAACGGTTTCGCTGCCTTTGCTGCCGGCAAAGCCGGCCTGCGCATCTATGCCCAGGCGCTGGCCCGCGAGTTTGGTCCCAAGGGCATCCATGTGGCGCATGTGATTGTGGACGGCGTGGTCAATGGCGACCGTATTCGCCGGTTCATTCCCGGCCTGCTTGATCAGCTCGGCGAGGACGGCAGCCTGTCACCGGAAGCGATTGCCGACAATTACTGGCAGCTGCACCAGCAACACCGCACCACATGGACCCATGAAATGGATCTGCGGCCCTGCAAGGAAAACTGGTAGGACTGCTGCTTCCCGGCACAAAAAAGGGGCGCCTGCAGTCAGGCGCCCCCATTAAATTTGGCGAAGTGAATCAGGCAGCCACGGCCTGTTCGGCACCCATTGACTCAGCGATGGCGTCCGGCTCACTGGCGAACTCCGCCACATCTTTCATCAGGCGATATTCATTGAAGTCGGGGTTACGCATTTCCCGGCGATAACGCGCAGGCGTCCAGGGATAGATGTTGGGCACGCCTTCCTTGTCCAGATACCAGCTCTGGCAACCGCCGGTGAACCAGATGGTGTGCCGCACGGCTTCCGCCATCGCCTGATTGTAAGTTTCGAAAGCCGACTGTTTGGGCGCCATGGCGGCCAGGCCGTCACGTTTCATCTTGTTCAGGCTGCTGATCAGGTAATCCACCTGATATTCACTGACCATGATCAGGGAGATATTGCCCACAGGCCCGGTAGGCCCTTCCAGCATCCAGAAATTGGGAAAGCCGGGAATGCTCATGGCGCGGTGCGCACGTGGCGTCCCGTCCCAACGGCCACCCAGCTCCTGACCGCCCTCGCCGATAACACGGGTCGGCAGAATGAAGTTACTCACCTTGAACCCCGTGGCCAGCACCAACACATCCAGTTCATGCAGCTGGCCGTCACGGGTGCGAATACCCTTGGCCTCAACACGCTCAATGCCTTCGGTCACCAGGTCTGCGTTGTCCCGCGAAATCGCAGGATAGAAGCTGGAGCAGAAGATCAGGCGTTTGCAGGCGGCCTTGTAATCCGGGGTGAGCTTGGCCCGCAGTTCGGGATCGGCCACGTTCTTTTCCAGATTGCGACGGCAGGCCCAGGCCACATAGGCCAGCACCAGCTTATTGCCCAGTGTTGCCCGTACAAAACTCTGCTCGATGCTCTGCAGCACACCCCAGTAGGCCAGCTTGCTCAGGCCGGGAATATGACGCAGCAGGAACTTCCAGACCGGGCCGTATTCCTTCTGCCACAGCGGGTGCATCCACTGGGCCGTGCGCTGGAACAGACTGAGTTTTTCCACCTGTTCGGTGATGGCGCCAACAATCTGCGCCGAGGTGGAGCCGGTGCCGATAATGCCGACTTTCTTGCCACTCAGATCCAGGTCATCCTGCCAGCGGGCCGTGTGGAATTTCTCTCCGGCAAAATCTTCCAGCCCTGGAATCTCCGGCACCGAAGGATGGTGCAGTACGCCGGTAGCGGCCACCACCACATCAAAAACTTCGGTCTTGCCGCCGGCGGTCAGATGCCACACAGGCGCTTCATAGCGCAGCTCATCTACCGGCGTGTTGAAACGCACCAGCGGTGTCACGCCATATTTGTCCGCCGTACGCTGCATATAGGCCTGGATTTCCGGGCCATAGGAAAAGCGGTGCGTCCAGTCCGGATTGGGCTCGAATGAAAACTGGTAGAAATACGAGGGGATATCACAGGACAGGCCCGGATAACGGTTCTCACGCCAGGTGCCACCGACACGACCTTCCTTCTCGAACACGGTAAGGTCCATATAACCGGCCTTGCGCAGCTTCACCACCGCAGCGATGCCGGACATGCCGGCGCCCACGATGGCTATGCGGGGCTGGCGGCCACTCTGGGCCCAGGGCTGGCTTTGCTCTTTACTGATCGTTGTCATGGTCTGCTCCTCGACATTTCTCGACGTTGCCATTATTTCGCCTCAGAGCCGTCAGAAGAATGATGCTTGAAGTCATATACTTGATATTTTACGACACATAATGATAATTAAATCTATATTTCTCCTTGAGAGAAACGATAAATGGATGAGAATAACCGACACGGAATGCGAATTTCCCTGTGGTCCCCCATCCGCCTGGCTTATGGCCAGCTGCCGGTCATCAGCATCCTGGAGCGCCACGGCATAGACGCCAGCCGCCTGCTTGAACAGGCCGGCATTGACCGCTTCGGCCTCATGGACCCCGCCTACACCATCTCCATTGATCAGGAGCTGGTTTTTCTCAACGCCGTCCTGCGCGCCATCCCCGATCCGGCCCTGAGCCTGGAGATGGCCCGCGAATACCGTCTGCGTGGCTTTTCGGTTCTGGGTCTGGCCATGCAAGCCAGCGAATCCCCGCTACAGATGCTGCAGACCATCATTCGCTACCCGAGACTGGCCTGGGGCATGTTTGAAGGCGAACTGAACCTGGGCGCAGACAGCATAAGCATCCGTTTTCTGCCGCAACCCCGACTGGGAGCCATCGAAGGCTTCCTGGCGGAACGCGACCTGGCCTGCGCCCTGGTCATGTTCGAAGAAGCCACTGAATCCCGTTTTCCGATTCAGTCACTCAGCTTTCGCCATGCCTGCGCCGCCAAACCTGAAATCTACGAAGCCTTCTTTGGCTGCAAGGTCAGCTTCGAGGCGGCGCGAACTGAACTGCGCGTCAGCCGCCAGGCCGCCGAACAGGCCCTGCCCCATGCCGATGCCAGTATCTGCGCCTTCTACTCGGCGCAATGCGAACGCATGTCCAGAGGCATGGACCAGCCTTTTCGTTACAGCGAGGCAGTACGCCAGCGCCTGCTCAGAAGCAGCGTCGTACCGAATCTCGGCGAACTGGCGCAAAGCATGCTTCTCACACCCAGAACCCTGCAACGGCGGCTGAGTAGTGAGGGTGTTTCATTCTCCGAGCTACTGCGAGACGCCCGCCAGCAACGCGCTACTCAGCTTCTTTCGGAAAGCAGCCTCAGCATGGAACAGATTTCCGCCACCCTGGGATTCAGTGATGCCGTGGCCTTTTCCCATGCCTTCAAGGCATGGACCGGCCGCTCACCCCAGGCCTGGCGTACTGCAGCGGAGCCGGGATAGTTTTACTGACCAGTAGAGAAAACGAAATGGTGGGCCCGGCAGGGTGAGACCCAATAGCGAAAGCAAGCTTTTGTTGAATTGCACCGAAAACTGACCCACTAGAGACATATATTTGCATCGAATTTTGACCCACGTGCAACCCTTCCTGCCAAACACAGTGGCAGGAGTTAACGG